>Ga0116218_1000404_pt1 | contig 30316 bp, 57 predicted proteins | sample Sb_taG_2_FD_88966 | JGI IMG/M metagenome (GOLD analysis project Ga0116218, IMG submission 88966) | Peat soil microbial communities from Weissenstadt, Germany - Sb_50d_5_LS metaG | ecosystem: Environmental > Terrestrial > Soil > Wetlands > Peat | place: Germany: Weissenstadt | collected 2010-09-21 | reverse complement strand
GTGCGCGGGTGCGCGGGTGCGCGGGTGCGCGGGTGCGCGGGTGCGCGGGTGCGCGGGTGCGCGGGTGCGCGGGTGCGCGGGTGCGCGGGTGCGCGGGTGCGCGGGTGCGCGGGTGCGCGGGTGTGCGGGTGCACGGGTGCGCTTATGCCGCGTGCGCGGTCGCACCCGTACCGCCCGTCAAGATCGCCGTCGCGGCTGTCACATCCCAGATCGCGATCTGGTCGCGCTCGCGGCCCGCTCGCAGGGCGTCCGTCGCGCCCGCGATCCACTGGGATACGTCGAGGTAGAGCTTCCCCGCGTCGATCCAAGCTCCCACGAAAAGATCCGGATCGGTCAGCACGCGCGGGGCGATCCGCTCGATCCACGACGCGACTAGCGGCAAGATCCCCGCGCCGTTGCCATCCCACGAGGTAGAGGCCGCGCACCCGTCCGCCGCGGGAAGGGCAACCAAATACCCGGTCGCGGGGTTACCGTTGCCGCGGGGGTCGATCGTGCAACCGCCCGCTTCGCGTACGTGCGCGAGAATGGCGCGGGCGAGCCGCGCCGCGCCGTGCGCGCCCTGCATTGTGTCCGCCGTCCCGTGCCCCGTCCCGTTCGCTGGCTTCGCCATACCGCGGGGCAATGCAGCGGCCGTGCCCCGCGCAAGTGCGCGGATCGCCGCGCGGAGGCCCGAGGGGTGTGACCCGCGTTCACGATCCGGTCGCGCTAGTGGTTAGATGAGATTCCGTGTACTTATGAATATGTGTAATTGTGAATGTGTGTAGTTGAGAAGGTTTGCACGGTTGACGGTCGGATCGCCAACGGCCGTTCACGGTCCGGTCCGCGGGCGCGCGGTTTCCGGCATTTGAGGTTGGCCCCGGACGTGCATTCTGGAAGGGTGCGCGGCGGACGCGCGGAAGGCGGATTCGCAAATGGAAAGCTTGATCGCAACGGTGGGCGCGGGTGGGGTGGACGGGGTGGACGCAAGCGGGGCGGACGCGGACGCGGGGAACGGCGCGCCGGATTTCGTCCAGGTGATCCAAGCCGAAAACGACAAGCGCACCCGCACGGGTCGCGGTCGCGACGACATTCACCGGCGCGGGGCGTTCCAGCCGGATCAATACGAATTTTTCGGCTGGTACTACCTCGGTTTGGGCGGGGGCGGGGCCGTGCTGAATTGCTCGGCGCGCGTGCGCGTGTTCCTGGGATCCGAGGAGGCGCAAGATTTCGAGGCGCTTTCCTTCGGCGATTTCGGCAAGTGCGGGGTGTGCGGCGCCCGCTTCGCTTGCGGCGAGATCTGGCAGCACACGGATCGCCGGGACCTCGTGCACGTCGGGTGCGATTGCTGCGATAAGTACTCGCTCGTTTCGGGCACGGACTGGAACGCGGTCCAGGATGAGCGCAATCGCGCGCTTAAGGCCCAAAAGACGGCAGCGCGCCGGTCGAAGGCGCGCGCGCGGGTCCTCGCGGCCTACCCTGGTCTTGAGCAAGCGCTCGCGACGGATCACTACATTTCGCGGGACCTCGCGCGCAGGTTCGAGAACGACGGGACGCTTTCGGAGCGCCAGATCGCGCTCGCGTTCAAGCTCGAAGGCGAGGCGAAGGATCGCGCCGCGAAGCGGGCCGCGGAGCCGGTCGAGATCAAGATCGCCGCTCCCACGGGGCGCGTCACGGTGCGCGGGGTAGTGGTGAGTCTCAAGACGCACGAGAGCGCTTACGGTTCGTGCCTCAAGATGACCGTCAAAGTCACGACGGCGGCGGGTGTGTGGCTTGCGTGGGGAACGGTTCCCGCGTCCCTCGTGGGGGAGGTAGGGAGGGGCGACGAGATCGAATTTGACGCGGCGCTCGAAGCGGGCCGCGAGCCGCATTTCGCTTTCGCGAAGCGGCCCACGCGGGCGACCGTGATCAAGGCCGCGCCGGTCGCGTCGTGAGGGATCGAAGCTCGACGCGGGGGGCGTCGAGCTTGCGCGGGGCGTCGAGCTTCGCAGGGGGCGCGGGTGCGTCCTACTTGCGCGGGGCGTCGAGCTTCGCAGGGGGCGCGGGTGCGTCCTACTTGCGCGGGGCGTCGAGCTTCGCAGGGGGCGCGGGTGCGCCCTACTTGCGCGGGGCGCGGAGCTTCGCGAGGGGCGCGGGTGCGCCCTACTTGCGCGGGGCGTCGAGCTTGCGCGGGGCGTCGAGCTTGCGCGGGGCGTCGAGCTTGCGCGGGGCGTCGAGCTTGCGCGGGGCGCGGAGCTTCGCAGGGGGCGTGGGTGCGTCGAGCTTCGCGGGTCGCGGGGCGGGAAGCGCGATCGGATCGGCCCGCCCGGCGCGTAGGTTGGCCGTGGGTGCGCCCGTGGGATCGGCGCGGGGTCACGTGGGCCGTACGTCGTGCGGGGCCGTCCTAGTGGCGCGCAGGGGCGTCGCGGGGTGCGTGCGTGGCGCGGGGCGCTTTGGTTTCGCGACGGGGCCGCGGGTCCGGGGGATACGTGAACCGTGGTTGACGCTTCCCGGTTGTGTAGATGTGTTTTCGTGTACTTGTGAAGATGAGAAGGTTGGCACCGGTCGTGCAAGGTCGGTGCGTGCGTGCGCGGCACGCGGAAGGCGGACGAAATGAGCGATCGATCATTGAATGCGGGCGGGGCGGGCGGTGCGGTTTCGGTGCCAGCGCTCCTAGCGGGGGCCGGGGTCCCGGCTCCCGACGCGCGCGGCGCGAAGGTCGAGACGCGAGGCGCGAAGGTGCGCGCGGACGTTACCGCCCTGCTCAAGTCGCGGCATACGTTCCTTTGGGTCACGACGCCGGAAGAGTCGCGCGCGGAGCGCGGGATTTTCGAGGGGGCCGCGGACGCGGTTTACCGTACGTTCGTGTGGGATTGCGAGCAGGGGATCACGAACGCGGACGGGTCGCTTGTCGAGAAAATCCAGGATCCGGCGCAGGCGCTCGCTTGGCTCGCGGCGACGACGGGCCGCGTCGTGCTCGTGATGCGCGATCTTCACGCGTGGGCGCGCGAGAGCGATCCTTCGCTCCTTCGCTCGCTCCGTAACGCGCACCGTCGCATGCAGGGCTTGCCGAAAAACTCGGCGCGGGCCGTGATCGCGCTCACCCCGTCCGGTGAAATCCCGCGCGACCTTCGCGGGTGCGCGACCGTGATCGACTGGCCGTTGCCGGATCGCGCGGAGGTCTCAAAGCTCCTCTCGGATACGCTCGGCGCGCTCGCGGAGGGTACTCCCGCGAAGTTGCTCGAAGGCGAAGCTTTCGATGCGGCCGTTGATGCGGCCGTTGGGCTTTCGGCGAGTGAAGCCGAGAATTGTTATTCGTTTTCTCTCGTGACGGAGAAGGCGATCAATGCGTCCAAGGTGGGCCAAGAAAAGCGTAGGATCGTCTCGCGGGTTCCGGGCCTCAGCTTCTACGATCCGGAGCCGCGCGGGCTTGCCGCGATCGGTGGTCTCGACAACCTTAAAGGTTGGATCGTTGAGCGCGGCACCGCGTTCAGCGCCCGCGCGCGAGCGTACGGTTTGCGGACCCCGCGGGGCATGCTCGTGGTGGGCGTGTCCGGGACGGGCAAAAGCTACTGCGCGCGCTGCGTCGCCGCCGCGTGGAATTGCCCCCTGATCCGCCTGGATCTCGGCGCGCTTAAGGGCAAATTCGTCGGTGACAGCGAGGGGAACATCAGGCGCGCGCTCCAATTGATCGAGGCGCTCGGTCGTTGCATCGTGTGGATCGACGAAATCGAGAAGGCGCTTGCCGGCTCGACGGGGCCGCAAGGCGACGGGGGCGTGGCGGCCGATGCGCTCGGCACGATCTTGTCGTGGATGCAGGAGAGGACGAGCGAAGCTTTCGTCATCGCGACCGCGAACGACGTGCGCGGGCTTCCCCCCGAGCTTTTGCGCAAGGGGCGCTTCGATGAAGTGTGGTTCGTCGATCTGCCCACCATGACGGAGCGGGACGCCATCGTGCGCGCCGCGCTGGACGAGTACAAGCGCGACGCGTCCGGGATCGACGTGCGCGCGGTCGCGGAGGTCACGGACGGTTTCGTGGGCGCGGAGCTTGCCGCGCTCGTCCCCGATGCGATGTTCCGCGCGTTCGCGGACGGCGAGCGCGCCATCGCGACCGACGATCTGGTCTACGTGGCGCGTCAAGTCGTGCCGCTGTCCAAGACGAGCGCGGACAAGGTCAACGATCTTCGCACGTGGGCCAAAGGCCGCGCGCGGCTCGCGTCATTCCCCGAAACCACGAGCACGAGCGGGTCCCCGCGCGCGCTGGACATCTAAAACCGAAAGAGCAAAGAGGCATACACCATGGTCAGCACGAAAAATTCCACCACGATCCGGCCGTGCATTCTCGTTGCGGCGCGCTCGCACGTCACGGGTGGCGTGACGTACACGCGTTCCCCGGTCCGCAAATTGCTCGACGCCATCGCGGCGGTCGGCGAAACGGAGCGCGAGATCGAGCAATGGGAGACGACCAAGATCACGGACGACAAGGACGAGCACGAGCGCGCAAAGAAGGCTCAAGGTCGAGCGCGCGGCGAGATCAGCAAGTTGTGCCTCAAGACGGCTTTCGGCCTGGTCTGCCCGATCGACCGTGAGGGTGAGCTTGTGGCGGCGATCGACCGTGCCCATGGGCATGCCGAGGCGCACAACACCGATCCGAGCACTCGTTACACGCGCGTGTCCCTTTTCGTGATGCGCGGGCAGGTTGCGGCGACGGACGAGGGCGCGATCAAGGCCATCGGTGATGAAGTGCGCAAGATCACGGCCCAATGGAACGACGGGATCGCCAAGCTCGACGTCAAGGGCATCCGGAAGGCGTCGGAGAAGGCGCGTTCGCTCGCGGCGATGCTCGACGGCGAGCAATCGGTGATCGTGTCGGAAGCTCGCAAGGCAGCGATGAAGGCCGCCAACACGATCGCGAAGCGCGTGGACCGTGATGGCGAGATCGCGGCGATCGTGCTCGCCGACATTCAGCGCGGCGCCATCGAGCGCGCCCGCATCGAATTTCTGGATCTGGACGACGGGCCAGCGTTGCCCATCGAGTCTGATTCCGAGCCCATGGTCACCGCGAACGTTCAGCGCGTCGCAGAGCTTGACCTGGACGGCGACGAGGGCGAGGGCGAGAGCGAGGGCGAGGGCTAGGGCGAGGGCGAGGGCGAGGACGAGGCGAAGGACGCGAGCGCGCAGGCCATGAACGAGACGGAGGTGGCGTGATGGCTTGCTTCACCATGACCAAGCCTAATCAGACGCTCGCGGAGCGCTCCAAAGAGGTCGGCGCGGCGCTCGCGCGGCTCAAGGGGTACATCGCGGCGGGGAAGGTCCAGATCGTGATCGCGCCCAATGGCGCGATCGGTCTTTCGGGGTGGAAGGATCGCGACGACGTGACCGACGTGTGCGCGGTTCGCACGCTCACGGCGGAGGGCTCGTGGGAGCTTCGGCAGGCCATCGCGAAGGCGGAGGCGCGCGTGGGTCGCCGCGTGAACCTTCAAGCGACGGCGGCGGGGTGGCATTCGCACGACGGCGGCAAGACATGGGGGAGGCACTGATGGGCGCGCAGCGGTTCACGAGGGCGGACGTATGGCCGTCGATTGCGACGGTTTCGGCAGGCGAGATCGAGGCGGACGTGTGGCCGTCGATCGCGACGGCAGACGAATTTGCTACGGCAGGCGAGGCGGACGTGTGGCCGTCGATCGCGACGGCAGACGAATTTGCTAGGTCGCGGAAAGGGCGCGAGTCGTGAGCCGGTGTTCTAATCCGTACTGCCGTGACGGAGTGTGCCATGGGCCGCGTTCCCCGGTTCCCCATGCGTGCAAGGCGTGTATGGCGCGGGAGACGCTCGCGGCGGCGGCGCTATACGTATCGAGATTGAAAGGGCGTGCATCATGAAGCCGATTCGTGCGCCGAATCGCGAGACCACGGCGCTGCTCCGCGAGGTCATGCGGCAAGGCTTCACCGTCGAGCGGCGGGGGAGCGGTCACTACCTGATTTCGAGGCCCGGCATCGTCGAGAAATTGACGATTTCCGGCACCGACGTGGCGCGTGGTGTTCGCGCCAAGTGGTTGTGCATCCTGCAAAAGATGGGGGCTTCGCTATGACGACGCTAGTTTTGACGTGTGCCCACTGCGGCAACGCGATCGAGGTCGAGGACGGCGAGGTCGAGCAGGACGACATCGTGGTGTGCGGTGTGTGCGCCAAAGAATGCGTGTTCTGGAACGGCGCTTTCGTCACGGTCGATGAGTCGCACGAGTACCAGTGCGATTCGCTCGCCTCGCGAGACTACGAGGCGCGCGCGTACGGTCGCCGGGACGACGATTGAAGGGTTTACGTGAAATCTTGAATGTGAGAACGTGTGTAGGAGGTCAGACGCCATGGGAAGCAAGAAGGACGGCAAGACGAAGGTGGAAGTGGCCGAGCGCGCGCTCCTCGCGCGGATCAACCGGTTGCTCGCGGAGAGCGGCGAGCGGATCGTCAGGTCGAGGCCGCTCCGCGGGAAGCTCTTTCGCGGTAAGCCGGTCTACCCGGACGTGGGCCGTTACTATCGCGTCTCGGGGAAGGCCCGCGCCGTCGTGGGGCGTGACCTGGATCTCGGCGCGGTGGCGCGCGAGCTTGACCTGCTCAAGTCGTGGGAAATTTATTCGCCGCCCGTAGCTTCCGAAGCGTGAGCTTTGGATCGCGGGAACGTGGCACGGATGGTGCAAGCTAAACGGCCACATGGCCATTTGACGAAAGAAAGAAGCAAGTCATGAGTAAAGTCGAAGACGCGGTGATGGTGGCTCTTGAGCGATGGGGAGCGGCGACGGCGAGAGTGTCTTACGTCGCGCAGGTGCTTGTCTTGACGGAGAGCGATGTGCACGGCGTCAGCGCCGACGTCCTCGGCGATCTGCGCGCTGCGTGCGCCGCGATGCGCGACGCGCAGCAAGTGCTCGAAGCTGCGCAGGAAGCGCTAGTGGTGGTTACTGTTGGCGAAGTGTTCGACGTTGCCGACGTCGGGGAAAGCAGGATGGCGTCATGAGAGAGGTCATGAGAGAGCTTGAGAATTTCGTCGCCACGGCGTCTGATGATCCGCTCAAGCGGGATTTGGAGCTTGTGTGCACGAAGTGCAAGGAGGTTGTCTGCGACATCGAGGACGGCGACGGCCTGCACATACTGGTCGGGGTCGCCCAAGACCACATCGCGGTCTGCGAGGGGAAACCGTCTTCGCCGGACGAGTCGGAGGAGGCGTGATGTTCACACCCGGTACGTGTACGCGGGTTCACGCGTCGGGATGTGCGAATGTGTTTTTGTGTACTTGTGCAGATGAGAACGTTGGCACCGCGCGTGCAATGATGGGAGTCGAGGTGACGCCATGAATCAGAAATCGCGTTCGGAGGTCGTTCAGGTCGTGCCTTTGTTCGTCGGCAAGCGCATCGTCGCGATCCGCGAGATGACGCGCAAGGAGCTTTCCGCGCAAGGGTGGGACGGTCCGCGAGCATGCGCGCTCGTGATCGTGCTCGACGATGGTTCGATGATCTTCGCGTCTCGCGACGACGAGGGGAACAGTCCGGGTGCCCTTTTCGGTGTGGTGGGCGACGTTGGTGTCTACGTGGGGGTAGAGTCATGAAGAACCCTGAAATCGGGAAGTGGTTCGAGACCGCCAAGCGCAGGGAGGGCCAGCACAAGGATGAGAGTGACGCGACGTTCGTGCGCGTCAAGGCGGACGCGCCCGCGTGGGTGATCGAAGCCGTGCGGAAGGCGCACCAAGGGGTGCTCCCGAGCGACTGGGTCTTCGCTGAGTGCGAGGCGGCGGCCTGCGCGATCGATGATTGCGACGAGGATGCGCTTTCCGGCGACGACGGCGAGTGGATTACGGAGCACGCGGACGGGCGCGTGGACGTTTACACGAAGGTGCTCTTCCAGTGGGCGACGGATTTCTGCCTGACGGAGATTTTCGGTGAAGCCGAGGAGCGGGGGGCGGACCTGTTCGACGCGAGGGACGTGAGCATCGCGAAGCGGCTCGGCGTGATCCAGTTCTGCGCAGTCGAGATGATCGTGCGGACGATGCTCGACGCGTTCAACGAGAACCGGAGCGAGGGCGAGGGCGATGAGGGCGGGGGCGGGGACGAGGACGGCGACGGAGCGGAGGTGCAGTCATGAAAGGTCCGGAGAAGCTGTACAAGACGACGATTGTTATTTGGAGCGAGTACCACCCGAACGAGAGCGGCGTGGAGATCGACCGGTTGACAGAGGACGCGATGGGCGGCGAATCGTACTGCTCGAAGGAGGAGACGGTGGCCGTTGAGGGCAAAGCCCTTAGCAAGGATCCCGATTGGGATGGGACGGATTTCTTCGGTGCGGGCGACGACGACGGGGACGAGGACGAGGACGAGGACGAGGACGAGACGAACGGAGAAGAGGTGGAGTCATGAAGACTTCAACCAAGATCGCAGTGATCCGAAGCTTCGGGTACTGGGTGCGAGAATGCGGAGACGGTAGCCCCGTCAAGTACATTGTTGTCGACCCGGACGGGGATGAAGAGGGCTGGATGGCGGCCGGTGGCGAAGAAATCCTAGACGACACCATCGACGACTTGGAGATCGGGGCGTCGGAAACGGTCGCAAGGGAAATTGCACGTTATGAAGGTACGGAGGTGGAGTCATGAGCGGTTATTCGAGCGAGGTCGAGAGCTTCGAGCACAATGGGCGCAAGGTTACGATCTACTTCGACCCCGATGCGGAGTCGCCGCGGGAGTTCTGCAACCTCGCGACGCTCGCGTGCTGGCACCGGCGTGTGAATCTCGGCGACGAGCAGATCGTGGGCATGTCGGAAGACAAGCTTCGCGCGCGGGTGACGGAGTGCGGCGAGGAGATCATGGCGCTTCTCCCGCTCCACCTTTTCGATCACGGCGGCATGACGATGAGCACGGAGGAGTACGGCGATCGGTGGGATTCAGGGCAGGTTGGGTGGGCGTACGTCACGAAGTCGCGTGCCGAGGAATTGGGGTGCGTGGGCAATAGTGGGGGCGACATGTGGGACGAGGCCCGCTACCTCAAGGCGATCAAGGCCGAGGTCGAGACGTACGCGATGTTCCTGCGCGGCGAGATTTACGGCTACGAGGTCAAGGGTGCGGACGATGACAAGCTCGACGCGTGCTGGGGGTTCTACGGGCTCGAAGACGTCCGGCAGGAGGCCAAAGAGGCCGCGGAAGGCTCGGACGATCCCGCCGAGGATCGCGCGGCCGAGGAGCTTGCGGCGCGGGCTACGTTCGCGGGGATCAACGGAGAGGTGGAGTCATGAAGACGTTCAAGGTCGCGGTTCAGTGGATCGTGACGGCCGAGGTCGAGGTCGAGGCAGAGACGTTGGACGTGGCGATCCGGAAGGTGAAGGACGAGGGGATCGATCTTCCGAAAGGTGAATACCTCAACGATTCGGTCGAGGTGAATGACGACGTCACGCGGGTGATCAACGGGGTGGAGTCGTGAAGGCGCGGCGCGTCCTCATAGCGTTCGACGTGGACTCGGAGGAGAGCGACGATGATGTGAAGGAGAAGATCCGCGCGCTCCTCGATCACGGTACGGTGGGCGAGAGCTTCGCGGCCGTCGATCTTGACGTGTCGAATTATGACGTGTTCGGTGTGGGCGAGGCGTCGGAAGATCCGCGTGTCGCGGTCTTCGGGGCCGTGAAGCTCGTGCTGGCGGCGGCCGACGACTTTGGCGGTCCCGTGGGGGTCGACTACGTCGGGCTGATGCTTGACGTTGCGGCGCACGCGGGGGAGCGCGCTCGTGGGTACGTCGCGAGCCCTGGAATCATGGCCGTGGGCGGCGACGGGGACGAAGACGGCGAGATCACCGGGATGGACGAGGGATGATCGTGCGTGGACCGGCGTTCACGTTCGGCACGTGTGTATGTGTGTTTTCGTGTACTTGTGTATATGAGAACGCTGGCACCGCGCGTGCAACGGAAACCTGAGTGAAGGAGGTGGCGCCATGAGCGGCTTTTCGTCCGGGTCGAAGTACAAGGTCAAGATGACGTTCGAGGCTTTGACGATGTGGTGGAATAGCTCGCGTCGGCGCTCGGACAAGGTCGCGCACGAGACGTGGGCGACGTTTGGCCCGTACTCCCGTTTCGACGGGCTCGACTGCGACGGTGCTCCGCTCTTCGGGTCCGCGGAGGCTTTCACGGTTCGGCACTATCGCACGAACGTCGTGCGGGTCCACCCGGAAGGGGTCGAGATGCTCTGCGTTTATCCTTCGCAGGTCACGCGCGACCGCATCAACGCTCTTTTGCCGAAGCCGTGGCGCGTTTGGAGCGACAAGGAAGCCGCGTGTGAGTCGGTCCTCGTGTACTGCGAGAACGTGGAAGGGCTTTCCTGTTACGTGGATTGTTACGCGTACTTCACGATCCCGGCCGAGCGCGGCGTGTGCACGGATTTCAAGCCCACGGTTCGCGACGTCCACTTGAGTTTGGGGTGTCGTGTGGGTGACGTCGAGGCGGCGGACGCGCTCGCCGCGAGTTTGGAGTCGCGGGGGCACAAGCGGATGGCTCAAGTCGTGCGCGAGTACCGCGGCAAGAGGTTCGCCGCGAAGGGTCAGCTTCGGCACCTGCAAGCGCTCTACGCGGGGACGGAGGCGTACGTCGAGAAGACGTCGCGTTGGGTCGAGGTGCCGAATCCTGATTTCAATCCCGCGGTGACCCTGTACCCGTTCCCGTGGACGATCACGAAGCGGGAAGAGATTGTGACGCTCCCGGAAGCGTGGCTTTTCGACGCCGCGACGGGCGAGCCGGTCCGGACGCTCACGACGCGCGACGTGTGCTTCCACGGCGCGGACCCCAAGGCCGCGCGGGTGAAGATTGAAGGTCGGGTGTACGAGGTCGTGCGCGAGCGCGTGTTCGAGCGGTTCGGCGCGTGGAAAAACAGGTTCGAGGCGATTCACTGCGCCGTCGCAGTTGCATAATGGAAAGAGAGGATAAGCCGATGAATACGAAGAATGTGGATCTCGCGGAGTCGCTCAAGCTCATGCTGCCGCTCGCGCGCAGTCTCATCGAGGCGTCGGGGACGGAGGAGGGCGACGTGGAGACCGCGTACTCGTTCTCGGAGTCCTGCGCGCGCGCGAACGACATGGCCGACGACGGCGTGGCGCTTGCGGAGTACGTCATCAAGTTGGCCGAAGGTGCGGGAGTGTCCGTGGGCAAGCACACGGCGGCGAGCGTTCGCGCCGAAGTCGAGTCTCGGATCGAAGACGACACGTTCCCTGATGCGGTGCTCGCGGTCTTCCGCGGCGAGTCTGGGAAGCCGCTCACTAAGCGCATTTTCGCGAAGCTCCCGTCTTCGGGCCAAGGCACTTGGCGCTTCGAGCAGGTCGCGGGAATGACGAGTCTTGTGATCGAGGACTACCACGCGCGGACTCAGACCGAGGGGCAAAGGGAAGCGGGCTATTCATTCCTGGTCGCGCGCGCCGAGAAGAACATCGCGATCGATCCGAAGTTCCTCGAAGAGGAGAATGTTCGCTACTTCGCGGCTCGCCGTGAGCGCAATGCCGCTCGGCGCGAAGTGATGGGCTCCGGGGAGCGTTGTGAGGCTATGTCGAAGGCCTTGAACGACGCCGACGAAGCGGTTGCCCAGTTTTTTCGCGCGCGTGAGCAGCTTCACGCGTTGACGACTGAGGCGTTCGGGTCGGATCGTCAGTACTGGCAAGTTCTGGCTGGGTTGCATAAGGTGCGGTCGTGACGCATGACGAGTTGCAGGCTCACAAGCTCACGCACACGAAGGGTAATTCGTGGTGGTTGAACGATGCGCGTGGCATCCCGCTCTCGCGGGTGTGCGCCGTGTGTGTCGAGGCCGTCGAGGGGACGTACAAGTCTGAAGTGCTTGGCAAGAGCGGCCGATACGAAGACGTCGTGGAAGAGCGTATCGAGGAAGACGATCCGTGATCCACGTCGGTGTAACCGTTAGTTCACTATTCATATGTGAATAAGCGATTACGGGTGCTGAGTGTGATAAGCAATTACGGTTAGTTGCGAGTGGCACGTGTCCTGCAATGTCATGCTATATGTCCACGTGGCCACGTTGCCATCAAGGAGTTCTCACGATGAACCATAACCAATCCTACCTCAAGGCCGCGCCTGCGCGGTGCGATCACCGCCTGCGTTCTCTCGCGTTAGCGCGTGACGACGGCCGCGGGCCGCGCTCGCTCCTCGCGTGCGCGTGCGAGGACTGCGCGCGGGTGCTCCGCGAGCACGGTTGGGATCTCTACGGGACGGTGGCGCCGTGATGACGCGGTGCTCGCGGTTCAAGGTGTTCGGGCGGCTCGACGGTGCGGGCGGCGCGCGGGCCGGGACGGTGCTCATCGAGCGCGCGGCGGGCCTCGTGCACGTTCGCCCGCACAGGCGCAAGCGCGTGTACACGATGCCGCTCTCGATGGTCGCGGACATGATCTGCACGCGCATCCTGATGAACGAGGCGGCCGACCGGCGCGCCGCGAAGGCCAAGGCGAAGAAGAGGGGGAAGCGATGAAAGAGAAGGTAATGATGGTGTGGGTGTGCGCGTCGTGCGGCTCCGAGGACGTGCAGCATGCGATGTGGGTAGACATGAACACGAACGAGGTGCACGACATTTTTGGCTCGTGGTGTCACGGCGACAATTCGTTTTGCAATGGTTGCGGCGAAAATTCCGAGCTTGTCGAGCGGGAGAAGTCTGCGCCTAAGACGTCGAAGAAGGCTGCGCCGAAGAAGGGGAAGCGATGAACCCGATCGTGAAAGAGAATCTCGACGCGCTGGGCGTGGTGCTTGCTGCGCTCAAGGCGGCCGAGGCGGCGCAGAAGTCAGTCGCGCAGATCGCCGAGCTGTTTCCGGAAGACAAGCGGCACCTGCGGGCGAAAAAGGACGTCGAGGGCATGATCGCTCGGTTCGAGAAGCGTGCGGAGGCCGTGCGCAAATCGGTCCGTGCGGTGGCGTCGAAGGAGATGCCGCCCGCGTTGAAGAAGCTCGGCGAGGCGTCCGCGAGGATCGTCGCCGCCCGCATGGTGGATCCCTCGAAGCTCCGCGTCATTCCCTGGGTGGGCGAGACGTGGGAGAAGAAGCCGATCTACTCGGTCTTCCTGCGCATCGAGTCCGGCGATCGGGTGTTCGCGTATACCGGGACGAACGTGCTCGACGTGTCCGTGGAGGGCGGTGCGGACGCGGGTTCGGAGATCCGGCTCCGTCTCGGCAGGGTCGGTTGCGTCGGGATGCGGAAGGGCGAAGTCGTCACCCCGGAGTTCGTAGCGGTCGAGACGCTCAAGTGCCTGGTCGGTTGGCCGGGGATCAAGGGCGAGGCCGAGGCGACGGAGGGGCGCAGGGGTCGCGCGGAGGAGATCGCGCGGATCATGCAGAAGCTCGTGTCGGGCGGGATCGGATTCGATCGGGACAAGGTGGAGAAATCGGCGGACCTGCGCAAGATCAGCACGGCGTACCGTTCCCATGATTTGCCCAAGGAAGGCGAGCGCGCGGTGGGTGAGGGGCGATATTCCGAGATGACGAGCAAGGAGTTCACGAGTGCTCGCAAGGCGTTCGAGGGTGCGCTCATCGCGCACAAGGACCAGATCGAGGGGATCGAGATCCACGACGGCGAGAAGAGCTGGATCTACATCACCGTCACGCTGAAATAGGAGGATGCGAACATGAAGACCGAGTGGTTCGAGGGATCGAAGAAGGGCTTGGAGAAGATCGCGCGGCGCCGCGGGCTCTCCTACGTGCTCTTCGAGTTGATTCAGAATTGCTGGGACACGGGCGCGCGTGTGGTGATCGTGACGTTCGCGCCGGTCGAAGGCAGGCCGCTCGTGGATATGGTCGTGGACGACGATGACCCGGACGGGTTCAAGGATCTCACGCACGCGTGGACGCTCTTCGCGGAGAGTGAGCGCAAGGGCGATCCCGAGAAGCGCGGCCGGTTCAACCTGGGCGAGAAGCTCGTCCTTGCCGTGTGCGAGAGCGCTGAGATCATCTCGACGAAGGGCTCGGTGCGCTTCGACGATGGGGGCAGGACCGTGGGCCGCAAGCGCACGGAGTCGGGGACGGTGTTCCGTGGTCGCGTGCGGATGACGCGCGAGGAGCTTTCCGCGGTGCTCGCGGCGGGGAGGGAGCTGATCGCGCCGTCCGGCGTCGTAACGATCATCAACGGGGAGGGCGTTGGCGACCGCGCGCCGCTGAAGGTGTTCGAGGTCCCGCTGCAAACGGAGGTCGCGAACGAGGAGGGGTTCCTCGCGGCGCGTACGCGCAGGACGAGTGTGCGCGTCTACTCCGCGCTCGTGCGGACCGACCCCGAGACGGGCGCGCCGCGCGCGTTCGGGTACCTCTACGAGATGGGTATCCCGGTCTGCCCGACTGGCGATCAGTGGGACGTCGAGATCATGCAGAAGGTTCCGGTCAACTTGGAGCGCAACGCGGTGAGCGAGTCGTATCTGCGCACGGTGCGAGTCTTCACGCTCAACGAGATGTACGATCAGCTTAAGCCCGAGGACGCGGCGACGCCCGCCGTGCAGGATGCCCTGACGGATGAGCGCTGTAAGTCCGAGGCGGTGAACGTCGTGCTCACGCACCAATTCGGTGAGAAGCGCGCCGTCATGGACCCGAGCGACCCCGAGGCGAACAACCGGCTCGTGGCGCAGGGCTACACGCTCATCGCTGGCAACGCGTTCTCTAAGCCCGCGTGGGAGAACATCCGGCAGAGCGGCGCGGCGCGGCCGAGCGGGCAGATCATGCCGACGCCGAAGCCCTACTCGTCGGACCCGGACGCGCCTGCGCGCAAGCTTCTCTCGGAGAGCGAGTGGACGGCGGGCATGCAGAACATCGCGGGCTATGTCGAGGACGTGGGCATGAAGCTCATCAAGCGGTGCGTGCGTGTGACGATCGACAAGGGCCGCATCGGTGCGGGATGGGCCGCGTGCTACGGCGGTGGCGAGCTGACGTTCAACCTCGCGAGCGTTGGCTATGACTTTTTCGAGCACGGCCCGGACGCGCGCGTGAACGCGCTCCTCATCCACGAGCTTGCGCACGAAGCGGAGGGCAATCACCTGAGCGATGGGTTCTACAAGGCGCTGCAAAAGCTCGGCGCTGCGCTCACAGAGTTGGCGCTCCGCGACCCGGAGCTTTTCCGTCGCCACGGGTGGAAGGGTTGAGGAAAAAGCTAAACGGCCATGTTGACATGTGGCCACGTATGACTAAGATGGGGAGTGAAGGTGACATCGTGAACGGAAACGAAAAGGGAAAGGCGGAAGAGCCGATGTTCGATTACCAGAAACCGGACCGAGGATGGTGCGGCGACCCGGAGCGCGGTGCCGCGATGGGGCGCACGTCGGACTTGTCGCACGACACGACGGTCGTGCTTCGCATGCGCCGCGTCCCGCTCGACGAGGGGGGCTATGATCCCGGAGGCACTTACTGGGGGACGCCGGATGATCTCTTCTGCGTCTTCGACGCGGACGGGGCTATGCGTTACCTGCGCGCCGGAAGCCTGGACGAGGTGCGCGCTGAGTTCCCGCGCGCGTCGTGGGCGTCCGAGACGGGGCCGAGCGAGGCGGACATCGCGGACATGCTCGACGGCTACATCGCGTGCGCGCTCTGGTCGTCGAACGACGAGAGCAACGAGTATGGCGGGGAGCCGCTCGACGCGAACTACGTCCCCGACGACTTGGCGGATGAGGCGCGCGCGGAGATGCGGGCCGACGTCGAATCGTTCGGGCGGGCTAACGGGGCCGTCATCGCCTCGTGCATCGGCAAGGGCGAGCGGTGCGACTGGTCGCATGCCGGTCACGATCTCTGGCTCACGCGCAACCACCACGGTTGTGGTTTTTGGGACGGCGACTGGCCGAAGGCCGAGGGCAAGGCGTTGACGAAGGCCGCGGACGCGATGGGCGAAGTTCACCTGTACGTCGGCGACGACGGGAAAATCTACGGAGAATGAAAATGGATTTCGCGCAAATGATGGTCGGGCTGTACGATCGAATCGAGACGGCGAAGGTGACGGAGGACGCGAAGAGCGTGGAGTCGCCCGCGATCCCGGAGAGCTTCAACCAGACGGAGAAGGTGCTCGCCCTCATGATGCGAGAGAACACCGGCGCGTCGATCCTGGACAGCGGCGGTGCATACGGCCGCGCGTGGCAGCGGGCGCTCAAGGAGGACTTCTCGAAGCGCGAGCGCGCCACCGTCGAAGGGCGCGTCATCTCCTACGACGGCAAGACGGAGCTGTGCCTCGACGTGACGATTGACCTCTTCTCGTATCTCTCCGAGAAGCTCGAATACGACCGCGCGATGACGCGTCAGTTCGAGAAGTTCGCGAAGCTCCCGGAGAACGAGCACGAGCACTGGCTCGGCATGATGCGCGCGTTCCCCGAGTGGATCGCCGACAAGAAGGACGCGCGGCTCGGTGAGCACACGGGGGTCGAAAACTCGTACAATCACGACAGCTTCTTGTCCGGGACGATTCAGTTCGCCTTCTTCGAGCTGGACGGCGAGGCGTATTGCCTTCTCCAGATCCACGGCGGCTGCGACGTGCGCGGCGGGTACACCGGGCCAAAGGCGTTCAAGTGCGACGATAACTACTCGCTCTTCGACTGGTACCGGGCGACGATCTCGCCCGACTGGCACGAGGTGCGCGAAGCTCGCGAGGCGCTCAAGGCCGAGATCGATCGCCAGCCGTCTCTTCTCGTGAGCGACGATACGACGAAGCGCGTCGAGGTCGAGTCGTTCGGGCAGGACGTGTACTGGGACATCGGCAGCTACGACGAGCACGGCAGCGGTTGCGACACGAAGCTCGACGAGTACCCCGTGCTCGAAATCGAGACGCGCGCCGACTGGAAGCGCGGGTCGGTGTGCGTGCTCCCCGATCACCGTGTCCTTTGCCCCGAGACGGGCGCGGTCCTCTGCGCGAGCTTCTGAAAGGAGAACGGTCATGGCGACGGCAAAGAAGAAGGCGATGACGGATGACGAGCTGGTCCGCGAGCTTCGCGAGTTTCACCACTACGAGTCGGCGAGGCGGTTCGATCAGCTTCGTCGTGCGCCCGCGCCCTCGCTCTCGGAAGAACGCCGGGCCGACGACGAGGCGATCAAGGATCTTGTCGGGGAGACTTGTCGCCGAACGTCGCTTGCGATCGGGGTTTACGACGCGATGCACGACGCTACGGAATCTTGGGAGGGCGAGTTCGGCGGCGACCTCGCATACCTGATGGGCGCGATCCTCAAGGGTGAGAAGTTCGAGGCATGGATGGGCGCGAGCGACGACCTGATGCGGCTGCTCGTGGAGGCGTTCGAGCTGGACAACGCGGTGTGGGATTACGTCGATCTGATGAACGACGACGGCGACGTCGTGTTCCCGGCGCGCATCAAGACTGGGATCCTGAAAGCGGCGGGGGCGGGCGGGATGGAGCCCGGCACTCTCGGCAACCTCGACGAGGAAGACTACCCGCAAGCAGGGGCGTGGGTGGACGTTCTGAAGGTGAAGCCGTGAAGACGAAGCGGCAGAATCCTATCGCGGTCGCCATGCAGAAGCGGCATGGCCAGACGATGACTACGATGCGCGACAAGCGGGATCGGAGGCCGAAGGATGCCCGAAAGAGCTGGAAGCGGGAGGAGTGGTGATGGGTAAGCGCAAGCAGGCGAAGGGCGGCGTGCTGAGCGAGGACGCGCTGACGGGCAACGTGGTCAAGTTTCGTACGAAGGCAGAGTGCGAGGCCGAGCGGCGAGCGGCGCATGCCGTAGAGCCCCGCGAGGAAGCGGTCAGCACGGGCGGGTGCGTGCTCGCGTTTCCGGCCGAGCGGGTGAAGTCGCGCGGGCCGGTGTTCAATCTTTCGTACCGGGAGGCGTCGGACGGCCAGCGCTCGCTGGACTTCGACGGGCTTGGTAGGCCGCGTGCGCCGTGTGAGGTGGTTCCGCTCCGTCCCGCGAACTGCGCGCGGCGAGCGTACGATCTCTATGTGCGGGCATCGGCGCTCGACGAGGACCCGGCGACGTATGCCGAGGCTGCGGCGTTCTACGAAGAGGCGCTGCGCTTGGACCCGTCTCTCGCCGTCGCGGAGGTGAACCTCGCGAATCTTCATTTTCGGCGCGGCGACGCGCGGGCCGCGGAAGCGATGTACCGGCACGCGATTGGGATTCAGCATCGTTGTCCGGAGGCGCACTACAATTTAGGCTACGTCGCGCTCGAATACGGCGACGCGCGCGCCGCGATTGATTCGTTCAAGGTGGCCATCGAGCAGGACGCGCGTTTCGCAGACGCGCATTTCAACCTCGCCATGGCGTACGAGCAGGTCGGCAATCGTTCCGTGGCTAGGAATCATTGGCGTACGTACCTCAATCTCGAGCCGCAGGGCATGTGGGCCGACATCGCTCGGAAGCACATAAGCTGAAAAAGCTAAAAGTCCACGTTGACAAGTGGACACGAATGCTCATATTGAAATATAGAAAGAGGACGTCATGAAGATCGAGCTGACCATCAAAGCTGACTACCTGCCGAAGTGGGGCGCCTACGAGGGCTTGCGCGAGCTGGTGCAGAACGGCAAGGATGCCGAGACCGAGTTCAACGCCCCGCTCGACGTGCGGCACCGCAAGGAGACGGACACGCTCGTGATCGAGAACGAGGGTTGCGTCCTGCCGCATGAGGCGCTCCTCTTCGGCCACACGACGAAGACGGACCGCGCCGACATGATCGGCAAGTTCGGCGAGGGCCTCAAGCTCGGCGTGCTCGCGCTCGTCCGCGCGGGGCACCCCGTGCGCATCCGGTCGGGTTCCGAGGTGTGGGTCCCCACGATCGAGCGGAGCGAGAAGTTCAACGCGGACGTGCTCGCGTTTGACATCGAGAAGGGCCGCGCCGAGAAGGATCGCGTCTCGATCGAGGTGGGCAAGATCACCGCCGCGGAATGGGCGGAGTTCAAGAAGTATTTCCTCTTCCTCGCGAAGCCCAAGAAGGACGACGCCATCGAGACTGACCACGGCACGCTCCTCTTGTCGGGTGAGCACGCGGGCAAGCTCTTCGTGAAGGGGATCTTCGTGCAGGCCGACCGCGAGGTGAAGTTCGGCTACGACTTCCACCACATGGACGTTGACCGCGATCGCCGGATGGTCGATCGGTTCGATCTCACGTGGCGCACGCGGCTGATCTGGACGACCGCGATGGCCGTGCGCCCGGATCTCTTTGGTCTCTTCCTCACGCTCGTGGAGGACGCGAGCGAGGACGTGATGGGGGTGGACGACTTCAACGCGAAGTACCTGCCTGAGAATCTGCTCGGCAAGGCCAAGGAGGATTTCTGCGCGAAGTTCGGCGCGGACGCCGTCCCGGTGTCTAGCCTGGCCGAGTCGAAGGACCTGGAGCACCTCGGCAAGAAGGGCGTCGTCGTGAACAAGCCGCTCAAGGCCGTCCTCCAGGCCGTCATGGGCTCCACGGAGACCGTGAAGGAGAGCCTCAAGAAGGAGGCTTCCCGGCGTTACTCGTGGAACGAGCTTTCGGCCGGGGAGAAAGCGAACCTCGAGCAGGCGATCTTCCTCGTCAGCGGCGCAGAGAAGGTCGGCCTCGACGAGATCGACGTGGTCGACTTCCGCTCGGAAGGCCTGCTCGGGATGTTCGAGAAGGGCGGCGCGGGCGAGCGCGTGCTCCTCGCGAAGAAGATCCTCGCGTCGCGCAAGGACACGCTCAAGGTCCTCGTGCACGAGGTCTCGCACCGGCAGGGCGGCGACGGCGACAAGGGCCACGTCCAGCGCATTGAGAACATCTGGAGCACTATCGCGGAGCGGCTCCGCGGTTCCGATGGGGAGACGCAGTCGTGATCCACGTCACCGAGGACGGGGAGCGCGTTGTGTGCCCGGCATGCGGTGGGTGCGAGTTCGACGCGGACGGGCGTTGCGAAGAGTGCAGCGCCGATGTGCATGTGCAGCCGCAAGAGCGCGGCGAGGAGTCGAAGTCATGAAGAACGTGAGCAGGGCGATGGTCGAGAAGAAAGCGGACGTGAAGTTGATCCACGGGTGGATCCTGGACGGTGTTGGCCCGGCGCGCTGGGGATGGGCGGTTCTCGAACCCTGCAAGCAGCGCTGGGTGGGTAAGACGCTCGCGGCGGTGGCCGTGAGCCTGCGGGTGACGCCATGAATACGAAGGTGAAGTTCAGCATGCGAAGTCTCGTGAGCCATCGTCACAGTAAGCTAAGCACGTTGTGTCAGGTAGCGTCGTGAAGCCGAAGGCCAAGAAGTTCTTCGAGTGGTTCCTCGTCGTCGAGGGCACGGGAACGTTCCCGCTCGACATGCTGCGCTACGACTCCGCGTTCCCCTACAGGGAGGAAGATTCGACGAAGTGCAAGCCGGAATGCGCTGTGCACGGGCCGAAGCGTCGCGTCGCGCTCTGCCGGCGCGGCGTGAACGAGTCTGAGGGTTCGGCCGGGCGCTGGAGTTCCTTCGGATGGGCCGTGCTGCTCGCGACGACGGACGCAGGGGAAGCCGTCGCCGCGGTGCGCGGGCTGGACGCGAAAGAGGCGCTGCCATGAGGTGCGTTCGCGGGGCGATCATCGATGCGCTCGTGGGCCGGAAGATCGTCAAGGCTGAGTGCGATCGGTGGGACGGTGCCCAAGAGGGGGGCGCGCCGGTATGGGTGCACACGTGGACGCTCACGCTCGACAGCGGGGCGCGCGTGAGCTTCCTCGCGGAGGAGACCGAGATCGGCGAGTACGGCGTGGACATCCACGTGGCGAGGGCGTCGTGAGTCGCAACATGGACGCCTTCGTGACTGGGCCGCGCGGCGAGCTGCGCCTCGGCAGTTTCGACTGGATCGTCGATGGCAGGACGGTGGCCGGTTGGGTCGTTTACTGCGAAGACGAAGGGTCGCTCTTGCATCGCGTCTTCGCCTGCTTCGCCGAAGCGTTCGAGTGCGCGCGCAGATGGGTGGGAGCGTCATGACAGAGGCGACGAAAAAGGTGAACGCTTGTGGTCACGTTGACTGTGGGGTCTCGTCCGGTATCTCCGAGGAGCTGACGTTCGGGCGCGGCGAGCTGGACGATCACGGCTACTGGGAGATCCCGTGCAGGGCGTGCGCGGAAGCGTTCGAGCGCGAGTGTCCGGACATGGTCAAGGAGTACGGGACTTGGCCGAAGGTTGCGGTGAACAAGTTCACGTGTTGCCGCAAGAACCACACGACGGCTCGGTCGTTCGACGAGGCGCAGGAGGCGCTCGATTATGCGGAGGAGGATCCCGTCGTGGCGTACGTGCGTCGCGAGAGCGACGGCCTCGTCATCGCGCGTCGCACGCTCACGATGAATCCTCTCTTCGTCATCGAGGGTGTTCGCGGGGGTGGGTCATGAAGGTCAAGCGTCGCGCGCGGCCCGTGGGCGCGGAGACTCCGCGTGAGCTGCGGATGCGCGCGCTCATCGAGGAGTCGAAGCGCCGGAGCACGTGCGTTACGTGGCGCGACGACGAGGGCTACGAGCATAACTACCACGAACCCAAGGATGACGGCGGTAGCGGCGCGCGGGCGTTCACGTGGGACCCGAAGCTCCGCCGTAGCGTCTCGCCGGTAGAGTGCGCGCACTGCGGGCGAAAGGGCGTGCTCACGATCCTTGAGCTGGGGGACTACTGGGACGATCCGCTCGCGCGGGAAGAGCGAAAAGACAAAGCGTCATGAAGAAAGGATGCGGTTGAAGCGATGGCTGGGAAGAACAAGGTGCCCGTGTCGGAGCGCGCGCTCATCAAGCGTGTGAACCGGCGTTTGGCAGAGGACGGACGTAAGCTCATGAAGAATCACCCTGCGCGCTCGAAGAAGGGCAGGCGCAGGCTCACGAAGCGGGAGCACGAGTTCGGGACTTACTTCATCGTGAGGCTCGGGGAGGGTGACCTCGACTACGAGAGCGTCGTTGAGCGGCATGTCCATCTCGAAGATTTCGCGCATCGCCTGGGCGTGCTTTCGGCGTTCGAATTTCTGGAAATCGAGAAAACTTATGGCAGGTCGTGAACGGCGTGGGTGGTCGGATCGTGACCTGGGCTTCACGATGGGTGGGATCGGCCTGAATTATTGAGGGAGCGGCCTTGGCGCGCAGCTTGCTTATAGGATGTTGGAAGTAATATGGCCACGTGGCCACTGAAAGAGTGAGGACAACGTGAATACGAAGGCGAAAATGAAAGAGAACAAGCCTGCGGATAACCGTCGATTGGCGCTCGGGCTCGTGGCGTGGGCCGTAGCGCTCTTCTGCGTGCTCTCCCTCGTGTCCGGGGCGGGGCTCTTCGGTCCTGCGGGCGCGGCCGTGGATGCTGTGCTGAGCGGTTTGCTCGGTGCCTGCGCCTGGGTGATCCCGGTCCTGCTCGTCTTCGGTGGCGTGGCCATCGTCCGGCGTCGGAGCTTCACCGCGTTCCACGCGTTCGTCGACATGGTGCTCGTCGTTGTCGCCTGCGTGCTCTTGCACCTCGCGTCAGAGGGAAGCGGCGGCGTCCTCGGCGAGGGCGTGGGCGAGGTCGCGCGGTACTCTTTTGGGACGGTGGGGGCGTTCGTCGTCGGGCTTGGGCTAGCTGGGATCGGTATCGCTGCGCGCGCTCCGGTGGTGCCGCTCGCGAAGCGGGCGCTCGCGCGCCTCGAAGGGTCCCGGCGCTCCGTGCCTTCAGCCACGTTCGACGTGGCGGACGAGACCGTCGTAGATTTCCCGCAGCTCCGAAACATTGCGAAGCAGAAGATCGTCCCTACCTTGCCGGAGGGCTGGAACGATCGCGCCGATGCGAAGACGCCGATCTGGGGCGATAAGGCTGGGGTCTGGGAAGAGAAGACCGGTCCGGCTGAGCAGGCGATCGAGCGCAAGAAGAGCGTGGTCCAGGCGTTCACGCTGCCGAGCACGTCGCTCCTCGCGCGGAGCGGAGGGTCGAACGCTGGCGTGACCCGTGAGCAGCTTCGGGCGGAGGGCGAGCTTCTCGCCTCGACCCTGGGCGCATACGACGTGGACGCGAAGGTCGAGGACGTTACGTGCGGCCCGACGGTGACGACGTTTGAGGCGTCGCTTGCCGCGGGCACGAAGCTCGCGAAAGTCGTGGGGCTCGCCGATGATCTCTCTTTGACGTTCGGCCGCAAGGTGCGCGTCGTTCCTTCGCGGCTCGGCCGCGTCGGGTTCGAGATCGGCAACGAGGCGCGAGTGGCGGTGGGCCTGCGCGAGCTTGTCGAGTCGGACGGTTTCCGTTCGGCGACGTCGGAGATGGCCTTGCCTGTGGTGCTCGGCAAGGATGTGCGCGGCGAGGGCGTCTACGCGGACCTCGCGGAGATGCCGCATGTGCTCGCTGCTGGCGCGACGGGCGCGGGGAAAAGCGTCGGGCTCAACGTGATGCTCGCGTCGCTCCTCTATAGCCGCACTCCCGAGGAGCTTCGGTTCGTGATGATCGATCCGAAGGTCGTCGAGCTTCAGCCCTACGCGCGCATCCCGCACATGCTCTTGCCCGTCGTGACGGACATGAGCAAGGCCGTGGCGGCGCTCCACTGGGCCGTGGGCGAGATGGAGCGGCGCTACCAGCTCCTCGCGGGCGCTGGGGCGAAGAACATCGCGTCGTTCAACGGGCGGGGGGCGCGTGCCGCCAGAGCGCAGAAAGGAGCCGACGAGAAGCTTCCGTACATCGTCATCGTGGTGGACGAGTTTGCGGACCTGATCGCCTCGCAGGGCAAGGCCGTCGAGGCGCTCGTCTCGCGGTTGGCCCAGAAGGCGCGCGCGGCCGGGATGCACATGGTCCTCGCGACGCAGCGGCCTAGCGTGGACGTCATCACGGGCACCATCAAGGCGAACTTCCCGACGCGCATCGCGTTCCGCGTGGCGCAGCGGGTCGACAGCCGGGTCGTGCTCTACGAGCAGGGCGCCGAGCAGCTCACGGGGCGCGGCGACATGCTCGTCAAGATGAACGGGTCGGACGCGCTCGTCCGGGTCCAGTGCCCGATGATCACGGAGGACGAGATCGACGGGCTCACGGGTTACCTCTGCACGCAGGGGATGCCCACGTACGACGAGAGCATCCTCGCGCTCGACCCGGCGCGCGAGGGCATGGGCGGCGGCAAGGGTGGGCGCAAAGGCGCCTCGAAGGTGCTGTCATGAGGTCGCAGAAGCCGTTCCCCGCGCTCCCGGAAGTGGTCGACGCGATAGCGTCGTTAGCCGTCGAGCCGTACCGCGGGGCCAGTAAGTTTGACAACATTCGTCTGTTTTCCGTGGATGGTGAGGCGGTCACGAAGGCGGGCGGTTGGCCGCGAACGTGGTGGCTCTCCTTCAAGGACATGCTGAACGAGAATCGCTTTCTGGTCTCTACGGTGATCAGCTCGACGTTGCCGGAGAGCGTTCGTCTCGACAGCGCATCGAATCGTTACGCTTGGTTCATTGTGGTTGGTCCGAAGCTCATGCAGCCCGGTACTTTTGAGATTGAGGACGGGAAGCGGTTCTACCTGCCTGGCGCGAGCTTTGGCACGAGTTGTCCTGGCTGCAAGGAGAAGATCGTTCATGACTTCGGCGAGGCGTACCTTTCATACCCGAAAGCTAATGCCCCGATCGACGTGCGCCTCTACTGCGCAGGCTGTGGCCACGAGTGGAGCGTCAAGATGCGGCTCAATGTCACGCTCAGTCTGGAGGAGGTCCGATGAGCATCACGATTGAAGTGTTGAGCACGCACCCCGGTGACGCGTGGCGCGCGCACCTCGCGTCGCAGCTCGCGGCGCTTCATCCGGGCGCCGACATCCGCGTGGCTTACGGTCTCGTGGATGATGCTTATGTCTGGTCGGACGAGTTCGGTTTTTGTGAGCAGCTTTCCGTCGAGCCGGAGCGCGTGAGCGTCGTTGAGGCGCTCATCGAGGACGGCCGAGACAGCTTCGCCGCGGTGGTGATGGCGGCAGAGGATCTGGCTGAGCGCGTCGAGGTCGAGTGTGCGGCGATCCTTCGGGCGTGGACGCGTGCGGGTCGTGGTCCGTTCGCGGTAGCCTGGGAGTGGATCAAGAAAAAGGTGGCGAAGTGAAAGGGACGGTCCCGAAGAGTTACGGGTGCTGCACGCGGTGCATTGGTAACCGGATCAATGAAGGCGGCGGCCCGTGTCCCGATCACCGAGGCAAGGATGGCGCGCACGTTGACTACGCGGGACCCAACGCCTACGAGCCGAGCGACTGGGTGCTCACGGTCGTGGGGAAGAGGTATCGCGGTTTTGATGAGCGCGTGTACCTTTGCTTCGGTTACGATCCGCGCTCGGGTTTCTGGATGCGCGCGGAGGGCGAGCCGATCTGCGAAGCCAACGTGTCGGAGGCCGCGATTGATCGCACGTACCACAGGCTCCGCGAGGAATATTTCCCTCGGGTGCCGACGCGCGCCGACGAGGAAGGTGCGTCGAGCGAGGATCGCCGCGAGTGGGCGCTCGAAGACAAGCATGACCTCGATAAGGAGGGCGGTTGGGAGCTGTGAAGAAGAAACCCAAGGCCGCGCGCCCCTTCACGGATGCGGCCACGCTCATCGAGCGCGTCCTCGGGCTGTCGTATTTCCACCCGAACGAGGAGGGGATCGTCCCGATCCCGTGTCGCCACGTCGCGGGCACGGGCAAGCTCGTGCTCTTCCTCGGCGAGAACGCATCGGGCAAGAGCTTCGCGCGTCGCGTCGTCACGGCGATCGTGCGGGAGAACGACACCGAATGCATTCACATCTCGATGCAGGCGCGCGCGGCGGACCCCATGATGGGTGGCGGCATCCGCTCGTTCGTCTACGGCACAGAGGAGTGGCAGAGCACGGGCGAGAACTCGGTCGGTACGGTGCTCGGTGGCATCCGTACGTGCCTCGGGCGCGAGGGGCCGCACGTGATGTTCTGGGACGAGCCGGACATCGGGTTGTCCGACTCGTGGGCGGCGGGCGTCGGCGTCGCCGTGCGCGACTTCGTCCGCGACGCTACCGACCTCACGAAGGCCGTCTTCGTCGTGACGCACTCGAAGCCGCTCGTCTCGCAGCTCGCCGAGCTGAACCCGCATGTCGTCTTCTTCGGCGACGGGGAGCTGCCGGAGGACTTGAAGGCGTGGACGGACCGGCCCATCGTGGCGCGTGACATCGAGACGTTGGGTAAGGCGTCGCACCGGAGGTTCCTGCTGATCGAGGCGATCCTGAAGCGGGTGCGCGCCGAGAGGTGACGGCAGAATGCCGTTGCATGTAGTCCGGACGTAGTGTTACGTTGCCGGACATGCCTAGGGAAAGAAGCGACAACACTGAAGCCGTGAACATGAAGATCCCGAAGGCGTGGGTCAAGAGGGCGGACAAGCTAGCTGCCGCGAGCGAGCCTGCGCACACGCGTACCGCGATCCTGCGTGCGGCGGTCGGCCTCGGGCTCGAGGTGATGGAGCAGAAGCATGGTCGCGGCAAGAAGAAGGCGACGTCGTTGGAAAGGAAGACGTGATGAATCACAAGTACCCCGGCCGGAAGCCAGGTTCGAAGACGGTGACCGAAGAGGAGCGCGAGGCTATCCTCGTGGATTATCGAGCCGGGATGTTGCTTCCCGATCTCGTCGCGAAGCACAAGAGGAGCAAGTCCGTCATCTGGCGTCTAGCGAAGGTGGCCGGCATCCCGTCCCGCCGTTTCGGCGGCGGGAAGAAAAGCGGGCTGAAGAAGAAGGTCCTGAAGGACAAGAAGTTCGTCGCGGACGATGAGCGCGCTCGCATCGCGGCGGACTACAAGACCGACGCGACTCTGGCGAGCATCGTCGCCAAGTACGGGCGCAGCAAGGACGCTATCCTCCGTGCGGTGCGAATGTCCGGGCTCCCGCTCCGTGGTCGCGGCGGCAGCAAGGTCGTCATGATGAAGGCGAGGAAGAAGAGCATGAGGGAGAAGATGAGGAAGAAGGCGAAGCGGGTCGCGATAGCCACGTCGATCAACCACGCGAACAAAGCTCTCCAGAAGGTCCATAAGAGTGGGGACGTCGTCGCGCGGGCGGTGGGCGCGCTCATCAAGTCGCTGGAGCACGAGGAGATCCAGGAGATCCTGATCGACTTCAATTCGAGGCAGTACAAAACCACTAGGTTGCGCGTCGAGGAAGGACGTGTTGCATGAATACGAGGGCGCTCGGCACGAGGTTGATGCGGCTCAAGTACATCGCGCAGGTGGATTTCAGGAAGAGCGAAGCCACGAACTTCCTGGAGCATCATGTCGTCAAACGCGGCAAGAAGATCGAGAAGAGGCCGGCACTCAAGCCCGGCGAAGTCGCGTGCTTGGTTGCTTCGTCGGGCAAGCAGGTCGTCTTCGTCTACAACCCCGAACGCGTGAGCGAAGACGACGAAGGCGGTGACGAGTGCTCGGTGCTCCACTCGGAGCGCCTCCGTCTCACGGCTGGTGGGCGGTGGAACCCGTTGATGCTGGGCAATTACGCGATCCAGGTCGGCATCCAGCTCGAAGGGATCCGGCTCTTCGAGCACTACTACGACGAGATGACGCGTGAGCGGAGGCGTCTTCGCCAGTTGCGGGCGGCGTCGTGACGGCGCGCGGGAACGACGACGAGCGCAAGCTGGTCTTCGTGCGTGCCCTCGCCCACTATCTCGTGGGCGACCAGGCGAGCATGAGCATCAGGCTCCAGATGGGCGACCCGAACGCGGAGCAGTGGTCGAGCCTGCGTGGGGCGACTCCTTTGTTCGGGTACCCGAGCGAGGACGAAGCCGTGGAGCAGCTCGCGAGTTGGTTGGGCGTCGGGCGGGGCAGTACCAAACCCAAGAAAGCTCGCGCGAGATCATGAACACGACGCATCATCCGTGCGCATACTGCGAGACGCGTACGCTCCCAAACAGTCGTGGCGAGTGCGGTAAATGTCTGCGTCCAATGACTCCGTTGTCGCTCCTGAGCACGAAAGGGAAGCAGGCGCGCCTTACGGTGAAGCTCACGATCGACGTGGAGACGACCCTCGAGTTCGACGACGAGTTGCTCGAATTGCATACGGCGGAGATCGTGCGGAAGGCGGTCGGCTACGAGATCACGACGCCGGCCCGCGAGGGCGGCGGTATCCGTTTGCTCGGCATCTTCGAGGGCGTGGACGCGCGCCTCGTTCGGGGGAGTTGATGACGACGATCCTTCGTGGAGATCCGGAGCGTAAGCATCTGCCCGAGACGGGGATCTTTGTCCGCGGAATGGGAGAGGATGGTCGCTTCGACGCGATCGACATCTCGCACCTCACGAGGGAGAGCCTCGTCGATTGGCTCCGCGACAAGAAGCCCGTCTTCGTCGAGGGCGTCGTGCTTGTTCTGCTCGGCCATTCGCGGGCGTCTTGATGGCGAAGATTCGCGACATCCCCGACCTTATCGTGAAGGTCCAGCTCGCGCTTCACACGTCGGACGGCGCGGCAGGAAGCCGTTGTCTCGTCATGAACGAGCAGCGGACGCTCTTCTATGAGACTGAGGCCGAGGACATCGTTCGGGTGATGGCTGGGCGCCAGCGAGCGTATTTCCGCGCGACGCTCAAGGACCCTTTCTTGACGTTGGGAGTGGAAGTTCCCGAGCAGGATTGGTGATGGGTAGCGAGCACGAGTGCAGCGTGTGCGGTGCATGCGAGGTGTACGAGGTCGCGCGCGCCTGCGTTTGCTCGTGGTGCGGCGAGGGCGTGATGCGGCCTCATGAACTGGTCAGCGCTGGATCGTCTCCCCGCTCGCGCAGTTCAAGTAAGCTAGCGCGTACCATGCCGCGAGGAGGACCAGGCCGATGACGAACCTTCCGACGACGCGCTTCGAGACCGTGAACTCCGTCGACATGAACGCGGATCCCTATGCCTATGATTGGTCGCCGAAAGGTCCGTGCGTCAAGTGCGGAGTCCGGAAAGCGACGTCGTGGTTCGTCGCCGAAGGCGGCGCGCTCGCGTTCGTCCACGGGTGCGGGCAGGCGTGGTGCGGTCCGTGCTGCACGCAGGCGGCGATCGAGCACGCCGAGGAGATGGCCGCGAAGTTGCCGGGGTTCAAGCTCGACATGGAGCGGATGAAGCTGCTCGAGATCCTTGCGCGTCGTACGGAGAGTTGATGGCGAAGCATAGGCATGTGAAGATTGCGCTTGAACGGATGACGCGAACCGACTTGATCTGCGTCGCGTGCGGGGGTTTTCGTACCGAGTGGGCGATCGTCCCGGTGACGCGTCCGGAAGATTGGGATCCCGTGGCCGGGGTGCACACGAGGTGCATCGATTCGCTCCACGTGCGCTTCACGCGGAAGAAGACGTCGGCATGAAGAAGGCGAGGGTCGCCAGCATCGCGGGGCGTCGTCGGTGGCGGGTCCCGTTCGCGGTGCGGAAGCTCGACTCGCGGTGGTGCGTGCTCGAACGCCTCGATTCCGGCGTGGGCCTCGTGAGCGATTGGTCCACGCGGGAACAGGCCCGCGAGGCCGCGAGGCAACTCAACCAAGAAGAGCGTCGCTACGCATCTCGCACTACAGAAGCTCTCCAATAAAGAGAATATCATGAGCGACGCGTTACAGGGGTCGGTAAAGAAGGCGCGCGTGAAAGGCGCGCGGGTGAAGGCGAAGGGAAGCGAGTTGCCGCTCCTCGACAAGTGGGACGGCACCCCAGATAGCAAAGCCCGCTTGCACAAGGACGCGCAAGCCGTGCTCCGCGCGGCGGCGGAAGAGCTTGGGCTCAAGAAGGACGAGTTTCGCGTGCATTCGAATCAGATGGGTACCGCGATCGGCGGCACGATCTACCTGAGTGCGCCTGCGATGCGCATGTGGATCGAGGGTGGCTACGGCTTTTATCCCTGGGGACGATCTGGCGAGACGGGTCAGCGAGTCGATAGCTACGTGACGGCGCGTCGATGCAAGGATGGCAAAGACGTGGACTACGAGCACGACCTCGCGGTGGACTGGGAGCTTCTTTGGGATGTGAAGAAGCTCGTGGAGGTGCTCCGCCTCGAAGGGTTCGCCTGATGAGCGACATCTCGCGCGCGCTCGCGCTCACGCGCACCAACATCGAAATGCTGCGTTGTGGGAAGTTATCGTCGAAGTCTACGGGCGCACCGGAACCTCGTCGTGGGCTGCCAGCGATCGGTGTACCGAAGCGCCGAACGGTGGAAGCGATCGAGTGGAGAAACCTGGGGCTGAATTATTGGCGGACGCCACGGCTTGATGATCGGTTCGAGGCGATGGTCGTCAAGGGTCGCGACGGGGGCGCTCAGGCGAACGTGTACTCGTATGTGATCTTCGATTACCAGGATCTGCGCTGTTCGTGCGTCCGCATCGCGAAGGCGAAGTCAGCCGAAGAGGCGAAGGTGCGCGCCGAGAGAGAAGTGCGTGTCCGAGGGTTCGCGCGATGAAGTACGATCGCATCGAGCCCTGCGAGTCGTGCCCGTACAGGAAGGGCGCGCCCCGAAAACTCTGGGCTCGCGAAGAGTTCGTGAAGCTCCTCGTGATGGATGCGTCGTCGAAGGGCTGCATCTACCAATGCCACCAGGAGCGC
>Ga0116218_1000403_pt1 | contig 30328 bp, 30 predicted proteins | sample Sb_taG_2_FD_88966 | JGI IMG/M metagenome (GOLD analysis project Ga0116218, IMG submission 88966) | Peat soil microbial communities from Weissenstadt, Germany - Sb_50d_5_LS metaG | ecosystem: Environmental > Terrestrial > Soil > Wetlands > Peat | place: Germany: Weissenstadt | collected 2010-09-21 | reverse complement strand
TTGGATACCTGATCGCCTGTGAAAGTGTTACGACTGAGTAGGAGGTTTCTAATCATGGTCATTACGTTGGGAGATGTGATCGTCTGGTTGATCATAGCAGCGCTGGTTGGCTATGTTGGTGAACTGTTAGCAAGACGGCGTACCCCCTTTGGGATCGTAGGGGCAATCATGGTGGGGTTCATCGCCATCTTTCTGGTCATCGGCGTCCTGCACTGGCACATTCTTGGCGAGCCATACCTCAATGGTGTGCCAGTCATCACTTCCATCCTTGCTGCGGCGCTCGTAGTGCTTCTCTGGAGCGCTTTCGCGTACCGTCACGTGTATGGGTATTATGCTCGCTCCTCTCGACGTGGCGGCTACGTCGGTCGGCCTCGTCGTCGGTACCGCTGGTTTTAAGGGCTACTGACCATCGTTTGCTTTGCACAACCAGTGAAACGGGAGGGATGAAGAAAGTACATGACCCACACGAGTGGAAAGAAGGTCGTCGGAAGCTCAGCCTGGGAACTAGCGCAACAAGGGTGGAAGCAGAAAGAGATAGCTGCGGCGGTGTTTCATTCGTGCTTTTTTTGCCAGGTTTCGTTCTCTCTGCTCAGGTCAAGAAGAGGACCACGTAAGCAGTAACGTGCGCCGTACAGGATAAGAACACGAACGAGTGGACTTGCAAGCTTCATGTGATTACTCGGAGCCGGGCATCCGCAAACGGTGCCGTTCCCTATTACCCCTCACATGAGCATTGCTAACCCACCAGTCTCCCTGTGCAACGCCCTGGCTGGTTGTACTCGTGGTAACGAAAGAAAGGAGATTTTGTTATGCTCGATGAAAACGACAGGCATGAAGCAGCAGGGACGTTGACGTATAACAGCGAATGGAACTCTTTCGAACTAGACGGCTATGAACTGCATGACGGCCAGAGCATAGAAGTCTCTGTCTTTGGCTATTGGATCCCCGGACAGCTTACTCTGGATAGAGCGGGATGGTCTCTGTTCACGCTCGATCACGTGAGTATTCGTCTCCAGAGCGGACTACACGCCCGACTTAGTGAGTCGTCACACAGTGATCTTCCTCCTCTCTTGCATCCATCACCGATATACCCTCCACACATCCTCATTGTTGACGACGACCCGGCGTTGCTTCAGGCCCTCCCCCACACCGTCTCTCTCCGCTTACCCGAAGCGAAGGTGGATACCTCCAACTCGGCTCAAAGAGCGCTCGAGCTGATTCGAGCGCAAGATTACGATACCATCGTAAGTGATATCAAGATGCCTGGCATGGACGGTCTGGAGTTGTTGGCGAAGATTCACGAACTGCGGCCAGAGACCCTCACGCTGCTGATCACCGGCCACGGCGATCATGATCTCGCCATTCAGGCTCTGCGCGGTGGAGCGTATGACTACATCCTGAAGCCGCTTGATCGTGACTCCTTTGTGGCCGCGTTAGATCGTGCTTTGCAAACACGCCGCCTGCGTCGTCAGGTCGTAGAGCACTGGCTTGCCTTAGAGCTTCATGCCAAGTCGCTCGAGCAGCTGGTGCAGCGGCGCACACACGAGCTTGCCCAGGCCAATGCGACGAAAGACAAGATCATCAGAGTTGTCTCGCAGGAACTGAACATTCCCCTGGCTCATCTCAAGGAAATGACACAGATGCTCTCTCAGAAGCTCGAGGGTGCAGAGGTAGCAGAAATTGTGAGTCAGGCTCTCACTGGCATCGAGAACGCGATTCGCCGGACAGAGGTGCTGGTGCAGGAGTTGCTAGACACCGCACGTATCGAGACAACAACGTTCATCCTCCACCGGCAACGCCGAGACCTGGTTGCGTTATGTCAGTCCGCCCTTGAGGAGTACACCGTAGGAACTGGTTCTGCTCTTGCGTGTGAAGGTCTTGATGCGTCACTGGAAGCCGAGGTGGATGCGGAGTGGCTCAGACAACTGCTCAGCAATCTACTCTCCAACGCACGTGAGCACACCACGAAAGGCTCTCCAATCACCGTAACACTACAACAAACAGGCAATACAGCGATCATCACGGTCAGTGATGTAGGTTCGCGTTCAGAGTTGGGGCTGGAATACCACGTCTCGCGTCACATGGTGGAACAACTCGGTGGGCGCCTCGAATGCCAAAGCTTTCCAGACAACAGCAATACCTGCTTCATCATGCTGCCACACGGCGGCGAGCCTACAACGGTGAACACAGATGCAGCAAAACGCTCCTGGAGTACCAAAGCGGTATGGAGGGTCACCGTTTGAGAGACGAAGTCAAGACCAGCAGAAAGGTGGAATGATCTCAGAGATCCTTGCATGACAGAGTGTTTGGCAAAGTTTCTCCTGCACATCTGAACTGGACTGCTTCACTTCTCTTCAGGGAGTGAAGCGTTTTTACCGTTGATGCATCCAGAGTCAGACACCGCGGTTCACGTCGGATGCCTTTCACCAATAAAGCCACTCTCCAACTGCCACCAACCGTTTTCCGTCTTGCAGCGTTCTCCGACCTTATCCAAGTCTAGCAGTATCGATTGCCAAAAAGCTTCACTCCCTGGAGAGACCTTCGCCGTCCCATGCTACATCAGCAAAAACGACGGATAGCCTGACTCCCAGTTCATGCTCAGTTGCTTAAAGCACATGAAGTGTCAGATTAGACTTCGCTGAGAATAAAATCTAAGGGGTTTTTTTGCCGCTTTTACACGTTCTAACCACAACGCTTCTCAACATTCGTACGTGTTTATCTCAGACAGTGATTTTTTTAACTGACACTGTTGAACGAGGAAAGCTCAGCTAGAGCAGGATACCGAGAGAAAGTGAGAAGGTCTGAGCAATATGCAAGCCGTTCTTGAATATATGGAGCAAGCACTTCAACGCGAAACTCGAATCGGTCCCTACCGGTTGATCAAGCAATTAAAGCAAGGAGGCATGTCCACTGTCTACCTGGGATATCATCTCGTCACGAAAACAGACGTAGCGATCAAAGTTGTTGACAGCGCTTGTGTCGACCTGAGAATGTTGACTCGTGAAAGAGAGATCATGCAAGCCCTACAACATGAGCATCTTGTTCCGTGTCTTGATGCCGGCGAATCCGGAAGATATCATTACCTGGTGATGCCCTATTTGCGAGGTGGAACTCTAGAAGACATGCTCGACGGAAGCTTGCTCACTCTGAAAGAAGTCTGTATCATCCTTGAGCAGCTCACAAGCGCATTAGCATATATGCATTCGCTGGGTCTTTTGCATCGTGATATCAAACCCGCCAATATTTTGTTTGATCAGGACCATCACCTGTATCTCAGCGACTTTGGCATTGTGACCTGGCTCGGTGAAAGACCAGGATATGATGGTCATATAATGGGAACCCCTCATTATATTGCTCCTGAAATTTTAGAGGGTTACGTGGATGAGCGCAGCGAGGTGTACTCGGTGGGGATCCTTCTCTACCAGTTGCTGACCGGCTACGTGCCATTCGATGGACCAAGCGATTGGAAGATCTGCCTGCATCATTGGGAAACACAGCCAATGGCTCCTTCCCTCCTCAATCCCTCGCTTCCTTGCCGGCTTGAGCGCGTGATACTCTGCGCTTTGGAAAAGGACCCTCGCCATCGTTATCAAACCATCGAAGATTTGCTGCACGCCTTTCAAGGGGCACTCGAAGCTTCGGTTTTCTTCGCTCATCTCTGATCGCACGAGCAAGAAATATGCCAGGAGCCAGCGTTCATCTGGTGTCGACAATCGGCTCTGAGCAGTGAGTACAAGCTATACGTTGAGACTGTCCCAGGGAAGCATGGAGACACTACTCAGCATGAAACCTCATGCTAGCCACTTCGAGTAGTCAATTTGAAAACGCTACAAGCGGATTAGTATCGTGGCGCTAGTGACAACGAGACGCAACAAACTGACCGATGTAACGATTGAGATGCGAAAGACGTGTAAAAGGCAGAAAGGAGACACAATCAAATTGATACGACAGGACAACAAGGCTTCTGGCACCTCTTACCCTACACGTAGGCACACGCTCGCAGGTGCAGGTCAGGGCGTACTTACAGAGCAGCCAATGCTCACCCTGAAGGTGGGATCCCACCTGGATCCAGGCATAAGACGCAAGCACAGACCGAACGAAGATACGCTCCTGGTCACCCAAGGGATCGTACCTTCCGCACCTCCCAATACTTTGCCGAAACCATTTGCCCTTCTCATCGTGGCAGACGGCGTGGGAGGACAGGCGCATGGGCAAGAAGCGAGTCGGCTCGCTGTGCAGTCCCTGGCCGACTTTGTGTCTGGCTCTTTTAGCTCGCAGCAGATGAAGCCAGAGGTCTTTCCCCAGCTGCTCACCGCAGCCGTCCAGCATGCCAACCAGTCGGTGTATCAGCAGAACCGGGAGCAGGGAGACCATATGGGCACGACGATGACGGCAACCCTTGTAATGGATTCCACCGCCTACGTAGCGCATGTGGGCGATAGTCGGCTCTACCTCTATCGCCAACCCACGGGACTCGCGCAGATCACACGCGATCACTCGATCGTGGCCACGCTCGTAGCAGCAGGCGTCATCAAGTCTGAGGACATCTATACCCATCCCATGCGCAATCACATCTATCGCAGCCTGGGCGAGAAAACCACCGTGGAAGTGGATGTCGATGCCCTACCGCTTGCTGCTGGTGACCTCCTGCTGTTGTGCTCCGATGGGATGTGGGAAATGGTGCGCGACCAGCAGATCGCTGCCATCTTGACCACACCCATGCCTCACCCAGCAGAGACAGCCTATGCCCTCGTCCAGGCAGCATTGGCAGGTGGTGGGGAAGACAATGTCAGCGTCATTGTGGCGCAGGTGAGCAAAGGATAGGTCTCTCACGTGGAGAAGAGGCTTTCCCTGGTGGTGATCGCGTTCCTCAGCCGAACGCCACAGAGAAACGATGCGGAAATCATGCTGCAAGAACGTGAACGACTGCTCTTGCGCACTTGGCCATGACGAGGGCCTCCGACTGAGTGGACCAGTTGCAGGGATGCCCATGAGCGTACCTCTGCGCAACGGCGACCATCGCGCGCTCAGTCGCGTGATCTAGATCCAAAGAAGTCGCTGCTACGTCCCCGCTTGCGTTGGAGAATGCTGAACCATAGCTCGAGCTGGTTCATCCGCGTTCAGTGGACAGGCGTCAGGTGGCAGACGAAGCGGGGATGATCGCGAAGACAGGCCTGAACCAGTTGCACCTTCTGCATTTTCATAGACCATCTCCAGTGATTGAAGTGGCAACTGCGCATCGATGCGACGAGACAGGTCCCAACCGATGCATTTGCGCGAAAACATATCCAGCAGACAGACCAGGTACACAAAGCCTTCCGGCAACCGCATATAGGTCAAATCAGCAACCCAGCAGCGATTAGGCGCCTCGACCTGCAGTCCCTTCACCAGATTCGGGTAGACTTGGTAACTATGCCGCGAGTCGGTGGTATGCACGGTTCGTCGTTTCCGATGGCAGAGCAGGTACGCCTGCCGCATCACACGCCTGACTCGTTTGTGGTTGACCTTCCAGCCAGCACGCACCAGCGCTTTGGTTACCCGACGATAATTGTTGCCGGCAAACGCCTCACGAAATTCCTGGATGGCGCGCGCAACTGCTGATCGCATTCCTGGTGAGCTGACGGACAGCGATGCTGGTCAGAATCTCCCTTGCTCCGTTGTTACATGTGTTCCAGTGCTCTGCTGCCGTTGCTGTACGGTTGCTGTACAAAGGAAACAATAAAAACGACTCAAGCCCCTTCTAGCCTTGCTTGAGTGATGATGGGGTGCGAATAAAAAACTCGGCATGCCGAAGGGGGGACTCGACATATGTTGTTCGCTGGTGTCCGCCCGTGTCCTCCTTGTGCTTAAAATGGCTCCATTCTGTTCGTTGCGTGTTCTGTTTTATCGCTGATGTTCGTCGGCGTTGCTATACGGGTTGCTGTACAGCGTTCGCTGGTACAGCAGCGTTTGATGCTTTTAGGGAAGGAACAATAGCCGTGTCCTCACCCTGCCAGAATATATCCTAAACTTTCACGAATCCACGAAACTGTGGCAATCTCACATTGGCTGATGCGCAGAAAGAGTACGACCAGGTTATTAGGCGCTTCCCCATTCAGTAATAGAGCGGAAGGATAGCACACGGCCTCTGCCTTTTTACCTCATCAGTTACTTTGCTGCTGGTGACAGCTACGTAGCTCTCCCCCATGTTTGACACTGATGATCTGTCCGAAACGGCGCATAGCGAAACACCTCCACCTTCCGGTTAGCTCTTTTTCAGCCCTGCTCTTCAGAGACGATAAAAATGTCGTGCGTTTTCTGCCCAGAGTTTACGCTTTGCCTCTGAGGAGAGATGCCGGGTGAGTGAATCGAGCGCCTCAATCCACTGATCATAGGAGGAGGCTAGCAAGAGGACAGGCCAATCGCCTCCAAACATGACCCGGTCTTCCCCAAAAACCTCCAGCGCGTAGGCAAGGTAGGGAGCAAGGTCGTCTGGAGTCCAGCGCTGAGGGTCGGCTTCTGTGACGAGGCCGCTGACCTTACACCAGACGTTTGGCAACGCGGCAAGCTGGGTCAGGTGTTCGCGCCAGGGGTCGAGGACATGGTCTTTGATCGCTGGCTTTCCCACGTGATCGAGAATAAACCGGGTATCAGGACACTGGCGCACCAATTCAACGACCATTGGTAACTGATGATGCCGTATGCAGATGTCGAAGGAAAACCCATACTCTGCTACAAGCTGTACACCGCGCACAAAATCGGGCTGCAAACAGAAAGCCCGATCTGTCTCTCCCTGAAGATTGCGGCGTACCCCCTTGATAAGCGGACCGATGGACTGGAGGGCCATCAGGTAGGAACGCATCCTGTCGCCATGCTCAACTGGAGCGGATGCAACGATTCCTTGCAGGCGAGCATCATGCACCGCCAGGCTAGCTGCCCACTGCGCCTCTAGCAGGGTATAGTGGGGCGCAGCGTCTACTTCGACATAGACCATGCCAGTAATCGTGCTGCCCGCGCCCTGACGAGGATACTCGTCCAGCCCAAACGGCTTGTTGAGGGCTGGTTCATGGTCCAGCCACGCCAGACGAAACTGCTGGGGATTCCAGAGATGCACATGGGCATCTACTAGCTCTCGTTCTCTCATAATACACCTCTTCATGAATACTCATAAGGTCAAAGCAGTTGGCCGATAGAGCCTTCTTCGATGAGACACTGTAAAGCGGCCTGAGTAGCCTTCTTATCGGTCATGGAGCAGCCTCCTGTTCTCCTCCAGGCTGCGAGCGCGGTAGAGCATCTCGCCAGCATAGGGCACATAGAGCAGCCCAGGTTGATCCGCCGACAGCGTTCCTCTGGAATACCCGTCGCCAGCGTCACCGTGATGCGCGACGTTTCCATGCCGCGCTCCGCGTCGTAGGTGCCCGTCCCCTTCACATGCGTGCTGTGCGCCAGGATGCCTCCCGGCACGCCTTGAAAACGCTCCCACTGCTTGAGGAAATACTCCTTGACATGATAGCCCACTTCGTCAAGCAGTTTGCCGTGTGAGTAGGAAACCTCGGTAATATGGGGAGCATAGTTGATGACCTCGCCACCGTTGGCAATGGCTGGCTCGGTTTTGTACATGGCCTTGGCTGCCGTCCCCAGGTCGTCGTACATCTCTGCCGGGGCCAAGAGTACCTGGCGATAGGGGCGGTCCACGTAGATGATGTTCAACTGCTCCGAGAGGTCGGCTGCCTGATTCCAGGCTTCCGCGAGGGTGCCAATGTAGAGGCCATGCAGCGCCTGGCCTTGCATCACCAGTGAGAGGGAGAGCATGGGGCGCGTTACCAGCGACCTCGTGCGGGGAGACCGGGCCGCAGACCAGCACGAGGTCATACGCAAAGATCAACCGATTTAGGGTAACCGGAACGTCAGCGGCGAGCAGTCCCCCAGTGAGTTCGGCTGCCTCCGAGCGCGGGATAACGCCGACTGTCTGAAGCATCTGGGGATCATCACACGCGTGGTTAAAAATGTGCACATTGGGGTAACTTGCCGCTCGTTTGGCAGCCGTCGCGCTGACCAAGTGGTCAATTGCTGCTGGCGACATGGGCTGATGCGTACCCAGGGCAATCAGGTAATCCAATTGGGCCGTCCGGCGCCCAAACTGCTCATAGAGCAGGCGAAAGAAGAGCGGAATCGGCGCGGTGCGTGTCCCGTCGGGGATGATCACCAACACCCGCCGGTGAGTTGGGTCCAGTCCCGCGCCAACGAGCAACTCATCATCTGCGGAGGCGAGCAGTTCTTGTATCTCCTCAGTGGTCATTGCCGCTGTCGTTGACCCTTTGCCGAGAAACACGCTGTGTCACTCCCTTCTATACACCGCTACAGGAGGCGAAGCCGCCATCCACCGGGATCACGACGCCGGTGACAAAGGCCGAGGCGGGACTGACCAACCAGAGCAGTGTATCCAGCAAGTCTGCTGGCTCGCCCAGGCGGCCTACCGGCGTGTGGTCGATGACCGCCTGCCCGCGCGATGTCAGCTTGTCTTCGGCATCCAGCAGCAAATAGCGGTTCTGTTCGGTCAGGAAGAAACCAGGGGCGATGGCATTCACACGGATATCGGGGCTATATTCTTGAGCCATGTGAACGGCGAGCCATTGAGTAAAATTGATCAAGGCCGCCTTAGCCGCACTATAGGTGACGACGCGCGTCAGCGGGCGCAGACCAGCCATCGAAACGACATTGATAATGCACCCTTGACGCCGCTCAGCCATTACACGCCCAAAAATCTGGCTGCACACGATAGCCCCGGTGATGTTCGCATCGAAGGCGTGTCGGATCGCCTCCATTTCGAGATGAAAGAAAGTGCGGTCGGGCCCAGTGGTAGCTTGAGATTGATTGCCCCCGGCGCCGTTAATGAGAATATCGACAGGTCCCAGGGTTGCGGTGATGGTCTCGTTGGCTCTTTCCAGTGCGGTGCGGTCCAGGACATCGGCAGCTACACCTATAGCTTCTCCTCCTGCTGCTCGAATCGTGGTTGCGACAGCCAGGGTGGGTTCCTCTCGTCGTCCCAGGACGGCGACCCGGGCACCTGCCCGAGCAAGCCCACTCGCCATGACTCTGCCCAACACGCCGCTGCCGCCAGTAATGAGCACGGTCCTCCCGTGAAGATCGAAAAGTTCGCTGATATTCATCGTGAGCCTCCATTCAGTCCTTCATGATATCGCTCAAGAGGAGAAAGGAAAGACATTTTCGACGTCTACCCTTCGCTTCTTAGCTGTAGGCTGTGAAAGGGCGCAGGTGGCGGAGGAAATGTGACTTGAGATTGGCAGTATAGGCTTCAGGATGTGTATTCAAGACCTCCATCATCCGGTCATAGAAGCGCCTGCTCCCACTGGGATCTTGCGCCGTCAAGACCGAGCCAAAGGTGACATGCAAGATCTGGCGTGCATCGAATTGGTCAAACAGCATGGGAACTGCTGTATCTGGCATGTTCGTAGGACTGGGGGCACGGTGAAGCTCTGCTGAGACATGATAGCTGGCGCGGTCTGTTTCATAGCGCTCGAGCGAGAAGGCGTAGATGTCTCGCAGTAGATCGGGCTGCACCTGGGCGACCGTCCGCAACGCTTCAAGGTAGCTGGTGCCCGCCGTCTTGAGATGCACCAGGCCCTGGGTTTCCCGCGCCGCGATCTCGTAGATGCTGAATTTGTCCGACCCCGAGTGCAGGCTCAGCTTGTACGGTCCCAGGGTGCGCGCGATAGCCGCTTGGGTGGCAAAATCTGCTGTGAACGCGGCGAGATCACCGATGTAGTCCACGCCCTTCTCGAAGCGCCCGACGAAACGCGGCGCGAGACTCACCCACCGGACGCCCAGCCTGCGCAACTCGGTTGCGAAAAACACGTGTTCAGCGGGGGTTGTTGGGGTCTCTGTCTCGTCCACCGAGATCTCAACCTCCCAGGTACGCCTAGAGCCAACGGTCGCCAGGTGACGATAGAGCCGGGCAACGTGAGCGACAGCGCGCCCATACTTGACACTGGCACGCACGAGGGTTTCCCCATCGAACCGGATAACCCGTCCCTCAACATACTGAGGGGCCAGATAGCGCGCCAGCAGATCCTCGGGGGTATCTTCCAGCGCAGCCCACGGGAGCGCTTCGAACTTTTGATGCAACGCGGCGACGGACGCTGCGTCTGCCGTGCTATCGACATGCTCCCCAGGATCAAAGGTATAGAATGTGTAGCCTGCGGCCACGCAACGAGCAATATCTTCATTGGACTTCAGGTGATCTGCGTCAGCGGCAAAGCCAGAACGCCAGCCCTCGGCAAAGACGCCCCACATGGCGTCATCGAGTACCTGTTGCGGATTGCGCCCGGTGCGGGTCATCTCGCGAATTGACTGCTGCGCAGGAATCGGCGCGATATGCCCGCCTGCTTCTCTGAGCGCGCGCAGATGTCCCGGGGTGGCCATCCCAAGGCGATCCCCAAAACCGGCGCTTGTTCCAAGTCCCAGTGTGACCGGATTTAACCAGGAAAGTTGACTGCGCAGTACCGTGGCATTGCGGCCTTCGAGCGGTCCGATCAGCACCGTTTGGGCACCGCCCGCGCTGGCCACTCCTACGAACTGCTCCAACAACCTGGATGCAGGTGGCGCGAGAATGACCAGCTGGCGTTGCCCCGGCTTCGGCTCAGCGAGCGCATAGGTCAGCTCCCCTTGCTGGATGACTGAGGCGGGGTAGACGCGCAGCCCTGTGAAAATCTGGTGAGTTCTGTCGCTCAGCTGCATTTCCGTGTTATCTCCTTCTAAGTCGCGGGGGGCTCCCCGATTCGCTCACAGTGCGTACTAGATACTGATAAGGCCTTTAATCATGACGCTATTAGCGCCGCTCCATTGTGGAAACGCGTCCGCAGCCGTTTCGAGCGTGGCACGATGGGTAATCCAGGGGGCCAGATCGAACTCGCCTGCTTGAAGCGCAGCGATGATGCTATCAAAATCGGCGGCCAGGGCGTTACGGCTCGCCAGCAACGTTACCTCACGGCTGTGAAAAAGCGGGTCCGAGAAGGTGATATCCTCTTGGGATAATCCAACAAAGATCAGCCTTCCTCCATAGCCCACGTAGGTAAAGGCAGCTTGCATCGATTGACGATTACCGGTGGCGTCGAAGATCGCTGTGGGGAAATCATCGCCCAGCAGGCGCTTAAGGGGCTCGACCACTGGCTCACGCCCATCGATGCACGTGACCGTAGGCCACAGGCTCTGGCAGAAGGCCAGCCGTTGCTGGCTGATATCTGTCACGATCACCTGGGCACCCATCAGAAGCGCGAATTGTGTGACGGCCAGGCCGATCGGGCCAACCCCTACCACGAGCACTCGCTCCCCTTTTGCAATCTCTGCCCCCGCGACCGCGTGGGCACCAATGGCGAGTGGCTCGACCAGGGCAAGCTGTTCAAAGGTGAGTGTCCTGGCAGGATGCAAATAGGAAGCGGGCAGCACCGCAAATTCGCGCAATCCCCCGTCAACGTGGACCCCAAAGACCTGCAGGTAGACGCAGCAATTCGGCTTGCCGCGCAGACAGGCCGGACATGCGCCGCAGGAGAGATACGGGCGTACTGCGCAATGATCGCCTTGTGTGAGATGGCGCACGTCTGCTCCTACAGCCACTACTTCAACGCCGAGTTCATGACCGAGTATTCTTGGATAGGTAAAGAATGGCTGATTGCCATGAAAGGCGTGGTAGTCAGTCCCGCAGATGCCTACCTGTCTGATGCGAATAAGTGCCTCTGCCGGTCCAGGCACAGATGGATCAGAAAGAGAAATCACTCGTATCTTACCAGGAGCATCAAGGCTGAGTACACGCATCTGAGGTCCTTTCTTTTTCTGCAATTTCCTCCCAAATGTCCTCTGGGAGAATGTGTTGGGCCAGCCCCACTGTCTCCTGTAAGCGCTCCGGCCTGCTGATGCCAACGATGGTAGAGGCGATGCGGGGGTCACGCAATGAGAACTGCAAGGCCACTGCTGCCAATGGCACGTGATAGCGTAGACAGAGAGCTTCGAGGGAAAAGGCTCGTTGGAGATAGGCGTTGGATGCCTGGCCATACATATATCTCGGATAGGTGCCGGGGCCCTTGGCAAGGATGCCAGAACCATAGGGGGCACCATTGATCGCCGCTACCCCATGCTGCTGGCACACGTCCCAAAACGGATCAGCTTCCTGGTTAAGCAGCGTAAAGCGGTTGTGGGAGATGGCAACAGTAAACTGACCGGTTTCTACAAATCGGGTCATCAGGTCAATAGGCCCACCAGCGATCCCAAGATGCCGGATGACCCCAGTCTCGTGGAGGCGCTGGAGAGCCTCTACGGGACCTCCCGGCGCCATTGCTGCCGCGAAACCGATATGTTCTGGATCATGGAGGTAGCATATCTGCAGGTGATCAACTCCAAGCAACTTCAGACTGCGCTCGACGCTACGGCGCATCTGGTCGCCGCTGAAATCGCCCGTCAATAAATCACGATCAGCCTTGGTCGACAGTACAAATCCGGGTGGAAGTCCTCCGCGCTCCCGCATCACCATACCAATGCGTCGTTCGCTCTCTCCGTCACCATAGGAGGCTGCCGTGTCGGCAAACGAAATCGAGTCCTCTAAGATGGCCCGGATGGTTGCGAGTGCCTGCGCTTCTGCAACCGAATACGCAAATGTCCCTGGCATGTCGCCAAGCGCGGCGCAGCCAACACACAGGGAAGGTACCTGTACATTGGTTGCTCCCAGGGGATGAAGAGATAGCGGTTCCAGCATCAGATACACGCTCCTTATGGACGCAAAAAACTCTCACTCCACGGATGCCATCCAGGAGATTGATAGAGTGAGTACAAACGGTACCCCGTATCGTCTCAGCAGGCGTGGTTCAGGACAAAGAATCCTCGTCGCCCATCAGTCGGCGCCTGACCTCTCGTTGATATGCGGTGAAGACGGATTCGACATGGACACGAGCTGCCTCGGCGGCTTGATCAGGTTTTCCATCCCGTATAGCTTCAAACAGCCTCGTGTGCTGCTCCACCGCCAGTAAGGATGACCCTGGCGCGCCTCCTGTTAAGATATTGACCGCCCATCTTTGGAGTTGAAGGATGGAAGTCACTGCTTCCACAAAAAAGACATTGTGCGATGCAACGGCAATACTGCGATGAAATTCATCATCGCTTCTGAGAAAGGTTTCCCGGTCTTCTGATTTCGCCGCTTCTCTATTGATCGATAAAAAATGTTCGACGGTGCGCAATTCCGCAACGCTGATGTGTTCTGCCGCAAGGAGGGCCGTTTGCATCTCCTGGAAGCAGCGAAATTCAAATAAATCACTAATGCGTTCTGGTGCAGCGGGGGAAGCCAGGTGCAAGCGCGAAATTTGTGATGACTGCTGCTCTTGTTCACCAACAAAAATGCCACTTCCTCTGCGGGGGCGTACTAACCCGGAGGGTGTCAGCATTTTGATCGCATCACGCACGATAGTGCGACTGACCCCGAACTGCTCAGCAAACTCCTGCTCCGTCGGCAAGCGATCACCGGGGCGGAGTCGTTGCTCGGTAATAAACTCCACAATCAACTCAGCGATGCGCTCATATTGTGGATGATAGGCCGGCAACTCGTGTTTTTCCATGAAGATATCCCCCTGGCTGATGTGTATACTTCCTTGCTCCGCGCGCGCTGTATAAGAGTATTACTCATTATGTGCCGTTGCACACTCATATAGCTGAGAGCAAAGGTCGTTGTGTGATACTTTAGCATACTTATCGGAATTTTTCAATCCCTCTCATAAGAGTTTCTAACGGAAGTGTTGTCTGACGCCAAGAACGCTTCATTCCTGTTTTGAAGAGAGCTGAAAGCATTTTGGGGAGAAAAAGTTGAAGCGCTCTATGTTTTTATAAAGACAGCCATAAAAATCATACTCATGGCTATTGACAGAGTAGTACTCTTTATGTTATATATTTTCCAGCATCCTGTATTTAAAGTATCTCCTTACTCGCTTCTGTTCCGGGGAACGAAGCAGCCGACCTATGTTAAGAGTAGGAACATCATACCAGACAATGGGAGAGCAGGCATGGCATCATCAGAACAACCGCCCCTGGTCCAACTGGTCAATATTTCAAAGCAGTTCCCGGGTGTGCTGGCGGTCGATACTGTTTCGCTCGATATTTTTCCTGGCGAGGTGCATGTCGTTGCCGGGGAGAACGGCGCCGGCAAATCGACACTGATGAAGTTGCTTTCCCAGGTCGAGCGACCCACCTCTGGGACGGTTTTGCTGAACGGACGGGAAGTAGCTTATGTCAATCCGCAGCATGCCCAACGGCTGGGCATTTCGATGGTGTATCAAGAATTTGCCCTGGCGCCGCATCTCACCGTAGCGCAAAATATTGTCCTTGGTCGCGAAAGCACACGGTTCGGGGCCATCGATAAACGCGCCGAGGTCGAGCAAGCGCGACGACTCCTACAACGGGTGGGATTGCAAATCGATCCAAAGCGGGTCGTCTCAACCCTGTCGGTCGCCGAACAGCAACTGGTCGAAATTGCCAAGGCGCTGGATGTTGCGGCGAGATTAGTCATCATGGATGAACCTACGGCGACCCTGACGGAGCAGGAAATCGCCCGCCTCTTTTCCGTCATTCGCGGGTTGACTGCTCAAGGTATCGGCGTTTTCTACATCTCCCACCGCCTGGATGAGATTTTCCAAATTGCTGACCGCGTTACCGTGATGCGAGACGGCAAAGTTGTTGCCACACTTCCGCGCAGTGACCTTGACCAACAGAAGCTCATCCGATTGATGGTGGGGCGCGACATCCAACAGTTGTATCCTAAACCCGAACCCAAAATTGGCCCGGTAATGTTGCGCGCCGAGGGGATCACCCGGCGCGGGATTCTTCACCAGTGTTCATTTGAAGTCCGTGCCGGAGAAATTCTTGGTTTTGCCGGGCTTATCGGGTCGGGGCGAACGGAGCTTGCGCGTGCTGTGTTTGGGGCCGATCCCATCGACGCCGGAAGTATCTGGCTGGAAGGAAAGCGCCTCTCGATCAACTCCCCTGTCAGTGCCATAGCCGCCGGCATTGGCTACCTGACCGAGGACCGAAAAAGAGATGGCCTGGCGATGACCTTAGATATCGCGCAGAATATCACCTTGACCAATTTACCTACCGTTGCGTCATGGATTGAGCTGGGAAAGGAAGAGCGCATTGCTATACGCGCTCGTGACCGCCTCAAAATACGCACCACCTCGGTTCATCGAAAAGTGGCTGTCTTATCTGGCGGCAACCAGCAAAAAGTCATCGTGGCGCGGTGGCTGGAAACCAAGGCACGCGTGCTCTTTTTCGATGAACCCTCGCGGGGCATCGATGTGAATGCTAAATCAGAACTCTTTGAGATAATCGGCACTCTGGCCGGTGAGGGACGCGCAATCGTCCTCATTTCCTCTTATTTGCCAGAACTGATAAATATGTGTGACCGCCTGGTAGTCTTGCATGAAGGACGCATCGCCGGCGAGCTTCAGCGCAGTGAATTCACAGAGGAGCGCATTATGGCCCTGGCTACGGGAGCCAGTGAAGGAGTTACGCTATGAAAGATACCATCCGCTCGACAAACGAGGGCATCGGAGACGAAGCAGCTCCTGTACCCGGCGAGCAGCCAGCGAGGCGGCGGGCAATGCTGCTGAGAGTGAAAGGACGGCTGGGAGACTTTATTGCGCAGTTGACGGCAGCAGGCGCGTTGATAGTGGTGTTCATCTTTCTCTCATTTGCCTCGCCGGATTTTCTGACGACGAATAACTTAATCAATATCATCGAGCAAAATACTGTCACGGCTGTCATCGCGCTCGGCATGACTTTTGTCATCATCACCGCAGGCATCGATTTGTCGGTTGGCTCGACCGCAGCGATGACTGGAGTACTAGGAGTTATACTCATTGCGCATGGAATGAACTGGCCGCTGGCTCTGCTCATTGCTATCATCGCGGGTGGGGTCGTTGGTCTGGGAAATGGCTTGCTCATCAGCGTTGCCAGGCTGGCGCCTTTTATTGCCACGCTTGGCATGATGACAGTCGTGCGCGGCCTGACAGACGTTTACACTAATGCTGTCGTGGTTGTTGGGCCAGCGGATGTGTTGGGGCCAGATAACTTTGGGGTGATCGGATTAGGAAAAGTGGCCGGTATCCCTGTCGCTCTGATGCTCCTGGTGCTGCTGTCAGTGCTCGCCTATTTTCTCTTGAGCCACACCCGCCTGGGTCGCTATACCTATGCGATTGGCTCCAATCAAGAAGCAGCGCGCCTCTCTGGTATTCCCATCAAAAAATATCTGGTGGCGGTCTATGTGCTCCTGGGTCTGCTGACCGGTCTTGCGGGCATGATTGCGGTTTCGCGCCTGGGCATAGGCGAACCCAACTTTGGTATCGGGCTGGAACTGGATGTCATTGCCGCAACGGTGGTTGGCGGGGCCAGCCTCTTTGGTGGGCAGGGAACCATCGTCGGCACCCTCATCGGGGTGTTTCTCATCGGACTGATCCGCGATGGCGCGGTGCTGCTCGACGTTAACTCCTTCACTCAAGATGTCATTATCGGCGTCGTAATCTGGCTTGCCGTCTTCTGGGATCAATTCCGACGTCGGCGAATTTCATCGCTTTATTCTTAGCGCAAGCTGCACCAATCAACAGCTTTGACAATATACTCACTACCCCGGCCCACATTGTTAGCCGGTGAAAATAGGGGGTGGTGAGCACATCCAACACACATTGAGAGTACGTTGTGCTCTTTCTGAAAGGGGGTGATGCATCAGCGTCTATTCATATTTCTTGTCGTGAGTGGTTCTCCCGCTCCTGGTCTTCTTACCGATTGTTGTTAGTGTTTATCGAAAGGGTAAGGACAACATGTTCAAACAAAAGCGGTCTTATCGCGCATTCGCCCCGATCATGGTCGTTTTCCTGGCTTTGCTAGTTGTGGCTTGTGGTAGCACCGCAACCACATCCACATCCACAACTACATCGAGTGGGCCAAAGGCATTGAAAATCATTGCTGTTCCCAAATCGCTCGCCAGCAGCTATTGGACCATTGTGGAGAACGGCGTCAAATGTTACGCATCTAAGGTGCCTAATGTGAATATTGTCTGGAATGGCGTGCAAACCGATACTCAGATTTCGGACCAGATTTCGCTCCTCCAGAACTATATCACCCAGTCTCCTGATGGCATTCTCTACGCTGCAACCGATGCCAAAGCGCTTGCTCCGGTAACACAGCAGGCTGTGAGCGCAAACATTCCGGTCTTCAATTTTGATTCGGGAACCACTCCACAAGCAGTCCCTCTCTTTGCAACCGATAATACGGCAGCTGCTGCTAAAGCGGCTGATGAAATGGGGATGTTGTTGAATGGAACCGGCAAAATCGCTCTCCTGGAATTCGTTCCCGGTTCTGCAACCAACGACCAACGAGTGGATGGCTTTAAGCAAGAATTGGCGGCCAAGTATCCCAACATTCAGATCGTCGCAGATCAAGCGAATGGTAGCGATTCAGCCAAGGCCTTGAGCCAAACACAAAATATCCTGAGCGCTCATCCTGATATTAAGGGCATATACGCTGCCAACCAGCAGGGTGGTGAAGGCGCAGCGCAGGCCCTCAGCGCTGCCTCGCTGGGGGGGAAGATCCACCTCATTTCTTTCGATTCCTCGGACCCCCTGGTCTCGGACCTTCAGAATGGGATCGTTGACGCTCTGGTGGTTCAGAATCCGTTTAAGATGGGTTTTGATAGCCTCAAAGCGATGGTGGATCAAATCCGCAACGGGGTAAAGGCTCAAAACGTGGATACAGGTGTCACTCTCGTCACCAAGTCAAACTTTAACGACCCGGCGACACAGGCACTGCTCAACCCGAACTGTGCTAATGCTCCCGTCTAAATAACCCGATGTGCAGGTTATCTTGAAAACAGATCCAGGTTCATCCATCTTCTCTCTTCAGAAGAAGCAAACTTCTGCTGAGGAGGACAGCGATGAACCTGGATGAACTGATTATCGCGCGATTTTGTGTTATGGATGAACTGTTGCCGCGGGTTTCAGGTGGGCGGCTGCGCCAGCACGGACCAGAGCCAACGCTGCCCGATAGTGAGGTGATCACAGTGGAAGTGATCGGCATGTACTTGGGGCTAATTATTACATTTTCACGCTAGCGGCTCATCTGGTCGCTGATGCGGTGGCCGGGGTGCGTCCTCGATTCCCATGACGGCGGTAGCCCCTCCTTGTAGAATTCAGTTTGTAAAGAAATTTTCTTTACTTCATGCCGCCTTCGTTCCAGCTTCCAGAAGAAGAGATGAGACGCCAGCACATACACTCTTGCTCCTGACGCCGTGAACGAAGACAGCAACAGAGAAGTATCTGTAGAAAGGAGAGCAACAGACAGGCAGAAAGTCCCGTGAGCCGAACGGTTATGTCAAAGTTCCATAGCCACTGCTGGCTGGAAAGGAAAGAAACAACATGTAATCGATTCTTCATCGTACCAGGTGGGGACGGCCATTCGCGGTCCTTCTTAGAGCCTTTGCAGTCATCCTCATCCTCGCTGGTTGCGGCAGTAGCGGGAGTCCATCGACTACCACTGGTTTACCTTCTGCTTTTACAGGGGGCACAGCCAGCGCAGCAGCGATCGCCACCTCCAGACCGCAGAGAGTGGTCGGAGTTTGCGGACTATGAGATCTCCTGTCCGGGCTGCGTCTGTTACGGTGGAGTGAGTTGCTGAGGTTGATCCATCATCTGCAATTCACTTTTAGCCCTGTGCTGGCTACATGGGATATCCAACCGCCAGATGAGGCCTTTGAGAACACCCAATCACGTCTCTTGCTCTTTGCCGATTCTGAAGAGGAAGAGTACAAGCTAAAGCATTCATCTGCTCATCTTCACAAAGGAGTAATGTACACTGTGCATGGGATTCTCATCTTCATCAAGCAATTGACAAGCATTTGGCTTCAGTCGCTCCACCACCGCTTTGTCGCCTGGACAAAACCGGACACCACCTCGCTTCTGCTAGGGACGCTGACAGACCTTGCCAGGAGCAAGTCCAGACTCGTGGCAGAAAACGCACTCTTGCAAAAGCCTCTGATCATCCTCCGTCGAGAGGTGAAACAGCCTGCCTGTACCCAAACAGACAAGATGTTCCTGGTTCTTCTGGCGAAGGCGGTTCAGACCTGGTAACAAGCCCTGTTTATTGTCAGGAAAGATGTCACTACTCCGTTGGCATCGTCTGAAAATGGGTTCCATTGCTATGCAAAGGTTGCTGTAAAGTTGCTGTACAAAGGTGAAAATAAAAACGCCTCAAGCCCCTTTTAGTCTGGCTTGAGGTATAGTGAGGTTCGAATAAAATCTTCGGCATGCCAAAGGGGGAACTCGACTTTCGTTGTTTGCTGGTGTCCGCTTTTGTGCTTCTTTGCATCGGAAAGCGAGAGATGAGGAGGTATCTTTTGTTTCTTTCATCTGCCACAAGGAGAATTGAGCCCTTTGGAGCTTTCGCTCGGTTGCGGTTCTGCATTTCAGCATCTACTTTGCTCCGCTGTTCCAAAGGTTGGAATGCCGTTGCTGTACAGTTGCTGTACAGAGGTGATAATAGAAACACCTCAAGTAGCTTGTAGCCTTGCTTGAGGTATAGTGGGGTGTGAAGAAAAAACTCGGCATGCCGAAGGGGGGACTCGACACACCCAGTTCGCTGGTGTTCGCCCTTGTCCCTCCTGTGCTTGAAATGGCTCTATTCTGTTCATAGTGTGTTGTGTTTTATGGTTGAAGTTCGTCGGCGTTGCTGTACAGGTTGCTGTACAGCAGTGTTTGAGACATGCATTGGAGCAAGAATCAGACGATAATTCGCCGAAGGAGCAAGCGGGTTGTTGTGCCATGCACAGGCATTCGTTCTTGTGCGCGTTGTGCTTCGCCGTAACTCCTACAGATAGGCAAACAAAAAAAGCGAAGCCTCTCATTTGAAGGCATTTGGACGACAGAACCCACAGGTTGCGCAACGAGAGAAACGCAAGGAAGGAAGAGAGAAAAGCCCGCCATGCGGGCAAAGCACGATGGGCTTGCTTTTTCACATCCTAGCACTCACTTGATCCCGATCCGGACCCCGTAACTCACATACCAGGGGATGAGTTCGGACCCGATATGTTGGAGCGCGGCCTGTCAGAGGCGATCAAAACCGATCTCTTGTTCGGTGAACTGGAACTGGTGGCTGAGCGCACTGCTCCGCATCATCTCAAGAAACCGTGCCGCGTCTCCTTGCTCGATATGATGAAGCAACACCTCACGGGTGAAGCGGAAGTGGGCGCTCTCGCGCATGCGGTCGAGATGCCTGTCCTTCGACCACATCTTGAGGTTCTGAGCCAGCCCGCGCTCCCGGACAAGCTCCACGAAGCGCGAACCTACCTCCTGGGCGAGCCGATCAAGCTCCCAATGGAGTGTTGGCGGCCAATCATTGTCATTCGTAGCAAAGAGTCCTCCGGGCCTTAGAATCCGAGCGATCTCGGCCAGGGTCGCATTCGGTTCCATCCAGTGGAACGATTGGGCAGCAGTGACGATGTCAGCGCACCCATCAGGCAGGTCCGTCTGATGAGCAACTCCCTCTCTATACTCGATATGTGCCGCGTAGGGATGGTCCTCGACGTTGTGTGTGGCCTCTTTCCGCATGTCGGCATTGGGTTCGATCCCAATCACCCGCTCGGCCCGCTCACCCCAGATCGCGCTGGACAGTCCGGTCCCGCTGGCCACATCCACCACCAGGGTGGGATGCGGCAGGTGAATCAACTGCGTCAGCAGATCGAGCAAAGCCGGTGGCGGCGTCGGACGCGCCCGATCGTAGCTGCTGGCTTTGCCAGTCCAAACATCACTGGTTTCTGTCATGCTGTTTTCTCCTTTTTTTTCTTGGTCAGACAACAAGCTCATCTTTTTTACCGCAATAGGGCTGGATCAAAGCGTCATCAATGCCTTTTATTAAGCAGGTGAAGAGTTAGCCGAGAAGCTCGAAAACCTGGGCTCGTACCTTTCCCAAAACCCCAAGGGTATCAAGAATATCCGCAGCGACACCGCCACCATCGCGCACCATTCCCAGCAGGAGATGCTCGGTGCAAACGTAGGCACTTCCCTGCCGCTCTGCTTCGTCCAACGCAAGTGAGAGCACCTTGCGAGCTCGGGGCACGTAGTCTATTTCCTCCTGGACAGGTTGGTCTCCACGCCCCATTTTCTCTTCAACAGCAGCACGGACAGGATCAAGTGCGACGCCCAATTTTTCCAGAGCCAGGGCTGCGAGCCCCTCTTGTTCGCGCAACAAACCTACTAACAGATGCTCGATCCCGATATACTGGTGATTGAGGGACAGCGCCTCCTCGCGAGCGAGGGAGAGGATATGCTGAGCATGCCCATTGAAGCGGCTGAGATGTTTACCGGGTATCCATGTCGGCTGATAGCCCTGTAAAGCTTGAAACAGCAGTTGGTTGAGGACGCTGGTGATCGTTAGATCCTTGTACTGGCTGCTTCGCATATCCGTTCCCAAAAAAGTGCATTCATGCTGGCTCTAGCAATACTTTTTCTTTGCAATCTACGAACCAGATACGTGGCGTTAAGATTTCCTGCATGCCTCTCTACTTCCTGATTGTGGAACGGATATACGAAGTAGCCAGCACAGGTTGTCTTAGCTAAACAGGAACGTGTGATTTCACTTCCTCAGCATTCTCCTCAGTTTTTTTCAACACAACCTACCACCCAATGAAGCGCTTAGCGCTTTACAATCGTGAAGAGATTACGTGCATTCTCGAAAAAGGAGACGCTGATGATACCGATACGGGGATCATTCTCGATGTCGATGGCACATTCATCGATAGCAACGATGCGCACGTGAAATCATGGGCAGAGGCGATGGCTGTATACGGCTATAACGTCGCTTTTGAAAAAGTACGCCCATTGATTATTGATTGGTATGGGTGGAGACAAAGTACTGCCACAAATTATCCATCTACAGAAGGATAGCGAGATAGGCAGCCAGATGAGCAAGCGGCGCGAAGCGATTTTCGAGGAACGCTACTTACACCGGTTGCGGGCTTTTCCCGGCGCTCAAGAGCTTTTGCAAGAAATGCGCGAGCGAAGACTCAAGCTAGCACTAGCGAGTTCAGCTCAACCAGATGAACTCGCTAGTGCGCTTGGTGGGAATAGAAGACCTGGTTGGGGAGAAAACATCTTGTAAGGATGTGTCGCGCTCAAAGCCCGACCCTGATGTAATGCAGGTGACACTGTTGCGCACCGGGCTGGATGCACATGAAGCGCTGATGATCGGCGACACCGCGTATGATATCGAGGCAGCGCGTACAGCGCAAGTCAGGATCATCGCCTTTTGCTGTGGTGCCTGGAAAGATGCCGACCCTGCGGGCGCGCTTGCCATTTATGATGGACCCGCTGATCAATTGGCACATTACGACGAATCGCCGCTCACAGGCTAAGACGGGAAAGGAACAACGTAATGAAGAACGTGTTTGCAATTCTGCTTCGATTGATTGGAATAGGCTCTGTAGCAGGCCTCATCGCAACGATCCCCATGACGCTCTTCATGCTGCTGATGCAGCAGTTGCTGCCCAAATGGCAGAAGTACGCCCTACCTCCTGAACGCATTACCACTGAACTGGCGAAACGAGCCAAAGTAGGCAAGCACATGAACAAAACACAGCGAGTCGGCGCCACGCTCATCATGCATTTTGGGTATGGATCCAACATGGGCATCTTCTACGCGCCCATATCGCGCAAAGTACCTCTTCCTCCTGCGCTCAAGGGAGCAATCTTTGGTTTGCTGGTATGGGCTGGAAGCTACCTGGGCATCGCACCCACCCTGGAACTCTCAGAAGCTGCTCCAAAACAGCCGTGGCAGCGGAACATGCTGATGATCGGGGCACACCTGGTCTGGGGAACAACGCTGGGCATCACCGAAGATATGCTAGAACGCGCCAAGTAAGGAGCGAAATGTATTTCGCTCCTACAAACACGCCAGACAATGTGTGCATTGTCATCAATCCGCCGACAACTGATGGAGGAAGGCGAGTACCCTGGTCTCCTTTGGTTTCAGGCCATCGCGCACTTATTGCTTTTCACGATCATGGTATTGTCTCAGCAAACGTTGCAGCGAATGATCCAGGTAGGCATCGAGTACCCCTGGATGCACATAGCACTTGCGACAAATGTTCGGAGTGTTGCCAAGTTGCTCCGCAGTCGCTTTCATAGCCTCCACTATGTGTTTCTTCCCCTGCGTCTGCGATTCGAAGCCGCCCTCCGTCTCTCCCCAGGTACGAAAATCCTTCGCGGTGAAGTCCTGGCAGCTGATCTCACCAGATAGTCATTCACATCGCCCGATTCGACGGTGCGCTGAATTCCGTGCTCGTCAATGTATTGGAAGAGTTCATGGCCCAGTAAATCCTGGCAGCGCTTCACGATCTTGGCCAGTTGTCGATCTTGTAGATCAATATCGTGTTCTCATGCGCTCTTGCCTCGAAAATGGAAATGCACCGTTGTGCCTGTTACCTCGACATGGCGACTGCGCATGGTGGTCAACCCGTATGAGTGGTTTTCTCGAACATACTCCTCGTTCCCTACACGAATGAGCGTCGTATCAAGCAAGCGTACAAGCGTTGCCAGCACTTTTTCATATGGCAGGCCGGGCAGCGAGAGATCGTGCTCGACTCGTTCACGGATGGCCGGAAGCGCCTCACCGAAGGCGATCATGCGATCATGCGATCATACTTGGTCTCATTGCGCACCTCACGCCAACGAGGATGATAGCGGTACTGCTTACGCCCCTTGGCATCGCGCCCTGTCGACTGGATATGTCCTTTCGGCGATGGGCAGATCCACACCTGCTTCCACGCGGGAGGAATGCCAATGTGCTTGATGCGCTCCAACTCTTGTGGATCACGTATCGGCTTTCTATCTAAACCGATGTAACTGAAGTGTTTCCCGACGCGCTTGCGCTGTATGCCAGGCTGCCTATCGCTCACATAGCGCAGGTCGGCTGCTTTTGCTGTTTCAACTCGATCAGCAGCGCTACAAGTTGCTCTCTCACCCAGTGCCGGCAGTTGCTGGGACAAAGCAGGCATTGACGCCACAGCTACAGTTCTTCTCCTGTCTCAATCTATACAGCAGATCTGCTCCTCCGGTAAAGTTTTCTTTTGAAAGAGGAGTCATCACTCTCTAACACGTAAGCTCCTGTATCAGATGTGACAGGCGCTAGTTTATCAATGCCGTAGATATCGCGGACTAATGACCGACCGGCACCTGGCCACTCCAAGATCCGCAGCCATTTGGCATCTAGTGGGTCAGTTGCCACGTAGCCAGTACAAGGAGAACGAGGCCAGTCCTTAATAATGGTGAATATAACTATGGCCAAAGACGTTACTGCTGGCATCCCATGCTTTTCATGCCTGAGCGAACGAAAAAGTTCTCCTCAGCTCTAGATAGCCAATGGGGTTACCAGCAGAAACACACACTCCTTTAGTTCAATCTAAAACTGAACTACTGGTCCAGCGCCTCGTCTACCTTGCGCTCGACCTTGCCGCCCTTGGATTGCGCTTTGCCTCCGAGCTCACGTGCTTTCCCTTTCGCCTCCATCTCTTTATCATCAAGCGCCTTACCTACGTTTTTCTGAACCTTGCCTGCTGCTTCCTTGGTCTTACCAGCAACTGTATCTTCTGCTCCCTGGGTTCCAAGGTTCTTCTTTGTGTCTTGATCTGCCATAAACGTATTCTCCTCCTTGAGTTGTAATACTATTTCTTGAACGTCGCTGCCTTGTGCCAGACAGAAAGGATAAGCGTTGCTTTCCCTTAATATTACACGCGAAATAGCCTATCAATGTATACAAAGTCCGTGGATAATCCATAAGCCCAGCAGCCACGAATGTCTGATCCACCCGGAAGTCGATCTGGCTGATGATCTGGTTCAGCAGTTTGCCCGTGACTCTGCGCACACGCGATTTCCGAGCATCTGGATGCCTGGCTTGACCAGGTGCAAAGCAGCAAACTTGCCTCCACTCCAGTCCTTTGCTGCTGGAGTGCAGAAAGACAAAGACGCAGTGAGAGCTGGTCTCACTTGGCGCGATCAATAACGGCATGGTCGAGGGACACGTGACCAAGTTGAAATTGATCCGCAAGACAGGGATATGTTCGGGCGGGCTTTCCGCTGCTCACGCCTGGCAGGTGCTTCATGCCTTCTGACAGATGTAGGAAGTGAGGATGCCGGGCTCACCTGTGCTGGCTACTTGGTTCATCCGTTCAGAAAATCGGCTCTTAAATGACTTAGATGGTAGATACTTGTTGGTAATGTAGTCCAAATGTCTTCAATTGAGAGGCTAAGCTTTCGTACTATTTGCGTAGCTGTAGTAGATATACAGAGTTTGAGTCCGCAACTTTATTCTTGGTGAGAAAGTTCTGTCAAAACGTGAAATGTTCCAGTCCACGACTTTATTTCGCCCGAAAAATCATATTTTGCATGTAAAGTGATACTTGCGAGTCCGCAACTTTATTCTTGATGAACAGTTGTTGTCGGTGAACAATAAAGTCGTGAACCGAATAGAAAAGTCGTGAACAACACGATATAGTTGTGAACTGATTATGGTGGTCCATAGTACTCTATTTCCTGAACAGTCATAGATACTTGATGAAAAGACGGGAGAAGCGGACCACTTCTTGTGCTGCTACCGGACACATCGACTGCACAAGGAGTATGGTATGTGAATTTGTGTTTCATGCACACCTTCTGTCAAAAGGCATCGTTGCCTCGAGTAGATTCATGTGGATCTCCGAACGATGAGTCAACGCGAGCAGGCCAGGCCTGACACGCGCTCACCGGATGCCGACCAACTGTTCCGGCGGGAACACAAGGAGAGCACAAGCGCGTGTTGCCATCTTTACACTACGAGAGCAGCCTGGCTTCTGATTCTGGATCGAGGGGCTTATGAGCGATGTTTTGCTCTCCCTGTTCAGCGACCTGGTCTTTGGTTGCCTTGAATGCTTGTTTGTGAGTCTCACGCCATTCGTACCAGATGGCAATGAGGAATGCCTGGATCACGCCTGCAACCGGCGCGGCAAAGAGAACGCCCCAGATGCCAAAGAGTTCACCACCAGCAATCAGGGCAGCTAGCGAGACAACCGGATGGAGTCCAATCACTTTCCCCACGACGCGTGGTCCTACCACATCACCTTCGATAATGTGTACGACCACGAAGTAGGCCAGCACAATAACTGCAAGCAGCCACCCATGAGTCAAGGCAAAAAGCACACAAATGGCACCAGAGACTAACGTACCCAGGACTGGAATGAACTCCAGGATGAAGGCGAGCACTCCCAGTAAGAGGGCATAGGGTACTCCCATGATTTGCATGCCAACCCCAACCAGGAGACCAATGAGGGTACACAGGAATAGTTGGCCGCGAATATACCCTCCGACGACCCGTTGTAGGGTCTCGAGCAAAAAGCGTATTCTACCCCTCTGCCTACGGGGCATATTCAGGCGCAACCAATTCGTCGCGCGCCTCCCATCGATCAGAAGATAGATGCTCATGACCGCCACCACAATAATATCCAGCGCAGCGCCAGCAACTCCCGTCAGGAGCGGCACGATATTGCCAACAAGTCCCTCGGCCTGGCTGATGATCCGCGCCTGGGCTGATGCAATCTGGCCTTGTGAGATACCAAGCGAACGGAGAGTTTGTTCCAGGGCAGATGGATGCCCATTCTTTCCCGGGGTAAGCATCGTGCCTACATAGTGAGAAAGCGAGACGACTTGATCGATCGTCGTGCGCACAATGAAATAGAGCAGCGTCCCGACCGCACCGAGAACAAGCAAATAGACGATGAGAATGGCCAGAAAACGCGGCATCGCTCGTGCGAAAAACGTGACCAACGGGTAAAGCGCGTAGGCCAGGAGCATCGCAATGACCACCAATAGGAGGGTTTTCGCCACATACCCAGCTGCATTCAGGATGAGTATTGCGACGCCAGCCCACGCAAGGATGGCCAGGGGAATGAGCACCCGCCGGACCCACCTGGTCACATCGATGTTGAGGGTATCAGCCTCAGCAGGCTCATAGCTCACCTCCTCAGCACTCTGTGGAAGAGAAGTTTCACTGGCAGTTCGCACACTTCTGGCGGGGTCCCGTAACGCCTTTCGAGCAGCCCGTAATCCTGCTAACACTCGCCCAGTTGAGACCCGGCTCCTGCCGACGTTCTTTGATGTTGCAGCCTCAACGTTGAGGTACCCGTTGCCAGTTGCGTTGTTCTCTGTCGCTTGACTCGCACCAATGCCCTCGTCGTCATTCCTCTCATGTTGCCCTCTCTGCTCCATGTGCATGCTCCTGTGCTCTAGCACTTGTATAGCACAATCTCTCTACGTCCTTGCCAAGAAATGTTTACGAAATCGTCACTCGCAGCAAATCAGATGCAGGCACGTGCGAGAAGAAATGGTTGTAAATCCGTACATCTTTTTTGGAAGATGATCTAAGAGTATCACGTAAGACGCGATGGTGGAGCTTCAATAGAAGTGAGGAAACATTCCTAATTCGCATCCTCTCTCGAGAGGGCGACAATCCAGAGATCGGTAGTGGTCAAAAAGGGAATGCAGAGGGTGAGTAAAGGCATGGAGTGCCTGGCTAACAGTGGAATGGTGCGATCCTTCATAGGGTGTTTCGGGTGTTTCATGTTGGTGTTCTACCCCAAATACATACCCGCTCTTGCTTTCATCTATCCCAATTTTCATCCAGTTTAAGCGCCAAGGTTTGGGACAAATAACATTGAACCTCACCTTGCAATCACTGCCTTTTCAGAATTCTCTCTTGTACTTTCCTTTCGAATGTGTAATTCCAACCACATATGAAACTACTCTAGCACATACACCGTGCTGTTAGTGGGAACATACAAAAAGGCTTTCTAGCGCGAAAGTACATGAGGCGAAAATCGAGTTTCGCTTCAAGAAGGACGGTATATGATTTGCTTCGTTCAAATGATACCGTCCAGAGGTTGAAAGGAAGTGATGAGGACGTATGAATAGGACTTCGGATGTCATCCAAAATAATGTGAATGGTGCAAAGGAAATGGGTAAGCAGGCCGTGAATTCGGCGGTATCTACTGTCCAGGATACATTACAATTAGGTGTATCAAAGGTCCAGGATGCACTCCTTGGAGGTTTGGGAACGACGCAAGAACTGCTCAAAGGCCAGCAGAAACATTCAGCCAAGAACTTCAAGAAGGCTCAAAAAAGGGCGCGGAAGAAGATGAAACATATGCAAGGGACTGTACAAGTGGGTGTTTCGAGCACTCAGGATGTTTTTCAATCGGGATTAGAAAGAGCACAGGGAGTCCTGGAGGAAAATATGAAAGGCGCCAACAAGAAGTTGAAGAAGGCGCGGAAAAACCTGAAGAAATTGCAAGGCACTCTCCCAGATACTGTGCAAACTGGTTTGTCGCAGACCCAGGATGTTCTCCTGACAGGACTGGGTGCAACACAGGACGTGTTAGGAAAAAGCTCTAAAAAAGCTGCAAAAGGTCTGCAAAAGGCGCAGAAGAATGTACAAGACACGCAAAGTTCCTTGCAATCCCAACTTGAGAGACGTACGCGTAGTCGTAAACGTGGAAGGACGTTGTTTCGCCTGGGTCTTCTGACGGGTTTCGTAGGTATGTTGCTCTATACACCGTGGCCTGGGTCAGAGGTTCGTCGTCAACTTGTAACATTCTGGCAAGGTCTTTTTGACCTTGACCCGCTTTTGTGGAGTCAACGAACGTGGAAATTCAATTCAACTGTTGCTCGTACGTGATAGGACTGACGTATCCCAGTGAGGAATGCAGTCGCTGTCGATTGTAAAACACCTCTAGATACTCAAAGATCGAGTGTCGAGCCTCTTTCCGCGTCTGATAGGACTCACGATCCACACACTCGGACTTCAACGTGCCGATAAAACTCTCCATGAGCGCGTTATCGTAGCAATCTGCTTTCCGGCTCATGCTCACGATGATCCCACAGCGAGCCAGGAGTGCTCGGTAGTCCTGAGCTGCATACTGGCTACCACGGTCAGAATGATGCAGTAAGCCTGGCTCAGGATGGCGACGCGCGAGCGCCATGAGTGCGGCCTGTTCCACCAGTGCTTCATCGCGGTGCTGGTCCATGGCCCAGCCGACCACCATGCGGGAGAAGATGTCAAGCACCACCGCGAGATAGAGCCAACCCTCCCATGTCCAGACGCCTGTGATATCAGCCACCCACTTGCTATTGGGCGCACTCGCGGTAAAGTCGCGGTTGAGCAGATTGGGAGCCACCGGGTGCTCGTGCTGGCTATCGGTGGTGCGGACACGATGCGTGCGTGGTTTGGCACTCAGGCCTTGCTCGCGCATGAGCCGAGCCACCCGCTTGCGCCCGCACTGCTGGCCTTCGGCTCGCAGCGCAGCATGAATGCGTGGGCTGCCATACACCTGGCGGTTCGCTTGATACATTCGCGCAATACGTTCCCCCAACACTGTATTCTCCTGGCTCTGGCGGCTGGGTGCGCGTCGTCGCCAAGCGTAATATCCACTCTGCGCCACCCCTAAGACCCGGCACATCGTTTTGATCGGGTAGTTTAGCTGCTGCTCAGCAATAAACTGGTACTTCATCGCGACTCCCGTGAGAAGATGCTCACTACTTTTTTTAAAATGTCGCGCTCCTGACGGGTGACTTCCAATTCTCGCTTCAGCCGACGGATTTCCTCCTCCTGAGCAGTTTGATGTCCACTGCCAGGAAAGGCCTGTTCCCCTTGATCGGCAAATTGCTTGCTCCAATGATAGAGCGCGCTATCGCTAATCCCCAGTTCTCGCGCTACCTGGCTCATCGGTTTGCCGCTGCTCTTGACCAGTTGCACCGCTTCGACTTTGAACTCTCGTGTGTAGACCTTCTGTTGCTTGCCCATCTTACTCTCCTTCGATAGAGTAGTATATTCCATGTTTCCCTACTCCACCAAACCGGGGCAAGATCATTTTCCTCCTCAGGAACTCTAAAACTTGTAACATTTAACAAGAACTATTATTGACGTATGTCAATGAGGTGTGCCGATAACTACAAAGGTTATTGGCGCACTCTCTTCCTCTTGTCTAATGTCGTTCAAAACAGAAAGCACGCGGTGCTTGCCTGACATACACATTATAGCGATTGATGTATTGGCGGCAGGAAAGAAGAAGTCTTTTTACAGCCTTAGCACTTCAGAAAGGTAGCATTTATCACACCACCATGTGAAAATGATAGCTGTACAGGCTACGTGCGCCGTGTCACGCACGATGAGATCGCCGACGCAGTCGGCTAGAATTTGAAGGAGATTCTAGGAACAACGGCTTACCTGA
>Ga0116218_1000402_pt1 | contig 30351 bp, 29 predicted proteins | sample Sb_taG_2_FD_88966 | JGI IMG/M metagenome (GOLD analysis project Ga0116218, IMG submission 88966) | Peat soil microbial communities from Weissenstadt, Germany - Sb_50d_5_LS metaG | ecosystem: Environmental > Terrestrial > Soil > Wetlands > Peat | place: Germany: Weissenstadt | collected 2010-09-21 | reverse complement strand
GTCGTCCAGTACGCAGCCTCTTGCACCACATTGACGGCGGGCAGCACTTTGGCGCAGGCAGCCCGCAGGAGGATGCCATTGCCGGGCTGGCCGCATTTGAAGGTGATGCTCCAACCGTTGACGTTCGTTGTTATGGATTTCATCACCGCGTTCATAATGATATTTGCCGTGAGAAACGCCAGCACGCCGCCGACGATGATTCCTTGTATGATGTGTGAGCCGGCGAGCCAGGTGAGGATATTTGTCATACCTTGAGTATACCACTACAGCTGTGAACGTCAAGGAAGAGTGAGCCACACGATGTTGGAAAAGTGAGCCACCACCTTGCCAATCGAACACTCAGGACGGTGGGTCCTGTTTCTGTAAACTCTGGCGAAAGCGAAAACTCTCGCCCTCCATCATGAGCAATTGCGTCCAACATACTGAGTACCTTTCTCCACTAAGGCTGAAGTGGGCAAGAAGCTGGTAAGACATAGAAACGAAACGTCGTCCCTCGACGTAAACGATAGATCTGATGCCCCTCTTCCATAAACCACCGGATCACTTGTTCCAAGGTTTTGCCGTGGAGTTTACACAGCGACTTCACCGAAGTCATCCGAGAATCAAAGCTCGCTTGGCCTCCCAGGCGCTGCTCTGCCTCTTCTGTCCAGACGATTCACAGCGCTTTCTGACCGCCGGTGTGTTTCCCTTGCAGCAGGCCCAGTTTGTACCATTTCTGAACGGTGGTTTAATTGATCTCCAGGCGGGCTGCTGCCTCCGCAGTGGTCAGGTAGCCATTGTTCGTGAGTCGCAGTTGAGGATTGACGGTAAACCCTGAGGGGATGCCATTGGACAAGCGGAAATCAATCACACGACGGGCTGACCAGGACCGCCCTTTCACCGTCTGGAGTCCCTCCGCATTCAACGCATCGGCGATTTGGCCATCCGTCAGGCTGTAAATCCCAGGATTCTGCGGGAGAATTTGGGAGAGCTATCTGGGTGGGCAAGCAGTCTGAAAACACGGACGGATCGCGCAGGGAACGGCCCGCAGAATCCTGGGATTTACACTCATGGAGAGATTGCAAGCGAGTCAATTTTTATTCTAACGGATACTTTCAACATGTGTCACCCATCATATGAGTCGATGTCTCCCGTATGCCAAAAATCATGAGTCTACTCACCTTGCAAGTATGTACAATGTATGTTATAGTTTTGTATATAGTTTGCATAATATTAAAGGAGTAGAGCAATGTCCACCCAGGCGAACCTGGAGCCAGCAGATATGATTTTAGATCAAGTGATAGACAATTCGGTAACGGGAACAAATAATAAATGCGACGAAATGGAAGTAGTTGAGAAGTCTCCTGAACATGTCGCGCAACAGTTACTTGTAGAGCAAGTCCTACGGGGAAATAAAGATGCATTTGGTGCAATCGTCAATCAGTACAATGCATTGATGATGCGCACAGCTTATATGATCATTGGAGATCGTGATATTGCCGCAGATGCCGTACAGGATGCGCTGATTCAGGCATGGCAACATTTGCCTGGATTGCGTGAAGCGGGAGCATTACGCCCCTGGCTAATGCGTATTGTGGTGAATCAATGCATCAGCTATAAGCGAAAAGCAGCACGCTCTGCAGCGTTTGTTCGCCAATCGCTCGCTGACCAATCAACACAAATTGCTGCCGAGATAGCTGATGATCAGAAAGGTCGATTGGAACGCGACTGGGATTTAGCTGAAACTGTGAAAAAATTGCCCCCAAAACAACAAGCAGTTATCATGCTCCATTACTACCAGGGAATGACATTACCATCTATGGCTCAGGCGTTGAACATATCTGAAAATACGCTCAAGAAGCGTATTCAAGCTGCTCTCAACAATTTGCGACAAGTGCTGCGTCCCGATGATATAGCCGATGCTCTCGTTTCATTCTGAGGAAAAATCTTGTATATGCTTCATATGCATGGTATGATCATTACCTGAAAAGCATCTTCACATGTATCATTGGGAAGAAAGGCTCCAGGTATCTGCAATGGAAACCTTACCCAAAAAGCCAGAGCACATGAAAGCAGAACCTCAAGGCGTTTTAGCAGCTAGACATCGGCTAAAGGCATCGATATTTGCTCCTCAAAAGCCTACGATCTCAAGCATTGGCGAATTTCTCCTTCCATATCTGCTTGGAGCAATGCAAGCATGCTGGATTGCAGCAATACTTATGGGTCTGGCAAGCGCGGGTCTTTTTATATCATCCGCAGCGTTGATACCACTTTGGGCGCCTTTTGTCCTCATTCTTGGCTCACTTATCCTGTTTCATTATCTGGGTATGAGACCACCAAAAAATCCAACTGGTGATAGCACAGCAGGTGTAAAAGTCGTCTTACCCGAAACGGCCTTATTTCTCATTGTGTTTGTGGTAGCATCGTTGTTCTTTGTCTGGTTGAATCTATATAGCCAGACAGCATTTATCTTTGACCCAAGATGGATGCTAACATTGTTCAGTGATGTTCTGTCCCTTGATGGCACTTTCTATGAAGCAGTCTGCATTATCGGTCTCACATTCCTGCTTGGATGGATGGGTATACGTCTCATAAATCGAAACGTGGAGCCTTCTGATGTATTTCGCGCTTTGTGCCTGGGATTAGGGGTCTTCATTATAGTGATTGTTCTGCGAACAGGGCAAGCGAGGCAAGGCGCAGTAGTGCATGATGATCTTGCCTTGCTTCTATTAATACCGCTCTTTCTTTTTCTCTCTCTCATGGCTCATGCACTGGCGCGGGTGGTCTTTATACGGAAATCACATCCAACGGGCTTACAGGGAAGCATCGTCGCGCAAGAACGCGCCATAATTCTGCTGATAGGATTGCTGGGATTGGCTTTTCTCCTCTTTGCTGTATTGATTGGTGGCACTACTAACTCTGTGCTCCTAACAAACCTTGAACATGTCTTAGCCGTCATTGGAGTGATGTACAACTGGTTGGTTGAAATAGTAGCAGCGATAATAGTCATACTAGTCATACCGATTTTCTGGCTTATTTCTTTATTACATCCATCCACCCAGTTGCCCAAAGTTACGACATTTCATCCTCCACAATCTTTTACCAATCCTTCTGCAAGTAAAATGCAGGAAGCGTTTGCTCATACTATTATTCCAATTCTTAGTATTGTTTTACCCATACTTTTCGTAGGGCTTATGGTACTTCTTATTCGTTGGACTCTCCATCGACGACCACGAGTGCGCAAGCGTGTAAACAGGCGCAACCAGGATGTGCATGAAAGCCTGTGGTCCTGGTCTCTCTTTTGGATGCAACTCAGATCAATCATATATGCACTATTTGCTCGCTTCATTCATCGCGATACGACTACCAAAGATGGTGTGGTCAAATTAGAAGAAATAAAAGGTGAGCCTGCTGCCAGAAGTGTACGTGAGATCTACCGTGCATTATTACAGAAAGCCGCCAGGCATGGCTATCCGCGTAAGAGATTTGAGACCCCTTACGAGTTCAAACAGCGGTTGGACGAAAAGGTCCCTCTTACTGAACCACAAATGGAGCTGATTACTGAGGCCTATGCCTTTACACGATATGGTGGTGAGGTGCCAGATGAAGCCCGGTTAGCACAAATACGCACGAATTGGGTTGAACTTGATCGCAAATGGACTTAACATCGCATGACTTCCCCGCTGACCACCCGGTATTGATGTGCCCTACTCAGGATCTCTTCAGGAAAACTTGCGAAATCAGTAGCAGTTATCAGTACTTGCTCATGTCTAAGCACCTGGCGTAGCAAATACTCTCGGCGTGAGAAATCTAGTTCACTAAAGACATCATCTAGCAGCAGAATTGGTTCCTCTCCAGTTACAGTGCGCATGAAAGCTAGCTCTCCTAGTTTAGAGGCCAGTGCTACTGTTCGCTGTTGGCCGCGTGATCCATATGTAAGCATATTGACGTCGTTTACCAGAAATTCGAGATCGTCACGATGCGGTCCTAATAAACACACACCCTGGCGAATTTCTTTGCGCCTTGCGTCGAGTAGTTGCGTGCGATAATTTTGCAAGGTTTCCATGGTATCCCAGGTGGGCTCGAAAGCAAATGATGGGCGATAGTTGATCGTGAGGTGTTCTCGCCCTCCACTGATTATTGCCTGTAATTCATCTACATGCTGATTCAGTGAATCCACCATACGACGGCGCTCAAAGGTAATCATGCTTGCCAGTTCGGTCAATTTTTCGTCTAGAAAATCCAGCATTCGTGGATCTTCCTGATTTTCACGGATGCGCTTGAGCAATGCAGATCGCTGTGTAACGATTTTGCGATACTTCTGTAGAGCCTGGCAGTAGTGGGGCTGCATCTGGCAAAGTCCGCGGTCAAGGAACCTCCGTCTCTCTTCTGGAGAACCATCAACCAGGCTCAAATCGTTTGGTGAGAACAGCACAACAATGACGTGCCCAATCAGATCGATAGCCTTTTTAGGGACGCCATTGATTTTTATGCGCTTGCGTTGCCGGTCGTGTGGAGGGATAAATTGAAGCTCCTTTTCGGCTGAAGAACTCTTTTCTTGCAGGGTTGGATCGAAAATCACGATCTCGATGTTCAGATCTTCATTGTGCCGCTCAACTGCAGCAACGATACGTGTAACACGCTCGGATGCACTCCATTTCACTATTTCACGATCAGAAGAAGCATGGAAAGAGTTGGACGTAGCAAGCATTGCTACGGCTTCAAGAAGATTAGTTTTCCCCTGGGCATTCTCACCTTGAAAAAGAAACAGACCCGACCCTAAAGTCAGGTCGAGTTCGTCGTAGTTACGAAAGTCTTTCAACGAAAGGTGAGAAAGGTGCATTTATGTGTCCATAGAGAAGAGATTTGGGGAAGCTCCTATTCTTCCGGCAAGGTGACGGACGCCACCCTGCCCCTAAATTTAACGGTTGATATGCATGGGCATAATCACATACGTATAGTCGTCAGCTCCAACAGGTCTGATCACACCTGGTTTTGTAGCTGCATTGGCCTCAAGAGCTACCTCTGGTGTACCAATAATGGTCAGCACATCCGCAAGATATCTCACATTAAAGATGATTTGCAATTCAGGCCCATCAACTGCGGCATTGATGGTACTCGTATTATCGCCCAGGTCTTCAGCAGTCGCCTCGACAGTAATCGAGCCGGGTTCCAGTCCATCATTTTCGCCAGCATTGATTTTGACACGAGTGATATTTGAACTGTCACGGGCAAACAGCGCGGCACGCTTGATAGCCTCAGCGAATTGTTTTGTCTCGACAACTGCTCGTGTTGTATGTTCTTTAGGTATAATTTGGCGGAAGTTAGGAAAGGTGCCGTCGATCAAACGCGAGACAAGATCAAGGTTCTGTGTATGGAAGAGCACCTGGCTGCGATTAGGCGTCACAATCATTTCTACAACACCCTCTGACGGCAGGATGCGAGCAAGCTCAGTCAAAGTACGAGCTGGTATGAGGATGTCGCCGCGCGGATGATCGTCACCTGGCAAGGCTGCGACCCGTACTGCAAGACGGAATGCATCAGCAGCAGCAAAGGTAATTTTCTCACCACCAACCTGTACCAGGACGCCAGTTAAGACAGGCCGCGAATCATCGTCCGCCGCGGCAAAAGCAACTTCTGCAATCATCTCTTTGAGCAGAGTTGCATCGAGTACAACAGGAGGCTCTCCATCCTCGGCATTGGGGATAAGCGGGAATTCGGATGCATCCATGCCCTTGATGTTTGCATTGCTGCCCAGGCTCTTGACATTCAAGGTGTTGGTATCTTCAACGAGCGCAAATTCTACTGGAGCCTGTGGCAAGCTGCTAACAAAATCGGTGAGCAGTTTTGCGGGAACAGTTGTTGTTCCCTCTTCTTCAATCTGCGCATCGACCCAACAATTAATACCAATTTCCAAATTGGTAGCTGATAGTTTCAGACGGCCATGATCAGTAGTCACTAAAATATTGGACAGGATCGGGAGTGTACTTCGACTCGAGACAGCATGGCTGACGGCCAATAGCCCACGACTCAGGTCTTGCTGCTTACATGTAATTTTCACGATGTTCTTCCTCCAGGGGATAACCAAAGAAAAGCACGAAAAAGTTCCTGGTTAGTATACAGGATTCTAGAAGAGAGAACAAGCTTTGCAGTACAAATTTGCGGTTCGACGTATTCTGATGAAGGAGGAGAGAAGCGAAAGGGAGATACTCTTTACTTATACCTTATCGTCGTCTTCCCCTAACAATGGAGGTGCTTTATATAGCCTCGCTGGCGTCTCCGAAAGGTGTATTGGCGATCCTGATAGTTTAATTCTTCCAGCGGTAGGATGTTCACACTCCCATACAAAATCTCTAGCCTGGATGTGTGGATCATGAAAGATCTGGCTGACAGCATTAATTGGCCCACAGGGTATACCTGCTGCACGCAACTCGGGTAACCATTCTTCTGTCGAGCGGCGCAGGAACTCCTCCTGTAAAGCAGGCACAAGCTGTTCGCGATTACGAACTCGTTGGGGATTCGTAGCAAAGCTGGGATCTTTCGCCAGGTCCTCTCTCCCTAATAATTGGCAAAGTGCCTGGTAAAGACGATCATTGCCACATGAGACGACAACATATCCGTCCCATGTGCGAAATGCCTGGTATGGGACGATGTTGGGATGGCCATTACCAAGACGCGGGGCTTCTTCACCAGAAATCAGGTAGTTCGAAGCAACGTTGCTTAAAAGCGAAGTGGTAGTCTCAAGCAGCGAGATATCGATATGCTGACCTTTCCCAGTGCGATCTCGTACCCGCAAAGCTGCCAGTATAGCTATGCAAGCGTATACACCCGCCGAGATATCTCCCACGGGCGAACCAACACGTTGGGGGTCACCATCGATCTCTCCAGTCACCGACATAAGGCCAGATTCGGCCTGCGCAACAAAATCATATCCGGGACGCAACGCGTTGGGGCCAGTTTGGCCATAGCCACTAATCGAGCAGTAGATTAATCCGGGATTGGTAGCTCGTAGGGCTTCATAGCCCAACCCCTGGCGCTCTAATGTCCCGGGTCGAAAATTCTCGACCAGCACCGTCGCTGTACTCAAAAGTTTCAGAAGCCGTTCTTTTCCCTCGGGCGTGCTCAAATCGATCAGGATGCTATGTTTGTTACGATTGAGTCCCAAATAGTAAGCGCTCTCGCCTGCAATGTAGGGTGGGCCGAAATGGCGTGTATCGTCACCCTTCCCAGGTTGCTCAACCTTAATGACAGTCGCACCCAGGTCGCCCAGTATCATTGTACAGTGTGGTCCTGCCAGCACACGGGAGAGATCAATAACTACGACATCCGAGAGAACAGCTTCCATGAAACCTCCTATTGGTATTGTCACTTGAATATGTTGAATATATCACAAAAGACAAACCAAAATCGGTATAGTAGCTATGATAGCGATGCTGACTCAGCGACTAAACCCCGCAATTGAGCAACAATCGAAATGATATCCCCATTCAGATAAATACCTGGCACTCGCGCAATGAATTCTTTATGTTCCTCAAACGCATGACCACCAAAAGCAAAGAGAGGGCGTGGCGACGGTAACTCCTGCACTTTATGAGCCAGCTCAATCAAAGCATCCAGATAGTTCGGAAGAGTCAGTGAGACACAAATAAGAGTAGTGCTCAATTCACTGAGAGTATCTAAAAGTCCCGAAGTTTCTATACTCTGTCCCAGAAAAATAACATGCATACCAGCACGACGTAAAAGGAGTGCTAACATCAAAGGTGCCAGTTCATGTGCTTCCCCGGGCGCGCAACAAACGATTACCAATGGGCCTGTGCCAACATCAGGTGTCACATGAAACAGATTGCTTAATATTCCGCGAAAAAAAGCGCTCGCAAAATGTTCCACAGAAACGCTAATTTTTCCCTGTTCCCAAAGCAGCCCAATATCCCATAAAGTTGGAGTGATTAATTTAACACAGACTTGCTCAACTGAGTAAATAGCCAGCATCGATGCCATAAGATTTTCGGCTGCCGATTCATTCAGCTCTTTAAATGCTTCTAAGAGACTCATTATTGTAGTACGCATGTCATAGATTGCTGGAGGTGTTTCTTGCTTCTCTTCAATGTCAATCTGAGCTTTTTCCTCTGCACTGCTTATGAGATGTAGATTGGTAGCGAAGTGGGTAGTATTAAACACAAACTCTTTCCTGACATCGACTCATAACTGGGAATGCGCCCTCTGCATTCCCAGTTATGAGTCGATGTCGGCCTTATTCCCCTTGACAACCGTTCAAAACGTTGCTATCATAACCCTGCTACAGTATGCCCATGAGAGCTATACTTACAAATGCTCAAGTGGTCACATTCCCTCTAAACAATAAAAAAGGGAATCCGCTCCGCAAAATCGAAAAATGAGACTCTTACATGAGCATTTGATTGCTCTAGCCAGGCATAAACTTCTCTTCTAAGTTTGCTAAAGAAACAAGAATGAGTTTTTTCTGGAAAACGGAACAGTGCGAAAGGCTCTCCACCCATGCCTTCCACGTATCCATTCGAGTCTGACTCAGCGCGGGGATGGGAAAGGAGAATGACAAAAGTCATGTTTGCAGTAATTAAAAGTGGTGGAAGACAATACAAGGTTTCTGTCGGCCAGACGCTCGAGGTCAATCGGCTTCCGGTTGAAGTCGGTGAGCAGGTTCATTTTAATGAAGTATTGCTGATCTCAGATGCCAACAACACTATGGTTGGCACACCTCTTGTGGATAATGCTACAGTGCTGGCAACTGCCACAAAGCAAGGTCGCGGCGAAAAGTTGATTGTTTTCAGGTACAAACCTAAGAAGCGTATTCGTCATCGACGGGGACATCGTCAGGAACTCACTATTCTTACGATCGACGATATTGTTGCTGGCGGCAAGAGCTTGATTACAGGTGCGGCTCCCGAATCCAGGAAAGAAGAGGAAGAGGTGCCTCCAGTCACATCTGAGGGAGAAACTTCTGTTGAGAGCACCCAGCTCGAAGCAGCTACAGATGAAGTGAGCGAGACTACGGAGTCTGAGGTAGAAGAGAAAAAGCCGTCTCGCCGACGCCGTACAAAGAAAACCGAGGAGTCTGAAAGCGAGGCAGAGGAATAAACCATGGCACATAAGAAAGGTATGGGTAGCTCCCGCAACGGTCGGGATAGCAAGCCCAAAATGTTGGGTGTGAAACGTTATGACGGTCAGCTAGTTACTGCTGGCAGTATCATTGTCCGTCAGCGTGGAACGAAGATTAAACCGGGAGATAACGTTGGCGTGGGTCGTGACCATACGTTGTTCGCTCTGATCGATGGCTATGTCAAATTTGGACACTATTCGCGCGAACGTCGCTGTGTCAATATCTACACCGAATTTGCCGACCGCCCCTCGCTGCCTCCTAAAGGAAAGCAACCAGCAGGCGCTGCTCAAGTCCAGGCTTAGTCATAATTAATGTAGGGATGGGGCTTGCCCCATCCTCCAAAGACATGCAAAAAGCCGTCGTGAACAGTAGATTGTTCACGACGGCTTTTTGCATGTCTTTCAATGAGACGTTGCTACTTGTTGTGTATGTTGTGCAGGTGCTGACATGTTTACCGTGAGCATAGATTTCACCGCTGCATCTGAAAGCGTCTTATTTGTCTGTGGGTCAAATACCACATCATCTCGCCTACAATAATAATGACGACGCCAATTTTCCATAGCCTCATCCCAGGCAGGTAGATATTGCAGCGACTGGTTATCACCTTTTACAACACGCTGGAAAGCGAGAAAGGAAAGTACTAGCGCTGTAACAATACCGGCGATTACAATTGCGACCAGCGTAATTTGTACTGGCTGAGGCCAGCTTCCATAGCCACCCACTGTGGCAAATGTCAAGATGGTAAATGAGCCAACAAAAACTATTGCCAGGCCCACAATTATGGACTTCATCATTCCCACTTTTGCTACAGGCATAGGTGGTGGAGCGAAACGTTGTTCGGCCCCTGTTTCATAAGCCACTTGCAGCGGCATTACTTGATCTGTTTGCTGGCATACAGGGCAGGGTGATGATACCTTGTGTTGAGAAGATGCCATAAGTGAAACGACCTCCTTGCTCGAGAGTTGACGAGCTTTAAATATATTACCCAAAGCATATCACGTTGTTACCCAATCGACAATGCCGTAACTCTACTTCTATTATAGTATATCTGATCTTCATTTCAAAATGTTTGACATACCCTCCTCTTGTAGTTACACTACTTCAAGCACGCAAAATATAGAGAGGACGAGGCATGACGAAATCAGCAGCAATCACCATCCTGGGGCTTGGACCAGGCCGCTGGGAAGATCTCACATTACAGGCACGCGCAATATTAGAACAGGCAGCAACAGACCAAAAAACGGTCTTTTTTCGCACACTCATTCATCCGATAATAGAACCACTCAAACACAAAATGCCCGGTCTCCACATAACATCCTTCGACTCTTTTTATGATGAAGCAACGAATTGGGACACACTCTACCAACGCATAGCACAAGAAATATGCGCGCAGTCAGAACAACATCCTCCAGTCCTTTATGCTGTACCAGGACATCCGCTGATTGGCGAGGCTTCTGTGCAACTCATCTTGCAGCAAGCTCGCGAGCGTGGCCTGAGTACTGGTATTGTTGCGGGCCTTTCCTTTCTGGAGCCGGTGTATACAGCTCTGGAGCTTGATCCTCTCACCTCAGGTATGCAGATGATTGATGCGACAGACCTTGCCGTGCTGAGTTCCGACGAGATTGCAGGCAAAATCATACCTACAATTCCACTGTTAGTAGCGCATATCTACCATCGGCGACATGCAAGCGCCGTAAAACTGGCTCTGGGGGAATGTTATCCTGATGAATGGCCTGTAAAGCTGGTGCGCTCAAATGGACTCACTGACAGCGAAACGGTCGGAGCAAAGGGAGGGGACAAGCCCCGGCCCTACGTGACGACTGGCGAGACGGTTATTGAAATACCTTTATATGAAATCGATCGTAGTAGTCTTGCCAATCATTTCAATACGCTGTATGTTCCGCCACTTGGAACGTTGGACGCGCTACGCATTCCCGAAACATTGCGCTACATTACAATGCGCTTGCGCAGGGATCCAGATGGGTGCCCGTGGGACCGCGAACAAACCCACCAGTCATTGACGCGCTACGTTATCGAAGAAACCTACGAAGTTGTGGAAGCACTGGAGGAGAATGATTTGGAGAAATTGGCCGAGGAACTTGGCGACCTCTTACTCCAGGTCTATCTACACGCTGAAATCGCGCGTCAGGATGGCGATTTTACTATCGGGGACGTGTTCGAGCATGTCAGCGCCAAACTGATTCGTCGTCATCCCCACGTCTTTGGTCAGGTCGAGGTAGAAAATGCTGGGCAAGTCGTACAGAATTGGGAAGAGATTAAGCGACAAGAACGCATCTCCGCGGGTAAAGATATAGAGTCGGAGAGTACATTGGACGGTGTGCCTCTGGCATCACCTGCTTTGATCGTGGCCCAAAAATACCAGAAACGCGCAGCCAAAATCGGCTTCGATTACGATAATTTGCAGGCAGTGCTGGCAAAATTGACCGAAGAGCTACAAGAACTCCAGGAAGCAGCAACGCCAGAACATCAGCACGAAGAAATGGGCGACGTACTCTTCATGGTCGCAAGAGTTGCACGCGAACTGAACATCGATGCCGAAGAGGCATTGCGCTCCGCCAATCGCAAATTTCGGCGTCGTTTCCAGGCAATGGAGCACATCACCCGCCAGGAAAGCAGAACATTTTCATCATACAACGACGATGAATGGATCAAATTGTGGAGACGCGTCAAAGGCCAAATGTAGGGATGGAGCTTGCCCCATCCTGGTGTATGCTTTGTTCCTTATTGTTCCTGCCATTTAATCCATCCTTCAAACGCTACATTATTCCCTCCCATTCATGTTTGGGATCGCGGGCCATCAATTCGATTATAGCCTCATAAGGATCATGCCCCTCAAAGAGCACCAGGCTGAGTTGATACGTTATAGGCAATTCGACATGATAGCGTTCCGCCAATTTTAAGGCAGCCTTTGTAGTGTAAACGCCTTCGGCTACAGTATGCGTTGAAGATAGGATTTGCTCCAGTTTTTCCCCGGCGCCGATGCGTTGACCTAGTCGATGATTACGGCTCAAGGGACTTGCGCAGGTAGCAATCAGATCTCCGATACCGGCGAGTCCGGCAAACGTTAAGGGATGCGCGCCGGCAGCAAGGCCCAGGCGCGAAAGTTCAGCCAATCCTCGTGTAATAAATGCAGCTTTGGCGTTATCCCCCATATGCATGCCATCATTGATACCTGTACAAATTGCAATAATGTTCTTGAGCGCTCCTCCAAGCTCAACACCCACAACATCATGTGCGGTGTAGACACGATAGTTGGAGGTAGTCAGTAGAATGCGAGCGTGTACTGCTACTTCCTGATCATAAGCCGCCACAACGGCTGCCGTTGGTTTTCCCTCCGCTATCTCACGCGATATGTTTGGCCCGCTCAGTGCTGCAACGCGATTACCAGCGTTCGGTAGTTCTTCACGAATGATTTCGGTCATCCGTTTAAGACTGCTGATCTCTATTCCTTTGCTGGCGTTCACAAAGATGGTGTGCTTGTCAACGTAAGGGGCGAGCAAACGCACATTCTCACGCATGCGCTGTGATGGCGTAACAAGTATAAGCATATCCTTTCCCTCGACAGCTTCTTTGATATCGGAGGTCACTTTCAGCATGTCGGGAAAGCGAAAGCCGGGTAAAAATAGTGTATTTTCGCGACGCTGTTGCATTTCAACAGCTCGTTCAGGTTTATACTCCCATAAGATAGTCTCAGTATTGGCCTTAGCCAGCAGGAGCGCCAGGGTGGTACCCCAGGCGCCGCTGCCAATCACTCCAACTGATGCCATCGCATCGTCTCCTTTATAATAGCTAAACGCACTATCTGCTGTGTCTTACTTGTAAGTCGAGCTCTATCGTCGAGGCAAACACCTGCTAGCCAGATACAATGAGATGTCGAATAAAATATCGGGGTTGTCCCTCGGTCAGAACGCGCAACATGCTGATCTACAAAAATATCCTGCATTTTCTTCTCATGTTGCATACCTAAAGGTCGCATGCGATCGCCCTTTTCCCTCGTGCGTACCTCTAGAATTGAGCCGGCTACATCAGCATCTACATAGACCACCTGATGAGTAGCAGGGAGTAATCTCCACACTTCTGACCAATCTTCCAGTCGTAGGGCAGCTCTAACCTCTGCCATTAACTTGGCAGGTGCTGGTTCTGCTGTAGCTATCCAGGGAGTTCCTTGAACCTTGATACGTCCTGGAATGGGCAATAGAGTAGCTATCTCATTTTGTAGTTCCAACATAGCTATATCACGGTTAGAAGGAGTACCACGTAGACATTCAAACGTGAGCTCATGAAAGCTGCGCACCATGCGTAATTCTTGAGGAAGATATAGTGTCCGCTCCTGTCTATCATGGTATCCCAATAGTTGTTCAATCAGTATATAGTGACGAATTTCCAGTGGCGATTGTCCCCCGCATAAATGGGCTGTAACACGCCGTAAAAGGTGACGTTGTAAACTTAACGGCAGTGATGAGAGCGCTTCCCTGCGCAATGTGATAATATCATCCTGCTCAGAACTAACCACAGTGGGCCAGCAAGCATCAATCTGCGCCTCCAACCATTCAACATCCACCTGAATTACACCTGCGTTGCGAATTAATGTGCTGTCGAAGCCCGGATTGAGAGACTCCATTAAAGGCACAAGTTCATGCCGAATGCGGTTCCTTAAAAACCTTGGATCAGTATTGCTCAGATCCTCGAGCGGTTCTATCCCATGTTCCTGGCAATATGCTACTGTCTGTGCATGCCGAACTTCAAGAAGAGGTCGAATAATATCTTGTTGGCGTGGCAGCATGCCAACCATACCTGATAATCCGCTTCCGCGCAAGAAATGCAGTAGCAGCGTCTCAACCTGGTCATCCGCGTGGTGAGCGACAGCAATTGGCTTTCCCTGTGCCACTTCACGCAAAAAGCGGTAGCGCGCGCTCCGTGCAGCATCCTCTAACGAGCGTCGTTCTACTCGTGCCAACTCTGCCACATCGACTTCGCCTGAAGTACATGGCAACCCCCAGGATTCAACGATGCTAACAACAGCAGCAGCATCCCGGTTACTCGCTTCCCCGCGCAACTTATGATTGAGGTGTGCAGCATGCAATTGCACTTCTGGATAGCGTTTGCACGGCCCACAAAGCTGATTCAGCAGGTGCAACAGGCATAACGAATCAGCCCCACCTGAAACGGCGACAATGATCTCGCCACCAGGAGGTAGAAGATGGTGTTTGTCGATATAGGTTGTAACGATGGTCTCTAGCATAGTTATGTACAATGTATTATAGCTTATTCATTCTGTAGATAATTCCCCTCCAATATGATACGATATAGCCAATAAAACGCGACCGCTACATGGTCATTGAACAGGCGAGCTTAGTCAGGAAAAAGTGCAGGGAAGAATACACAGGCTATGGCAATTCACGACGTAATTACATCAGAGAATCCGATTCTACGACAGAAAGCAAAAAAAGTTCATCGTTTCGACCGATCCATCTCAAAATTGATCGAAGACATGTTTGAAACGATGCATGTGGCGCATGGTGTGGGTCTGGCAGCACCTCAAATCGCAGTTTCAGTCCGTATTTTTGTTGCCGAGTTCGAAGATCGCAAAATCGCAATAGTCAATCCTGAGATTGTCAAGGCTGAGGGAGAGGAACGCGGCACCGAGGGATGTTTAAGTATTCCCGGCTACGTCGGAGACAATATCCGTCGTGCGACCACTGTCGTTGTAAAAGGCCAGGATGCCCGTGGTAAAAATATCCGCGTCCGTGCCGAAGGATGGCTTGCGCGTATCCTCCAGCATGAGATCGATCACCTGGACGGCATTCTCTTCCTGGACCGCCTGGACAGCCCCGAAGATTTACGAGAAGTTACCGAAGCAGAGTACGAGGAGGCCGAAGAAGAGGCACTGATAGAATAAAATGTTGTAAAGCAAAACGGCTCGGCGGATTCATCCACCGAGCCGTTTTGCTTTACAACATGCTTACTTTTGTTGTCTTCTAATCATAGGGACTTTATTTTTACCAAGGCCTCGTTCGCAACCCTGGCATACATAATAACCCTCTTCCTCGCGATACGTTAAAGAACTGACAGTGAAATGTAGATAACAGATACCGCAGCGTGTACCCTCTTGCTGGCTGGCAACCTGCCGATCCTGCGCGAACAACTCGCGTAGAGATGCAATCATGTTTTCAAAGTCGAGCGAACCTGAGTAGCTGCGACTGGTGCTAACAATTGGTAGCGCACCTGTTTGATTGGTTGCACGCATTTCGCGACGACTTACAAACGAATTACCATTACCCGACATTCCCGAACCCGAACCCGTTGTATAGTTACTGCCCAAGGGATAGGCCTCCAGATCATATGTTTACTGTAAATCAGGGGTGGATGTATAACATTTCACTTATTATAGCATATCGCCCCTCATTTTTATACCCTGCTTTTCTCGTAGTAATACGAGAAATTGCCGGGATACACCCTCACACTTCCATCGTTGCTAATCGCCACAATCTTCGTTACAATCTTATCAAGAAAGTAGCGATCGTGCGAAACGGTCAGAATGGTCCCCTCGAATTCCTCAAGAGCAGCCTCCAGGACTTCGACGGATGCGATATCGAGATTGTTGGTTGGCTCATCCAGCAGTAAAAAGTTAGCATCGGTAAGCATCAAGCGTGCTATTTGAAGACGGCTCTTCTCACCTCCACTCAAACGCCTGATCGGCGTATGAATATCCTCGTAGGAGAAAAGCAGGCCGCGCAAATAACTGATAGTTTGCGGTTCATTCATCGGCTTTATGTGGCGCACAAAATCCAACGGAGTGCTATCGAAAGGCAGCGTTTCCTGCTCCTGTGCGTAATACCCAACTACAACGCTCGCTCCAATTTTCACAGAACCAGAATCTGCCGGGATCAAATCCATCATTGTTTTGAGCAACGTCGTCTTGCCACTGCCGTTGGCTCCGACAATACCAACGCGTTCACCATAGATGATAGTCAAGTCAAATGGCTCGAACAGGACACGCTCATCATATGACTTGCTCAGCCCTTTCACATCCAGCACGATCTTGCCACTGCGATCAGCGTCAAGGTTCACCTTGATTTTATCCCGATTCAAGATTGGTCGATCCACGCTTTCCTGCTTAGCACGCTCGACACGTTTTGCCATATCCTCGGCTCGCGTCGCAAATTTATCGTTAAACTTGGACCAGCCTTTGAGTTGGCGCATGCTGGTTTCCAGGCGTTTGATTTCGCCCTGCTGTACAATATATGTTTCATACTGTTTCAACAATCGGCGCTGCCGTTCCTCAAAGTAATAACTGTAGTTTCCAAAGTAGGCAGAAATGGTACCCTCCTCAAGTTCGAAGATTTTCTTCACTGCGTGATCAAGTAACTGCCGGTCGTGTGAGATGATCAGCACTGTGCCAGCATAGCTCTGAATATATTGTTCTAACCATGCCTTCGCATCCAGGTCAAGGTGGTTATCTGGCTCGTCGAGTAACAGAAGATCAGGAGCTTTAATCAGGATGCGGGCCAGGTTTACCAGCTTCTTCTCGCCGCCGCTGAGCGAACCCACCTCCAGGTCATACCATGCAGGACCAAAACCCAGACCGTGCAGGACAGCTTCTACCTTGTGCTCGAGCGTATAACCGCCTAACGCATCGAAGCGTTCCTGTGCTTTGCCATATTCGTCGAGGATTTCCGTCATCAGTTCCGGATCAGAGGCTACTTCTGGATCAGCCATCCTGGCTTCGAGCTGGCTCAACATAAGAGGTAAGTCCACCAGCTCCTGAGTTACCTCCGAAACCGCTTCGAAGACCGTCTTAGAGCTTTGGCCTGGATCAGCCTCCTGCATCAGGTAGCCAATGGTCAGGGTACGACGCCGCGAGATCGTGCCTTCGGTTGGCGTATCAAGGCCAGCCAGCAGTTTGAAAAGTGTTGATTTACCACCCCCATTTTCTCCTACAAGACCGATGCGTTCGCCTTCCAGAATCTCCAGGTCTATATCGCGGAAAATAGAATTACCGCCATAATCCTTGCTGACTTTAGAAAAGGTGCAAATATAACCAGACATCTATTACACTCAATCTTTCCTCTTCCGTCCAACAACAATCTGCCGAGTTCCCCTGCCAAAGGGAGCCCAATCATACCCGCCATAAATCGCCTCAATACTAAAACCTGTTGCCAGAAAGAGCAACTGAAGTTCGCGTGGAAAGAAAATGTGCATATCGAGTTTAGTAAGGTAACGTTCGTTTTCGCCCGACTCAAAAAACTTTTCGTGCGTCCACACAATATGTTCTAACTGCTCAATAGCATCGTATTGCCTGCTTGTATAAAGAAGCATAGTAAACTCATTGTCTGGCGCTTCGATTTCGTCTTCCAGGTAGACGTTCGAAGGTCGATTGAGGGCATCACTTAAGTAGTCAATATCGGGTAGGAAAGTATCGACAACAAACCGTCCATCGGATATAAGATGATCATGAGTATTTTTGAACGTATCAAGCTGTTGCTCTATTTCGTATAGATGCGCTGTAGAATTAAATGGCAAGAAAATCAAGTCAAACTGGCCTTTATGTTCCAACTGAAAGTTGCTCATATCGGCTTCGTGCAGGGTAACACGCTGCTGAACTGCCTCAGGCTCCCTATCCAGCTTACGTTTGTACGCGCCTAACATTTCGGTTGAGATATCAAGCCCCTCCAGTTGAAAGCTGCCAGGGCTATGCAGCAATTCGATACCAATACGCCCGCTGCCACAGGCCAATTCAAGTACCCTTTGTGGTGTAAAGCGCATCACCAGTTCGCACCAGAAAGGCACATCCTGTTGTGTCTGGCTCTGGTATTCAAGATCGTAATCATTGGCTCGTTCGTAATATTCTCCCATGTCATAAGTCATACTATAGTCACCTCTAGGATAGATAATAAAGGCAAGAATAAAAAATAAATACTACGTAAATTTTCCGCTTTTTCATTTTACTTTGTCACCCTGACAAATTGGTCATTCTGGTTATCATATCATTCTAGTAATCTTGTCATTCTGAGGCGCAGCCGAAGAATCTCGCTCACTCATCTGAACGCAAGAGCCTTACCAATTCCTTCCCCTGAGAGTAACACAAACAAACCTCATGAGCAAGGAAAAGAAGCTCTCTAGCGCGGTTGTGATATACTCACAAGAAAAATGTAAATAGTAACGGGAAAGTATAAAAGAATATATATGCCCTACCAATCCATCCAACTAGCCTCCGAAGAACTCCGCTCTGGCTTGATAACCCCAACCGAGCTTTTAGTTGAAACACTGGATTCCATAGATCAGCTTGACAGGGATATTCAGGCCTTCGTCACAGTTATGCACGAACAGGCTTACGAAGAAGCAGAGGAGGCAGAGAACGAGCAGCGTACGGGTCTTTTTCGAAGCCCGCTTCACGGCGTACCTATCGCTGTCAAAGACATTATTGCCGTCAAAAATGTACGCATGAAGGCAGGCTCGAAAGTTCTTGCAGAATACATTCCACAGGAGGATGCGACTGTTGTTGAGCAATTACGTAGGGCCGGAGCTGTGATTGTCGGCAAAACCAATACACATGAGTTCGCCTATGGGACATATACCCCACCAACGCGCAATCCCTGGAACCTGCAACATATTGTTGGTGGCTCCAGTGGCGGTTCAGCGGCATCTGTGGCCGCGGGTATGTGTCCTGGTGCTATCGGAAGCGATACGGGCGGCTCGATCCGTATCCCCTCGGCATGCTGTGGTGCGACAGGACTCAAGCCAACATATGGACGTGTAAGCACCTCTGGTGTAATCCCGCTTAGCTGGTCACTCGATCATGTTGGCCCGATAGCTCATAGTGCCGAAGACTGTGCTCTTCTCTTTGATGCTATTGCCAGTTATGACCCGCGCGATCCCAATAGTGTTTCGGGTCCTCCAGGCAAGGCCAGTGCAACATTGATTGGTGGAGCTGAGGGTAGCGATCCGCTTTCATTACAAGGGATCAAACTTGGTATACCCTCTGAATCGTATGTTGCTCCACTGGATCCTGAAGTACGTGCAGCCTGGCATGCCGCTTTGCTGGTACTGCAAGAGGAAGGAGCCGAGGTTGTAGATCTTGAGTTGCAGCCCCCTACCATGGATACGTACCGCACCATCCAGATGCCCGAGGCCTCGCTGACACATATGGAGAGAGGGTGGTTGACTGAACGTTTGGATGCCTACACTGAGAGAACGCGTTCGCGTTTACTTCAGGGTCAAACCATTCCTGCCGTCGATTACCTGCGAGCGCAACAGCAACGGCGGGTCTTCTCGAGTAATCTACGTTCAAGCATGCAAGGAATAAATGCTTTAGTGCTTCCAACACTACCCATACCTGCAATTCTGATCGAGCAAGCAGATACAGATATCCTGATTGATGGTGTCACCGAAAACGCAACGGTTGCCCTTTTAAGGTTGACGATGCCTTTTAACCTTGCGGGTCTACCTGCCATCTCGTTACCTTGTGGCTTTTCGACAGTTGGTTTACCGATTGGCTTGCAGGTAGTTGGCAAGCCGTTCGAAGAATCGATGATTCTCCGCATCGCCCACGCCTACCAGCAATTGACGGATTGGCATCGTAGAGAGAGACACTTACAACCAAAAATATGAACGAATATAGAAACACTTTACACTTACTCCACGGGCAATTAAGCCTGCCATCTTTCTTGCCCGATGCCACGCTTGGCGTCGTGCGTAATGTGGATAGCTCTGACCTCGAACAATGCGGTATCGAGGCTGTCGTGATGAACACCTTTCATCTGATGCAGCGTCCTGGCTCCTCCACCATCACAGTGCTGGGGGGATTACACAGCATGGCTGGCTGGCCACACCCAATCATCACCGATTCGGGTGGCTTTCAGGCATACTCTTTGATACGGCAAAACGCTAAATTCGGTTCTATGAATGACAAAGGCATTACTTTCCAACCAGAAGGTTCCGATCGCAAGTTCCATCTCACGCCCGAAAAGAGTGTGCAATTACAACTCAGTTATGGGGCGGATATCGTCGTTTGTCTGGATGATTGCACGCATGTAGATGATACATTTGCTACACAGCAAGAATCTGTCAAAAGAACCATTGAATGGGCAAGACGCTGTAAAGATGAGTTTCAGCGGATCATACAACAAAAGCGTCTTCCTCAGGAACAGAGGCCGTTGCTATTCTGCGTAATTCAGGGAGGGGGCTATCATGAGTTGCGCAAACAATGTGCTGAAGCCCTTCTAGAGATAGGTTTCGATGGTTTTGGCTTTGGTGGCTGGCCTCTAGATAATAAAGGCCAACTCCTCACGGACATCATCACCTACACTAGAGAACTCGTTCCTTCACGCCTGCCAATGCATGCTCTGGGTATCGGTCATCCAGCCAATGTCCTGGAATGTGCCAGGATGGGCTATGATATCTTCGACAGCGCTATGCCAACACGCGATGCAAGGCACTCGCGTCTCTATGTTTTTACAACACCAGGCTCTTTGCCTGCACCAGGTTCAACAGAAAAGTGGTTTTCATACCTGTATGTCAATGACGACAAGTCTATCAAGAACGATGGACCGATTTCGCATTACTGCGATTGTCTCTGCTGTTCGCGTTACTCAGTTGCATACCTGCACCACCTTTTCAAGATCGATGACAGTCTTTTTCTTAGACTGGCGACTATTCATAATCTCAGATTTATGACCCAACTTGTTGAACGATTAAGAGCAGAACAGCATGAAAGAAGTAGATAGCCAGCAGGTAGATCAGCTGACTGAGGCTGTTCTTGCAAGTGCGAAATATAAAAGCATCGATGATGATTTTATCAGGTACATTGGTAAGCAAGAACTTTTCAAGCATCATAATCTCAAGGAAGCTATTAAATCTACTAAAAATAAGTTGCACCAGGTCGGTGGCGCTTATCAAACAAGCACTCCGCGCTATTCAATATGGCTAGATGAACTTAAATTTGCAAAGCGTTCGGGTGACGAAGCGCACTTTCTTGATATGTGCAAATGGATCATGCAATATCACTCCTCTACCAGAGAGCGATTACCAATTCTTGAACAGTTTTATAGCATTATTTTTGCCAATCTTCCTCCCATTGACTCAATTATGGACATTGCTTGTGGACTGCATCCACTTGCCGTTCCCTGGATGCCGCTCAGTGAACATGTGCAGTATTTTGCATATGACATCTATGAGGATATGATAGGTTTCTTAAACGCTAGTCTGGCTTTCATGGCGGTTCAAGGATTCGGAAAAGTGTGTGATGTAATACACTCTTGCCCTACGCAAAAGGTTGACGTCGCCTTTATTCTCAAGGCCATTCCGTGTCTTGAACAGGTCGATAAGCAAGCAGGACTGCGCCTCCTTGAGACAATCAATGCTGGCCATCTTGTTGTCTCATTTCCTGCTCACAGTCTTGGTGGGAAAAACAAAAGTATGGTCACCAACTACGAGTCCAGGTTTTACAAACTGGTTGAACACAAACCCTGGTCAATCCAACGTTTCGAGTTTCCAGGCGAGCTGGTTTTTTTAGTAAATAAGTCATGAGTTTGTACCCTGAGTTGGTGAGCCTGACGCAAACCACGATACTTCGTAGCTTGCGGTTGATGAATACGTTACGTTGACTGACGCGAAGGCTGTACCAGGTGGACAAGTACATTCAGTAGAATTATTATGCATATTAATCGGTGTACAGTTTCGGGTCATTACAATATCTCCTAATCCATTTAATCCACCGGCATCAGGGCCAGTATATATATCTCCTTTTTGTGGCACTGCATCACCAGTAGCATTTTGATTGGGAGCATTGGCTGTTACTTGAACCGTACAATTTGAAGAATTCGTTATCTCAGGGCCAGGGATATAGTGGACCTGGATATTACCATTTGTCGGCCTCTGCAAGACAGGTGATAGAGGATGCTTCGCAGCATGAACACTAAATATGGTAGCAGATTCTTTCTTGCCATTTAGAAAATAATGATAATAACAGACGTATGAGGAGTTATATGGGATAGCAACACGGAACCAATAGCTGGTAAAGTTGCCTAAAGTTATAGTATCGTTTTGATTATTATTTTTGCAACTGACGCTTTCTCCATTAATAAATATCACTTGACTTGGTGGTATGGTCTCATTTGTACTAAATCCCAAAGTGATGATACTCATTCCATGAGCTCCATCTGATGCTTCCTGGTCTTCAGCAATTGAGGCAGTAACTTGCAAGGTCGGTGGGATAGTAGTATCTGGGGTTACTGGTGGATCAGAGGATCCGGATGCACATGCATTGAGCAAGATTGGTACCAACCCTAATAAAAGAAGTATGAGGTATCTCAATCGCGTTGATCGCATAATCCATCTCCTGACCGGTAAGACTTCGATTCCAGTATGCAGTCGAATAGTCTTCACTGAACAGCAACGCTATTTCGTCTAGAGATCAAATGCAGCCCGACAAAAAATGTAAGCTTGAAATTTGGAGATCTGTGATTTTGGTGTTTTATAAACTGCTTTCCAGAGGGATGTCTACAAGATGGACCTTACATCAGGATAATACTCGCTTACGAGAACTGGAGAAGTGATAAACCACAACATCTGAATCGGGAGACTTCTTATTTAGATATAACACATATCTCTCGATTAGAGAAGGTACATATTTTATAATACTAAGTATCATCCATATAAGCATTGATAGATAAATGGACGATTCGTTGACACTCAGAGATAGTGCTCTTAAAACCACAGACTCGTTATTTTTCCTGAATACCTTTGAGTCGAACATGTATCGGCAAACAAGAAATGACACGATCGTAGCGCTTCAATAGTTGTGCGCGGTATTTTCGCCGCAATGACAACAACTCGTAAATGATGTAATATAACAGAGGACAGCCCCCAGACATTTCTGAGAGAATAGAACATATCCCTTTGGACAGGATTAGACATGAGTATTGATCTTAACCTCGGACGCATTATCAAAGGTCGTTACAAATTGATAGACGAACGGGGCAGTGGTAGTTTCGGTGAAGTATACATCGCGCGCGATCTGCAAACGAACTATCTTTATGCGGCAAAGATTATGTATCCGGACCACACGTATGATAACGAACTGTTGGAACGCTTTAAGCGCGAAGCTTATATCTTACAGAGCCTGAATGATGCGCATATTGTGAGGATTGTCGATTATGGCAACGATGACAATATCTATTTTATCATCATGCATCATATCGATGGTCAGAATCTCAAATATTACATAACTAACTATGGTCCAATAGAACCATTACGTGCAATACATTATATTTTACAAGCCGCCCAGGGGCTTGATGCAGCTTACAAAATAGGTGTGGTTCACCGTGACATCAAGCCACAAAACATTCTTATCAGTAATAAAGATGTCGTCAAGATAGTTGATTTTGGTTTATCACGTAGTAAAGAATCCCCGACCATTACGTCTTCTGATAAATTTATGGGAACAGCGTATTACACGGCACCAGAGCAAGTAATGAGCAGCCATTCAGCAGATATCCGCTCTGACCTCTATTCGCTGGGGATTGTACTGTTCGAGGCACTTGCGGGTTATCCTCCTTATTCTGGAGGTACAGTTGTAGACATCATTCTGAAACATCAATCGGAAGATGTACCTTCAATTTGCCGCATCTACCCAGGCTTGCCGTATGAATTTGATGCATTCTTGCAAAAGGCACTGGCCAAACAGCCTGATGCTCGTTTCCAAAATCCACGCGAGTTTATCTTTGCTCTCGAACAGATACAACAGCGTATCCGTGGCCCTATGCCTGCTTTACCACAGCCACGCCTTGTCATTATCTCTACTGGCCAGACATTTATTTTGATAGGAGATAAGATGATTGTTGGCCGCGAAGATCCAAAACGTGAGATCCACCCTGATATTCAAATTAATGACCCAACCATGACTCTTGGACGCGTGCATGCACGTTTCTTGAATGAAAACGGTACATGGATGATAGAGGATCAGAACTCACGGAATAAGACACGTCTTAATGGCAAGATTTTGCATCCTTATGAATCAATGCCCCTTAAGGACGGCGATGTCCTACACTTCGGTAGGGTAGAGGCTCGTTTTGAGTTGCTCTAATAATGAAGATATCATTTTGTCGATAGAAAACCAATCAGATAATGAGCCAGTATTCGGTGCTTTTCTGTACATTCCCGCATAAGAGGAATAATCGGCCACTTTTAAGCGTTTTAGATGTTGACAAACAGCTATATATTCATGTACTCTCTACTACAGAAACAAGGGAGACTTGCGGGAGTAGTGCATTCCTGGTAAGGTTCCTGGAAAAATCGCTAATTCTACAGAATCGTTCGCATAAATTCTGGCTTAGCCAGTCTTAGAGGAGGTGCAAGTTATGAGAAAGCACGTATATTCAGCATTTGTGCTTGTGTGCACCTTGTCTACCCGTGTCGCGAGTAACGAGCGAACGCTACCTGGCCAGGAATTCGGTATAGAACTGAACAAGAAATTACCTGGCATCTGCTAAAGGGCAGAAGATAGTTCATTCCCTCCGCACGGTAGACATCAAACAATTGGTTGTTCGAACCGTGTTTTTTTATTCTCCTGGAGGGAAAGCATTGATTAAGGACCCGGAGACACTTACGGGAGTGGTATTGAACGGCGCGCATGGCATTTACGACGTTCATACCGATATTGGCGTATTACGCTGTACGCTACGAGGTAAACTCAAAAAAGCCTTTGCCCATGCCCAATCGTCAAAATCGTTGAGCAAGGCGCGTCCACGTTACGACAAATTGCTAACATTACCCAGGGATCAGCGTATTGAGCATCGCGACACAAGTTCTAGTTTATTACCAATTCGCCTATCAGTTGGAGACTATGTAAAACTGCGCCAGCTCGACGAAAATACAGGCATGATTGAGGAGATACTACCACGTCAAAGCGCATTATCGCGCAAGGATACAGGTTCAACCTCCAAAAAGATTATCCAGCAAACTATGCTTGCTAATCTTGACCAGGTTGTACTGGTCTTTGCGACGGCTCAACCTGAACCCCATTTTGGTATGCTCGACCGTTACCTGGCAATCTGTGAATCTGCTGAGATTCGCCCGATCATTTGTCTCAACAAAGTTGACCTGCCACATGAACAGCGTGTAGAAGAATCCGCTCATCTCTATAGCCGTCTGGACTATACTGTACTCTGGACAAGCATAAAAACTGGTGAAGGTATCGAAAATTTGCGTTCCCTGTTAAAGGAACATACAACGCTTTTCAGCGGACCTTCGGGAGTAGGTAAATCATCCCTGGTGAACGCCATCGAGCCTGGAATGGCCATTAAAACAGGCCTGGTAAGTGATGTGACAGGGAAGGGAAAGCACACAACGACGGGTTCGCAACTCTATGCATTGTCAGGTGGAGGTTGGCTTGCCGATTCGGCGGGTATTCGCGCATTGGCCGCTGTGAATATTGCCCCGGAAGATCTGGCATGGTGCTTCGTCGAGTTCCGCACATATCTTGGTGAATGTCTCTATTCCGATTGCCTGCATATAGACGAAGAAGGTTGTGCAATTCGCCAGGCTGTTGAAGATAATGTCATCGATGAACGACGCTATACCAGCTATGTAAGAATAGCCACAGGTGAAGAAAGATAGGGAGGAACCTACTCCCAATGATTCCAACAAATTGCTCTATCAGGTTATCAGTTGAAGTGAGGCGAAGCGGCAACCCAGTGTCATCCTTCGCTCACGCTCCGTATAACGCACAGTTTCTCTCACTGCACCCCTACCTCAAAGGTAACGCTTGCAGACTGTTTTACCCCGGGCACTGAAATTACCAGCTGTACTTGCCAGGGGCCGCTCATTGAAAATTGCACACTGGCCAGATAGATTCCATTCCCCTGGGATTGTGCATCTACTTGATCAAGTTGCATGTCCATCGTTTGCATGCTACCTAAAAGCGTTACGTGTGCATTGTTGATTGGTTGTTGCGAGGCACTTAATACCACCTGTATAGAGAGGGTTGCAGGGCGAGAGGTCACAGGAGGGTTTGGGCTAACTTGCAAGGTCACATGATAAGGGCCTGTTTGATCTGTCTGTACCTGGGCAGTCACAGTATGAGGAACAGCAGAATCAAGGAGTGTACCAATCCAGGTCATGAGAATAAGAAAAGCAATGCCAAGCGCAATTACCAATAGACCGCGCTTCATGCTTTACTCGCTGACGCATCTGGCACCCTGACATAAACTTTGTCATCCTCAATTTTCGTCTCCAGGCGAGGTAACGATGTCAGATAGCGAATTGAACTTGAGTTATCCGGCTTGCCATATTCGGTGAATAATCCTCCGTGGCAGGGACAATGATATTTACGATCCGAGTCCTGCCATTGCACAATGCAGCCCATATGGGTGCAGGCCGCAGATACAGCTATAACTGGACCTTCCTTAAGTGATTCGCCATTATCACCATCATTGCGAATGACATAGCCAACAATAGAATTGGTTGTAAAGCGTATCGCACTGTCGCCAAGCTCTGCAAGGGTTGCGACGGGGAACCAGATAGAGGCAACGTCCGCAGGTACGATGGGAGTTGGCCATGGTTGTCCTGCTACTGATCCCCCTTTTGCTGGTTGTGTAGCCTGCTCCACCATATGTTCTATGCCGGCTCCTAGAGTCAGCGAGGCCGCAACAGCAGCAGCTCCTCCGGCTAATATCGCACGCCGCGAGACACGAGGCCTTGTCTGCGGCTTCTTAGAGATAAAAGGGAAATGTCGTGTTTTAGGTGGTTGTTGAAGCTCTTGCTCAAGTTTTGCTTGCAACTCAGCGGCAAATTCAGGACGTGGGGTGACTTCATCAGGCGAGGCGGAACGAAAGAGCGCAGCCATACGATAGATTTGAGCCTTGTCGGGTGTCAACTCAGTCGGAGGATGAGCTGAGTGCCCGGTCTGAAGCTCCTCTATAAAGTGTTCCAGCTCCAGATAGTCTTCAAATCGTTCCTGGTCTTTATCCTGATGGATATCACCTGACATAGTGTTGTGTCTCCAGATGGATGCTGTTCAGACACCCTGATTCACTTTTTCCTGTTTCAACTTATTCCGTTAACAACACGTTCGAGATCAGCCGCGCGTTTGAGTGCGCGAAACTGTAATACTTTCACATTCGCTTCTGTCAAACACATACGATTAGCTGTTTCTCGGATCGAGAGATTGAGCAGGAAACGGCAGGTCAACACCTCCCTGTAATGTTCAGGTAGAGCCTGAAGAATACGATGCACACGTTCGGTTGGGGTGCTACTCCTGGCGGCAGGCTCTTCATCAGCCGGACCTTCCCAGCCCATTTCCAACAATTGATCGAGCGAACTTGTCGAAATTCGATAATGAGCTCGCCAGTAGTCTGCGATAGTTGTACGTGCAACCTGAAACAGCCACTTTTGCATACTTTGTGCGCCACGTTCCGTATCGACTCCGCGCACAGCTTTAATAAATATCTGTGAAGTTAAATCCTCGGCCTCTTCGCGATTTCCCACTTTGCTATAGACAAAGCGATAAATCAGGCCAAGGTTCTCCTCATAAAACGTCTGAAACTCCTGCACGTTAGCCCCTCCCGAGAACCCAGTATTGCTGGTTCCTCGAGAACCCTGCACCCCAGCGTTATTGTGTCCTGCTGTAGCAAGATTCGTTCTCGCTTGTTTTCCGCGCAGTGAACCCACAGTGTACTCCCTGCTAAGACGGGTCGATTATGTTTCAGATATGCCCATTCGCCTAGCTTACATGTAAGACTCATACATAGACGCGGGTCGAGTGATCTCCTAGTAGGTATTACTACGTTGGTGGGTTACACTTTCAATTTTAAACGTCTCTATTATATACTGAGGCGAGTTCGTTTACTAGTTTGTCGTGATTACCCCGCCTCCCGTGTTTGCACGTTCCTCTACCCTGGAGTATAATAAATTTACAACGTCAATAAAATCAGGAAGGTACGACGAGGTGCCTGTTTCAGGATTTTCGCGTTGATATTAGGAGTTGTGAGCATACGTATGATCCTATCAGGTTCATCAATTATGTGCGTCCACTTCTTCCGCGGCTGACCAGATTTGCCCGTCAAATTGTTATTGAGGCATTCACACATTGGGAATGCCCAGAACGCAAAGGCGAGATGGTCGGATACCGCTAGGAAAGGGATGCTCCTATGGCCACGCTAAGTATTCAGGCCACCGCAGAGGATAACCCCTACAGTATCCACCTTCCGCTTCAAGAATCGAGGGTTGTTATGTATAAAGGCCAATCAGGGATGTGGTCCTGGTTGCTGCATCGCATTACAGGATTGGGTATACTCTTATTTTTACTTATCCACATAGTGGATATTTCACTTCTTGGGTTCGGCCCTAAGATCTATAACGAAGGGATTGCACTCTTCAGCCTGACAATTGTGCGTATTCTTTCACTGGCGTTAATTGGCGGTCTACTTTACCATTCCTTTAATGGAGTGCGTATTATGCTGATTGACTTCTGGCCTAAGGGCGCGCGTTACCAGGGCGCTATGTTCATAGTTGTGATGATATTGACCATAGTCTGTTTTCTGCCCATGGCCTACTTTGTAATTGCACCGGCCTTTGGGATAAATCCAGGCAATATGGCCTCTGGAATGTAGAAACTCGTAGATTGGAGATCTATTATGCGCGTTTCGGCTGGTTATGGTTCTCGCCCATCAGGCGGCGGTTTCGAAACCTTTTCCTGGTATTTCTTCCGTATTTCAGGTGTTTTGCTCATATTTCTTGCCATCTTTCACCTGTTCCTGAACCATGTGGCAACTGATGTTTCCTGTACTAGTTATCAATTGATCTCGATCCGCTACGAGAATCCTTTCTGGCGGCTTTACGATTGGCTGCTGCTTACTCTAGCTCTTTTGCATGGCATGAATGGCTTGCGTATAGTCGTCGATGATTACGTTCGCACTTGGGGATGGCGTCTCACATTGCAATCTGCTGTAGGCATTGTAACGTTAGTCTTTTTTCTGCTAGGTACTATTACTCTGATTACGTTCCATCCTGTTGTTGGGGCTTTAGGTCCCAATTGCATAAAATGATCGACCAGAATAGTTAAGGATACTAATATGTATTATAAATTCGATGTAGTGATTGTAGGCGCTGGTGGTGCAGGGTTGATGGCCGCAATGCAACTTCCTAACGCCAGTGTGGCGGTACTGAGCAAAGTGTATCCTACTCGATCCCATACTGGAGCAGCGCAGGGAGGTGTAGCCGCTGCTCTTGGGAACCAGGAAGAAGATCATTGGAAGTGGCATATGTACGACACAGTTAAGGGTGGTGACTACCTGGTTGACCAGCCTGCTGCAGAGATACTTGCGCGTGAAGCTATCGATGCCGTATACGAATTGGAGCATCGTGGGATGCCCTTCAATCGTACTGAAGATGGACGTATAGATCAGCGCCGCTTTGGTGGACATACACGTAATTACGGCGAAGCGCCGGTACGACGCGCTTGTTATGCTGCCGATCGAACAGGACACATGATCCTTCAAACCATGTATCAGAGCGCCATCAAGAACCAGGTGCGCTTCTTCAATGAATTCCTGGTTCTAGACTTGCTTTTGAATGAGGGGCAAGCATGTGGGGTTGTCGCACTAGAAATTCGCACAGGTGAAATTCATACATTTCATTCTAAGACCGTGCTTTTTGCTACAGGCGGATATGGTCGTGCCTGGCGCGTCACTAGCAATGCGTTTGCTTGCATGGGCGACGGAATGGCGATCGCTTACCGCAGAGGTATTCCATTGCAAGACATGGAAATGTACCAGTTCCATCCAACAGGTATCTATAAAGTGGGAGTCCTTTTGAGCGAGGCCGCTCGTGGTGAGGGAGGTAAATTACTCAACGGCAAAGGCGAGTATTTCATGGAACGCTATATGCCGACCCTCAAAGACCTGGCACCTCGCGATATCGTTTCTCGGTGTATTATTCAGGAAGTTAAAGAGGGACGTGGAGTTGATGGCAAAGACTACGTGTACCTGGATGTGCGACACCTGGGAGCGAAGGTAATCAGCGAAAAGCTGCCTGACATTACCGACTTCGCGCGTAACTACCTGGGTGTTGAGCCGATAACCGAGCCTGTACCGATACAACCAACTGCTCACTACGCTATGGGTGGTATTCCTACCGATGTAGATGCGCGTGTTGTTATCGATCCTCAGCGGCCGCCGCTAGCCGGATTCTATGCTGCTGGCGAGGTAGCCTGTGTC
>Ga0116218_1000400_pt1 | contig 30512 bp, 33 predicted proteins | sample Sb_taG_2_FD_88966 | JGI IMG/M metagenome (GOLD analysis project Ga0116218, IMG submission 88966) | Peat soil microbial communities from Weissenstadt, Germany - Sb_50d_5_LS metaG | ecosystem: Environmental > Terrestrial > Soil > Wetlands > Peat | place: Germany: Weissenstadt | collected 2010-09-21 | reverse complement strand
CGGCGGAGCATGCGCCTCCGACAGCCGGCGCCGAGGACGCCTCGCCGACTCTGCCCCTGCCCGACGCCTCGCCGACTCTGCCCCTGCCCGACGCCTCGACCACCCTCCCGCTCCCGGAGCCCTCGACGCAGGCGGGCCGGAAGCACTCGCACGACGATCCCGCCGAGCAGCTGACGATCCCGCTCGAGCCCGAGCGGGACGATGACTAGCGTCCCGACGGCTGCAGCACGAACGAGAAGTACGCGCTCGTCAGCCCGATCACCAGGATTCCCGTGAGGATCAGCGTGCGGGAGTGGATTATGTGGCCGAACACGCCGACCACCAGCCCGAACACGAGCGCGGCGACGACGACCCCCAGATGGGACGACTGAACCGCGAGGATGAGGACCGCCACACCGCGAACCCTATATTTGAGAGATGCAGGAGGACCCCACATCGGTGCAGGACGTGGCCCAGGGCCTTCGGGCGGTGGGGTATCTGCCTGGGGAATCGACGGCGCTCGTCTCGTTCCTGGCGACGAAGCTGGGTAAGCCGGTGCTCGTCGAAGGCCCGGCGGGCGTAGGCAAGACCGAGCTGGCGAAGGCGCTGTCGCGCTACCTGGGGCGCACGCTGATCCGCCTGCAGTGCTACGAGGGCCTCGACGAGGCCAAGTCGTTGTACGAGTGGAACTACCGCAAGCAGCTGCTCCGGATCCAGACCGAGTCTGAGGGCGCCGGGTGGCAGGACGTCCAGGACGACATCTTCGGCGAGGAGTTCCTGCTGGCGCGACCGCTGATGACCGCGATCGCCAGCCCCGAGCCGGTCGTGCTGCTGATCGATGAGATCGATAAGACCGACCAGGAGTTCGAGGCGATGCTGCTCGAGCTGCTCAGCGACTTCCAGATCTCGATCCCCGAGCTCGGACGGATCGAGGCCAGGACCCAGCCCGTCGTGCTGCTGACCTCCAACAACACGCGCGAGCTGACCGAGGCGCTCAAGCGTCGCTGCCTGTACCTGTGGCTCGACTACCCCGCCCTCGAGCACGAGCTCGAGATCGTCCGGCTCCACTCCCCCGACCTCGATGACCAGATCGCTCGCAAGCTCGTCGAGATCGTCCACCAGGTCCGCGAGCTCGATCTGAAGAAGCCTCCCAGCATCGCCGAGTCGATCGACTGGGCCCGGGCGCTGCTGCTGCTCGGCGCCGAGGCCATCGACGAAGCCACGTTCAAGGACACGATGAGCGTGATCGTCAAACACCGCACCGACCTCGACACGGTCGCCACGCGCGTCGGCGTCACGCTCGACCCGGCGGCCAGTGATGCCGCCGCCTAGCCGGTCGATCTACGGCGGCATCCCGGCCAGGGCCCCGGGAGGATTCGAGGGGCAGCTGCTCGCCTTCGCCGAGGACCTCCGTGAGGAGGGGGTGGCACTCGGCACCTCGGAGATGCTCGACTCCTTCGAGGCGCTGGTCCACGTCCCGTGGACCGAGCCGCGGGACTTCAAGGAGGCGCTGGCGGCGACGATCGCCAAGTCGCCCGAGGACCGCCGGATCTTCGAGCTCGTGTTCGACCGCTTCTTCTTTCGCGCCGCCGAGGCGGAGGCGGCCCGTCGCCAGATCAACGAGGGCTCCCAGGGACCGTCCGACGGCGAGATCAACCTCGACACCCTGCGCCAGCAGATCGCCGCCGCGCTGCGCGACGGGTCGGACGCCGCGATGCGCGATTTGGCCCGGCTGGCGATCGCCGCGTTCGGCCGCGGCGAGGGCTCCGGGGTGCTGGGCGTGGACGTCCAGAGGATCCGCCGCGCGCTCGGGCTGCGGACCGAGCCGCAGCCCGACCTGCCCGAGGACGACCCGCGCCATCAGGGCGTCCCTCGCGAGCAGCTGCGGCGGTTCGAGCAGCACCTGCGCCGCGAGCTCGAGCGCGACCTGATCGAGCGCACCGCGAGCCTGCCGCCGAAGCGTCCGCTGAGCGACCTCGACCGGGCCCTGCCCAGCGGTCCGATCCAGGATCTGGCCGCGGTCCACCGGGTGGTGGCTCAGCTCAAGCGCCGGCTGGCGACCCAGGGACACGAGCTCAAGGGCCGCAAGCGCCACGCCCACGTCGACGTCCGTCGCACGATGCGCGCCTCGCTCGAGACCGGCGGCGTCCCGATCACGTTGAAGTACCGGCCCCTACGTCCCCGCCGGCCGGAGATCTTCGTCCTGTGCGACGTCTCGACCAGCGTGACCTCGGCGAGCACGTTCTTTCTCAGCGTCCTGCACGCCCTGCACGACGCGTTTCGGAAGCTGCGCTCGTTCGTGTTCATCGAGCGGATCTCCGAGGTCACCGACGTGTTCGAGCGCGAGCGCGACTTCCGCGCCGCCAGCGAGGCCGTCTCGCGCGATGCCGGCGTCGCCGACATCTCCGGCTACACGGACTACGGCCGCGTGTGGACCGAGTTCCTGGCGATGATCGAGGACGAGCTTCACCCGCGCGCCACTGTGATCGTGCTCGGGGACGCGCGCACCAACGGCCGCCCGCCCCGCGACGACGTGTTCGCGGCGATCACCGCCAAGGCCGGGCGAACGTTCTGGCTGAACCCAGAGCCGCGGCTGTACTGGAACTACGGCGACAGCGTGATCGCGGCCTACGAGCGCCACTGCACGGCGTTCGAGTGCTGGCGGACCGACCAGCTCGAGGAGTTCGTGAAGGCGCTCACACGCCCGATCGTGGCCTAGGCGTGGCGCCTGACGGGCGGATGGTGGGTTGCCCTGGCGGTGGGTTGCCCTGGCGGTGGGTTGCCCTGGCGTCTGTGCTCCGAGGCTTTCGACTCAGAGCTTGCGAGCGCTCGCGGTCCGGGATGGCGATCCGCTCTGAATTCAGCATTGATGACGGGGGGACTGGCGCAATCGCCCCGGCCAGAAGCTGCACAGCACGCCAATCTTGCGTCGAACCCCGAGCCGTGGCGCGCTGTGCACGAGGAGTCTGCACAGCACGCCACGGCTCGCCCCTGGCGCCGAGATTGGCGTGCTATGCAGCATCCGGAACCCGGATACGGCAATCGACCCCACCCGCCCCCTCCCGGCAAACCCTGGCGGGAGATCCGAGGGCCTTGCGGGAGATCCGAGGGCCTTGCGGGAGATCCGAGGGCCTTGCGGGAGATCCGAGGGCCTTGCGGGAGATCCGAGGCCGCCGCCGCGCCACGAACAGGTCGCGCGGTAGCATGGGCCTGCACCATTTGACAACCCAGGGGGGCTGGCGGGAAGGCCGGCTGAGATAGCGCCCCAGAGATTGACCCGGCGCTGACCCTTCGAACCTGTGGGGTAATGCCCGCGGAGGGAGCGCCACAACGCATGATCGAGGCTCCCGTCAAGGAGCCTCGCGATCTTTCTGGCCCAACCGGAGTCCAGGTCGAGGTCGTGAGCCGCACGTTCGTCACCAAGCGAGGCGAGGTGAAAGCCCTCGACGGCATGTCGCTGCGTGCCCCGCAGGGGGCGGTGGTCGCCGTCGTCGGCCCGAGCGGCTGCGGCAAGTCGACGCTGCTCGAGCTGATCTGCGGCCTGCAGTCACCCGACGCAGGCACGGTGACCGCGGCTCCCGCCGTGCTGATGCCCCAGCGCGACCTCCTGCTCCCGTGGCTGAGTGCGATCGACAACGCCGGGCTCGCGCTGCGGGCGCGCGGCCTCGGCCGCGACGAGGCGCGTGCGCACGCGGCGCCGTGGCTCGAGCGCTTCGGCCTCGCCGGGTTCGAGCGGACACGGCCGGCCGAGCTCTCGGGAGGGATGCGCCAGCGGGTCTCGTTCCTGCGATCGCTGCTGGCGGGCAAGCCGGTCCTCGCTCTGGATGAGCCGTTCGCGGCCCTGGACGCGATCACCCGTGCGGAGATGCAGGCCTGGCTGGCGCACGTGCTCGAGATCGAGTCGCGCACCGTCGTGCTCGTCACGCACGACGTCGAAGAGGCCGTGATGCTGGGCGACCGCGTCGTCGTGATGTCGCCCCGGCCGGGGAAGGCGGTGGCGGAGATCGAGGTCGAGCTCCAGCGTCCGCGCCGGCGGACCGATCCAGCCATCGTGGCGCTGCGCGAGCGCACCCTCGAGGCGCTGGGGGTGCGGGCGTGAAGCGGCTGCTGAGCGGCTGGCGGGCGGCGCTGCTGCTGGCGGTGCTGATCGGAATCTGGGAGCTCTACGCGGACTTGGGCAGCGCGACGCGGCGGCTGATCCTGCCGGCGCCGCACCAGATCGCGAAGGCGCTGTATGTCGACCGCGGACTGCTGTGGTCGAACCTGCTCGTCACCGGGGAGGAGATCCTGCTCGGGATCGCCGTGGCGATGCTCGCCAGTGTCGCCCTCGCGGTCCTCATCCACTTCTCAGAATCGGCGCGCCGTGCCGTGTACCCGCTGCTGATCTCCTCGCAGGCGATCCCGATCCCGATGATCGCACCCGTGCTCGTGCTGTGGTTGGGGTTCGGGCTGGCGCCGAAGCTGGTGGTGATCGCGCTGGTCTCGTTCTTCCCGATCGTGGTCACCACGCTCGCCGGGCTCGCGGCCGTCGACCCAGAGCTCGGGAAGCTGATGCGCACCTTCGACGCCTCGCGGCTGGCGACCTTCCGCCACGTCGAGGCCCCATCCGCGCTGCCGGGCCTGCTCACCGGCACCAAGATCGCCGTCGTCGTCGCCGTGATCGGCGCGTACTTGGCCGAGCTCTCGGGAACGAGCTCCGGAGGGCTCGGCTTTCTCTACCAGCAGGCGGAGGCGCAGCTGCTGATGCCGCGCGCTTACGCAGCCGTGCTGATCCTGTGCCTGTTCGCGATCGCCCTGTTCGCGCTGCTCAGCGTCGCCGAGCGCCGGGCGATCCCGTGGGCCTACCAATCCCGAGGAGAACCCTCCAGATGAAACGACGCACCGCTGTTCTCGCCGTCCTCTCGCTGGTGCTCGCCGGGTGCGGTGAGAAGAAGAACACGCTGGCGCCCTCGCCCGGCAGCGGCCAGTCGTTCACCGTGATGCTCGATTGGTTCCCGAACGCGGACCACGTGGGCATCTACCAGGCCCTCGCCAACGGCGACTTCGAGAACGCCGGCCTCGACGTCCATGTCCAGGTGCCCTCGGATCCGTCGACGCCGCTGCGGCTGCTGGCGGCGGGCAAGGTCGACGCCGCCATCTCCTACGAGCCCGAGGTGCTCCTCGCCCGCCAGCAGGGAGAGCAGGTCGTCTCCGTCGGCGCGATTGTCCAGAAGCCGCTGACGTCGATCGTCTCGCTGGAGCCCAAGCACATCACGAGCCCGGCGCAGCTGCGCGGCAAGCGGGTCGGCGACGCCGGGATTCCCTACCAGCACGCGTATTTGACGACGATCCTCCAGCACGCCGGCGTGCCGGTCAGCTCGGTCAAGGAGATCAACGTCGGCGACAACCTCGTGCCGGCGCTGCTGTCGGGCAAGATCGACGCCGTGCTCGGCGCCTACTGGAACTACGAGGCGATCCAGCTTGCCCAGATGCACAAGCGCACCAACGTGATCCGGATGGACCAGGTCGGCGTCCCGTCCTACAACGAGCTCGTGGTCGTCGTCCGGGCCAGCACGATCATCAACCATCCCGACGTGATCCGCCGGTTCGTCCAGGCGTTGGCGCGGGGCTATGAGTCGGCGCGCGCCGATCCGAGCGGCGCCGTCCAGAACCTCGTCAAGGCCAGTCCGGGCCTCGACCCGAAGCTGCAGCTCGCGAGCGTGAAGGCGACGCTGCCGGTGTTCTTCCCGGCCGGCTCACACCCCTGGGGCTGGCAGGACCCGTCCCAGTGGAACGCTTACGGCCAGTGGATGCTCAGCCACCACCTGATCTCGAACCCGGAGGTGCTGATCGGCGCTTCGACGAACGAGCTGCTGGCGGGTCAGGGCGTCGGCTGAGACCCGGCGTCAGATTCGCTGCGCGTAGCTCTCCTCGAGCGCCGCCACGGACGCGGCCAGGTCGCCGATGCCAATGTGGTCGTTGAGGATCGCGGCGGCCGACGGGAGCTCCTCGGCCTCCGGCCACGAATCGGGCTTCCACAGCTTCGAGCGGATGATCGACTTGGCGCAGTGCAGGTAGGCCTGCTCGACGGTGACGATCAGCGCCAGCTGCGCCGCGCGGCCTCCCGTCTGCAAGCCGTCGAGCATCTCCGGATCACGGGTCAGCTCGACGCGCCCGTTGGCCCGCAGCACCTCGCCCATCCCGGGGATCAGGAACAGCAGCCCCACCTGGGGGTTCTCGACCATGTTCTGCAGCGAGTCGAGCCGCCGGTTGCCGGCCGCGTCGGGGATCAGCAGCCGGTGGTCGTCGAGGACCGTCACGAATCCCGGCGGGCCGCCCTTGGGCGAGACGTCGCACGCCCCCTGAGAGTCAGAGCTCGAGATCAGCAGGAACGGACTGAGCGCGATGAACCGCCGGCAGTGCTCGTCGAGGTGATCGATCTCTTTGAGGACCGACCGCTCAGCCGGCGGCGGGTACACCTCGCGCAGCTGCTCGACGGTCCTGACCGCATGCGGGTCCATACCGGGATCATGTCAGCTCGCTCGGAACCGGCGGCGGCGCGGCCGGCGCGGCGATGAACTCGCCGATCAGCTCGGCCAGCCGCCGCGGCGCATCGAGCTGCACGAACGTCCTGGCGTTGTCGATCCGCTCGAGCCTGGCGTCCGGCAGCGTCTCTGCGAGACGCACAGCGTCGGCGACCGGAAAGAACTTGTCGCGCATGCCCCACACGATCAATGCCGGCCGGTCGAAGCTCCGCAGGCCGGGCTCGGCCTCGAGCATCACGGCCGGCGCGATCCCGCGCGCCACGCGCACTAGGTCGCGGCGCACGCCGCGCTTGTGCAACGGCGAGATCCACCCCTTCACCAGCTCGTCGGGGACCGGCTCGACCGTGAGCGGCATGATCGACATCGCCGCCCGTCGCATGAACCCCAGCCGGCCGAAGTCGTCGAGCGCTTGTGCCGCACCCGGGATTCGAGCCAGGCCCCGGACGATCGGCGCGATCGCCGGCGGCGGGAAGTGCTCGAACGCATCGCAGTTGGTGAGCACGAGCCTGCCGATCCTGGCCGGGTAATGCGCGCATACCAGCTGGCAGAGCGCGCCACCGGTGTCATTGCCCACGAGCGTCACGTCGGCGAGCTCGAGCTTCTCGAGCAGCTCGGCGATCAGCCCCGCGATGCCCAGCGGCGAGAGGTCGGCGTCCTTGTGCATCGCGATCCGGTGCGAGCCGAGGGGCAGATCCGGGACGATGCACCGGGCGCCGGTACACAGCTCGGGGACGGCCCGATCCCAGACCGTCCCGTTCACCAGCAGCCCGTGGATCAACACGATCACGGGGCCCGACCCCTGGTCGCGATAGTGAATGGTTCCGTGCGAGAGTTCGATCTCCGGCATCGTCTGCACCTCGGCGCTAGGGTTACATACAGAGTGTACGGATCTTCACATACAGACAGTATGGATGTCAAGCCTGAGGCGGGCGACCTCGACGCGGCAGCGGACGCCGGCGAGACTCCGGCTGCCGGCGGGACTCCGGACGCCGGCGGGACTCCGGACGCCGGCGAGACTCCGGACGCCGGCGAGACTCCGGACGCCGGCGAGACTCCGGACGCCGGCGAGGGCGCGGACGCGGCGCCACCCCGCCCCCGCACAAAGGCCGCCCAGCGCGAGGCGACGACCGCCGCGCTGCTCGCCGCCGCCCGCCGGCTGTTCGCCGAGCGGAGCTACGCCGGCGTGGCCACCGAGGAGATCGTGCAGAGCGCCGGCGTCACCCGTGGCGCTCTCTACCACCACTTCCGCGGCGGCAAGGAGGACCTGTTCCGCGCCGTGCTCGTGCAGATCAGCGCCGAGACGACCCAGCGGGTGATGGAGGCCGCCGTCGCCGTCCCGGACCCGTGGGAAGCGCTGGTCGTTGGCGCCAACGCGTTCCTGGACGCGTGCGCCACCCACGAGGTTCAGCAGATCATGCTGATCGACGGGCCCTCGGTGCTCGGGTGGGAGGTATGGCGGGCGGCCGACAGCGACTACGCGCTCGGGCTGCTCGAGGCGGCGCTCCAGAGCGCGATCGACGCCGGCCGGCTGATCGACCAGCCGGCCAGGGCGCTGGCGCACGTGCTGATCGGGGCCCTCGATGAAGCGGCGATGGTCGTCGCCAGGGCCGAAGACCAGGAGGCGGCCCGAGCGGAGATGGGCCAGACCGTGCGGTGGCTGCTCGAGGGCCTCCGCGGCCCCAGCACCTGATCAGGGGCGGACGTGGTCCTGCGCAAAGACGAGCGCGGCGTGATCGCCATCGGTCAGCCGTCGCACGCCTGGATCTCGGGCCAGCTCGCGCGGGCCTGGGGCAACGCGCGCTTCGGTGCGGTCGAACCGTTCGAGGAGGTGTGCCTCGCCGCCGAGCAGCACGACATCGGGATGGCGGCGTGGGATCTGTCGCCCACGTTCAACCCGGAGACCGGGCTGCCCCACTCGTTCATCGAGATGCCGCTCGGCACTCACCTGCTGCTGTGGCGTTTCGGGCCCAGGCACCTGGTGCCTCAGAGCCGTTACGCGGCGCTGCTCACCTCGATGCACGGGGCGCGCCTGTATGCGCGGCGCAACCTGGACCGGCTGGCGGCGGCCGATGCCGCCGCCGTGCGCGGGTTCCTGGACGAGCAGCGCGAGTTTCAGGACCGGCTCCTGGCCTCGCTTCGCCGCGATCCCGTCACCGCACCGGCTGCGGACCCCAGCGTGGTCTCCCGCAACAGCGACCTCGTGTGGACGTGGGACCTGCTGTCGCTGGCCCTGTGCCTCGACTGGGCGCCCCAGAGCGTCCCCGGCGTCCCCACCGCCGACGGCCCCGCGGAGCTCCAGCTGACCGCGCAGGATGGAGCGCTCGTGCTCGACCCATGGCCGTTCGCCGCCGACGCCGTCACCGTCCGCTGCGAGGGCAAGCGGCTGAGCCATCCGCTACAGAGCGATCAGGCGCTCCAGGAGGTGCTCGCCGGCGCCCCCTTCGAGACGGTCCGGTTCGAGCTGCGCAGCGCGTAGATCCCGGCCAGACCGGCCCACGGCTCGTAGTGCGAGAAGAACGCGATGACCTCTGGCTCGCTCGCGCGCGCCTTCGGATTGCCCGTCCCCAGCCTCCCGACGAGCTTCATGAACGCCAGGTCGCCGGCGGGAAGCTGGTCCATCCGTCCCTGGCCGGTGAGCGCGAGCTTCTGCGTGGTCCAGCTGCCGATGCCGCGGATCAACCGCAGCCGGCGCCAGCCCCGCTCGTGGTCGGAGCAGAGCAGGTCGACGCGGCCGCTGGCGACCTCGCGCGCCGCCCGCACGAGGGCGATCGCCCGCATCCCCGAGAGCCCCTGCGACTCGAGCCAGGCCGGAGCCTGGGCGGCGAGCGCGGCCGCATCCGGCGCGTCCCGCAAGCCGGTCCGCTGACAGGAGCGCCCGAGCCGGCGCGTCAGCCGCCGCTGGATCTCGGCGGCGCGCTCGAACTCGATCAGCTGCTCGCATATCGCCCATGTCAGCGCCTCGAACGGCTCCGGCCGTCCGAACACGCGCACCCGGGGGTCGGAGCGCACGGCGGCGCCGATCAGCGGGTCGAACCGGAACCGCTCGTGGAACCCCGCGAGATCCTGGTCGACGCCAAGGGCCAGCCGCATCCGCTCGATTCCCCACTCGGCCGCGACACGGGTCTCGGCCTGCGCCCCGAACAACACCCGGTCGGCGGCCGGCTGCGCGACGCGAACCACGACCGGGCGCTGCTCGTGGTGGAGCAGGCGGTGCAGGACCCCACCGCGTATCCGGGTCAGGCCGTCGGGTCCGCCGTACCGTGGCAACCGGAACGGCCAGCGCGGGCGGACCTCGACGCGGAGGTCTATGCCCGGGCTCACTCCCCGGGCTTGCCGATCAGGTGTACATCGACCAGGAATGTGCGGCTCCCGACGATCGGGAGCATGTCCACCGGGCGCTTGGGCGCCTTGCGCTGCGTCCGAGCCAGCTTGCGGGTGCTGTGGCGCCGGACGAGCGCGAGCGTCGCCGCGCCGGCCACGAACCCGGTCGCGGCGGCGGCGGCGGCCTGCACGGCTGGAAGCGTCGCCCGCGAGGCCGGCTCGATCGCGCGCACCTCGGCGAGCACGGGAAGACCGTCAACCGTCTCCTCGGCGCCCTCGACAACCGGCTCGGCAGGCAGATCTGCGTGACTGCTCACCGACGACATAGTGACATCGCGATCGGTCATCTTCAAAGGAGCTTCTCGTAGACGCGGTAGGTGCGGACGATCTTGCCCCCCATTCCCTCCATTGCGCGGTTCATCGACTTGTTCGTCTCGAGGATCCAGCCGGTCTCTCCGGCCTTCTGCGGGGTGCGCTCGGCCGAGTCGTAATGCAGCTCGTAGAACTTCGCGGCGACGCCCGTGTGCTGGTACTCCCGCTTGACCCCGAGCGCAAACACCCGAACCCGGCTGATCTTCCGGCGGTACCAGAGCGCCTTGGCCCAGCCGAACGGCAGCAGCCGCCCGTTCAGGTGGATCAGGACCTCGTTGTAGTCGGGCAGCGTCAGCGCCGCTCCGATCGTCTCCCCGTCCTTTTCGGCCACGAATGCCCAGTTCTCATCGAGGATCGGCTTGAGGTCCTTGGCGTAGTGGCGCACCTCGTCCTCGGTCAGCGGCACGAACCCCCAGTTGCGCTCCCAGGCGGCGTTGTAGACCTCGAGGAAACGGCCGATCTCGGCCTCCATGTTCTTCTTGCGCATCGGCCGGACAGAGATGCCGTACTTCGACTCGACCTCCGCCGCCGCTCGCCAGATCGCCGGATGCACCTTTTCACGCTCGCGGACCTTCAGATCCCACATGTACAGGTCCATCGCCTTCGAGAAGCCGTTGCCCTCGATCAGCACCGGGTAGTACGGGTGGTGCCAATTGGTCAGGATCGTCGGCAGGAGGTCGTAGCCGTCGACGAGCACCCCGCATTCGTCGTTGGTCGTGAAGTCCATCGGCCCGACCATCCGGTCGCGACCCCGCTCCCGCAACCACGCTTCCGCCGTCGAGAGCAGGGCGGCCGCCGCCTCGGGGTCCTGCTCGCACTCGAAGAAGCCGAACATCCCCCAGTCGTGATGCTGGTACTCGTTGAAATGCCGGTCGATGTGTGCCGTGATGCGTCCCACGGCCCGCCGATCCCGCCAGGCGAGGAAGTACTCGACCTCGGCGTGCTTGAAGAACGGGTTGCGCTGCTGATCGAAGAACTGCTTGCGCTCGAACAGCAACGGAGGGACCCAGTTCGGCTCGTTACGATAGAGCCGCCACGGCAGCTTGATGAACGTGTTCAGATCACCTCTGCCTGCGACGGGACGAACCTCGAGCGCCATAACGGCCGGGAAAAATACATGCGCACAACGATTGACGTATTCGCTAAGGCGCGCGAGCACGAGCGGCTCGAGCAGCTGAGAACGGCACGCGAGCTCGACGCCCTCCCCTATTTCCGGATCCTGGAGGGTCCGACGCTCCCGGTCGTGGAGATGGAAGGAAAGAGCCGGGTGATGCTCGGCTCGAACAACTACCTCGGGCTGACGGGCGACGAGCGTGTCAAGCAGGGCGCGCTCGATGCGCTGCACCGGTACGGCACCGGCCTCACCGGGTCCCGGTTCCTCAACGGCACGATCGACCTCCACATGGAGCTAGAGCGCGAACTCGCCGAATGGCTCGACACGGAGGCGGCGCTCGTGTTCACGACCGGCCACCAGGCGAACGTAGGGGCGCTCGGGACGATCCTTGCGCCGGGCGACACCGTGATCGCCGACTCTGGCGACCACGCCTCGATCCTCGACGGATGCATCCTCTCGCGCGCCAAGCTCCGGGCCTTCAGGCACAACCGCGTCGATCTGCTGGAGCGCAGACTCGAGACCTCCGCCGCCGAGGGCGGCGGCATCCTGGTCGTCGTCGACGGTGTCTTCTCGATGGAGGGCGACGTCGCTCCGCTACCGGAGATCGCCGACCTGTGCGCCCGGTTCGGGGCGAGGTTGATGGTCGACGAGGCCCACGCTCTCGGAGTGCTCGGCGCCCGCGGCGCCGGAACGTCCGAGCTTCTCGGGGTCGAGGACCGAGTCGACTTGCGGATGGCCACCTTCTCCAAGTCGCTCGCGTCGTGCGGGGGCGTGATCGCCGGCCCTGCGGATGTGATCGAGTTCCTGCGGATCCAGTCGCGGGCGTTCATGTTCACCGCCTCGGCGGTGCCGGCCGCGGTCGGCGCGGCGCTTGCGGCCGTGCGGATCTGCCGCTCCGAGGAGGGGCCAACACTGTTCGCCAAGGTGCTGGACAACGCCCGGTACCTCCATGCCGGCCTGCACGGCCTGGGGTTCAAGGTCGTCGAGCCGACGCGGATGGCGGATGGGAGTCAGGTCGTGACCCCGGTGGTCCCGGTCGTCATCGGCGACGACTGGAAGGCCGTGTTCCTGTGGAAGGCGCTGTATGAGGCCGGTGTGTACGTGAACGTCGCCATCCACCCGGCGGTGCCGCCTGCCGGCGCTCTGTTGCGGTGCAGTGTGATGGCCACGCACGATCGGGCGACCCTCGATCGCGCGCTCGAGGTGTTCGCCGCCACGAAGCAGGCGTTCGAGGCCGAGCACGGCCCCCTCCCCACGTCGGCCTAGCGACCGGATCCGGAATTCAGGCGGACCGCGTCACGTGGCCCGGACGGCCTACCTGGCGGGTTCCCCTTGTCCACTCCTGCACAAGGCCCCGGCGCGAGAAAAAACACGCTCTAAGCACATCCTCGCGCGGATGTGACCTTGCTGTTACCGGCGCGATGACGATACGTTCCCGGGAACAGCGGCGCCGAGAATACGCAAGCCGGATGGGGTGTCGAAGCGCTGCAGGGGCACTGTCCAAGGACGTACCAAAAAACAGTAGAGCAGGACTCGACGGGAGAGCACAACAGGACTCGTCGGGAGCGACTTGGGTGGTTGCTTGCCGGCGCAATTGTCAACGCGTCCGCTGAGCGGGCCTGACGCAGGGAGAGAGAACGTAGATGATGCAAACCACCAGGATGACACCCGAGCCGCAGCGCCTGCGGGCTCTGGGGCGGGCCAATGAGGTGCGGCTCGCGCGGGCGGAGCTGAAGCGAAGGATCGCGGATGGTGAGGCTTCGGCCGCTGAAGTCATCCTCGCCTGCCCCTGGGAGGCGGAAAGCTGGTTGGTTGCCGAGCTGCTCATGAGTCAGCGCCGGTGGGGGATCACGAGATGCCGAAAGTTCCTTGCCCGTAACCAGATCAGCGAGATCAAGCCGATCGGAAAGCTCACGGAACGGCAGCGGCATCTGCTGGCCGCTCAACTGCAGTCCTGTGAGTCTGTGGCCCAGTCCTGTGAGTCTGTGGCCGCAAGGCTCGAGGGGCCTTCCGAGCCGTTCGAGGCCGTCCCCGACCGCGAGTTCGAGCTGGTCGGAGCCTGACCGCACCCCATCCGTCGGCCCCGCAGCGGTTGGTTGCGGGGCCGACACTCCTGTCAGTCCTCAGCGTGTTGGACCTAGATCTGGATTCCGATCGGCGCCGGGCTGGCGCCGGCGAACAAGAAGAACCAGACGACGAACGCCGTCAGCGTGAGGGCGGCGCTGACCACAAGGACACCCTCGAGCACGACGTGGCCGGGGTCGTCCAGCCCGCGGGTCACGCAGTTGTGGCGGTAGACATCGCTCAGCTTGCCCAGCACCGAGGCGACCAGCGCGATCGTGAGTACGACGCCGATGAAGCTCGCGCCGATCGCCGTGCCCAGCGACGACGTTGCGCCCTGGATCTGTGACCCGATCCACAGCCACAGCAGTGGCGTGCCAACCCAGAGCCCGAGACTGCCGATGAACATGATCAGCACCACAAGGATGGCACCGGTCCCGGTCCTGAGCAGCTCTCGCATCCCGCTCACGGGTTCAGGTTAGCTGTCACTCGGCGGATTTTTGCCAGGGCCGTGGCGGCTCAGCCGCGGCCCCCGGCTAACGGACAGCCGGAGGAGAGTTTGACCTCCCACCATCCCATCAGCATCCCGATCAGGCCGAGCCGCGGCCGGACCTGCCAGACGCCACAGCCTGGCTCGCCGAGATCCTGGCGGGAGACGCACGCGAAGCGGTTGCCGGCCGGGTCGAGCATCATCCGCTCGAGCCGGAGGCGATGTTCGGCTTGGACGTCAGCGAGCGTGCTGATCGTCAGCCGCGCTTTCCGCAGCCGCTCGGCGAGTTCGTCGCGTATCTGTTCGAGCTCCCCGAGGTCCAGGAGCCGCGCCTCCCTGCCTCCGTGCGACGGCAAGGCGGGCCCGCGCATCTGATAGGTGGTCACGAATGCATTGGCGAGCTCGCGCTCGAGCCGCGCGATCTGCTCGCGCAGCGAACGGCGCGCCGCCCGCAGGCCGTCCTCGGTGACGGTCGGGGCCGGAAAGGGGACTTCCGGAGCGCTGATGATTTGCTCGACTGGCTCCATGACCTCCTCCCTCCTCGTTGGTGGGCAGCTCAGCTTACCACCGCTTTAGGGCGCGCAAGTCGCTTTATCGGCTGTGTCTACTGGGTCGACAACGTCTCGATGCACACCCACAGCGCCTCCTCGATGTGGATCGCCGGAACACCCTCGACGCCAACGGTGAACAACCCGATCTGTGAGGTCCGCGACTTCACCTCATGGCCGGGGGCCAGCTCCCCGAACAGCACGGCGTGTACGAACCGCGCATCGGCGACCACCAGACGGCCCGGCGCCAGATGATCGGCGTGCTCGGTGGACCCGAGCCGATCACCGGCGACGGTTGTGCGGATGCCCAGGCCGCCGGGATCCAGAAGATCCGCGTCCAGCGCCCACACGGGCACCCCGGTCTCGACCAGCGCGATCAGCAGCGCGTCGTCGAGCAGGTTCTGCGAGCGGAATTGCCCGTGCAGCAATCGCGCGACGGCCGCCTGCTCGCTGGGGATCCGGCTCGCGTCCGGGTCCATCCCGACCTGGTGGAAGAACGCGCGGTACGCGTGCGGGATCGGCTGCGTCCGCATGGCCACGACGCTGGCCCCGCGATACCGGTTCGACAGCTGCTCGATGCGGCGCTGCACCTGGCGAGGGCTCGGCCCCACCCGGGCCGCGACCGTCACCCAGTCGAGCCGGAGACCCGGGAACTCGGCGCTGAGCTGCGGCTCGATGAACCCCGCCGCCGCGGTGAGCTCGACCTCCTCGCTCATTGCTGCCTGGAGAGCATCGCTCGCACCCGCGCCGCGAGCGCGCTGGGGTTGAGCCAGTCGTCGCCGATCAGCCGGTCGGCAACGATCCCGCCGCGGTACGCGAGCTCGACCATGGGGCAGATGTCCACGTCGTAGGTGTAGCCGACCGAGTTGTTGACGTCGTAGGCGACCGGGATGGTCCAGTGGTGGCTGCGGACGAGCGCGGCGGTCGCGCTTTGTGATGCCTGCACGGCGACCGCGGCGAACTGGACCTCGTTCGGTGGGAACTCGCGCGAGACCGTCTGCAGCGTGTCGATCTCGTTCTTGCAATCGCTGGAGCCGGTTACGAACAGCCCCAGCACCAGCGGCTTGCGCCCACACACGTTGAGCGCCTGCAGGTTCGGATGGGCGGGATCACATCGGGGGTTCATGTTCGCGCCGCCGTTGAGGCTGGAGGTGGCGAGCGGCGCCACGAAATAATGCAGCTGCTGGCCAGGCGGGATCCCCGCGGTCTGGATCCCGCGGCTTGTGAACATGTAGACCGAGAAGCCGATCAGCAGGACGAGCCCGAAGATCCCGACCCCCCACCGATACGGCCGGGTGTCGATCACCGGCTTGGGCGTCTCGCGCTTCGGCGGCCCCTCGGCGGTCGCCTCGGGCCTCGGCGTCCCCGCCGCGGGCGCTTCGGGCTTTGGCTTCCCCGCTGCGGCCGCCGCCCGGTCGGGGTCGAGCCGATAGGGCTTCGGCCCCTCGGGGGCGTCCGGGGGCCGCTCGCTCACGCCACTCGGGCGCGACGGCGGAGCCGCGGCCAAGGCACCGCTCGGCGCTGGAACGCACTGCTCCCCCATCGACGCTCCCTCTGGGAGAGGGCGAGCGCGGCGGGCAGCACGAGGAGCACCCCGCCGAGTGACACCGACAGGTCGATCAGCGTGACGAAGCCGAAGTCGCGGAGCATCGTGATGTTGGAGAGCACCAAGACGCCGAACCCGGCGATCGCCGTGATCCCGGAGGCGAGCACGGCCGTACCGGTCGACCGGTAAGTGCGCGCCAGCGCCGCCTCCAGATCGTGCCCCGCCTCCCGTTCCTGCCGGAACCGTTCAGAGAGCAGCACGCTGAACTCGGTCGAGATCGCGATCACCAGCGCCCCGAGCGTCGCCGACATCGGGTTGAGCGGGATCCGCATCGCGAACACGATCAGCGCCGACCAGCCCGTGGCCAGGGCAATCGGGATCAGCGGCACGAGCGCCCGCTGCGGGCGGCGGAAGACCGCGAGCAGCACCAGCCCCACAGCGACCAGCCCGGCGAGCAGCGTCAACAGCCGGCGGCTCGAGGACGACAGGGCGGCGTTGGCCTGTGCCGCGAGCACGGGGAGGCCCGCGAGCTGGGCGGTCACGCCCAGCGGCGGATGGAGCTGCGAGCGCATGTAGTCGATCACGCCCTGCTGACGGGAGAGCGGCATCAGCCGGATCCCGAACGCCAGTGTCGCCCAATGATGATCGGGCGTGATCACCGCCTGCGAGAAATACGTGGGGACGGCGGACAGCAGGCTGTTGATCGACGACGCGCTCAGCGCGCTGGAGCTGGTGGTGCCGGTGTCGCCCGAGAACAGGTCGGGGAGCGACAGTGCGGGGCACAGCGTCGCCTGCGCGCAGCCCTTGGTCTCGAGGTAGCCGTAGTGGGTGAGCAGCGCCTGCTCGTAGCGGATCATCCAGCCGACCGTCTGCGGCGTGGCGACGTTGGCCGCGTGAACGGTCACGTCGATCTCGCCCGAGACGCCGGTTACCCGCTCGAGCGTCCGAAGATTGCGCAGCGCCGGCATGCTCGACGGCACCAGCTTGGTGACGTCGGACTGGACGGCGGTCTGGGTGTCCGCGACCCAGCCCAGAACCGCCAGCACGGCGCCGATCGCCAGCACGCGCTCGGGATGCGCAACCGCGCTCTGAAGCAGGCCCGGCGTCCGAACGCGCGGCATGCGCGGCGCGGGCAGCCACGCCGGGCGCTTCGCGCCCCGGCGCACGCGCCCGCCGGCGTCGCGGAGGATCTCGCCGGCGCCTCGCAACGAGGCCCCGAGCGTGCCCCCCTCGCGGTCGAAGAGCACGATCGCGGCCGAGCCCGCCGTGAGCGCGCACACCAGCGCGACGGCGATCCCGACCACGAGCAGCAGGCCAAATCCTTGGACCATCGGAACCGGCGAGAGCAGCAGCACGAGGAAGCCAGTCCCGGTCGCCAGCGCCGCGATCGCGATCGTCGGCGCGCCGATCGCCGCCGCGCGGGCCACGGCGGCCTCGGCGCCGTCTCCTTGCCGCGCCTCGGCCACGCGCGACTGGAACTGGATCGCGTAGTCGACGGCGAGCCCGATCAGGATCGGGAGCACGGCGATCGAGGCCATCGTCAGGGTTCCGCCGATCAGCGACAGCAGTCCGAACGTGATCCCGGCGGCGGCAAGCGCGATCGCGAGCGGAAGCAGGCGCGGCCGGCGCCTGAACACGATCAGCAACGTGGCCGCCATCACCAGCAGCGCCCCGATCAGCAGACCGAGGATCGAGCCGGTGATCTGCGACGCCAGGTCGTTGACGACGACGGGCTCGCCGGTGACCGTGTAGGTCCCCCCGTACTGTGAGCGGAACATCGGCATGTTGACCGCCTGCCGTATCCAAGAGATCGCCTGCGCCTGCTGCTCGTCGCTGAGGCTGGCCTTCAGCCGCACCTGGATCAGCGCGGAGTTGGCGGTCGGGAACAGGTAGGCGAACCGAGCCTTCGGCTGGTTGACCCCCCGCGTCTGGTCGAACACGATCTGCGGGATGAACTGAGGGTCGTCGATCCGTGGCGTGCCCGAGATGCCCGAGTTCAGGTACAGCGTCGCCAGCTGCTGAGCCTGCTGCTGCTGCTCGAGCTCCCCCGCCGCCTTCGCCGCTGTCTGCGCCTGCTTGACGCTCAGGTGCCTGGCTAGCGCGAGCCCGTAGGCGGCCTGCTCGGCGTTGGTCACGCTCTTCTTGACGTTCGCGACCATCGCCTCGATCTGGAGGTTGACGGCGGCGACGGCGCGGTTCAGGAACGTCCCGGGGCCGTACACGACCTGCACCGCCTTGGCCCGCATCAGCTTCCCGCACGGACTGTTGTAGCCGCCGTACGGCGGCGCCGATCCCGCCTTCGCCGGAACGAACGACTGAAGCTGCTGATTGGCGACGACGGTCTGCCCCGCCAGGCAGGCTTCGAGCATCGTCTCGGTGGCCAGATCCTTGGTTTCGACCAGGTCCGGCAACGACTCCCTGATCAGGATCACCACGGCGTCGCCGCCGAAGTGCTCGTGGTCCTGCTGCGATGCCTGGTAGCTCGACGAGGAGCGGCTGACGAACGTGTCGCTGCCTGCCGAGGGCTTGAGCCCGAGCGCGAGGATCCCACCGCCGAGCGCCACCGCGAGCACGATCGCGACGGTCAACGCAGGCCTTCGAGCGGCGATCCCCGCGAGCCCCTCGAGCCTCTCCTTCATGGGTGCGAGGCTATCGGGGGATGCCGGCCATTGCGCTGGTCGGGACCGGACCTCAGTCCATCGTCAATGGGCCCTGCGACTCGCCGGACAAGAACTGACGGATGAACGGGTTCTCCGAGTTAAGCATGTCCTCCGCCGGGCCGGCCTCGACGATCCGCCCGCGCCACAGCACGTTGATGTAGTCGGCCACCCTCCGCGCACTCATGATGTCGTGGGTAATCACGCAGAAGGTCGGCAGGTGCTGCTTCTGCGCTCTCTTGGCGTCCTCCATCATGTCACGGTGGATCTCGAGGATCAGCTCGCCGAGCAGCGCCGTGCGGACGGGGTCGAGCCCGGAGTCGGGCTCGTCGAAAAGCACGATGTCGGGCTCCAGCACGAGCGCGCGGGCAAACCCGGCGCGCTTGCGCATCCCGCCTGAAAGCTCGTTGGGCATCTTGTCGCGGGCGTCGCCGAGTCCGACCTCGTTGAGCCGCCGCATTACGATGTCCTCGACCTCGTCCTCGCCCTTCTCGGTGTGCTGGCGCAGCGGGAAGGCGACGTTGTCGAACAGGTTCATCGAGCCAAACAGCGCCCCGTCCTGGAACAGCAGCCCGAACTTCTTGCGCATCTCGAACAGGTCGTCGTCCGGCATGTTCGGCACCGACTCGCCGTGCACGAGGATGTCCCCGTCGTCGGGATACAGCAACCCGACCATGTGCTTGATGCATACCGACTTGCCGGTCCCCGACGGGCCAATGATCATCGAGACCATCCCCTCCGGCAGGCCCATGTTCAACCCGCGCAGGATGCGCGCCCGTCCGAAGGCCTTGTAGACGTCGATGAACTCGACAGCGTCGGGACGGCCCGACGGCCACACCTTGTAGGTGTGCCACTGATACTCGTCCTCCGACGCGCCCCTCGGCGGTGCGGGCCGCGGAGGCTGTTCGTCGACGACCGAGACGCGCGACTCGCTCCGCGGCTCGCCGTGGCTCTGCTCCCAGGGCGGTGAGTGAGCAGCTTGCCTGGTCGGCTGCTCGCCGACGACCGGCGCCGGCTCGTCGCCCTGCGGTCCGTCGCCGGGGCCGGCGCTCTGCTCCGGCATCATGCTCGTGTCCGGCTCCTCGGCAGGCTGGGCGGCCTCGGCCGGCTGGTCTGCGCCGTCATCCTGATCCTTGCCTCCGAATGGGAAACGAGCCATTTCAGCCTCCTATGGGCGCCCTCGGATTGGCGCCCCAGAAGAGCTGCGTACCGAGCATGCCGATGAGATGTACGGACACGATGTTGACAACCATGGATTTTGCCGTAGCCGTGCCTACGCCCACGGGTCCGCCACTCGCGTTGTAGCCGTAGTAGCACCCAACGAGCACGATCACGGTGGCCATGGCCATGGCTTTGATCAAGCTATATAAGAGATCAGGTGGGTTCTGGAACTGCCAGAAGATCAAGAAGAACCCGCCGGAGGAGACGTCTCCGATCTGTTGCACGACGACGACGTAGGAGGCCAGGAAGCCGGCGCCGATCGAGCACAGATACACGAACGGGAGCACCATCCATGCGGCCAGCAATCGCGTCGCGCACAGGAACGTCATACCGCTGATGCCCATCACCTCGAGCGCGTCGATCTCGTCGGAGATCCGCATCGAGCCGAGCTCGGCGACGATCCCGGTGCCGACCTTGGCGGACATCATGTAGCCGAACGCATACGGGACGAGCTCGCGCAGATCGCACCACGCGGCGAACACGCCCGCGTAAGCCGGGACACCGTTGGCGCGGTCGAAATATGCGCCTTCGACGCCGCATTCCAGTCCGGTGATGAACACCAGGCCCCAGATCACCAGCGTCGATGAGACGATCAGGATCCCCGACTGGCGCAGCGCCTCGCCGAAGAACTTGAAGACCCTCAGGCCGAAGACCTCGCCGACGATCCGCGAGGCAAACTTGACGAGATCGCCGAACGCCTCGATCCAGCCGCGAGGTGTCGCCAGTAGTCCTTCCATGGCCTAGATGGCGATGCCGATCGTCATTTCGCGATCGACGTGATCTCGGGGTGCGTCGCGAGCAGCGTCTGCGTGAACGCATAGTTGAACGCGAACACGCCGAGGAACGCGATCACCACCGCCTGGTTGACGGCGCGTCCCACCCCCTCGGCCCCACCGGATGCAGTCATCCCCTTGTAGCAGCAGACGATCGCGATGATCGCCCCGAAGATCGTCGTCTTCACCACCGAGCCCCACAGGTCGGTGGTGTCGGCGTTGTTGAAGAACGTGGCCCAGAACGGGCCGAGCGGCGCGTTGTTGACGAGCGTCGCCAGGATCCCCCCGAAGATGCCGAACAGCAGCGCGTAGATGTCGAACAGGCCGGTGACGATCATGAGCGCCAGGAACCGCGGCACGACCAGGTTCTTGATCGGATCGACTCCGAGCACCTGGAGCGCGTCGAGCTCCTCGCGGATCTTGCGTGCCCCGAGGTCCGCCGTGATCGCGGTGCCGGCGACCCCGGCGAGCACGATCGCATCGACGAACGGCGCGAACTCCCTGATCGACGCCAGCACGAAGAACCCGCCGAGCCGGTCGAGGGCGCCGAACAGCACGAGGAAGTTTGCCGCCTGCAGGCCCGGCGCGCCGTACCCGAACGCGACGGTCGAGATCAGCAGCGGGAACCAGCAGAGCTTGAGCGCGAACAGGAACTGGCCGACGAACTCCGGGCCGTAGGGATACGGCGGGCGGATCGCAGCGACGAGCGTCTTCGCGGTCAGGACCATCATGTTCCCGACCTCTTCCAGAACGTTCTTGGTAGGCAGGAACGCTCGATCGGCGACTGCTCGGATCACTCTTGTCTGGTCCTCCCGGGGATCTGCGCCGCCGCAACGCGGCCTCGGAAGTAAGCCTACGGTAAGCCGTTGGCAAAGACCAAGTCCGAACCGTTGCCCGAATCGCTCGAAGCGACGCGCAGAACCGCCACCCGGACGCGACCGCCCATGGTATGTTCAGCCCGCTGTGAGCGGGCGGAGAATGAGGAGCTGCGGCATTTTCGCCGGGATCGCGGCAGCGCTACTGCTGTCCGCGTGCGGAGGCGGGACCGAGCAGGACGCCTCCGAGCCGTCCGGAATCTTCCCGGTCCGTGTGGCGCTCGCCACGTTCCCCACCTTCCAGCGGCTCGCGCAGCACACCCACATGGTGATCTTGGTCCGGAACACCGGACTGAAGACGATCCCCGATATCGCCGTCACGATCACCGATCCCCCGTACGGCACCGCGGTCCAGGCGTTCGGCCGCTACGTCTCCCAGCCCGGACTCGCCAGCCACTCGCGGCCCGTGTGGATCATCGACCGGCCGCCGGGGCCGTGCACGTACAGCTGCCTGAACGGCGGGCCGGGCGGAGCGGTGACGGCCTACTCCAACACCTGGGCGCTCGGACGGCTGGCGCCGGGGCAGACGGCGACCTTCATATGGGGCGTGACCGCGGTGGCGCCGGGGACCCACATCGTCCGCTACGAGGTCGCCGCCGGGCTGAACGGCAAGGCGAAGGCGCGACTCAGCACCGGCGCGATCCCGACCGGGACCTTCAGGGTCAGGATCACCCAGCAGCCCCAGCAGTCCTACGTCAACAACAACGGGCAGATCGTGGCGGCGAAGTAGACGGTGGCGGTGGCGTGGCCGCGCCGGCGGTCGCGCGATTCAGCTGGATGTGACTTGGAGAGGGAGGCGAGTGATCGCCCCACGCTGATGCGCTCCGGCCCGCCCCTTCCCCAGCGGTGTTCGCCGACGGCACCCGCCCGTCCCGCACCCCAGCCTTCAACGCAGCCACCACCCATCCCTACGAGCTGCTCGACCCCTCCCACAGATTGACCCCGCCCTCGACCGCATAGCGATCGATCTCCTCGAGCTCGCCGGAGTCGAACTCGAGCCGCTCGAGCGCCGCCACGTTCTGCTCGAGCTGCTCGACGCTGCTGGCGCCGAGCAGTGCGGCGGTCACGCGCTCGTCACGCAGCACCCAGGCGATCGCCAGCTGCGCCAGTGTCTGTCCCCGGCGGGCGGCGATCTCGTTCAGGGCCCTGACCCGTTCGAGGTTCTCCTCGGTGATCAGCTCCGAGGAGAAGTAGTTGCCGCGCTTCACCCGCGAGTCGTCGGGCACGCCCTCGAGGTAGCGGTCGGTCAGCAGCCCCTGCGCCAGCGGCGAGAACACGATCGCGCCGATCCCCTCGCGGCCGAGGACGTCGAGCAGCTCGTCCTCGATCCACCGGTTCAGCATCGAGTACGACGGCTGGTGGATCAGCAGCGGCGTGCCGAGCTCGCGCAGGATCTGGACCGCCTCCTCGGTCCGCCGCGGACCGTATGAGGAGATCCCGGCGTACCGGGCCTTGCCCTGGCGGACGGCGGTGGCGAGCGCGCTCATCGTCTCCTCGATCGGGGTCGCCGGATCGAAGCGGTGGGAGTAGAAGATGTCCACGTGATCGAGCCTCATCCGGGTGAGGCTCTGCTCGAGGCTCGCCAGCAGGTACTTGCGCGAGCCGAACTCACCATAGGGTCCGGGCCACATGTCCCACCCCGCCTTGGTGGAGATGATCAGCTCATCGCGGTAGGGCTTGAAGTCCTCCGCGAAGATCCGCCCGAAGTTGATCTCGGCGCTGCCGTATGGCGGCCCGTAGTTGTTGGCGAGGTCGAAGTGGGTGATCCCGAGGTCGAAGGCCCGGCGGAGGATCGCGCGGCTGTTCCGGAGCGGCCGGTCGTCGCCGAAGTTCTGCCACAGGCCCAACGAGATCGCGGGCAGCTGGATTCCGCTTCGCCCGCACCGGCGGTAGGGCATGCGCTCGTAGCGATCGGGCGCGGGCACGTACAGCGTCGGGCCGAGCTCCGGGTTGAACGGCACGGCGCCAGTATCTCATCGGTACAGCGGATCAGGTTCATAGGGCGCGCGGAGCGCGCCATGTGGGTTTCGCCCGGGCGGGCCCACCGCACTCGCCTTCCGGGCGGTGGCCTTCGACCTCCGTCGAAACGACGGAGTTCGCTATTTGGCCATTCGGATAGTGACCCGCCTCGGGTCGATGGCCTACCCTTCGCCGCTCATGCCTCGGTGACTCCGGGGCAGGGTTTCTAGCGCGCCTCCGCCGCCGAGGTGCTCACAGGAAGGAACGACACGATCGCATGCCTCGACTCCGCCAGCACAATGCCCTTGCCGCGCAGTGGACGCCCAACGGAGGCGCGCTCGGCGCCCCCGATCTGACCGTCCCCGACAACCAGATCTTCGGCTCGAACGTGTTCAGCCCGGCCGTGCAGCGGCAACGGCTGCCCAGGGACGTCTTCCGCCGGCTGCAGCAGACGCTTGCGCGCGGCGAGGCGCTCGACACGTCGACGGCGGACGCCGTGGCGCTGGCGATGAAGGAGTGGGCGCTCGAGCACGGCGCGACCCACTACACGCACTGGTTTCAGCCGCTGACGGGCTCGACGGCTGAGAAGCACGACAGCTTCTATGGACCCACGGGCGAGGGCACGGCCCTCGCGGAGTTCTCGGGCAAGGAGTTGATCCAGGGCGAGCCAGACGCCTCGAGCTTCCCGACTGGCGGCATCCGCGCGACGTTCGAGGCTCGCGGCTACACCGCATGGGACCCGACCAGTCCAGCCTTCCTGCTCGAGAACCCGAACGGCGCGCTGCTGTGCATCCCGACCGCGTTCGCGTCGTGGACCGGCGAGGCGCTCGACCACAAGATCCCGCTGCTGCGCTCGATGGACGCCCTGTCGAAGTCCGCGATGCGCGCGCTGAGACTGTTCGGCAACGGCTCCGCCCAGCGAGTGTTCACGACCGTCGGACCGGAGCAGGAGTACTTCCTGATTGACGAGCAGTACTACTTCGAGCGACCCGACCTGATCACGACAGGGCGCACTCTGTTCGGGGCGAAGCCGCCCAAGGGTCACGAGCTCGACGACCACTATTTCGGCTCGATCCCGGAGCGGATTCTCGCCTGCATGCTCGAGACCGAGCGCGAGCTCGGCAAGCTCGGAGTACCGGTGAAGACGCGACACAACGAGGTGGCGCCCAACCAGTACGAGATCGCCCCGGTGTTCGAGAACTCCAACGTCGGCTCGGACCATCAGCAACTGACGATGCAGGTAATGCAGAACGTCGCTCGCCGCTACGGCCTCGTGTGCCTGCTGCACGAGAAGCCGTTCGCGGGCGTCAACGGCTCGGGCAAGCACAACAACTGGTCGATGGGCACCGACACGGGGGAGAACCTGCTCGACCCGGGCGACACGCCCCACGAGAACCTGCAGTTCCTGTTCTTCTGCGCGGCGGTGATCCAGGCCGTCAACCTCCATCAGGGGCTGTTGCGGGCGTCGATCGCGTCGCCCGGTCAGGACCACCGCCTCGGCGCCAACGAGGCACCGCCCGCGATCATGTCGATCTTCCTCGGCGCCGAGCTCGAGAAGGTGTTCGGAGCGATCGAGCGCGGCGAGGCCGGCGAGTCGACCCCCGGTTCGTTCCTCGGGCTCGGCACCCAGGTGCTGCCTCCGCTGCCGATGCATGGCGGCGACCGCAACCGCACCAGTCCGTTCGCGTTCACAGGGAACAAGTTCGAGTTCCGCGCGCTCGGGTCGAGCCAGTCGCTGTCGCTCCCGAACACGGTGCTCAACACAATCGTCGCCGAGGCAATCGACAACCTGGCCGAGGAGCTAGAGGACGAACTCAAGGCGGGCAAGGACGTCGAAGACGCTCTGCGGCCAATCCTCCAGCGCAGCTACGCAGCCAACAAGGAGATCATTTTCGGCGGCGACAACTACGCCGAGAAGTGGCATGCCGAGGCTGAGCAGCGCGGCTTGCTCAACCTGCGCGCGACGCCGGACGCCCTGCCCTACCTGATCTCCGACGAGACCACGGAGCTGTTCTCGAACTACGGCGTACTCTCGCAGCGGGAGCTCGAGTCCCGCTACGAGGTGTTCGCTGAGCAGTACGTAACGAAGATCAACATCGAGTCCGAGACCGCCGCCTCGATCGCCCGCACGATGCTGCTGCCGGCCGCCGCGCGGCACCTGGCGCTGCTTCGTGAGGCGTCGCTCGGTGAGCTCGTCTCGGAGACCGAGGGGCTGATCGACGAGTTCATCGGCGCGATCAGAGCGCTCGAGTCAGCGAACCTCGAGGAGCGCCAGCCGCACAGCGACGTGCTCGAGCACGGGAAATACATGCGCGACGAGATCATCCCGGCGATGGCGGCGGTGCGCGATGTCGCCGACCGGCTCGAGAAGGTAGTCGCCGACGACATCTGGCCGCTGCCGAAGTACGCGGAGATCCTCTTTATCAAGTAGACGGCCTTCGCGACGCATTCCGTATAAAAGCGGTGCGGCGCGGGTAAGCACGCAGATGGGACTGAACGAGCTGCGTCCGCGGGAGGGATGCCGATGCTCCGCAGAGTCGCCCGAATCGGGCTGTTTGCTGCTGTTGCGATTGCTGTGCTTGCAGTGGCCCGCGCCAGCGCCGGCGCGAGGTCCCACCACCGCCACCACCACGCGCGGCGCAGGCATCGACACGCCGCTGGGCGCCAGGCCGTGCATCAGCATGCGCCCAACGGCGTCGGCACGCTGATCCCCGCGCATAAGGGTTAGCCGGTCCCCAGTCGCGGCGGAACGGTGGACAGCCTCAACTGGTCCGGCTATGCCGTCACCCCGAAGGGCGTCACGTCCGTGTCATCGACGTTCGTCGTCCCGACCGCGCCGTGACCGTCAGTGACGCGTGGTGCCCTCGAGCCACCGGCTCAGGGCACTGCGACCGACGACCGTGATCTCACCATCGGCCGAGATCCAGTCTCGGACGCGCAGCTCGCGGACCACGCCGAGAGCGTCGCTCGGTCCCGGCCCGTCACCGTTGACGGCGAGCGCCTCGGTGCCGGGCTCGATCGTCCACCGTCCGGAATCGAGCGCGGCCAGGGCGATGCCCTGCTCCTCTGTTGGCGGATCCATTGGATGCGGCGAAGCGCTTCGGAGCGGATCCATCCCGCCCGCCGGGGTCAACGTCGGACCGCCGACCCGGCGCGCGACCTCGTCGCCTACGTTCTGCGCGTGGGCGCGAAGCCAGGTGCCCGCGGTGTCGAACCACTCATTGGCGGTCTCGCGGTCGACGCCGATAGCGTCCGCGACGTCGTCCAGGTCGACGCTGTCCAGGGCACGTTCAACCGATCGTCCCAGCTCGCGCGCGACGGAGCGAAGCATGTCCTCGAAGTTCTCGTCGCCAGGTTCGTGTTCGTACATGCACTAATGATGGCACGCCGGCGCGCGCCGCTCGCGTGCGCTTCAGTGACCGAAGCGCTCCTGTTCCTCGATGGTCCGCTCCGCGGTCGGTAGCGCCTCCAGGCGCGCATCGGGAATCGGCTCGCCGCTCTCGATCGAGAGCCCGTAGGTCCCAGCCGCGAGCCGTGCCTCGGCGCGCTCGACCGCCTCCAGCTCCTCGCGGAGGTCGGCGATCCGGCCGGCATCGAACTCGTCCTGGTAGAGGTCCTCGGACCCCTCGTCGCCCGGCTCGATGCGCTCGTCGCCCTCGAGCGGATCGTCGCGGCGGACGGCGAGCGCCTCTTCGATCCGGGCCCGCTCGCGGGCGAGCAATTCGCGTGCGCGGTCGTTGTCCATGCCGTCAGGCTACTCAAGCGCCCGCTTCATCGCCAGCCCGCCCTGGTCCATGACGTCATCGAGGAAGTCGCGAACCCCGTTAGGAAGCACGTCGACAACCCACTCCACCCGGGTGCCCGCGTCGCCGTCGGGGAAGACCTGCACCGACGCGTTGTAGTGAGTCACGCCGATCGGCGAGTCCTCCGCTGTGTAGACGAGGCGGCGGATGTCCTCATCGCAATCGACAAGCGGCTCTCGCTGGCCCGCTCCGCTGGCGAACGTCACGATCCGCGTATCCCCGTCGAGCTGAGAGTCGACCGCGAACCCGGGAACAAAACGGGTGTGGGGAGCGCCGAAGTCGCGGACCGCGTCCCAGACGTCGTCGGGATTCGCGTAAATCTGGATCTGCTTGCGGATGGAGGCCAATGGTGTCCTTTGCGTTCGTGACCGATGCAGTCCCATTGTGGACTAGCGGTACGCTCTCGCCTCGGAATGGCTGCTCCCTCTGGTGATCCGTACGCGACGCTCGGGGTCAGGCGGGACGCTTCCGACACGGAGGTCCGAATCGCCTACCGGCGGTTGGTCCAGCTGCACCATCCGGACCACAACGGCGGTTCGGCCGAGTCAGCGCGGCGGTTCGAGGAGGTTCAGGAGGCGTACAACCGCATCCGGCAACTGCGCGGGTCCGCAGTAGGTGCCCCGCCGCGCTCCGCCCCGCCGCGCTCCGCCCCGCGGCGACCCGCGCCACCGCGACCCGGCCCGCCACCGCCCACCGATGCCGACGGCGAGGCGCGCCTGGCCAAGATGGAACGTGAGATCCGCGAGGCCCATCTCGCCCGCGAGCGGGCGCAGCGGGCAGCGCGCGAGGCTGCCGCTGAGAAGGCCGAGCGGCCCTCGGACGAGGAGCTCGGCTACGTCACGACTGACGACAGCTTCTCGAAGATATTCGCGGATGCGCGATCCGAGCTCGCCGAGCTGTTCTCGGAAGGACGGAAGCACCCGCTGGCGAAGCGCCTGACCGATCTGATCGACGAACTCGATCCGCGTGGATGATCGCCGGCGAGCTCCCGTTGCCCGAAGGATTCCTCGTCGGGCACGCGAACACCGCGCGCGGCGACTCGGGATGCACGGTCGTGATCTGCCCGCCGGGGACGCGCGGAGGCGTCGATATCCGTGGCGGCGGTACCGGGACGCGTGAGCTCGAGCCGCTGACACCGCTTGCCAACGCCGAAGGTCCCAACGCGGTGCTCCTGACCGGTGGAAGCGCGTTCGGGCTGGCCGCGGCCGACGGCGTCGTCCGATGGCTTGAGGAGCGCGGCGTCGGACGCCCGACGTTGGTCGGCGTGGTCCCGCTGGTTCCGACGGCCGTCGTGTTCGACCCGACGGCGAGCGAGCCGGGCGCGCGACCGGGGCCGGATGAGGGTTACGCGGCCTGCCAGGCGGCCACGCCGGGCGTTCCGGACCGTGGGCGGATTGGCGCCGGCTCGGGCACGGCGGTGGGCAAGATACTCGGACGCGACCGGGCATCGCCTGCCGGAGTGGGCTACGGCGCCATACGCATTGCGGGCGGCGTCACCGTCGCCGCGATCGCGATCGCGAACGCATCCGGCGACGTGCTCGCACAGGACGGCACGGTCCTCGGAGGCCCCCAGGGCGAGCAGGGCGAGCTGCTGCGCAGCGCCGAGCTCATCCCGCAGATGCCGACGCTCCCGGACTGGGCCGTACGCCCCGGTCAGAGCACCACGCTCGCGTGCGTATGCACCGACGCGACGCTCGACAAGCGCAGCTGCGGGATCGTCGCCCGCGTCGCCAGCGCGGGGATCGCGCAGGCGGTCGATCCTGCCTTTACCCCCAACGACGGCGACGTGGCCTTCTGCCTCGCCTCCGGTCAGGGGACGCCGGCGCCGCCCGGACCGGCGAGCACGTGGACTCTGACGGTGCTCGGGACCGCGGCCGCCACCGCCACCGCGGCGGCGATCCGGGACGCAGTCCGGCAAGCGGCCTAGACCCCGGGCGTCAGTTTCCGGGGAACCGGGCCGCCCACGGCTCGCGCTCGATCCGCGCCGCGTTGATGACGTACGACAGCAGCCGGTACCACCCCGCCGTGATGATCAGCTCGAGCAGCTCGTCGTGGGAGAACCGCGCGGTGAGCTCCGTCCAGAGCTCGTCCGGGACATCGCAGCCGTCGTTGAGCTCGTCGGCGAGACGGACCAGAAGCGCGTCGCGTTCGCTCCACGCCGAATCGTCGCTCGACCCGTTGACTGTCGCCGCGAGCTGCTCGTCGGTCAAGCCCAGCGGCTTGCCGTAGGCGATCGCGTGCACGCCCCATTCGTACTCCGCCCCGGTCCGGGCACACGTTCGGTGGATGATGATCTCCCGGTCGCGGGGCTGGATCCTGCCGTGGGCGAGGATGCCCGCCCCCAGTGGGCGCATCCGGGACATCAGCTCGTCGTGGACGGCGAGCGTGCGGAACAGCGCCAGTGGCTCGATTGGGCTGCCCGGCGGCATCCACCGCTTCAGCATCTCCTCGAGCGCCGACTCATAGGGCGCCTTGACCGGTTCGATTCGAGGATGGTGTGCGGTTGCTGACATCGGTTATCCTCCTGCTTCGAAAATCAGAGCAAGTGGGTGGATCATAGCTTCGGATTCCAAAGCACGCAAGACCGGCCCGCTCCCCGGTCACCCGGTGCGGGGGTCGCGCACCGGCCGGCCCGAGATGGCGCTGCTCGACCTCCTCGGGCGCCGGTGGGCACTGCGGGTCCTGTGGGAGTTGCGCCACGATGAGGCGTCGACCTTCCGCGAGCTGCAGGCCCGGTGCGGTGACGTCTCGTCGAGCGTGCTCAACGACCGCCTGCGCGAGCTACGCGACGCGGCCATCGTCACCGCCGAGCCCGCGCCCGGCTACCGGCTGACCCGTGAGGGACGTGAGCTGCTCGACGCGCTTGGCCCGATCAGCGCCTGGGCGAAGCGGTGGGCCAGGAGGATCGACCGCTGAGGCGGCCCGCGAACCGCAACTTGCAAACACGCTAAGGGTTCTTGGCTACGGTGAGAAGCCGTATGTTGGAGGACCGTGTGGCGCACGGTTGCCGGGCTCATGGGCATCGCCGGCTGGGCCTTCAGTGGCTTGCGGCAGTGGTCGTGTCCGCGCTGGCTCTCGGCCTGTCGGCTTCGGCGGTCGCGTCGTCGGGAGGGGGCGGCACCGGTGGGTCGCTGCCGAGCACACACCCGAGCCGGGGAAACCCGTTCGGTGGGCGCGGGATGTGGATTTGGCTGCTGTCGAGCACCGATCACGGGAGCCTCGCTTCGATCATCGCCCAGGCCAAGCAATATGGCGTGAGGACGCTGATG
>Ga0116218_1000399_pt1 | contig 30564 bp, 26 predicted proteins | sample Sb_taG_2_FD_88966 | JGI IMG/M metagenome (GOLD analysis project Ga0116218, IMG submission 88966) | Peat soil microbial communities from Weissenstadt, Germany - Sb_50d_5_LS metaG | ecosystem: Environmental > Terrestrial > Soil > Wetlands > Peat | place: Germany: Weissenstadt | collected 2010-09-21 | reverse complement strand
AGGCGTAGGCGTCGGGCTCGAGCGCCGAGTAGCGCTCCCCGTCCTTGCGCACGCCCCGGAATCCGTGATGCAAGGCGCGGAGCCGCCGGCCCGCGGTCACGGCGTCCCGACCTCCGTAGACGAGCAGATTGAGATAGTCCGCGGTCCGCTGCAGGCGTTCCATTGGCCGCCGCTCGAAGTCCGAAAAGTCGCTGACGCCGGCCTCGACGGTTGGGTGTGCGACCTGGAGCAAAAGCGGATAGAGGACCACGAGGTTCAGCCGTGCGTCGCTGGTGAACTGCCAGGTCACCGAGTCGGGCCCGACCAGGAGCCGTTCGACCTCGGTCTCGGTCGGAAACAGCGAGTGGCTCATCGTCCCTCTAGCTTAAGATCGCCGCGGCAGAACGTGACCAGACCAGGAGAGCGATGACCATCCAGACCTTGAGCGACGAGCAGCGCGCGTTCGTCGAGGCGATTCGAGACTTCGCCCGGCGCGAGTGCGGTACGCGCGAGCAGCGCGACGCCCTCACCGAAGGTGGGCAGGAGCCGCACAACCAACAGCTGTACGAGCGGATCGCGGAGCTCGGCTGGCCCGGCGTCTGCATCTCCGAGCAGTACGGAGGGTCGGGCGGTGGCGCCGTCGACATGTGCCTGATGCTCGAGGAGACCGCCCGCGGGCAGATCCCGATGGCGTTCGTCGGAGTGACGATGATCACCGCCGGCGCGCTGCAGCGGTTCGGCTCCGACGAGCTGAAGGGCGAGATCCTCGGCGGCATCGTTCGCGGCAGGGTCGAGTGCATCGCGATGTCCGAACCCGAGGCCGGCTCGGACGTCGGCAACCTCTCCTGCCGGGCCGAGCGCTCGAATGGGGGTTACGCGATCAACGGTCAGAAGACGTGGATCACCGGCGCCCACGCGGCCGACCACGTGCTGCTCGTGTGCCGCACTAACCGCACTCCCAACAAGCACGAGGGAATGAGCATGATCTCGGTCCCCGCCGACACCGACGGCATGGAGATCCGCGGGATCGACACGATGGGCGGCCGCGAGGTCAACGACATCTTCTTCACCGACTGCCATGTGCCCGCCGAGCGCCTCGTCGGCAACCAGGACCAGGGTTGGCGTCAGCTGATGGCCGGGCTCAACCACGAGCGGCTGATCATCGCCGCGCAGGCGCTGGGCATGGCCCAGCGCGCGTTCGACGACGTGCTCTCCTACGTCAAGGAGCGAAAGCAGTTCGGCCGCCCGATCGGCAGCTTCCAGGCGCTCAAGCACCGCCTGGCCGACCTCGCCACCGAGCTCGAGGCGACCCGACTGCTGGTCTACGACACGGCGATCCGGGTCGACGCGAACCCGGGCCAGCTGTTCCCACGCGAGGCGTCGATGGCAAAGCTGAAGGCCACCGAGATCGCCAAGCGGGCCGCCCTCGAGGGGATGCAGATGATGGGTGGGTACGGCTACGCCACCGAGTACGACATGGAGCGCCACGTCCGCGCCACCGTGGTGACGACGATCTACGGCGGGACCAGCGAGATCCAGCGCGACATCATCGGCAAGACGCTGGGGTTATAGGCCTCCGCCCTTCGGGCTTCGGCCCGGGGTGTCGCCCGGGTTGGCGGCGGCGGGCGGCGATACACAGCGCCGCCCGCAACCGGCCCTTGAGGCAGAGCCCCCTAGTCCCGACGCCCGCGGCCGTAGATCAGCTTCAGCAGCCGGAGCAGGAACTTGCTCGTGCCCGCCTTGTACGGGAACATGTACAGGTCCTTCTTGAGTGCGAAGCGGGTGATCAGGATCGTCTGGCGGTGGGTGTACTTGCGGATGCCCTCGGGTCCGTGGCGGACGCCGAGGCCGGAGGTCTTCCAGCCGCCCATCGGCGCCTCGAGCGCGATGTAGTTCGCGTTTGAGTCGTTGATCACGACCGCGCCCGCCTCGAGCTTGCGCGCCACCGCCTCGCCCTTGGCCAGGTCCTTGGTGTAGACCGACGCCTGCAGGCCGTAGGGCGAGTCGTTGGCGAGCCGGATCGCCTCGGCGCTGTCGGCCACCTTCATGATCGGCAGCGTCGGCCCGAACGTCTCCTCGGTCATGCACTCCATCGTGTGGTCGACGTCGGTGAGCACGGTGGGGGCGTAGAAGGCGCCGTCGCCGGTGCCGCGGGTGCCGCCGGTGAGGACCCGCGCGCCCTTGTCGACGGCGTCCTTGACGTGGGCCTCGACGATGTCGATCTGGGGCGGGTTGATGAACGACCCCACGTCGACGGAGCCGAACGCGCCGGGGACGCCCTGACGCAGATCGCGCGCCTTGTTTGCCACGCGGGCGACGAAGTCGTCGTAGATCGGCTCCTCGACGTACACCCGCTCGACCGAGATGCACGTCTGGCCGGTGTTCTGCATGGACCAGAACAGCGCGGCGTTGGCGGCGCGCTCGACGTCGGCGTCGGCGAGCACGATCATCGGGTCCTTGCCGCCGAGCTCGAGCGACACAGGCGTGAGCGTCTTCGCGGCCCGTTCCGCCACCTGCTTGCCGGTCTCGGTCGACCCGGTGAACATGATCGCGTCACAGAGATCGATCATGTCGAGCCCGATTGGGCCACGGGCGACCACGACCTGGAAGACGTCATCGGGGATCCCGCACGCGCGCAGCCCCTCCTCGACCAGCAGCGAGGTCAACGGGGTCACGCTCGAGGGCTTGACGATCACCGAGTTGCCCGCCGCCAGCGCGGGAATCGCGTCGCCGATCGTGTTCGTGAACGGGTAGTTCCACGGCCCGATCACGCCGACCAGCCCGACCGGCTCGTAGCGAACGATCACCTTGCGCCCGAACAGGAGCGGGTTGGCGGTCTTGACCTTCTCGTCGGCCAGGTACTTGGCCGCGTGCTTGGCCCAGAACCCGAGGGCGTTCGCCGCGTAGCCGAGCTCGGCCAGCACGGCGTCCTCGCGCGTCTTGCCGGTCTCGGACACGAGCGTGTCGAGGAACTGGTCGGCGTTGTCGAGGACCCACTTCTGCATCCGGCGCAGGACCTTGGCGCGACCGGAGAAGCCGAGCGCCAGCCACTCGGGCTGGGCGCGGCGCGCCTTGGCGGCCATCTCCTCGAGCTGCTCCGGGGTGGTCGCGGGGAGCGTCTTGATCACCTCGCCGGTGGCGGGGTTCTCAACGACGATCGAGTCCTGGGTTGCGCTGCTGCCGTTCGATTGGTGCTCAGTCGTCGTCGCCATAGGTTCACGCGGCCTTTCTGTAGATGCTCACGACGGCGGCGCCGCCGAGGCCGATGTTGTGTTGCAGGGCAACCTTAACGTCTTGGACCTGGCGCTTATCTGCGGTTCCGCGCAGCTGCCAGGTCAGCTCCGAGCATTGGGCGAGGCCGGTGGCGCCCAGCGGGTGGCCCTTGCTGATCAGGCCGCCGCTCGGGTTCACGACCGGACCGTCGCCACCGTAGGTAGTCGCCTGCTTCTCGACGAGCTTGTGGCCCTCGCCCTCGGGCGCGAAGCCGAGCGCCTCGTAGGTGATCAGCTCGTTGGCGCTGAAGCAGTCGTGAAGCTCCACGACCTGGACGTCCTCGGGGCCGACCTCCGCCTCCTCGTAGGCGCGGCGGGCGGCCTCCTTGCTCATGTCGTAGCCGACGATCGTGATGCAGTCCGCGGTCTCGTCGAAGCTCGACTTCAGGTCGGTGACCATCGCCTGTCCGGCGATCTCGATCGCCTGGTCGTAAAGGTCGTGCTCCTCGACGAATCTCTCGGAGGCGAGGACCACCGCCGCTGCGCCGTCGGAGGTGGGGGAGCACTGCAGCTTGGTCAGCGGCTCGTGGATCATCGGCGCGTTCTTGATGTCCTCGAGCGAGTACTCGGTCTGGAACTGCGCGTACGGGTTGTTGACCGAGTGCTTGTGGTTCTTCCATCCGATCCACACGTAGTGCTCCGGCTTTGAGCCGTACTTCTCCATGTGGTCGCGGCCGGCGTTGCCGAACATCTGCGGGGCGAAGGGGGAGGTCTCCGGATCGCGGATCTGGAACATGCGCATCATGTGCTTGTCGAGCGCCGGCGTGCGGTCGGTGTACTTCATCCCCAGCGACCCGCGCTCCATCTTCTCGAACCCGATCGCCAGCGCGCAGTCGACCAGGCCGCCCTTGATCGCCTGGCGCGCGAGCATCAGCGCGCTCGAACCCGTCGAGCAGTTGTTGTTGACGTTCAGCACCGGGATCCCGGTCAGGCCCAGCTCGTAGACGGCGCGCTGCCCGTAGCTCGAGTCGCCGTACACGTAACCCGCGTATGCCTGCTCGATCGCGTCGTAGGGGATGCCGGCGTCCTGGAGCGCCTTCTCGCCGGCCTCCTTGGCCCAGTCCGGGTAATCACCTTCCTTCGTGCCGGGCTTGTCGAACTTGGTCATCCCGACACCGATCACATAGGTCTTGTTCATGGTCTGCTCCTTCCGTGCTCCACGGCGGGGAGCACGTCTCGAACGATGCTCAGAAATCCTTGGACGAGCGCGATGCGCGTCTGGTCGCGGGTCAGCCGCCTGTACTGGAGCCACTCGACGGAAGCCGTCTCGGCGAATCCGGAATAGGCGCGGATCAGCGCGCGCAGCTCCCTGGGCGCCTGGGCGGCTTCGTAGGTCTGCAGCGACTCGATCAGCCGGTCGGCGGCTTGCTCGCGCGCCTGGTCGAGGATCGCCTCGACCTCAGGGTCGTGCCCGACGCCGCGGGCGCCGATCGCGGCCAGCCAGGTGCCGCTGTTGCGCTCGAGCGTCGTCAGCCACCGGTCGACGCCCTCGTCGATGATGTCTTCGATGTTGTGGCCAGGCGTTTTCAGCGGCACCGGGTTCGACGGCGTGCGCATCAGGCTGCGGACGACCTCCAGGTACAGGTCCCGCTTGGTCCCGAAGTAGTGGTGAAGCAGGCCGCGGGCGACGCCCGCCTCTGCTGCGATCTCCGACGTCGAGACCGAGGCGTAGTTGCGCTCGCTGAACAGGCGCTTGGCGCAGGCGAGGATCTGGCGCCGGCGCTCGTCGTGGTCGAGGCGCTGCCAACGTGGCGCCGGGGCTGCGGGCTGCGTGGTCGCTGGGGCTGCGGCGGGCTGGGTGGGCGCCGGCGCAGCTCTGGCGGCCGCCTCGTTGGGGCCACCACGTTCCGAGCGGGCCGGGGGCGCAGCCATTAGGTTCCAGGCTACCAGAAGTTGGCAGAGTGCCAATTAGGCGGTGGCGGGGTGAGGCGCCCAGTCGCGTCTTTGCGAGGCGCGACCGCGAGGCTCCCCGATAAGTGTCGATATACAACCCTTTTTGAGTAGGCTCAGCGGTCTCGGGCGAGCCGCTGCGTCCCGCCGTGCACCGCTGCGGCGCCGGCGCTCGCCCGAAGCCTCCCAGATCCGTGGTACGCGCGTGTATCGTGCGCCTATGGCCGCCACCGCCACGCGCACCCACTTCCGCGTCGCGATCGTCGGTGCGGGCTTCTCAGGCCTGTGCATGTCGATCCGCCTGCTCGAGGAGGGGATCAGGGACTTCGTCGTGGTCGAGCGGGCCGATGAGGTCGGGGGCACGTGGCGCGACAACACGTATCCGGGGTGTCAGTGCGACATCCCGTCCGCGCTGTACTCGTTCTCGTTCGCCCCGAACCCGAACTGGTCGCGGTTCTATCCATTGCAGGAGGAGATCCGCGAGTACCTGCGCGAGTGCGCCCAGCGGTTCGGCGTGATGCCGTACATCCGCTTCGGTCACGAGGTGAACGAGGCGGAGTGGGATGAGGACAGGCACCGGTGGCGCCTGCAGACTTCGGGAGGGGAGATCACCGCGGACGTGCTCGTCGGCGGCATGGGCGGGCTGAGCAATCCTTCCGTGCCCACGATCGAGGGGCTCGATCAGTTCGAGGGAACGCTGTTCCACTCCTCGCACTGGGATTGGGACCACGATCTCGCCGGCGACCGCGTCGGCGTGATCGGCACCGGCGCCTCGGCCGTGCAGTTCATCCCGATGGTTCAGCCGCAGGTCGGCCACATGACCGTCTTCCAGCGGACGCCGTCGTGGGTGATGCCCGACCCCGACCGGCCCGTGACCGAGCTCGAGCGCACGCTGTGGCGGCGGCTGCCGATCACCCAGCGGCTGCTGCGCTCCGTGCTCTACGGATTCTTCGAGGCGACCGTGGTGACGACGATCGTCAACAAGCGCCTGTCGTCGCTGCTCGAGCGAGTCGCGCGCCGCCACCTCGAGGAGCAGGTCCCCGATCCGGTGCTGCGCGCCAAGCTCACCCCCAAGTACACGCTCGGTTGCAAGCGGATCACGCTCTCGAACACCTACTACCCGGCGATGTCGGCGCCGAATGTCGAGGTCATCACGGAGTCGATCGAGCGGGTCACGCCCGGGGGCGTCCTGACCGCCGACGGCGTCGAGCACGAGCTCGACACGATCATCCTCGGGACCGGGTTCAAGGTGCACGACAACCCGGCGTTCTCACGCGTGCGCGGCCGCGACGGGAAGACACTCAGGGAGGCGTGGGGCGGCAGCCCGAGGGCATATCTGGGCACCACGATCTCCGGCTTCCCCAACCTGTTCCTGCTCGTCGGCCCGAACAGCGCCGGCGGCTTCAACTCGATCATCTTCACGACCGAGTCGCATGTGAACTACGCGATCGCGGCGCTGCGGACGATGGCCAAGCGGGGCGCGCGCGTGGCCGAGGTCCGGCGCTCGGTGTACGACCGCTGGGCGCGCGAGACCGACCGCCGCCTCGCGAACAGCGTGTGGAACGAGGGCGGCTGCCAGAGCTGGTACCTGGACGCCAACGGTCGCAACGGCGTGTGGTGGCCGGGGTTCATGGCGGGCCTGTGGCTCCGGACGCGGCGCTTCAACCCCGCCGAGTACGAGCTGCGCCCGGCATAGCTTCGGCGCTCGTGGCGACCCCGCCGGCGCGGGCGCCGAGCGCCGCTACGACGTCATTCCAGTGAACTGACCGCCGGTGATGTTCAGCACCTGGCCTTGCACGAAGTTCGACCACGGCGAGCACAGGAAGAACACGCCGCCGGCGGCTTCCTGCGGGCTGCCCGGCCGCCCAAGCGGGATCAACATCGGCGCCATCCCACGGAGCTGATCGGGAATCCCGAGCTGGATTGTTTCGCCGTCGATCTGCATCGTGTTCGACTCCTCCTTGGAGGCGGTGAGCCGGGTCTCGATGTAGCCGAACGCAACCGCGTTGACGTTGATCTTGAACTGGCCCCACTCCTTCGCCAGCGTCTTGGTCAGGCCGACGACTGCGGCCTTGCCCGACGAGTAGTTCACCTGGCCGGCGTTGCCCATCGTCCCGGAGATCGAAGAGACGTTGACGATCTTACGGAACACCTCGCGGCCCTCGTCGCGCTCTGCCTTGGCGGGCTCGCGCATGTGGGGGGCGACGGCGCGGCACATGCGGAACGGGACGACCGAGTGGATATCGAGCATCCGCTGGAACCCCTCGTCGCTCATCTTGTGGATCGGGCCGTCGAGCGTGTAGCCGGCGTTGTTGACGAGGATGTCGACCTGGCCCCACTCGTCGATCACCTTCTGCACGAGCTCGTCGGGGACCCCCGGTTTGGTCAGGTCGCCGGCGAAGACGAGCGTATCGCCCGGGATCTCGGTGGCGGTCTGCTCCGCGACATCGCCGTCGAGGTCGTTGATCAGCACCTTGGCGCCCTGCTCGGAGAGCAGCTCCGCGGTGGCGCGGCCGATGCCGCGCGCGGATCCCGTGACGATTGCGACCTTGCCGTCAAGGACTGTCATGTACATGCCTTTCGTTGGGTATGTTGGCATTCTGCCAACAGCGGACTGAACGTGCCTGACAACCGACTGAACAAATCCCGCCTGGGCCGGGCGGGCCGCCTCGGCGGGATGGCCGCCGGGGCCGCCGCGCGCCAGCTAGGCACCCGCGCCGCCAACACGATGCGCTCCGAGGAGGAGGCGCAGGAGGCACTCGGCCGCCAGGCGCTCGAGACCGCGGACCGGATCGTCAAGGTGCTCGGCGGGATGAAGGGCGCCGCGATGAAGGTCGGCCAGACGCTGTCGGTGCTCGACCCGGGAATGGTTCCCGGCCCGTACCGCGACGAGTTCCAGGCGAAGCTGGCGCAGCTGCAGACGATGGCGCCGACCGTCTCGTTCAAGGACATGCGCAAGGTCATCGAGCAGGATCTGGGCGAGCCGCTGAAGGCCGTGTTTGCCGACTTCGATGAGGAGGCCATCGCGGCCGCCTCGATCGGCCAGGTCTACCGCGCCACCCTCCACGACGGCCGCCCGGTGGCGGTCAAGGTCCAGTACCCCGGGATCAAGGACGTCGTCCGCGCCGATCTCAAGAACCTCGGCATGCTGCTGCGGCTCGCCGCCCGGTTCGCGCCGGGGCTCGACACCAAGGAGATCGCCGAGGAGATCACCGAGCGCATCACCGAGGAGCTCGACTACGAGCTCGAGGCGATGAACCACCGCGCCCTGGCGCGGGAGTATCGAGGCCACCCGTTCATCGTCGTCCCGCCGGTGATCACCGAGCTGTGCCGCGAGCGGGTGATCGTCACCGAGTTCATCGACGGCCGGAAGTTCGCCGACATCCGCACCGACACCGACGAGGACAAGTCTCGCTGGGGCGAGATCCTGTTCCGCTTCTACGTCAACGGTCCGTACCGCCACCTGCTGCTGAACGGCGACCCCCATCCGGGCAACTCACTGTTCATGGCCGACCGCAATGTGGCGTTCATCGACTTCGGATTCTTCAAGCGCCAGACGCCCGAGGACGTCGCCGACCAGCTCGAGATCCTGAAGGCGTGCTACGCCCAGGACGCCGAGCGGCTGTTCGAGCTGACGGTGGAGCAGGGGATCATCTCCAAGACCCGGCGCGACATGGTTGGGCCGCTGATGGAGAAGTACCGCGCCGCGACGTGGTGGTTCCTGGAGGACCGCGAGGTGCGGCTTACTCCGAAGGACGTGACCAAGGTGATGCTCGAGCACGGCGACATGCGCAAGGGCGGCTTCGGCGATCTGCGGCTGCCGTCCAATCAGATCGTGACGCTGCGCGCGTTCGGCCTCGTGTTCGGGATCCTCGGCCAGCTCGAGGCGACCAACAACTGGTACAGGATCGGGCGCGAGGTGATCTTCGGCGAGGAGCCGGTGACCGAGCTTGGACGGGTAGAGTCGAGCTTCGTGGGAGTCCGATCATGAACGCCAAGGAGTGGCTTGCCGCTTACGCGCACAGGCTCGGCGTCGACCCGCCGACCACCGACGAGTTCAAGGCCGTGCTCGACCTCGCCAGCGAGGCCGCGCACTCCTCCGAGCGGGTCGCGGCGCCCGTGGCCTGCTGGCTGGCGGCGAAGGCGGGCGTCGATCTCGACGAGGCGATGAGGCTCGCGCGCGAGGTGCCGGGGGATGACTGACGGCGGCCACGACGTGGTCGTGTTCGGCGCCACCGGGTTCACGGGCGGGCTCACGGCCGAGTACCTGGCGGCCCACGCGCCACCGAGCACCCGGTGGGCGCTGGCGGGGCGCAACGCCAACAAGCTCGAGCAGGTGCGCGGCCGCCTGGCGGAGATCAACCCTGCGTGCGCGGAGCTCGAGCTGTTGCAGGCCGACGCCACCGACCCGGAGTCGTTGCGCAGGATCGCCGAGTCGACCAAGGTCGTGATCACGACCGTCGGCCCCTACATCCAGTACGGCGAGCCGCTCGTCGCCGCGTGCGCGGCCGCCGGCACCGACTACGTCGACCTCACCGGCGAGCCCGAGTTCGTCGACCTGATGTGGCTGCGCTATCACGAGCAGGCCGAGGCCAGCGGCGCCCGGATCGTTCACTCGTGCGGCTTTGACTCGATCCCGTACGACCTCGGGGCGCTCTACACCGTCAACCAGCTGCCCGAGCAAACGCCGATCGCGCTCGAGGGGTACGTCCGCATGGGGGGCAGCTTCTCCGGCGGCACCTACCACTCGGCGATCGGGGTCATGAGCCGTCTGCGCGAGGGCAGGCAGGTCGCGCGCGAGCGCCGCGAGAAGGAGCCGCGCCCATCAAGCCGCAAGGTCCGAGGTGCCCCGGGCAAGCCCCACCACAGCGACTTCGGCGGCGGGTGGGCGATTCCGTTCCCGACGATCGACCCGCAGACCGTGCTGCGCTCGGCCCGGGCGCTCGACCGCTACGGCCCCGATTTCTCCTACAGCCACTACCTGGTCCAGAAGCAGCTGCCGGTGCTGGTGGCGATGACCGCGGGAGCGGCCGCCGCGATCGCGCTGGCGCAGCTGCCGCCGACGCGCAACCTGCTGCTGAAGCTCAAGGACCCGGGCGAGGGGCCCTCGGAGGATCAGCGCGCGAATTCGCGCTTCAGCGTCCGCTTCGCTGCGCGCGCCAACGGCACTCGGCTGCGCACCGAGGTCTCAGGCGGCGATCCCGGCTACGGCGAGACCTCGAAGATGCTCGCCGAGTCGGCCCTGTGCCTTGCCACCGACGAACTGCCCAGGCTCTCCGGCCAGCTGACTCCGGCCGTGGCGATGGGCGACAAGCTGACCGAGCGGCTGCGCAACGCCGGAATCGAGTTCAAGGTGGTGCAAGACGGATGACCCTCACCTCGCAGGACGCCATCGATGCCGCGCACGCCGCCTTCGGTAGCCATCCCGGCTACCGCGCCCTGCACGCGAAGGGAACGCTGCTCAAGGGGACGTTCACGGCCACGCCCCAGGCGGCGCGGCTGACCCGCGCCGCACACATGCAGGGCGAGGCCGTCCCGATCACGGCGCGGGTGTCCAACGGCGGCGGCAATCCCGAGGTCCCCGACTACGCGCCCGACGTGCGCGGGCTGGCGGTCAAGATGTACCTGCCCGACGGCTCGCGGACCGACATCGTCGCCCAGAGCGCGCCCCGGTTCCCGTTCCACCGGCCGGAGCCGTTCATCGAGCTGCTCCGCGTCCAGCGGCCCGGCGTGGATCTCCTGGTGAAGATGCCGGCGGTGCTCGCGCGCCACCCCGAGGCGCTCCGTACCCTCCCCGCGAACATCCCGGCGCTCCGTCCCCCGGACAGCTACGCGACGATTCCGTACTACGCCGTCCACGCCTATCGATTCCTCGACGCCGACGGAGGCTCGCGCTACGTCCGCTACACGCTCCTGCCGCAGCTGCCCGAGTCACATCTGACGCCATGGGCGGCGCGCAAGCTCGGCCGCGACTACCTGCAGGAGGACATCCGCCGGCGCGTCGCCGACGGGCCGGTCCGGTTCACGCTCGAGCTGCAGCTCGCGCTCCCCGGCGACGAGGTCGACGACCCGTACGTCCAGTGGCCGAAGGACCGCCAGCGCGTGGCCGCGGGGACGATCGAGCTGACCGGCCTCGACACCGAGCGCGAGACCGGCGGCGACATCCTCGTGTTCGATCCGAGCCGGGTCGTCGACGGGATCGAGCTGTCCGACGATCCCGTGCTGCAGTTCCGGCCGGAGGCGTACTCCGGCTCGGTGGAGCACCGAACCAGCAGCCGATGACATCGAAGTGGACAGCGGCCGATATACCCGACCAGAGCGGTCGGCGGGTCGTGGTCACCGGCGCGAACAGCGGCCTGGGCTCGGCCACGGCGCGTGAGCTGGCTCGCGCCGGCGCGTCCGTCGTGATCGCCTGTCGCAACGTCGCGAAGGGCGAGGGCATGGCGTCCGGGATGCCGGGGGAGGTGGAGGTCCGTGAGCTCGACCTCGCTGACCTGGGCTCGGTTCGTGCTTTCGCGCAGAGGTTCGCGGGCGAACACGGGCGCCTCGATGTGCTGATCAACAACGCCGGCGTGATGGCTCCGCCCCGGCGGCTGACGAAGGACGGCTTCGAGAGCCAGTTCGGCACCAACCACCTCGGCCACTTTGCGCTGACTGGGTTGTTGCTCGCGCCGCTGCTGGCCGCCCCGGCACCCCGAGTCGTAACGGTCTCAGCCGGCCTTCATCGGATCGGCACGATCAAGTTCGACGACCTCCAGGGCGAGCACGGATACAACAACTGGCGCTCGTACGGGCAGTCGAAGCTCGCGAACCTGATGTTCTGCTTTGAGCTCCAGCGGCGCGCGAGGGCGGCCGACGCCAAGCTGCTGAGCCTCGCCGCGCATCCCGGCTACGCCGCGACCAACCTTCAGTTTGCCGGCCCTGCGGCCTGGTACGAGCGCGCTGTCATGACGCTCAGCAACAACGTCATCGCCCAGAGCGCCGAGATGGGCGCCCTGCCGACCCTGTACGCGGCGACCTACCCCGACCTCCCCGGTGGCTCGTTCGTCGGCCCCGACGGATTCATGGAGGGCCGCGGACACCCGCACATCGTGACCGCCGCTGGCAAGGCCTACGACGAGCAGGCGTGGCGACGGCTGTGGGAAGTCTCCGAGGAGCTGACGGGCGTCCGCTACGAGTTCGAATCGACGCCGGCGCCGGTTTGACGGATCTGCGGACAGACGGGGCGGCCGCGCTCGAGTGGGCCGCCGGCTATCTGGAGCGTGTGGGGGAGCTGCCCGTGCTGGCTCAGGTCGCTCCCGGGGAAATCCGCTCGCGCCTCCCAGTCACGGCGCCCGACGACGGCGAGCCGTTTCAGGACGTCCTGCGCGACCTCGACGAGATCCTGCTCCCGGGCGTCACCCACTGGCAGCACCCGCGGTACTTCGCGTACTTCGCGACCAGCGCGGTCGAGGAGGGGATCCTCGCCGAGCTGCTGGCGGCGACGCTCAACTCGGTGGCGTTCCTGTGGCGCACGGCGCCGGCGGCGACCGAGCTCGAGTACGTGGTGCTCGACTGGGTCGCGGAGTTGCTGGGGCTGCCGAGCGGGTGGCACGGCCACATCGAGGACACGGCCTCGACCTCGACGCTGGCCGCGATCATCGCCGCCCGCGAGGCCACCGGCCGCGATCTGATCGTCTGCTACGAGCAGGCCCACTCGGCCGCCGACAAGGCGGCCCGGATGCTGGGGATGCGGCTGCGCAAGGTGCCGACCGATGATCAGTTCCGGCTCGACCCGGACGCACTCGGCGATCTGTCCGATGCCGCCGTCATCGTGGCTACTGTCGGTACGACCGCGTCGACGGCCGTCGATCCCGTGCCGGCGATCGCCGAGGCGTGCGAGCGGAGCGGGACGTGGCTGCACGTCGACGCCGCGTACGCGGGCACGGCGATGGTGTGCCCCGAGTTCCGGTGGGCGTTCGCCGGCGTCGACCGCGCCGACTCGGTGGTGGTCAACGCCCACAAGTGGATGCTCACGCCGATGGACTGCTCGCTGCTGTGGACCCGGCGGCCCGAGGAGTTCCGCCGGGCGTTCAGCGTGATCCCCGAGTTCCTGCGCACGCCCGACGCGGAGGACGCGCTCAGCCTCAGCGAATACGGACCGGTGCTGGGCCGTCGGTTCCGGGCGCTGAAGCTGTGGGCGGTGCTCCGCTGCCGTGGGCGCAGTGGGCTACAGGCGCACGTCCGCAGCGGGGTTGAGCTGGCGGCGAGGTTCGAGCAGTGGGTCGCCGCCGAGCCCGGGTGGGAGGTGTGCGCGCCGCGAGACTTCTCGGTCGTCTGCTTCCGGCTCGCAGGCGACGACGATCGCAATCGTGCAGTGCTCGAGCGCGTCAACGCCAGCGGCGAGATGTTCATCTCCCAGGCGGTGCTGAACGGGCAGTACGTGCTGCGGCTGGCGATCGGTCAGGTGAGCACGACCGAGGCCGACGTGCGGCTCGCTTGGGAAGTGCTGAGGCGGGAAGCGAGAGACCTGTGAAGCTCCGCCTCCTCTGCATCGCGCTCCTCGCCGGGGCGCTCGCGCCCGCGGCGCGCGCCTCGATCCCCCCGATCCCGATCCCGTCGACCCCGACCGAGCCGACCTACGTGGGCGCGCCGGCGACCGCGCACCCGATCAAGGGGATCCCGGCCACGCCGCGCAACCGGTTCATGGCCCCGAACGGGACCTCCGAGATCCACGACGACGGGTGGCAGACCGACGCGATCTCGTGGGGCGGTCCACTCGGGCGCTCGCCGATGACCCTGTCGTCGATGATCCAGCGCGACTGCGGGTCGATCACGTTCGACGCCCGCGGCCGAGTGCTGTCGGTGTGCGTCGGCGTGGCCGGGCCCGAGCTGTACATGTTCGACCCGAACACGCTGGCGACGGTGGCGACGTTCTCGCTGCCGCCGCGCCAGGGGATCACGTCCGGGTCGATCTTCCAGGACTTCACCGGCGGTGGTTACTTCTATCTCGACAACAAGGGCCGGGTGGTGACGTCAACGACCACCCGCCACATCTACGTGATCGCCGAGACGCCCGACGGCGACGGCTTCACGCAGGTCGGCGACTACGACCTCAGCCACGTGCTGACCCCGACCGAGAAGATCACCTCGGCGCTGCCCGACTCGAACGGGCTGCTGTGGTTCGTGGCCCGCAGCGACGGCGTGGTCGGGACGCTCAACTTCGCCACCGGCGCGATCCACGTGGTCCGGCTCGGCCACGGCGCCGACGGGGAGATCGAGAACTCGTTCGCCGTCGATCAATCCGGTGGCGTGTACATCGCGACGAACCGAAAGCTCTACCGATTCGTGGCGCGGCACGGCATCCCGAAGATCACCTGGCAGGTCCGGTATCCGAACAGTTACGAGTCCAAGCCCGGCCAGGTGGACGACGGAACCGGCACGACGCCGACCGTGATGCAGGGCGGCTACGTCAACATCACCGACAACGCCGACCCGATGGACGTCGTTGTCTACCGCACCGCGGTCAAGCTCACCCACCGCGTGCGGCGCAACCACCACTGGCGCCGGGTGCGGCTGCCGCGAATGGTGTGCAAGGTGCCCGTGTTCGCCAAGGGCGCGAGCGCCGACGAGAACTCGCTGATCGTCGCCGGCCGCTCGATGATCGTCGAGAACAACTACGGCTACACCGGCCCCACGGTCACTGAGGGTGGCGGGCTGACGGCCCCCGGCTTCGAGCGGATCGACATCAACCGCAACGGCAAGGGCTGCCACGTCGTCTGGACGAACACCACCGACCGCGCCCCGACCGTCGTCTCGAAGCTGTCGCTCGCCAACGGGCTGATCTACACCTACACCAAGGATCCGGGCGCCTCGGACCCCTGGTATTGGACCGCGATCAGCTTCCGCACCGGGCGCACCGTCTACAAGCAGCTCGCCGGGACGGGCACTGGCTACAACAACAACTACGCCGGGATCGCGCTCGGCCGGCGCGGCACCGAGTACCTCGGCACGCTCGACGGGATCATCGCCCTGAGGGATATGTAGGCCGGGCCGCAGCCGGATGACTCCAGCGCGGCCCCTGCTCGGCGAGGCTGGAGGCCGAGCGGCGGCGCTGGAGGGCCCGGCCCCGACCGGTGCATGCACCGGTCGGCGGGTCGGCGCATGCGCCGACCCGAACTACTTAAGCTCGGCTGACGTCTTCCCCAGCAGCAGCCGCGCCACGACCAGCAGCTGGATCTGCTGTGTGCCCTCGAAGATGTCGAGGATCTTGACGTCGCGCGCCCACTTCTCGAGCAGCTCGCCCTCGCCGTAGCCGATCGAACCCGCGAGCGCCACGCAGCGCAGCGCGATGTCGGTCCCGGTGCGGCCGGCCTTGGCCTTCGCCATCGAGGCCTGTAGCGAGTTCGGCTTGCGGTTGTCGGCCATCCACGCCGCCTGCATCGTCAGCAACCGCGCCGCCTCCCAGTCGGACTCCATCGCGATGAACTCCGAGGCCGCTGCCGTCTGGCTGTGCGCTGGGATGTCATAGCTGATCTCGATGCCCGCGTCGGTAAGGAGCTCGCGAGTGCGGTCGAGGCACGCGCGGGCGACGCCGATCGCCATCCCGGCGACCAGCGGGCGGGTGTTGTCGAACGTCTGCATCACGCCGGCGAACCCGCGCCCGGTCTCGATCTCGGGGCTGCCGAGCAGGTTCTCCTTCGGGACCCGGCAGTCGTCGAGCACGAAGTTGGCGGTGTCGGAGGCGCGGATCCCGAGCTTGTGCTCGAGGCGGTCGAGCTTCAGGCCCGGGTTGTCGCGCTCGACGACGAACGACTTGATCGCGCCGCGGCCCTTGTCGCGGTCGAGCGTCGCCCAGACCACGATCAGGTCGGCGCGGTCACCGGAGGTGACGAAGATCTTCTCGCCGTTGAGAACGTATTCGTCGTTCTCTTCGTCGTAGCGGGCGGTCGTGCGGATCGCCGCGGAGTCCGAACCGGCCTCGGGCTCGGTGATCGCCATCGCCGCCCACTTGCCGCCGAACCGCTGGAGCTGCTCCTCGTCGGCGACGGCCGCGATCGCGGCCTGGCCGAGCCCCTGGCGGGGCATCGTCAGCAGCAGGCCGACGTCGCCCCAGCACAGCTCGATCAGACCGAGCAGGCTCGCGATGTTGCTGCCGTTGCGGTTGCCGTCCGGCTTGGCCGGCGAGGCGCCGTTGCTGCCGCCGACGCCGCCGGCGCCGGCGCCGCCGAGGGCCCCCGACTCGTTCATCCCGTCGATGACGGCCGCGAGCATGTCCAGCTCCTTCGGGTAGGAATGCTCGGCGGTATCGTACTTGCGGGAGATCGGGCGGAACACCTCGGTCGCCACTGTGTGCGACTGGGAGACGAGCTGCTCGAACTTCTTGGGGATCTCGAGGTTGATGGGCATCAGACCAGGAGGGCGCCCTCCATGACGCCGGCGGCTCGCAGGTCGCGGTACCACCGCTCGACCGGGTGCTCCTTGACGTACCCGTGGCCGCCCAGCAGCTGGACGCCGTCGGAGCCGATCGCGATCCCGCGCTCGGAGCACAGGCGTCGCGCGAGCGCGACGTCGCGGGAGAACGGCAGGCCCTGGTCGACGCGGCTGGCGGCGCGGTAGGTGGCGAGCCGCATGCCCTCGAGCTCGATCGCGATGTTGGCGACGGCGAAGGCGACGGCCTGGCGGTTCGAGATCGGCTCGCCGAACGCGATGCGGTCCTTGACGTAAGGGATCACGTAGTCGAGCACGGCCTGCCCGGCGCCGACGGCGACCGCGCACCAGCCGAGCCGCCCGAGCTGGACGCAGTCGCGGTAGACATCGGGAGAGGCCTCGCCGAGCAGCGCGGAGGCCGGCAGCTTGACGTCCTCGAAGGTCAGTCGGCCGGTCGCCGCGGCGCGGATACCCATGCCGGGCTCGGGCTCGACGCTGACGCCCGACGTCCCCGACTCGACGATGAACAGCGCCGGACCGTGGCCCTCGAGCTCCGCCGCGACGATGAACAGCTCGCCGTCGAGCGCGCGCGGCAGCAGCGACTTGACGCCGTTGAGCACATAGCCGCCGCCCGACTCGCGTGCGTGTGTGTGGAGGTCGAACGGGTCGAACAGGGCGCGGGGCTCGAGCATGGCCAGGGCCGCGGCGGGCACGTCCTCGCCGACAAACGCGGGGAGGTAGGTGGCCTGCTGGTCGGCGTCACCCCACAGGCCGAGCGCGGTCGAGACGCCGGCAGGGGCCAGACAGGCGACCGCGATCCCCATGTCACCGAGCGCGAGCGCCTCGCTCAGCAGCACCGAGGTAACGGCGGAGCGCTCCTCGACGGCGCCGCCGAGCTCCTCGGGCACGCCGACCATCGTCAACCCGAGCTCGCCCGACTGCGCCAGCAGCTCGGTCGGCGAGGCCGACCGTGCGTCGGCCTCCTCGGCGGCCGGCCGAAGCTTTTCGAGGCCGAAGTCGCGCACGGACTCGCGGAGCATCTGCTGCTCGTCGGTGGGAGTCAAATCGAAGAGGTCGGTTCGCTTCGCCCGAGGCTGGCGAGCCGGGCGTGAGAGCTTCTGGGCGGCTGCGAACGTGCGCCCGGCGCGGGCGGCGGTCCGCATCGTCGTCTTCGAGGCGCCGTGCAGGAATCGCTCGGTCGGCTGACGAAGGCCGAGCCGGTCGACGAGATCGGAGGACGCGAGCCTGCCGAGCGCCCGCAATCCCATCGCCATGCTGCGTTCAGCGAGGTTCTGCTGCGAAGACATCGGGTGGCCAGGAGCGTATCACTATTTAGTGTGACATCGTTTCATGTAATCGTGAACGAAACCGTGTATCTGCGGCAATTTACCCTCTTATGTCTTTCTTACGGCCGGGGCGTCATCCTCCCAGCATGCGGGTGTTAATCGCCGAGGATGAGCGTCGTCTGGCCGACGCGATCGCGCGGGGTCTGCGGCGTGAAGGGATGGCCGTCGATCTGGCGCCGGACGGCTCGGACGCGCTGGCAAAGGCGCGGCTGGTGCGCTACGACGTGATCGTGCTCGACCGCGATCTCCCGCTCGTCCACGGCGACGATGTGTGCCGCACGGTTCGCGACGAGAAGCCCGAGACCGGGATCCTGATGCTGACCGCTGCCGCCGCGCTGCGCGACGTGGTCGAGGGGCTCTCGCTCGGCGCCGACGACTATCTGGCCAAGCCGTTCCGCTTCGCCGAGCTGGTGGCGCGGATCCACGCCCTGGCGCGCCGCTCATCCCCGAGCCGTCCCCCCGTGTTGCGCCACGCTGATCTCGAGCTCGATCCGGCGCGGCGACAGCTGACGCGGGGCGGCAAGCAGGTCGAGCTCGCGCGCAAGGAATTCGCGGTGCTCGAGACGCTGATGGGCGCGGAGGGGACCACGGTGTCCGCGGAGCAACTGCTGGAGCGCGTGTGGGATGAACAGATCGATCCGTTCACGAACGTCGTGCGGATGACGATCATGACGCTGCGCCGAAAGCTCGGCGATCCGCCGGTGGTGGAGACGGTGATCGGCGTCGGGTACAGGATGGCCTGATGCGGCTGCGGGGCGAACGCCCACGCATCGGTTGGCCGGCGCCGACGATTCGCCTGCGCCTGACCGTGATCTACGGGCTCGTGTTCCTCGTCACAGGCGCCGTGCTGCTGACGATCGGCTACCTCCTCGTGCGCCACAACCTCGACGCACGTCCGAACCTCCGCGCCGAGCTCCGCAAGCTCGGCATCCCGGCTCTGGCGGGGATCCCCGGGCGACTCCTCGGGTTCGCCCCCGGCTCTCCCGAGGCCAGCGTCGCCAATGCCGTGCGGGCCGAGCTCCGCAACGACGCGCTGCACAAGCTCGTCGTCGAATACGTGCTCGCGCTGGGCGTGATGACGATGATCTCGGTGCTCGCGGGCTGGATGCTGGCCGGGCGGGCGTTGCGGCCGCTGCGGGACATCACGGCGACCGCGCGCCGGGTGTCGGGCGAGAACCTGGGCGAGCGGATCGGGCTCGTCGGGCCGGCCGATGAGCTGCGCGAGCTGGCGGACACGTTCGACGGGATGCTCGAGCGGCTCGACGCGGCGTTCGCGAGCCAGCGCCACTTCGTCGCCAACGCCTCGCACGAGCTGCGCACGCCGCTGGCGATCATGCGCACCGAGGTCGACGTGGCGCTGGCCGAGCCCGATCCCGAGGTGTCCGAGCTGCGGGCGATGGGGGAGGCGGTACGCGAGACGATCGACCGCTGCGAGCGGCTGATCGAGGCGCTGCTGATGCTGGCGCGCAGCGAGGCGTCCGCGGGCCGCGAGGAGGCTGTCGAGCTGGGCGCGCTGGCGGCGGACTGCATCACCGACCTCCGGGCCCGCGCCGAAGAGGCGGAGGTCACCGTCGAGGTACATCTGGCGGCCGCATGGACGCGGGGCGATCAGGCGCTGCTCGAGCGGATGATCGCGAACCTGATCGAGAACGGGATCCGCCACAACGAGCACAGGGGCCACCTGTCGGTGTCGACCTCGAGCGTCGCCGGCCGGGTGCTGGTGATCGTCACCAACGGCGGGCCCGTGATCGACCCCGAGGTGGCGCCCAAACTGACCGAGCCGTTCCGGCGCCTCGAGCGCGGGACGAACGGGCTCGGGCTCGGCCTTTCGATCGTGAACTCGGTGGTGCGAGCGCACAGCGGCACGGTGACGATCAGGGCGCCGGAGGCCGGAGGGCTCGAAGTGCGCGTCGAGCTGCCCGCGACCGCGGGAAAGCCCAAGTTAAAGGTTGCGGAAGAATCGCGCGCGCTTACACGGAAATGACATCAGCGGCGCTAAATACCCAGTGACTGGACCTATGTCAGGTCCAGTTCCCATGGATCGAACCGAGTCCTGAATATGCATTCTTCCTACAGCAGTGAGGTGTCCGCGTGAGGCGGGACAAGAGGCGCCTGCCCTGGCATATGTATCTTCTGGCGGTCGTGGCGATCGCCATCGTCGTGGTCGCGATCCTCGAGATCGGGCCGCCGACGAGCTCGGCGCGCACGTCGAAAGAGATCGTGACCGCCGAGAACGGCGTCGTCCAATCGACCGTCACCGGCACCGGCAACGTCGCAGCCGGCACCGACCTCGATGTCAACTTCAAGACCAGCGGGACGCTGCAGCACGTGTACGTCTCCCAGGGGCAGCACGTCACCGATGGCCAGCTGCTCGCGACGCTCGATCCGACCTCGGCCCAGCTCGGCGTCGACCAGGCGGAGGAACAGCTCACTTCGGCGCAGGATCAGCTCACGGCGGTCGAAAACGGAACGGCAACGGGCTCAGGCTCCGGCGGCTCCGGGACCACGGGCGGTTCGTCGACGACGGCCAGCCTGAACGACGTCTCGACCAGCCCCGAGTTCGTGTCGTATACGCCCCCGAGCGGGAAGTACCCGAAGGGTTCGGTTCCGGGGAAGACGAAGAAGCCGAGCTCCGGGTCCAGTGGTAAGAGCGGGTCGTCCGGTGGGTCCAAGAGCAAGTCCTCCAAGGGATCGTCCGGCGAGACCGGGAACGGTTCGACCGGTTCGTCCGGTTCGTCTCGGGAGGGCTCTGGTGGCTCGTCGCGGGGCGGCACCTCGAGCACGACCACGCAGACGACGACGACTCCCTCGCCGTCGAGCATCGCCTCCGCCGAAGCGTCCGTGTTCAGCGCCCAGGCCAACCTGAACAGCGCCCAGGCCGCGCTCAACGACACCAAGCTGTTCGCGCCGGCGAGCGGCACGATCGCCTCGATGGCGAGCCTGCTGCCCGGTGATTCGGTGTCGGCGGGCTCGAGCTCCAGCGCGTCGAGCAGCAGCTCGTCGTCGAGCTCGTCGTCCGGTGGCGGTGGCCTGGCCGGCGGCTCGTCCACGGCGGGGAGCCTCGGGTCGAGCTCGTCCTCCGGTAGCGGGTCGAGCTCCCCGTTCGCGGAGATCGTCAACACCGGCACGCTGACGATGACCGTCGCGTTCAGCGAGTCGGACATCAGCAAGATCAAGACAGGCCAGGCCGCCACCGTCACGTTCGACGCGCTCCCCAGCGTCGAGCTCGGCGCGCATGTGACCCGGATCTCGAACGTCGGGACCTCCAGCAGCGGCGTCGTGAGCTACAACGCGACGATCACGCTCGATCAGCACGACTCCCAGGTCAGGCCGGGGATGAGCGCGTCGGCTCAGGTGATCATCAGCCAGGCGCAGGGAGTCACGGTCCCGAACGCGGCCGTTACCGGCACGGGTTCGCTGGGCACGGTGAACGTGATGAACAAGGGCAAGACGAGCACGCAGCAGGTGGTCGTCGGCGTCCGAGGTGACAGCCGCACGCAGATCATCAGCGGTCTGCGCGCAGGTCAGCAGCTGGTCATCACGATCACGCTGCCGGCGGTCAGCTCGGCGACGAGCAGCCCAACCGGCGGCTCGGGCAGCGGTACGTTGGGCGGCGCCGGCGCGGGGCTCGGCGGCGGCGGATTCCCCGGCGGCGGTGGCGGCGGCTTCTTCTTGCGTCGCGCTGCTGGAGGGGGCGGCTGATGCCTCGTCGCGAGCGCCCGAGCGTTGCCCGGGCGCAGCGGGCGCTCCGCGCGCGGCGCTCGCCAAAGGCGAAGCAGCCGGAGTCGGGCCAGGTGGCGAGCGCCGCCGCGGGTCGCCGGGTCCGCCGTGAGCACCCGCCGGTGATCGACCTCCGCGACGTCCACAAGACCTACAGCGTCGGCGACATCGCCGTGCACGCGCTGCGGGGGGTCAGCCTGCGGATCACCCGCGGCGAGTACGTGGCGATCATGGGGGCTTCGGGCAGCGGGAAAACGACGCTGATGAACATCATGGGCTGCCTGGACGCGCCGACGAGCGGCATCTTCCGGCTGAACGGACTCGACGTTCGCGGCATCGAAGAGGACGACCTCGCCGACGTCCGCAACCGCCACATCGGCTTCGTCTTCCAGAGCTACAACTTGATCCCGCGCACGCGGGCGCTCGCCAATGTCGAGCTTCCTTTGTCCTACGCGGGCCTGACGCGGAGCGCGCGCCACGACCGGGCGCTGGCGGCGCTCCGCGAGGTCGGGCTCGAGGACCGGGTCCACCACCTGCCCTCGGAGCTCTCGGGCGGCCAGCAGCAGCGCGTCGCCATCGCCCGCGCGCTGGTCAGCAACCCGGCGCTGATCCTCGCCGATGAGCCGACCGGGAACCTCGACTCGGCCTCTGGCGCAGAGGTGCTCTCGCTGTTCGAGCGGCTCGGCGAGCAGGGACGAACGATCGTGCTGATCACGCACGAGGATGAGGTCGCCACCCATGCGCGCCGGGTGATCCGGATCAGGGACGGAGCGATCATCTCCGACGGGCGGCCGGAGGCCAGGGAGCCGGTGGCGTGATCGAGACCGTGCACGTCGCGCTCGGCGGCCTCGCGGCGAACAAGCTGCGCTCAGGGCTGACGATCCTCGGGCTGATGATCGGTGTCGGCTCGGTGATCGTGCTGATCGCGGTCGGCACCGGCTCCTCCAACGCCGTCGAGAAGCAGATCGACGCGCTTGGCAGCAACGTCCTGTTGGTGACGGGCACGCCGACGCTCGGGGGCCTGGGCGCCGGCGGGGCGGGCACGTCGCTGACGGTCGCGGACGCCAACGCGCTCGACAACCGCTTCGAGGCGCCCGATGTCGAGAGCTCCTCGCCGGTGGTCAACGCCAACAGTGTCACGCTCGCCTCGGGCGAGACGACCTACTCGCCGTCGTCGTTCGTCGGCACGACCCCGAGCTACCAGCAGGCCCGCGACTACACGATGGCCGAAGGGTCATGGTTCACCCAGTCGCAGGAGAAGAACCACAGCCGCGTGCTCGTCGTCGGGCCGACCGTCGTCAGCGAGCTGTTCGGGGGTCAGGACCCGGTCGGCCAGACGGTGCAGGCAAACGGGACCAACTTCCAGATCATCGGCGTGACCGCACCGAAGGGCTCGAACGGGTCGACGGACGAGGATGACGTCGCGATCGCCCCGCTCACCGCCGCCCAGGACACGCTGACCGGCTACGGAAGCATCAACCAGATAATCGTCCAGGCCAAGTCCCGCGATCAGCTAAATCCGGCGCAGACCGAGGTCACCGACATCCTCAACCAGCTCGACCCACCCACGGCCGCCTCGATCACAGGCAGCAACTTCGACGTGATCAACCAGAGCTCGATCATCCAGACCTCCACGGCCAGCAGCAAGGTGTTCACGACGCTGCTCGGCGAGGTCGCGGCGATCTCGCTGCTGGTCGGCGGCATCGGCGTGATGAACATCATGCTCGTGTCGGTCACCGAGCGAACTCGTGAGATCGGGATTCGGAAAGCCGTCGGCGCCCGCCACACCGACATCCTGGTCCAGTTCCTCGTCGAGGCCGTGCTCGTGTCGTTCTTCGGCGGCCTGGCAGGGGTGATCGCCGGCGTCATCGGCAGCCAGTTCAAGATCGCCGGCGTCCAACCGGTGATCGCGCCCTACTCGATCGGCCTCGCGTTCGGCGCGGCGGTGCTGATCGGCCTGTTCTTCGGCACCTACCCCGCCGGCCGCGCAGCGGCGATGCGACCGATCGAGGCATTGCGCTTCGAGTGACCCCCATGGAAAGCGACAAAGGAATTGAGATGAGTGCACTGCCCTACGAGAGCCAGGAGGAGGGCTGGGACAGCTATCGGGAAGATGAGGAGCTTCAGCTTCCGGGCCGACCGCGACGGCGGTTCCTGAACTGGGGAACCGCGGTACTTCTGGCGCTGGCCGTCGGCGGGATCGGCTTCTACGTCGGCGTGCGCGTCGAGAAGGGCCAGGTGAGCAACTCGTCGTCGAGCGCCAGCGCGTTCCCGGGCGCGGCCGCCGCAGCTCGGAGCGGGGCCGCCGGTTCCGGCGCTGCGGGCGCGGCGGGCGCCCGCGGCGCGGGCGCATTTGCTGGGGCTTTCGGTGGCGGCAACAGCTCGTTTGGAACGGTCTCCAGCGTCAACGGCAAGACCATCTACGTGACGCAGGCCGGCACTGGGAACGTCGTCAAGGTCACGCTGTCGAGCGCGACCAAGATCACCAAGAACGTGGGCGTTGGGAAGTCAGCGATCCGGCCCGGCGACACCGTTGTCGTCTCAGGCGTCAAGGGGTCCACCGGCAAGATCGCCGCGACCTCGGTCAGCGACACCGGCGCCAGCACAACTGGTTCGGGCGCAGGCTCGGGATCAAGCTCCAGCGGGTCCTCGGGCAGCGCAAGCTCCGCCGTCAGCTCCCTGTTCGGGGGCGGCGGCGGCAAATGATCCGCCGGCGCTCGGCGCGGGGCCGGCGGCTGACGACAAAGCAAAGGAAAGGGATCCAGGTGAAAACCATCAACATCGTCTCTAGGCGGGCCGTGCTCGCGTTAGGGATACTGGCTGCCAGTTGCGCGCTCGTCGCGTGCGGCAGCAGTTCGAGTGGCTCGACGACGACCACAACGGCCAGTTCGGGCACCTCGGCTTCGTCCTCGAGCACCAGCCCTGCCGCGCGGCGGGCCAAGCTCGTCGCGTGCCTCAAGCAGCACGGCGTGACGCTCCCCAACGGTGGGGGTTCCGGTGGCGGAGGTGGCGGCGGCTTCTTCGGCGGCGGCAGTGGCGCTGGCGGTGGCCCTGCCAACCCGGGCGGCCCGAACGCGGGCGCCGGCGGTGGCGGCGGCTTCTTCCGCAATAACCCCAAGGCCGCGGCGGCGTTCAAGGCGTGCGGCACGGACTTCGGTGGCGGCCGGTTCCGGCCCGGAGCGGGCGGCCGCTTCAGGATCTCGCACACCGCGATCAACAACTTCGTCGCGTGCGTGCGCAAGCACGGCTACAACCTGCCGGCCCCGAACTTCTCGGGCAAGGGCTCGGTGTTCCCCTCGGACATCAGGACCAACGCCAAGTTCGAGGCGGCGAGCCGGGCGTGCGCGAGCGCGCTGCGGCCGCCGGGCGCGCCTGGGGCCTCGAGCGGGACGTCGACAACGAGTAGCTGAGGGGCATGAAGCCGAAACTGCCGTCCATCGGGCTGGCGAGGAAGGGCGCATCCGCCTCGGCATCTGGTGGCCGGCTGTCGGCGGATCCCGGCGGCTCCGGTGGTCGGCTGTGGTCGGATCGCGGGACCGCCTTAGATCCGGCCGCGGTCTCGCCTCCGGTTGCCGCTCCCGCTGCGGCGGGCGATCCTCCGGCGCCGGTGGCGGCAGTTGTCGGCCAGGTCCTGCCGATGTACTTCGTCGGCGACGAATCCCACTCGATGGCCGGCGACGCGATCGGGGCGGTCAACCAGGGATTGATCGACCTCCGCGACGAGGTCGCCAAGCATCCGCTGATCGGCAAGAAGGTCCGGTTCGGGATCATCACGTTCGCGGACACGGCCCAGACGCGGCTTGAGCTCTCCGAGCTGAACGAGGACCTGATCCTGCCGACGCTGGCTCCGCGGGGCCGCGGCACGAGCTATTCGAGTGCGCTCGATGCGCTGCGCCAGACGATCCCCGGCGACGTGGCGCTGCTCAAAGGCAGCGGTTACCAGGTCCACCGGCCGTCGGTGTTCTTCCTCAGCGACGGCCAGCCGACCGAGAAGGAGGACAAGTGGCGCTCCCGCCTGGACGAGCTCAAGGACCCGGGCTTCAAGGAGCGGCCGAACATCCTCGCGTTCGGGGTCGGAGACGCTGACGCCACGGTGATCCAGCAGGTCGCCAGCGCGCCACGCTACGCATTCATGATGACCGAGGGCTCCTCGACCGCCGGCGCGATCGCGGAGTTCGCCGCCTCGATGCTCAACTCGATGGTGTCCTCCGCCGAGCGCCTCGACCGCGGCGAGCAGACGATCGAGTTCGAGAAACCGGAGGGGTTCGTGCAGCTCGACGCCCCGCTCGTGTAGACAGTGAGCGATGGCGTCGTCCGAGGGGCAGCGCAGCGCACAACGACCGCCTCCATCTGACGGACGCCACCCGGCGGCGCGACGGCGTGTGCGGCTGGCGCGGGGCCCACTGACGATTGGCGAGCCGGCTCCCGACATCGATGTTCGGCTGTCCGGCGCCGAGCCGTACCGGCCGGACGCGATTGCCGACGGGGGGACCGCGTTTGGGCTGGTGGTCAGGGCGGCGTCGGTGCGCGGCCTGTCGAAGCGCTTTGCCGGCGGACCGCGCCAGGACGATGTCTGCCTGCGCGTTCACGACGCGTCCCGAATGGTGATCGCGGCCGTCGCCGACGGCGTCTCGGGGGCCCCGCGATCAGCGCTCGGCGCGGCGCTGGCGGTGCGCCACGCGACGGCCGCCGTCGCTCGCCAGCTCGATGGTGGCGCCGGCGAGCTCGACTGGCGCGATGTCTTCGATCAGGCGGCATGGGCGCTCGTCGAGGAGCATCGCCGGTTCGCGGGCAAGCCGGAGGCCGGGGTCGAGGAGACCTGTGAGTCGCTGGCGACGACGCTCGTCGTCGCGGCTGTCCGCGCCCCTGACGACGGGACGGCCGGCGCCCGAGTACAGCTTGCGGCCGTCGGCGACTCGCCGGCGCTCGTCCTGAGCGGGGGTGCGTTTTCCACGGTTCTCGGTACGCCGGGTGACGGCCTGCTCGGGGCGGGCGTCGAGGCGCTCCCGCGGTTCGTACGCGGTGTGTGTGAAGCTGAGTGCACGCTCGAACCACGCACTATCTTGCTGATGTGTACCGACGGGCTTGCGCTGCCGCTGGCGGGCGGCGCCGGTGAGGTCGGCCGGACGCTCGCGCGCGAACTGGCCACGCCGCCGGACATCATCGACTTCGCACGGCTGCTCGATTTCAGTCGCAGCACTTACGACGACGACCGGAGCCTGGTAGCCATATGGCCATGAGCACCCTCGCCGCGGTCAGTCCGCTCGAGCGCCACGCCGTCCAGCTCGAGGCGTTCGGTGAGCTGGAGGCGGTGAGCCGGCCGGGCGGCCAGGGTCGGGTCTACCGGCCCGCGGCCGTCCCGGCGGAGCTCCCGCCCGGTCCGGTGGTCGTGAAGGTCTACCGACGGCCACCCTCTGCTCTTGCGGCGGCTGTGCTCGGCGAGATGGTCGCGTGGAGTCGCTCGCTCGCTGCCGACGAGTTTGTGCGGTTGCACCGGCTGGCGGCGTGGCCGCTGATGGTCGTCTCCTCCGGGCTGGTGCCGGTCGGGATCGCGCTCGCGGATTTGACGGGGCAGTTCTCGGTGCCGTTCGTGATGCCGAGCGGCCGCCGGGAGCGGGTGCTGCTCGCGCTCGAGCACCTGCTCGGCGAGGACACGTATCTGGAGCTGCGCGGCCTCGGCGTGAGGCTCGACACCGTGATGAGGGCGCGCGTTGCCGAACGGATCTGCGAGGCGCTCGGCCAACTGCACCGCCACGGGATCGTCGTCAGCGACATCGCCCCGAGCAATCTGCTCGTCGCGTTCGGCGCCGGCGGGCCCTACGTCTGCTTCATCGATTGCGACTCGATGGTGTTCCGCGGCCGCCGGGCGCTCGCCCCGGTCGAAACCGGCGATTGGAACATGCCGGCGTCGTTCTCCGAGCCTCCGAGTACTCGCGCTTCCGATGCGTACAAGTTGGGGCTGATCGTGCTGCGCCTGTTCGCGCGCTCCCACGATGCCCGTGCGGTCGAGCCCCACCTGCGCCAGCTGCCGTCGGTGCTGCGACCGCTGCTCGTGCGGGCGCTCGACGAGGATGCGTTGAACCGTCCCGCGACAGGTGAGTGGCAGCTCGCGCTGCGACAGGCGCTCGCCGGCGGGGGCCTGGGCGAGCTTTATCCGGGGCCGGCGCCGCGGGTGCGGGCGGTGGGGGGAGCTCCTGTGCGACCGGCGGCACCCGCCCCGGTGAGGGCCGTCGCGCCGATCGCGCCGGCGGCGTACCGGCCCCCGAGAAAGGCGTCCGGTCCGATGTGGCTCCAGCCTGCCGTCGTCGTCCTGTGGTTGCTGGCGGGAACGGCCGTCCTGGCGCTGATCCTCTCGCGCCTGTTTGCGGCGGCGGTTCCCGGGTGGGAGAGCGTCCCGGCGGCGCGGACGCCGGCGGTCTACCAGTACTACCCGGGGGTGGGCTACGAGCTCCCGGGACAGAGCTCGCAGTTCCCCGGGCAGGGCGGCCAGTTCCCCGGGCAGGGCGGGCAGTACCCCGGTCAGGGTTCGCCGGGTTCCGGCCAAGGCGGGCAGTTCCCTTAAAGCTGAACTCGGTTTTACGGTGATCTGACGGATCGCTTCATAGGCTGCCTTTCTGCGACGAACGTGCGCCTCGTCGCCGGCGGGAGCAATTTTCCCGCGCACCTGTGCACCGGCGGCGCTCTGGGCCCCGACTCCCGCCCTGAGCTGTCCGCCGGTGCTCGGGACCGTCTCCGGTCGCGGCGCCTGCGAGGGCTGCGAGAAGCCCGCACGGGACATACTCCCGACGATGGCCGAGCCCGAGATCCTCTGGACTCCGTCGCCCGAGCGGATCGAGCGCGCCACGCTCACCCGCTATGCGCGGTGGCTGCAGGAGACCCGGGGCCTGCGCTTCGACGGCTACAGCGAGCTCTGGCGATGGTCGGTGGATGACGTCGAGGGATTCTGGAGCTCGCTCGTCACGTTCCTCGACGTGCAGTTCTCGGTGCCCGGCGAGCGGGTGCTCAGCGGGTCGGAGATGCCCCGGACCCAGTGGTTCCCGGGGTCCCGGCTGAGCTACGTCGAGCACATCTTCCGCGGCAAGCGGGATTCCGACACGGCTCTGCTGCATGCCTCTGAGCTCCGGCCACTGGACGAGTGGACGTGGGGCTCGTTGCGCCAGCAGACGGCGGCGATCGCGTCCGGCCTGCGCCGGCTAGGCGTGTCCGAGGGCGACCGCGTCGCGGCCTACATGCCGAACATCCCGGAGACGGTGGCGGCCTTCTTTGCGTGCGCCTCGATCGGTGCCGTGTGGTCCTCGGCGGCGCCGGAGTTCGGGTCGCGCAGCGTGATCGATCGCTTCGCCCAGATCGAGCCGAAGGTTCTGCTGACGATCGACGGCTACCGCTACGGCGGCAAGGACTTCGACCGGCGCGAGGTGGTGGCGCGGATCTCCTCGGAGCTCCCGTCGCTCGAGCGCGTCGTCACGCTGGGCTATCTGGACGGTTCGGGATGGCAAGACGGATTCCTGGGCGAGGAGCCGCTCTCGTTTGCGCAGCTCCCGTTCGACCATCCGCTGTGGGTGCTCTACAGCTCGGGCACGACGGGGCTGCCGAAGCCGATCGTGCACGGGCAGGGCGGAATCCTGATCGAGCACCTGAAGAAGGCCTATCTCCACCTCGACGCGCAGGTGGGCGACCGGTTCTTCTGGTTCTCGACGACCGGCTGGATGATGTGGAACTTCCTGCTCGGAGTGCTGCTGAGCGACGCCTCGATCGTGTTGTTCGACGGCAACCCGGGGTATCCGGATCTGGGGACGCTGTGGGACCTGGCCGAGCAGACGCGGATGACGTGCTTCGGGACGAGCGCGGCGTTCATCTCGTCGTGCATGAAAGCTTCGGTGGCGCCGGGTGAGGGGCGCGATCTGGGGTCGTTGCGGGCCGTCGGCTCGACCGGTTCGCCACTGTCGCCGGAGGGCTTTCGGTGGGTCTATGACCAGCTGGGCTCGGATACGTGGCTGTTCTCGACCTCCGGCGGAACCGACATGTGCACGGCGTTCGTCGGTGGCGTGCCGACGCTGCCGGTGTACCTCGGGGAGCTGCAGGCGCGCGCGCTGGGGGCGTCAGTCGAGGCGTGGGGAGAGGACGGGAGGCCGCTGGTGAACGAGGTGGGCGAACTCGTCATCACCAAGCCGATGCCGTCGATGCCCGTGTTCTTCTGGGGCGATCCGTCCGGCGAGCGCTACCGGGACAGCTACTTCTCCATGTGGCCGGGCGTGTGGCGCCACGGCGACTGGATCAAGATCACGGACCGCGGCACGGCGATCATCTACGGCCGCTCGGACTCGACGATCAACCGCGGTGGCGTGCGGATGGGGACCAGCGAGATCTACCGCGCCACGCTTGAGATCCCCGAGATCGTCGATGCGCTCGTGGTCGATCTGCCGCGCCAGGGGACCGACGGCTGGATGCCGCTGTTCGTCGTGCTGCGCGATGGCGCCACGTTGGACGACGAGCTTCGCGGGCGGATCCGGGCGCGGATCCGGGAGGACTGCTCGCCGCGCCACGTGCCAGATGAGATCACCCAGATCGCCGAGGTGCCGCGGACGCTGTCGGGCAAGGTGCTCGAGGTCCCCGTCAAGCGGATTCTGATGGGGACGCCGGCGGGGGAGGCCGCCAGCCGCGAATCATTGGCGAACCCCACGGCCCTGGATTATTTTGTGGCGTTAGCCCGGGAGGCGTAAAAACTGTGTGACGCTTCGGGAATCGCGGGCGGGCGGCTCTCAAACTATGGAGGATGATCAAAAAGTGGCGACCATGGCCACTTTTCGGGGATCCTCAGGATGGGTGAGGAAGGTGGCGCCCTCGATGCCGCGATAGCTGCGGTCGCCGTTCGGCAGTACGGCTACGTCACGCGCCAGCAGCTCCTCGGCATCGGGTTGGGCCCAGCCGCGATTGCCTACCGCCAGCGT
>Ga0116218_1000393_pt1 | contig 31014 bp, 28 predicted proteins | sample Sb_taG_2_FD_88966 | JGI IMG/M metagenome (GOLD analysis project Ga0116218, IMG submission 88966) | Peat soil microbial communities from Weissenstadt, Germany - Sb_50d_5_LS metaG | ecosystem: Environmental > Terrestrial > Soil > Wetlands > Peat | place: Germany: Weissenstadt | collected 2010-09-21 | reverse complement strand
CGTACCAGTATCTGCTTGCCATGCCGGACTTCGTCGGCACGCACCGGCCCGACGTGATCGTCTCAGCAGGCCGGCCTGGCCTGTCCAGGGGGCAGCTCGCCCTGCTCCGCGGTGTGCCTGGACATCACGCCAGGCATGCCGTGATCGCCCAGGGACCCGGTCGGTGGGCGGATCCGGCCAGGACCGGGACCGACGTGGCCGCTGCCGTCCGGCTCTCGGCCGGCCCGTCGGCGGGCCGCGAGTCCGCCTGGCTCGCCGACTGGCTGGCTGCCGACGCCGCGGCCAGGGCTGCCGTCGACGCGGCGCTCGATGCCGACGGCTCGCTCAGCGAGCCGAGACTGGCTCGTGATCTAGCCGCGGCCCTGCCCGTGGGCGCGCTGCTGTGGGTCGCGTCCAGCCTGCCGATCCGTGATCTGGACGAGCAGCTGGCGCCACGCACGGGGATCCGGGTGCTCGCCAGCCGGGGCGCTAGCGGCATCGACGGGCTGGTCTCATCGGCGATCGGCGCCGCGCTGGCGCACCAGGCCAGCCGCGGCGGGCCAGCGTTCGCGCTGCTCGGCGATCTGGCGCTGCTGCACGACGCGCCCGCGTTGTTCGCCGGGCCGGATGAGACGATGCCCGACCTGTGCCTGGTCGTGGTCAATAACAACGGCGGCGGGATCTTCTCCACCCTCGAGCAGGCAGCGATCTCCGGGCCGTTCGAGCGTGTGTTCGGCACTCCGCACGGGGCCGACTTCGGTCAGCTCGCCCGAGCTGCCGGACTCGGTCACCAGCGGCTGGAGTCGGCGGCTGACCTGCCGGCCGCACTGCGGGGCGCCGGGCTCCGGCTGGTCGAGGTACGCACCGACCGGGCGGTCGGCGCCGCGCTGCGGACCGTGCTCCGCGCCGCCGTTGCGGCGCGGAGCACGTCCGGGGAACTCAGCTGATCCGGACCCGAGGGTCGAGGACGGCGTACACCATGTCGACGATGATGTTCGCGACGACGACGAACAGCGCGGCGATCAGCACGAAACCCAGGATCACCGGGAGATTGCCCTGCGAGATGGCAGCCACCGAGTCCTGGCCGATCCCGCCCATGTTGAACACCTGCTCGGTGACCACGACTCCGCCGAGGAATCCGCCGATGTCGATGCCCAGCTGGGACACGACCGGGGTAAGGGCGGCCCGTAGCCCGTGCCGGTAGATCACCCGGCGCTCGGTCAGACCTTTAGCCCGGGCGGTGCGGATGTAGTCCTCGCCGAGCGTGTCGACCAGCGATCCTCTGGACAACCGGGTGTAGATGGCGGCCTGCACCGTGGCCAGGGTGATCCATGGCAGCAGGTAGTAGCCAAGCCAAGGCACCACCCCCTGCGAGAGACCCTGGTAGGAGTCGGTGATCCAGGTGAACCCGTGCTCATTGAGCGGCAGGAAGATCGCGAGCAGCAGCAGCTGCCCGAGCACGAACGTCGGCATCGAGATCCCTGTCAGCACACCGAAGGTCGCGAATCGGTCGAAGAAGCTCCTGGCCCGGACCGCGCTGAGGATGCCGACGCTGAGCCCGACGATCAGCCAGAGCAGCGCCCCGCCGACGACCAGCGACGCCGTCCGCGGCAGATCCTGGGCCAGGATCGTCTTGACCGCCTCACCGTCCACGTAGGAGTATCCGAGATTGCCGTGCACCAGCCGGTACAGGTACTGCCAGTACTGCACGTAGATGGGCTGGCTGAGGCCGAGGGTCTTGGTGATCAGCGCCAGTATCGGCGCGGTCGCTGTCTTGCCGCCTAGCTCCCTGGCGACGGTGTCCCTGGGCCGCAGGAAGAAGAGCAGGAACGCGGCCAGGCTGACGATCCACAGAACGAGGATGCCGCTGAGGATCCGGCGGATGAGAAAACGCGTGAGTGCCATGACCTGTCAGTCCCCCCGGCTAGGCTGGCCCGCCCAGCGTGGGCTGGGCAGGATCGGAAAGGACATCGATCGGGGTAACCCGACGGCGCTTGCGCCTGCCGCGACGTCCGCTTGCCGCGGCGAAGATCCGCTCGGTACGCGGATCCATGGCGTCTCTGACCCCGTCGCCGAGCAGGTTGAAGGCCAGCGTGGTGATCAGCAGTGCCAGGGCGGGGAAGAGCAGATACCACCAGGCGACCTGGAAGTCGTTCTGCGCATCCGCCAGCATATTGCCCCAGCTCGGAGTGGGCAGCTGGATGCCCAGGCCCAGATAGGACAGGGTGGCCTCGAAGACGATCGCGGCCGGGATGGACAGCGTGGCCAGCACGAGCACCGGCGCCATCAGGTTGGGCAGGATATCGATAAACATGATCCGCCACGGGCCGGCGCCGAGCGATCTGGCCGCCTCGATGTACTCCTTCTCCTTGATCGACAGGGTCTGGCCGCGGACCACCCGGGAGATTCCGGCCCAGGAGAAGAACGTGATCACGACCAGGACGATCGTCAGGCTCGGACCGAACACGGCGGCGAGCGAGAGGGCGAGGACGATGAACGGGAAGGCGAGGACCGCGTCGATGAACCTGGCCAGCACCGCGTCGACGCCGCCGCCGAAATAGCCGCTGATCATGCCGATAGTGACTCCGGCAAGAGTGGCGACAAAGGTGGTGGAGATGCCCACGAAGAGCGAGATCCGCGCTCCGTAAGCGATCCGGACGATCAGGTCACGCGCCTGGCTGTCGGTGCCAAGCAGGAAGCCGTGCGTCATCGGCCCGACCGGCAGGCCCTGCAGGGTCCAGCCGGTGTTCGGGTACTCCTGATCGACGGGGTGCCCGGTCAGCGCCGCGAACACGGGGGCGATGATGGCGCAGATGGCCACGATCAGGATCACCACCACCGACCCGACAGCGACCCGGTCGCTGCGGAGCCTGCGCCAGGTGAGCTGCCACTGGCTGCGGCCCTGGATCGCCTGCTCCGGCGCGGACTCTACCGTTTGCGCCTGAAACTGAATTTCGGTAATGCTCATCGCTGGTCCCTCCCAGCCGCCCTGGCGAGTTGCTCCCCGGCCTGCACGGGAAAGTGGCAGGCGGTCAGGTGGTTAGCGGGGTCGCCCGCCTTAGCCTCAAGCACGGGTTCCTGCTCCCCGCATAGGCTCTGTGCTTTCGGGCAGCGGGTATGGAACCGGCACCCGCTTGGCGGATTCACCGGGGACGGGACGTCCCCGGTGAGCAGGATCCGTTGCCGCTGTGCGGCGGCATTCGGGTCGGCGGCGGGGGCCGCGGACAGCAGCGCGGCCGTATACGGGTGCCTGGCGGAGTCGTAGACGTCGTTCTTCAGGCCCTGCTCAGCGATCTTGCCGAGGTACATCACGCTGACCGAGTGACTGACGTGCCTGACCACCTCGAGGTCGTGCGCGATGAACAGGTACGTCAGGCCGAAGTCGTCCTGGAGGTCGGCGAGCAGGTTGAGCACCTGGGCCTGGATCGACACATCCAGCGCCGAGACCGGCTCGTCGCAGATGATCAGCTTGGGCCGCAGCGCGAGGGCCCTGGCGACGCCGATCCGCTGCCGCTGGCCACCGGAGAACTCGGCCGGGAACCGGTTGTAATGCTCGGGATTGAGCCCGACTCGCTCCATCAGTTCCTGGACCGCGCGCTTGCGCTGAGCCCCGGACGCCGTCTTGTGCACGGTGAACGGGTCGCCGATGATCGATCCGACCCGACGGCGCGGGTTCAGGGAGCCATACGGATCCTGAAAGATCATCTGGATCTCCCGGCGGAACGGCTGCATCTGCCGACGGGACAGGTTCGTGATGTCGCGTCCCTCAAACAAGATCCTGCCCGATGTGACCTGGAATAGTCCTGCGATGCACCGGGCCAGCGTGGACTTGCCGCATCCGGTCTCGCCCACTAGGCCGAGCGTCTGGCCGCGGCGCACCACGAGCGAAACCCCGTCGACGGCCTGAACCTGGCCGATGGTCCGGCTGATGATGCCGCCGCCACGGATCGGGTAGTACTTCACCAGGTTCTCGACGCTCACCAGGACGTCGTCGTCCCACAGTTCCGCTTCAAGCCGCGCGGCGCTGGCGATGTCGCGGTTTCCGGTCTCGCTCATGCGATCACGCTCCCTTCTGCCTCTGGCCTGGCGGCGATGGCTTCGGCGATCTGGGCGGCGGCAGCGCTGCGGCCCTCGCCGACCGTGCGCCTGCGCAAATCCTCAGCCGCGTCGGACAGGCCGAGCGCTCCGGCGGGCAGCAGGCAGGCCGAACGGTGCTTGCCCGAGTCACCCACCGGGATCAGCGCAGGTTCCTCGCCCAGGCACCGGTCCATCACGTAGGTGCAGCGCGGATGGAACTTGCAGCCTGACGGCAGGTTGATCAGGCTTGGCGGCTGTCCGGTAATCGGCCGCAGCCGCTCCGCGGCGGCCGAGCTGTTCGGGATCGACTCAAGCAGGCCCTTGGTGTACGGATGATGCGGCTGGTAGAAAATGTCCTGCTTGTCAGCCTTCTCCACGGCCCGGCCGGCGTACATCACCAGCACGTCATCGGCGATGTCAGCGACTACGCCCAGATCGTGGGTGATCATGATGAGTGCGGTGCCCGACTCCTGCTGCAGCCGGATCAGCAGGTCGAGGATCTGCGCCTGGACGGTGGCGTCAAGGGCAGTTGTGGGCTCGTCGGCAATGATCAGCTTGGGGCTGAGCGAGATGGCCATCGCGATCATGGCCCGCTGCCGCATCCCGCCGGAGAACTGATGCGGATAATCGTGGGAGCGCTGGCTAGGATTCGGGATTCCCACCCGGCCGAGCAACTCGACGGCTCGTTCCGCGGCCTGAGCCTTGGTGACCGACGAGTCGTGCGCCCGGACCATCTCGGCGATCTGCCAGCCTACCCGGTACATCGGATGCAGGCTGGTCAGCGGATCCTGGAAGATAACCGATATCTGCGCACCGCGGACCCGGCGCAGATCTTCCGAGTTCAGGGTCAGCAGGTTCACGCCGTCGAACATCGCCTTGCCGGCGACCTGACCACCCGGGGAAAGCCCGAGCAGAGTCTGGGTCAGGACGGTCTTGCCGCTGCCAGACTCACCGACGATCCCAAGGGTCCGTCCCGGCTCGACGCTGAATGAGACGCCGCGGACAGCCCGGACGACCCCGTCGGCGGTCGGGAAGTCAACTCGCAGGTCGGTTACCTCGAGCAGGCTCACTAATTCCTCCGATCAGGGTGCACCAAACGCGCCGGCTAGCCCGATGTGCGAGGTTGCTAAACCGTAGCTCCCAGTCATAGCGTTCGTGCCCTGAGATTACCGCTTTGCAGATTGCGACGAACAGGGCCCATTGGGCCGCGATGGACCATGCCCGAATTCGGGTTGTTCCCGGCTGGAGCAGCGGGAACAAGCGGGCCCGGCCAAGTACGCACTGAGCGCACCCGGCCGGGCCCACCACTGACTACTTGACCCAGAGGTTGGTGACGTCCGGTCCGCCGATGGTCGGGTTGAAGATCATCCACGGCGATCCGGCGTTGTGCACCCGGCTGCTGCTGAACACCGCCTGGTACTGGTCAAGCAGCGGCACGTAGACGGCCTGCTGCATGCCGGTCAGGTCCACCTGGTGCCAGAAGTTACCAGCCGCAGAGGCGGACGGCGCGGACAGCGCCGAGGCGATGTCCTTGTCCACCGTGGCGTTGCTGAAGCAGCCGTAGTTGATCGTGTTGAGAGCGCAGTCGGTCTGGTAGAACGGCTGCATCGTGGTGCGTCCGTTGTTCCCGAACCAGTCAGGGATCCAGGCTGGCTGGGAAACGTCCCACACGTTCGGCTTGTTGTTCGCCGGAGCGTTGCCCAGGCTGACAAAGTACTGCGAGATGGGCTCGCCGTGGCCGGTGAGCTTGATCCCGCAGGTCGCCAGGGACGCCGCGACGGTCTGGAACAGGCCGGTGTTGACCGAGTCGTTGAGGTACAGGTCGGTCAGGGTCAGGCCGCTCTTGTAGCCCGCCTGGGCGAGCAGCGCCTTGCACTTCGCCGGGTCGCCCGCGTTGTTCGGCGTCGGGTACAGGTTGAAGCCCTGGTAGCCGACGTTGCCGGGCGGGATCATGGTGTTGATGATCTTGACGATCGACGGTCCGCCGAAATACCGCTGCACGGCCGACTTGTCGGTCCCGTACTCGATCGCCTGCCGCACCAGGAGCTTCTTCATCGCGCCCCCGGCATCCGGGCTCTGCAGGTTGAAGGACAGGTACGGGTTGGTGTTGCTCCACGGCCAGATGTGGAAGTCGGCGTTCTTGCTGGCCAGCATCTGCGGGATGTCGGTCGGCGGGAACGGCGTGTCAAGCACCAGGTCCTGGGTCCCGGCCTGCATGTCCTCGACCTGCCCGGTCGCCGACGAGTTGCCCATCGAGATGATGATCGTCTTCAGGTACTGATGCCGCAGCGTGTCGGTGGACTGCTTCCACGCCGGGTTCTGGGACAGCGTGACCGACTTGCCTGGCACGTACGAGGTGATCTGGTACGGGCCGTCGGAGACGGTGTTCTGCCGGAACTGCGCGCTGTCAGGCACGTAGCTGTCGTACTCCACCGGCCGGGCCGAGGCGAACGGCATGGCCAGCATGCTCTCGAAGTCCGAGGCCGGCTGGACCAGGTTGAAGACCAGCGTCGACGAGTTCGGCGTCAAGATGCCGGGAATGGAGTGCGTGTTCTGGAAGTTCGCGATGTTCGCCGCGGTCGGCGCCGGAGCGTTCTTGGCGCTGAAGAAGGCGGTCTCGGCGGCTAGGTACTGCTTCAATCCGACGATGGTGCTCGTGTAGTAGCCGCTGTTGCCGACCGGGGATGCCGGGTTGCCGAAGGCCTTGAACTCGCGGAGGAAGTCAGCGGAGGTCACCTGCCTGGCCGGCTTGGTGTCCCACATGACGCCTGGCTTGATGTGGAACGTGTAGGTCAGCCCGCCGTTGGTGACGCCGCCGTTGGCGGTGGTCGGCACCACGGTGGCCATGTCAGCCACCGGCGTGGTGGCCTGGGTCCACGCTGGCCCGCTCGTGCTCGTGGTGGCCACGGTCGGGTAGCTCAGGAGCTGCCGGGTGTAGGCGCGCTCCACGATGTAGTCCCAGGTGGCATACGCCGAAATCGTGTCGAAGTGGTCCTGGCCACTGGCGGCGACGATGTGCAGCGTGCCACCGAGGACCGGGGACGATGAGCCTGCATTACTTGAAGTCGACTTAGAGCATGCCGCGAGCCCAGTGGCAGTGAGGCCAGCCACGGCAAGCACAGCAAGTCGCTTGAGCGTTGGTGTCATGAACGGACTCCTTCTGGCCTGGCGACGAGCGCAGGCACGTGAGCGATCATCCAAGTCCTACAGCGGGTGGAGCGGGGTGTCTACCCAGCAGCCAGAAGCGGTCGAAAGCATTTACGGAACCGCAATCACCCTGTGACCAACCGCCCTGAGCGACCCGATCTGCGAGTTCGGCCGGCTGGCGCTATGGTACGGCGCCGCTCAATCGCGACAAACCGTGAGCGAAGGACGAAACCCAGACCCTGCCCGGGATGCCTGGGGCCCTTCGGTTCGGCGGCCGCTGGCTGCCGGTCGCAGCTACCCTTCAAGGGCCTCCTGCACCGGCCGGAACTTGGTCTGCGCCTCAGCCAGTTCGGCGGCCGGCTGCGACCCGGCCACGATCCCGCACCCGGCGAACAAGCGGGCATGTCGGCCCGCCAGCTGGGCGCAGCGCAGCGCGATGCCCCACTCGCCGTTGCCGCGGGCGTCCACCCAGCCGACCGGCCCGCTGTACCGGCCGCGGTCCATGCCCTCCAGGTCGCGGATCACCTCCATGGCCACGTCCGCTGGCGTGCCGCAGACCGCGGCGGTGGGGTGCAGCGCGGCGGCCAGCGCCAGCGCCGAACGGGTCGCGGCCTCGGCTGTCAGCCGGCCGTGCACCCTGGTGGCGAGGTGCTGCACGTTCGCCAGCCGGAGCAGCTCAGGTCGCGGCTGGACCCGCAGGTCCGAGCACAGCGGCCGGAGCGCCTCGCGCACATCGGCCACCGCGTACTCATGTTCGACCTGGTCCTTGGCCGAAGCAAGCAGCGCGGCGCTCAGGGCCTCGTCGGTCGCGGCAGTGCCGCCACGCGGTATCGTGCCGGCCAGCACCAGGGAGTAAACCTGCAGGTCCTCGCGGCGGATCAGCAACTCGGGAGTCGCGCCCACCAGCCCGGCGCAGGCGAAGGTGTAGCAGTCGGGGTACTCGCAAGCCAGCCGGGCGAGCAGCACCCGAGCGTCGATCTGCTGTGCTGCCACTGCGTGCAGATCGCGGGCTAGGACCACCTTGCGCAGTTCGCCGGCCGAGATCCTGGTGACGGCGGCGGCCACTGCCTGCTCCCACTGCGGCGCGGTCAGGCTGCCGTCCGCCCAGCGCACGCCGCTGGGCACGGCCAGCGGAACGGGAACTGGGGACGTCGGCTGGGGCGGGCCGGAGCCGGGGTCAGGGCCGGAGCCCGGATCGCGGTCAGCCGGGCCAGCCGCCAGGCCAGGGTCGGAGTCGATCGTGGTGAGCCAGGCCCGGCCGCTGCGGCGACCCAGGATGATGCGCGGAATGATCAGGACCGAGCCATCCGACGCCGGGTCGAAGGTGAAGCTTCCGAAAGCTACCGGACCGGAGCCAGGCACATCGAGCTGGTCAGCCACCAGGGCACCGTCGAAGAGCTCGCGGAGCCACTTCTCGCCGGCCAGGAACCTGTCGGGCCCGGCGGGCAGGGTGATCCTGGCCGCTGATCCCCAGCCGACCAGGCCCTCGCTGCGCCTGATCCAGGCCAGGGCATCCGGCTGCGGCAGCCGGGCAAGCAGATCGCCGGGATCAGCGACCGGGGCGGTGCGGACGATCAGCCGGTCCGGTGTCCGCTGGACCGCTTCATCGTGCTGGGAGCCCACGGCAGTCAACTGTACGTGCAACCAGGCGGGCCGCACCGTGCGGGGATCTGGCCTGCGACTCCCCGGCGTCCGATCCGGCCGGGCTGGCCGGCCGGCTCAGGTCGGCAGCGTGAGCTGGACCTCATCCAGGCTGGGATTGCGGCTGGGTCGGGCACGACCGGCCGCGACGACCGGCCGGCTGGTCCCGACGCCGTCCGCGGGCCTCGCCGGGCCCGCGGCAGCACCCGGCCGGCGCTGCCGCACGGGCCGCCGCGCGGCGGCCGGGCCGACCTGGCCAACTCGGTGCTGGCGGGCCAGGTCGGCGACGCGCGCGGCGATCTGCTGCTGATATTGCCTGGGGGCGTAGGCGCCCGAGCCGTAGAGCCGCTGGTACTTGCCGACCAGGTCCGGATGATGCTCGGTCAGCCAGCCAAGGAACCACTCGCGGGCACCAGGACGCAGGTGCAGCACGATCGGGCTGACACTGCTCGCTCCTGCCGCGGCGATCTGCCGCACCGTCTCGGCGAGCTGGGCGGGCGAGTCGGACAGGAACGGCAGCACCGGGCCCATCAGGATGCCGCACCGGAGCCCGCGGGCGGTGATCGCCGAGCAGACCTCCAGCCGCCGCTGCGGGCTCGGCGTGCCCGGCTCGACCGACCTGGAGAGCCCGGCGTCAGCGAATCCGACCGACAGCGACAGGCCCACCTCGGAGACCTCGGCTGCCTCGCAGAGCAAGTCCAGGTCGCGCAGCAGCAGCGTGCCCTTGGTGAGGATGGAGAACGGGCTGCGTGCGTCGCGCAGCGCGCCGATGATGCCGGGCATCAGCCGGTACCTGCCCTCGGCCCGCTGGTAGCAGTCCACATTCGTGCCCATCGCGATGTGCTCGCCGGACCATTGCGGCCTGGTGAGTTCCTTTCTCGCCAGCTCGGCGGCATTGACCTTGACGATGATCTTGGAGTTAAAGTCCAGGCCGGCGTCGAGGTCGAGGTAGGTGTGGGTGCCGCGGGCGAAGCAGTAGGCACAGGCGTGGCCGCAGCCGCGATACGGATTGATCGTCGCCCGGAATGGCATCCGGGAGGAGGCTGGCACCTTGTTGATGATCGAGCGGGCGTGTACTTCGTAGAACGTCATGCCTGCGAATCCGGGTGTGTCAAAGGTCCTCGCTACGGCGTCCCGGCCGAAGAGCGCGGCTGGCGGCTGCGCACCGCACCCGCCGGAATCGTCCGGGGCCTGGTCGTGCAGCCGAAGGCTGTCCCATCGCACGCCGAGGAGTCTAGAACATATATTCGAATCTCTCAACCGGTAAGGCGAAGCCCAGTCTTAGGAAATGGGCAGGTAAAAAATCTTCCAGCGGGGGATAGTAAAGAGCATCCCCGCCGGAGCGTCGGCGTCGGGGACTGCGGCGGCGGAGGTGAGATATGGCGCTTCCCATGGATGAGCAGCGCATTCTTGAGGAGATGGAGCGCATGCTCGCCGCCGATGATCCCCGGCTGGCTGCCCAGCTTGCCTCCTTCGGCCGGCCTGGCGTCGGGCGGGCGTTGCGAACCAGGCGGGCCCGCTCGCTGGCGACGCTGGCCATGTTCGCCGTCATCGCCGTGCTGATCTACGCGATGAGCACGCTGCGGCCCGGTGCGGGCGTGCAGAGTCCGCGGTCCGGCCACAACGTGTCCCGATCGACCTCGGCACAGCCGCGATCGGTATCGGCACAGCCGCGAGGCAAGGCGCCAAGCCCGGAACAGTGCGCAGCGACGGACGCGCCGCGCCAGTGCCGCAGCTGGATGCTCGTCCGGCCCGGCGGCTGAGGCCGCGTCGGGACGCAGGCCGATCGCGGCGCTATCCTCCGGACATGCTGCGTGACGATGCGATCGACGGCGTAACCCACCGGTACGTCGATGCGGGCGGGCTCCGGATGCACATCGCCGAGGCCGGCCGCGGCCCGCTGGTGCTGCTGCTGCACGGTTTCCCTGAGTGCTGGTACTCCTGGCGGCATCAGCTGACCGCGCTGGCCGACGCCGGATATCACGCGGTCGCGCCTGACCAGCGTGGCTACTGCCGGACCGGTCCGCCGCACCGCGCGGCGGGGCAGCCCGGCGACCCTGGCAGTCCTGACCAGGTGGATGAGTACACGATCTTGCACCTGACCGGCGACGTGATCGCGCTGATGGACGCGCTCGGCGCGGACCGGGCCGTGGTGGCCGGGCATGACTGGGGCGCACCGGTCGCCTGGAGCACCGCGCTGCTGCGGCCGGACCGGGTTCGCGGCGTGATCGGGCTGAGCGTTCCGTACCGGCCGCGGGGGAGTGCGCGGCCAGTCGAGGCCCTGCGCGCCCTGTATACCGATGGCTTCTACATGTGCTACTTCCAGCAGCCGGGCGTGGCGGACGCCGAGCTCGGCCGCGATCGGACCGCCACCTTCCGCCGGCTGCTGTGCGCCGCGTCCGGTGATGGCCCGGCAGGCGGCGTGCCGGTGATCCCGCCCGGCGGCGAATTCCTCGACATCTGCCCGGAACCAGCCGCCCTGCCTAGCTGGCTGACCAGCGATGACATCGAGGTCTTCGTCGATGAGTACGCGCAGTCCGGCTTCACCGGCCCGCTGAACTGGTATCGCAACCTGGACCGTAACTGGGAGCTGACGGCCGCCTGGCAGCACGCGCCGGTGACCGTGCCCGCGCTCTACCTGGCCGGTGACCGGGACCTGGTGGTCGCCTTCTCCGGCGGCCCGGGCATGCTCGGCCAGCTGCGGAACTTCGCTCCCCGGCTGCGTGAGCCGGTGCTGCTGCCCGGCTGCGGCCACTGGACACAGCAGGAGCGCCCGCACGAGGTCAGCCAGGCGATGATCGGATTCATCAGCGAGCTGGACTAGCCCGGTGCTGCCGTGATCGCAGCCGATTCTCGGTCGTGGTGACTGGCCGACGACCACGGTCAGGTCGCCTGGCGGCACCGCGGCAGCTGAGCCAGTCTGCGGTCAGGGCTGCACCGGCGGGTCAGGCAGCTTGGCGCGCTGGCGGGCGTCCTGCCACAGCTCGCGGTAGCAGCGGGCGGCCTGGCTGCGCGGCGACGACGCGGTCACCGGCGTCCGCTGCACGGACATCCGCTCGATCGCAGACAGCGCCGGGATGACCGTCGCCGCCACATCGTCGCGCTGCGCCGGGAGCTGCTCGGCGATCTCCTTATGCAGTCGCTTGCGCCGGTCGATCATCGAGAAGAACGCCAGGATCTTCGGCCGCTGCCCGTCGAAGCCGGCGATGAAGTCGGTGAGCTGATCCAGGGTGCGGACCGAAAGCGTGGTCGGGATCAGCGGGACGAGCAGCAGATCGGCCGCGTGCAGCACGTTCTCGGACAGCAGCGAGATGCTCGGCGGGCAGTCGAGCACGACGACGTCGTACTCGTGCCGCAGCGGAGTCAGCAGACCGCGCAGCCGCCTGGTCGACTTGCGCTCGCTGTCCAGGTGCAGGTCCAGGTTCCGGTAGGTGAAGTCGGCCGGCAGCAGGTCGAGATTGGTGAAGTCGGTCGCTTTGATCGCGTCATCGACCGGCCGCTTGCCAGCGATCAGCGCCTTGCCGCCGCCCTTCACCCGCGGCTTGACCCGGAACAGGAAGCTGGCTGCCCCCTGCGGGTCAAGATCCCAGAGCAGGACCCGGTAGCCATCCCGCGCCGCAAGGTAGGCGATGTTGACTGCGGTGGCAGTCTTGCCCACGCCGCCCTTGATGTTGTAGGTCGCGATGATCTTCATGGCGCCGTCCGGGTAAGAGCGCTGATCCTGGCCAGGCCGCGCGGGCTGGCGAACTCGGCGAAGCGGCCAGCGAACTCAGCCCGTGCCTGCCGCTGCCTGACGGCCAGGGTGGCCGCGATCTCACCCATCGCCAGCAAGGTAGCGGCCGGGGCGCTCCGGTCGGCCATCATCTGCGTCGCGAAGACCCGGAGCTCGGCGTGCTGTACCTCGGTGTCCTGGAACTCGCCCAGGCAGTCCTGCAGTGCTTTCAGCTCGTTGACGGCCTGCCACTGCTCGGCCGGGTCATGCAGCGACGCGAAGATCTCCAGCAGGTAGCGGAGTTCCTTGCAGCGCTTGCGCAGTTCATGCAGTGACTCGGGCGGAGATGCGGCGGTAATCGCGCTGCCGTCGGAGATCACCCGCTGGTGCGCGCGCGCGATCCTGCTCGCGGCCAGCTTGCTGACCTCGGGCCGGCGCGCCGGGGCGGCGGCGAGCTGCGCGAGGGACTGCCGCCACCCGGTGGCCAGTCTGGCGAATCTGGCCGACCGCAAGCCGCGGGCCAGCTCACGCTGCGCGGCCGCCCGCTGTCGTGCCAGGTGGTCGTGGAACGGCCGCAGCTCGGCGGCCGTCGCGGCCAGCACCTTGCGCGCCATCGAGGAGTAGCCGAGCAGGTAGACGTCAAGGTCACGGGTCGGCGTGGTGAGATCGCCCAGCCACTTGAACTCCGGCCGGTACTGGCTGACCACGGTGCCAGGCAGCACCTTGCCAGCCGTCTTCAGGACTGAGCGGGTGCGGCGCACGGCGATCCGCAGATCGTGCAGGAACTCGGTATCGACGTCTTTGACGGTGCCAGGGACGTTTGCTTCCGCGGTGTCGAAGAGCCTGCCGAGCACGATGGCCAGAGCGAGGGCGGCCGGCATCGAGCCGGTCAGCTGGACATCGACCTTGCTGCTGTAATCGCCCGGCTTGCGGCCCGATGCGGCGAGCGCGGACTCCAGCGAGGTGTGCTGCGCCTGCGTGATGCCTGGCACCCCGAGCAGCGCGTCAGCCAGTCTGCCCGCCTGAGCCTGATAGCCGCGCAGCGCGGCGACTTCGAGCCTGGGCGCGGCCGTGGCCGCCCGCGGGTAGGTCACCGCCATCCGGTCGATGGTCAGCCTGGCGATGGTCTTCTCGTCATCGTTCACCGCCCGCCGCTCGGTCAGGACGCTGGTGGCCCGAGCGACCGGGAGCAGCGCCCGGACGCCGGCCACGGGGGCGAGCTGCTCTCGCAGCGGGCCGAGCGGCAGCGCTTCGACCAGGCACGGCCAGCGGATTCGCTCGCCGTTCTGACCGGCCGGCCGCTTGGCGGTGGCGGCCGGAACCCTGGCCAGGAGATCGCCGTCGCGGCCGGTCAGCACGAGCTCGCCGACACCCGCGCCGGACCGGAGTTCCAGCGTCAGACCGGCCCGGAACAGCCGCCAGTCGAAGGTGTCCAGCCAGGTCCGCCGCAGGGTACGGGTTCTGCCTCCATCGGCGATCTCGAATCTGGGGTCGCCGACCTGCAGGACGTCATCTCCCGGCGCAGCCGCGTCGTCGGCAAGGACGAATTCCCGCAGGGCGTTCGGCAAGGGCACAACCTCAAGGCACCGGTCCACAGTCGGTCAGTCTGACCAGCCTACCGCTGTCGGTACCGCCCGAATCTAGGCGATGCCGTCCCGCCGCGCTTCGCGGCCAGACCGGCCGGGCGACGGCCAGCGCCGGATCGGTGCCGACCGGCGGATCGGCTAGAACGACGAGTGCGCGAGCCACTGATCGAGCAGCTGCTGGTCCCCGAACACGCGCACAGATGGATCGTCGGACGGTTGCCGACGCAGCAGAACAAGCAGCAGGCTGGCTGCCGGACCGGTTACCGCGACATCGCCGCGATCATGGCCAGCCCGGACGCTGACACCGTCCGGCGTGTGCATGACCAGCCACTCACCGGCCTGGCCGAGCTCGGAGTCGGTCGCGTGCACGTGCAGCGTCCGGCCCTGCGGCAAGGCGCCGGCCCGAGGATCGGGCTGCCCGGTCAGCGGCGCGGAGATGACGGTCAGCCATTCGTCGATCGCGTCGGCAGCGAGCTCGGCCGGCATGGCGACCTGTTCGCCCGCCGCCAGCTGTGCGTCCGCGCAGTGCACCAGAGTCTCGTGCGCCATCCGGCGGGCCCAGAAGCTGGCCGGCCCAAGTCCGTCGAAGGTCCAGACCCGGTCCTGGCCAGCCTCCCGCAGAACGTCGACCAGCCCGGCCGCCCCGCTCGTCAGCCAGTGTCCGCGTGCCGCCGGATCGTCGGGCATCCTCCCGTCAGGAACGGACCGGAACGCGATCATCTCGGCCGACCTGGTGGCCACGATCTGGCCAGCCCACCGGTGCGCCCGGCCGACATGAGTAGCCAGCTGCCGAAGCGTCCACTCCGGGCAGCTCGGGATCGGGAGCTGCGGATCCTCGCTGTCCACGAGCACGGCGAGCGCGGCCGTGCTTGAGGCGATCTCGGCGTAGAAGAGCTCAGCTGGCAGAACTGGCATCGCTGTCCTCCGGCAGGTCGGCTGCCGTTACCTTATCTGCCGGATCCGGGCGTCCGGCGGTCGCCGCCTGACCCGACCGACCGGCGGGTTCGCGTCAGTCGGACCGGGTTGCGCTGGCCAGGCCCAGGTCGTCGAGTCTGACACCTAGCTGGGGACGTTCAGCCATGTCCTTAGGCCCTGGCGAAGGGACCGGCGGTGCCATGGACTGAGACAGTGGCTACTGACCTGCGAACGACGCCGGCGTCCCCGGTGGGCAGCGGGCGTTCCTCCAGACGGCGCTGGATAGCGCTTGCCGTGCTCTGCGTCTCGCTGCTGATGGTGACCCTCGACAACACGGTACTCAACGTGGTCCTGCCTACCTTGGTGCGGGACCTGCATGCCACTTCCACCGAGCTTCAGTGGGTGGTCGACTCCTACGTCATAGTCTTCGCCGGGCTGCTGCTTGTGGCCGGGAGCGTGGCTGACCGGATCGGCAGGAAGCGGACGTTCGTCGTCGGCCTGGCCGCCTTCGCAGCTGGCTCGACCTGGGCAGCCTTCTCTGGTTCAGTCGGCATGCTGATCGCCGCCCGCGCCAGCATGGGCGTCGGCGCCGCGCTGATCATGCCATCCACGCTGTCGATCATTACCGACATGTTCCGCGACGGCGGCGAACGGCAGCGCGCGATCGGCCTCTGGGCAGGCACCAGCGGAATAGGGATCGCACTTGGCCCGATCATCGGTGGCTTGCTGCTCGCGCATTTCTGGTGGGGCTCGGTCTTCCTGATCAATGTGCCGATCGCCGCGGTCGGCTTGGCTTGCGCGCTGCCGCTGGTGCCGGACTCCAGGAAGCAGGACGCGCCAGCCCCCGACCTGATCGGGGCAGCGCTGTCGGTCGCCGGATTCGGGCTATTGCTCTGGTCGATCATCGAGGCGCCGGTGCGCGGCTGGTCGTCGGCGCGGGTCATCGGGGCAGGCCTGGGCGGACTGGTGGTGCTGGCTGCCTTCGCTGCCTGGGAGCGGGCAAGCTCGCATCCGATGCTGAGCCTGAGCTTCTTCCGCGCCAGGGCATTCTCTGGCGCGATCTCCTCGGTCGGGATGGTCACCTTCGGGCTGTTCGGCGCGCTCTTCGTGCTCACCCAGTACCTGCAGTTCTCGCTGGGCTACACCGCGCTGCAGACTGGCGTCCGGGTACTTCCCGCCGCCGGTGCGGTCGCCGTCATCGCCCCGGTTTCTTGGCTCCTGGTTCGGGCTGTCGGCACCAAGCTCACCGTCGCGGCCGGATTGCTGATCATCGCCGGGGGGCTGTGGCAGGTCTCCGGTGCTTCCGGAACTACCACCTATACCGGCATACTGCCCGGGCTGATCATGCTCGGTTTCGGCGCCGGGCTGGCCATCCCGTCGGCGACGGCGTCGGTGATGGGCTCGGTGCCGCGCGGTGACGCTGGCGTCGGATCGGCCACGAACGGCACGTTCATGCAGGTCGGCGGGGCACTGGGAGTAGCCGTGATCGGCAGCTTGCTGGCGACCAGGTACCAGGACAAGATGACGGCCGCCCTGGCCCCGCACCACGTCCCGCACGAGGCGATGACCGCGATCCTCGGATCGCTCGGCGGCGCGCTGGCGGCGGCGGAGCGAGCCGGCGGCATCGTGGGCCTGTTGCTGGCCCAGTTCGCGCGCACTGCGTTCATCAGCGGGATGGATCTTGGGCTACGGACCGGGGCCGTGGCCGCCTTGGCCGGCGGCCTGATCGCACTCGTGGCGCTGCCGTCGCGGTCGCATGGCGGGCGTCCTGCCCCGGATCACTGGTCGGTGCCGCGGCTGAGCGGCCCGGGTGAGGCTCGTCAGCCGCAGCCGCAGCTTCCGCCGCAGCAGCCGCCACCACCGCGCGGGGCCGGTGCCGCCGATCCGGCCCGGCCGCCGACCGCAACGGTGGAGAGCAGCTTGACTGTGTCGTCGTGTCCCTGCGGGCAGGCGCACGGCGCGGACGACTCGCTCATCGGGCGGGTCCGCTCGAAGGTGTCTCCGCAGGCGCGGCAGCGGTACTCATAACGGGGCACGGCACCAAGCCTACGGCAGGGCGAGCAGATCAGCGCTCCGATGCGCTTGCGGCGGAGTCGACATAGCGAAGCTCGGGCTCGATGGCTGCCACGGTGGCGCAATCGTCAGCGAAGGTGATCTCGGCAACCACCCGCTGTCCCGCCAGCACGACCGGCAGCCAGTACCTGGCGTCATCCCACATGCCGTCGAACGGCAATGCGCCGACGGAGAACCAGCGCGGCAGCAGTTCGTCCGATTCGGCAGGATCGCCATCGAAGTCGGCGGTGACGAAGACATCGGCTGTCTGGTCCCAGTCCGGGCGGGCCGGGAAGACGAAGGTCAGTTCCGCCATATGACTGAGCGAGGCGGGCGACACGATCAGGCCCGACTCCTCAGCAACCTCGCGGACGGCCGCGGCGGCCGGCTGCTCGCCGGCCTCGACGTGACCGCCGAGCCCGACCCACCGGCCAGCCCCGAATCCGGTCTTCTTGAAGCCGAGCAGCACTTCCCGGCCAGGCCGGGTGATCAAGCACAGGCACGTCCGCACGGTCACCAGGCCCAGCCTAAGGGCGGCGGCTATCCGGTGCCCCGCACCATGCCGATCAGCCGGTCGAGTACCGCGCCATTGCTGACCCGCAGGCCGTCGTGCTCGTACTCGTTGGTCACCCAGCGCTTAAGGCCGCGGATCTGGGCTGCGGTGCGGACTGAGAACTGCTGCGGCACGTACATGTCGTCGTAGTAAATCGCGGCCGCGACCGGCACCTCGTTCGTGCTCAGGCGGTCCTGGTCATACAACGGCGGCCAGGCGTCATACCCGGCCAGGATGTCCGCCGCCTCGGCCAGCGGACGCAGCACTGGGTCGGTCTGGAACATCCATGGATAGATCATCTCTCCGGTGAACAGGACCGGGTCGGTGCCCGCCAGGGCGGTCTCGGCGCAGAAGGCTCCGAAGTCGGCCCTGACCCGCTGCGCCGCCCATCGGGTCGCGCTGCCCTGGGCGTAGGAGGCCTCGTGCAGCAGCGCGTAAAGCGGCCCGCCGCTGCAGGTCAGCAGTGCGTCCACGCGGTACCTGAAATCATCGCCGATCTCGTCGCCGTCGAAAGCGTTCTCAATCAGGTAATGCAGCAGCTGGCTGCCGGTGCTGGCGCCCAGCTGCAGGCCGAGTGACTGACAGGCCGCGACGGTGAGGGACGCACCTGATGGCAGCAGGACGTCGGTGTCGGCCAGCCGGCGGGCAACCCGGCGAACCCGCTCCACGTCGCCGGGATACTGCTCGTAGTGCGCCTGGTTCTTCGCCGCCACCAGGGGATAGGTGGCCAGGTAAACCTCGTCCGCCGTGGTCGCCAGGCCGGGCAGCCCGCCGGTGATGAACGCCTCGGCGATGCCCTCGGGCGCCAGCGACAGGTAGCTGACGGTGCAGAATCCGCCGAAGCTCTGGCCGAGCACACTCCATGGCCGGCCGCCGGTGAGCCGCCGCCTGATCAACTCGGCGTCGGCCACGATCGAGTCGGCCCGGAAGTGCGCCAGGTACCGTGCCTGCGCTTGCGGCCCGCCGAGCCGCGCCAGGGTCAGCCGGTTGGCCGGCGTGGAACGGCCAGTGCCGCGCTGATCGAGCAGCAGCACCCGGTATTCCCGCAAAGCGCGGTCTAGCCAGCCGTCCCGCCCGTTCGGCCGCGGGCTGGGCCGGCCAGGCCCGCCCTGCAGAAAGATCAGCCAGGGCAGGCTGTCGGCCGGGCTATCCGCGGCGCGCTCGGTGGCGACCACCTCCCTGGCGAACACCTCGATCTGGGCGCCGCCGGGATCGGCATGGTCCAGCGGAACCTCGAAGGTGTGATCGGTCAGCACTATGCCGGTCTGGCGAAAGGAGCACATGATCGACACGCTACTCAGATCGCAACCGGAACTGGGGCAAGGTAGCCGAGGTGCCGCCGTGCCGCCATCAGCCGGGCTTCGGACCGCGTCCCCTGGATCCGAGCCGTCCGCCGTCGCTGATCTGCCGGGAGCCGGCCGGTCCATGGTGCGGCAGGATGTCGCCATGGTCGGTAACCAGCAGTCGGCCGGTCCAGCCGCGGCGATGTTCGAGGCGGACCTGGCATCGCGGCACCTCGGCATGGAGTTGCTGCACGCCGGTGACGGTACGGCAGCGATCCGGATGACCATCAGCCGGGCGATGGTCAACGGGCATGGGATTGCGCACGGCGGCTATGTGTTCTTGCTGGCAGACAGCGCTTTCGCCTGCGCATGCAATAGCAAGGGCCCGGTTACCGTCGCCGCAGGGGCCGACATTACCTTCGTGGCGCCGGTGCGGGAGGGCGACGACCTGGTCGCTACGGCACAGGAGCGGGTCAGCTACGGCCGCAGCGGCATCTACGATGTCACGGTCCGCCGCGGCGGCCAGGTGGTCGCAGAGTTTCGCGGCAGAAGCCGGTCCGCCCGGTAAAGGCGATCGAGGGTCCAACGGCAAGGTGGCGCATCATGGCTTCGCTGCGTGTTCCCGGCTGGCTGGCCAGCACCGTCATGTACGAGATCTACCCGCAGTCGTTCGCCGACTCCGACGGCGACGGGATCGGCGACCTGCGCGGGATCACCGAGCGGCTGGACTATCTGGCCTGGCTCGGCGTGGACTCGCTGTGGCTGAATCCCTGCTTCGCCTCGCCGTTTGGCGACGCCGGTTACGACGTGTCCGACTACCTGTCGATCGCGCCCAGGTACGGCACCAACGAGGATCTGGCGGCGCTGGTGGACACGGCTCGCGGCCTGGGGATCAGAGTGCTGCTCGACCTGGTTGCCGGGCACACCTCAGACCAGCACCGGTGGTTCCTAGCCGCCTGCGATGACCCGGCCGACGACCGGTACATATTCGCTGACCCGGCGCAGGTCAGCCGGGAGCGGCCCGGGCAGCTGGGAGGTGCTGGTGCCGGGCCGGCCGAGCGGCCGGGAGAGCTCGGGCGCCCGGCCAGCGCACCTGGACCGCAGTGGGTGCCATCGCCAGGCCGCCGGCCAGGGTGGTACCTGCCGAACTTCTTCCCGTTCCAGCCTGCCCTGAACTACGGCTACGCCCGGATGGACCCGGCCGAGCCATGGCGCCAGCCGGTAGACGCGCCTGGCCCGCGGGCGAACCGGGCGGCGCTGACCGCGATCATGACGCACTGGCTAGACCTGGGCGTGGCCGGCTTCCGGGTGGATCTGGCCAGCACGCTGGTCAAGGACGACCCGGGCTGGCTGGAGACCGCGCTGCTGTGGCGGCAGATCCGCGGCTGGCTCGACGGCGCCTACCCTGACGCGGCACTGATGTCGGAATGGAATCACCCGGCGACCGCGGGGCCGGCCGGATTCCACGCCGACTTCTACCTCGCCATCGGACCGGAGCACGGCTCGCTGCTGAACAACGGCGCCGGCCTGGGGCTGCCGGGCACCGAACCGGGCCCTTGTTACTTCAGCGCGGATGGGGCCGGCTCGGCTGAGACGTTCCTGACCGCGTGGCGCCGGGATGCCGCCGCCGTGGGCGACGCGGGGCTGATCGCGCTGTTTTCCTCCGATCATGATTTCGCCAGGCCGGCCTGCGGTCCGCGGACAGCCGACCAGCTCGGGCCGTTCTTCGCGTTCCTGCTGACCTGGCCGACGCTGCCAGGGATTCACTGCGGTGACGAGATCGGGATGCGATTCATCGCCGACCTGCCGGACCAGGAGGGCAGCCAGATCTGGCCGGGCTGGAACAGGGCCGGATCCCGGACACCGATGCAGTGGGATGACAGTCCGAACGCCGGATTCTCGACCGCCCCGGCCAGGGCGCTCTACCTGCCGGTCGATCCCGATCCGCAGCGTCCGACGGTCGCGGCACAGCGGGCCGACGGCGGGTCGCTGCTGCATCAGGTGCGGCGGCTGATCGGGTTCCGAGCCCTGATCCCTGCGCTGCGGACCGGAGGATCGGTCGACGTGCTGAACGCCGGCTACCCGCTGGTCTACCTCCGGGGCGGTACGCACCTGGTGGTGATCAACCCGCGCCGGGAGCCGGCCTCATTCGCGCTGCCCTGGGCCGCCTCGCCAGGAGCAGGCCAGGCCGGTGCGGCAACCCCGTCGGCCGGTCTGCTCGTGCCAGTCATGACGACCGGGGTGAGCGTGGCCGGCGGCCAGATTCTGGCCGACGGCTTCTCGTACGGGATCTTCGAGGTATGAGCAGCAGGTACTCCGGCTCGCGGGCGGCGCAGGCGTACCCGGGGAGCAGCGGCGAGGCTGTGTTCCCGGTCTGGCCGTCGTTCCCGGCTTCATCGCTGGCGCTGAGTACTGGCCCTCCGGCGGGCAGCCTGCATGCGTAGTGATCGCACATATGGCCAGGCGACCTCGACCGCGCGGGCGTGCAGGACGGCAACCCACAGGCACAGCCCGGCCAGCGGCAGCTCAAGCACGGCCGCAACGCCGAGCGCGTAACCAGCATGCCCGCGCCTGGCGGTGAGGACATTGAACCAGGCGTCCCGCAGCAGCAGGGCCGCGGCCATCGCGACCAGCACCTCGGCGATCGGCCAGCGGCGAAGCAGGGCAACCGCGCTGGTCGCGAGCACGATCGCGAGGGCGAGATCTGAGCCGGCCCTGGCCAGCCCCCAGTGCCCGGCCAGTTCGGTCCGCGGCAGGGTCGCGAACAGCCAGCCGGTCCAGGGGAGGAGCACGATGACAAGTCCGAGGCAAACGGCCGGCAGCCACCATGGCAACAGCAGCCCTGGCTGCTCGGAGTGGCCGAGGGGTGTCCATTGCCGCCACCGACGCTGGCCGAGCGCAGACTCGGCGTCGAGCTGTCCCGGGTAACCGCCCGGCGGCGGGAGCAGGCGGCGATGGCGGATCCTGAAGCCGGCCAGCCGCAGCGACGGCGCGGCGTCGGAGACCGCCCTGGCGAAGCGCACAGCTACCCAGCCGAACAAGGCGGCGAGCGGCAGTTCCGCGAAGGCCGCCTCCGCGATCGCTACCACGGACGAGCCCGGTCCCTGGCCGACGGAACTCAGCACGTCCAGCCACGCGTCGCTGCACAGCAGGGTGGCGGTCATCGCGGCCAGCACCTCAGCCAGCGCGGAGCGGCGCAGGAGCGCGAGCCCGGTGACTGCCAGCAGCCCGGCGAGGCCGAGATCGAAACCGCCCCAGGCCAGCCGCCAGTGGACGGCCAGGTGCAGCGGCGGCGCGGAGCCGAAGACCCGCACGATACCCGCGGTGAGCACCAGGCTGAGCGCGGCGAACAGATATGGCACCCAGCGGGGTATCAGCGTTTCTGCCCCGTCGCGAGCAGGCCGCCGGCCAGCTGGCAGGCCCACTGGCTCACCTCCGGGTGCGGCCGTGTCACCGCATCGGGCTCGAGTCTTCGCTAGCCCCATTCTCCCGCGCTTGACCCGATGGCACGGGAAGCGGGCCGGCCGGTCCGGCCGGCAACGGCAGGCCGGAGATCCCTGATGATCATCGACGGGGGCGGGCGCACGCGGCCCGGCAGCGGCGGCATGCGAGGGTCGGCGTCCGGTAGCCCGGGGGAGTTCCGGTGGTTTCCGGCGGCTAGCCACCGGGTGCAGGATTGGATCTAGCGCCCACCGATGCGGGGGCGACCAGGTTAGGGGAGCCATGTCCGATGCAAGCTGGCCGGCCAACCGCCGGATTACGATCGTCGACCTGCAGGAAGCCACCGACCGGGGGGAGCGGTGGGCGATGCTCACCTGCTACGACACGCTGACCGCGGGCGTGTTCGAGGAGGCGGGAGTACGAGCGCTGCTGGTGGGCGACACCAGCGGTCAGGTGGTGCTCGGCTACCCGGACACGGTGCCGGTCACGATGGACGAGCTTGTCCCCATGGTGCGGGCAGTCGTGCGCGGCACGACGACGGCGCTGGTCGTGGCCGACCTGCCGTTCGGCAGCTACCAGGCCGGGCCCCAGACCGCGTTCGCCAGCGCGGTCCGGTTCCTGAAGGAGGGTGGCGCGCAGGCGGTGAAGCTCGAAGGGGGCCGGCGCGTGCTGCCGCAGGTTAAGATGCTGGCCGCGGCCGGCATCCCGGTGATGGGACATCTCGGGCTCACGCCGCAGAGCGTGAACGTGCTCGGCGGCATGCACCGGGTCCAGGGCCGTGGTGACGCGGGCGACGAGCTCCTGGCCGACGCGCGCGCCTTGCAGGCGGCCGGCGTGTTCGCTGTGGTGCTTGAGTCGGTGCCCGCCGACCTCGGCCGCCGGGTCGCCGAAGAGCTGCGCGTGCCGGTCGTCGGCATCGGCGCCGGGCCCCACTGCGACGCATCGATCATGGTCTGGCAGGACATGGCCGGGCTGACGACGGGGCGGCTCCCGCGATTCGTCAAGCGCTATGCCGACAGCCGCGGCCTCCTGCTGGCCGCTGCCCGGCAGTACGTCGGCGAGGTAGCCGACCTGCGCTATCCCGACCAGGCCCACAGCTACGCCTGATCCGCCGCCGCGACCCGGCGGGGATGGCGGAACATGTGGGTCAGCCTGAGCAGCACCAAGGCGGGTATCGGCTCAGCCGTGACCGGCCCGGAAGAGCGGACCTGAGCCGGGAGGCGGACGGTGGCATCGACGCGGCGGGAGCCCGATGCGACGGCGGCCGGCCTGCCGCAGGCGGCAGATGCCGGAGGACCAGGCAGCCCGGTCCGGTTGCCGGAGTTCGAGTACCTGCCGGTGACCGGCATCGCCGTCGCGCTGGCCGGGCTGCTCGTCTCGTTCTCGGGCCGCTACGGCTATCACCGCGACGAGCTTTACTTCCTGGCCTGCGGTCGGCACCTGGCCTGGGGCTACCCTGATCAGCCGCCGCTGGTGCCGCTGATCGCCCGGATGATGTCCGACCTGGGCCCCAGTTCGCTTGTGCTGCTGCGGCTGCCCGCCGCGCTCGCGTCCGCCGCGCTCGTGATGCTCACCGCCCTGCTGGCCCGCGAGCTCGGCGCTGGCCGGGCCGGGCAGGTCCTGGCCGCGGCCTCGATTGCGGTGGCTCCGCTGGTGGTCGGAAGCGGCCACCTGCTCAGTACCACGACATTCGACCTGCCGGCCTGGGCCCTGGTGTGCTGGCTGATCGCCCGCATCCTGCGGACCGGCGACGAACGGCTCTGGCTCCCGGTTGGCCTCACCGCCGGAGTGGGCCTGTTCGACAATGATCTTGTTGCTTTTCTGCTCTTCGCCGTGGTGGCGGGCCTGGCGGTGGGCGGGCCGCGGCGGTCCTTCACGTCAGCCTGGCTGTACGCGGGCGGTATGCTCGCGGTGGCGATGTGGGTGCCGTACCTGGCCTGGCAGGCCAGTCACGGCTGGCCCGAGCTCGCGGTGGCGCGATCGATCGCGAACGGCAGTTCCGGGACGTCGGCGCCGCGCTGGCAGCTGCTGCCGTTCCAGCTGGTGCTGTTCGGCCCATATCTGGCGCCGGTGTGGATCACCGGCCTGATCCGGCTGCTGCGCGATCGGGCGCTGCGCTGGGCACGTGCGCTCGGCGTGGCCTACCTGGTGCTCGCCGTGATCTTCCTGATCACCGGCGGCAAGCCCTACTACCTCGGCGGCATGTTCCCGGTCATGGCGGCGGCCGGTGCCCAGCCTGCGGTGGACTGGATGCGCCGCGGCCGCGCGCGGCTGCGCACCGGGCTGGTCGTGGCCGCGGCCGTGCTGACCCTGACCGCGATCCCGGTGACACTGCCGGTGGTGCCGGTCACCGACGTGCACAACACGCCGATCGTGGCGCTGAACTACGACGCGGGCGAGACGATCGGCTGGCCAGCCTACGTGCGGGAGATCGCGGTCGGCTACGACTCGCTGCCCGCAGCGCAGCGCCGGTCGGCCATCGTGCTGACCAGCAATTACGGCGAGGCCGGTGCGGTCGACCACTTCGGCCAGGCATCCGGCCTGCCGGCGGCGTACAGCGGTGACAATGCCTTCTGGTACTGGGGTCCGCCGCCGGCATCGGCGACCACTGCGGTCGCGGTCGGCTTCGACCGCCAGACGCTTGCCCCGATCTGCGGGGCCCTGCGGCCTGCGGCCACGCTCGACAACCACGTGGGAGTGCATGACGACGAGCAGGGCGCGCAGGTCTGGGTCTGCTCCGGGCTGCGCGGTGGCTGGCCGGTGATATGGCCACGGCTGCGCTATCTCGGTTAGCCGGCCTGGTGCAGGAGAGTGACCATGGCGTCACGTCCCGTTCGGAAGCCTCACCAGCCGACCGCACCGTCGACGAGCTCGCGGATGAGGTCGGCATGGCCGTTGTGGCGGGCGTACTCCTCGATCATGTGCACGTAGATCCAGCGCAGCGAGCACGGCTCGCCGCGCCGCAGCCCTTCAGAATCCAGATCGCGACCTGCCGCGGCCGCGCGGCTGTGGTCGCACTCGGCCTGCCAGGCCGACAGGTCTGCCTGCCAGTGCGCATCGTCCAGCGGCACCAGCTCGCTGTCGTCGACGGCCGGGTCGTACCAGATAGGCGGCGTATCGGGAGCCCTGAGCAGGACCCGCTGGAACCAGTTGCGCTCCACCTCGGCCATGTGGCGGACCAGGCCGTGCAGCGACAGCTTCGACGACGGCACCGGCCGCGCCTTCCTGCCCTCGTCATCGAGCCCTTCGCACTTGAGCAGCAGCGTGGTGCGGTGAAACTCGAGCCAGGCGTCGAGCATCGCCCGCTCGGCCAGGATGTAGCTCGGCTCGACCCGCCGGGGATCAGATATGTCTTCGGTCATGACTCAGCGCTCCGTTCTGCCGCCCACGGGAAAGGCCCGTTGACATCATCCTATTTTGGACATATTACTGGCACCATGCGACAATCGGCGGGTCCCGGTCCGCGCTGGAGGGTCGTGATCGTGCGCCCGCTGCGAACAGCTCTGATCAACCGCAACTACGCGAAGCTGTGGTACGGGCAGGCCGTCTCGACGATCGGAGATTACGCATTCGACACGACGCTGGTGCTGTGGGTGGCGACCATCTTGGCCAGGGGGAGGGCCTGGGCGCCTGCCGCGGTCAGTGGCGTCCTGCTCGCGGTCGGTGCCGCGGTGCTGCTGGTCGGTCCGTTCGCCGGGGTCTTCGTGGACCGGTGGAACCGGCGCGGCACCATGCTCCGCACCGAGGTGATCCGGGGCGTGCTGACCGGACTGCTGGCCATCGCGTCGTTCCTGCCGACCCATGTCCTGCCGATCTGGGCCTGGCTCACCGTGATCTATGCCGTCGTGTTCATCTTGAACGCCGCTGGCCAGTTCTTCGGGCCGGCCCGTTTCGCAACCATCGGCGACATCGTGACGGGGGAGGCCGATCGGGCCAGGGCGGCTGGCATTGGCCAGGCCACGACCGCGACGGCGACGATCATCGGGCCGCCGCTCGCGGCGCCGCTGCTGTTCACCGTCGGGCTGCAATGGGCCTTGTTATTCAACGCGATGTCTACGCGGTCTCCTTCGTCGCCATCAGGTCGATTGAGGTCGGGCCCGACGCCGGGCCGGCCGGGCAAGCCGTCGGCGCGGCTGGGGCAGCGGCGGGCCTGCGCCGGGAGTTCATCGCTGGCCTGCGGTTCTTCACCGGCAACCGGTTGCTGGTCACGCTGCTGACGATCGCGGTCGTGGCGCAATGCGGGACCGGGGCCGTGAACGCGCTTGACGTGTTCTTCGTCACCAGGAACCTGCACGCGTCCGCGCATCTGTACGGCTTCCTTGGCATGACGTTCGGCATCGGCGCGATCGCCGCTGGCCGGGTCGTGCAGTGGCTCGGCGCGCGGAGGGCCCTGTGGCTCGGCCTGCTCGTGGCCGGCGCCCTGGTCGTCGGCTACGCCCGGCAGACCGGGTTCATGGGCGGCGTCCTGCTGGCCTTCGTGATCGCCATTCCGATGACCATGGTGAATACGGCGATGACACCCTTGATGCTCGCATCGACGCCCAGGGAGTATCTCGGCCGGATGCTTGCCGTCTTCAACCCGGTCAACCAGTTGGCATCGATGCTGTCCGTCGTGGTGGCCGGCTGGCTGGCCAGCACCGTGCTGCGGAATCTCGCCGGCTCGCTCGGCGGGCTGAGGTTCGGCCCGATCGATACGATCTTCACGGTGTCCGGCCTGCTCATCGTGATCACCGGCGGTTACGCACTAATCGCACTTCCCACGCAGGCGGCTGAAGCGGCCAGCACCGAAGCAGCGGCGGGCGTAACGTGAAACGATCATCCACGGCATTGCTCGGGTGAGCGCTGACCTGCGCGCTACCTCGCTGCCTCGGCCACTGGCTGGCGGCTGGCGTCAACGCCGCCGGGCGATGGTGATGATCTCCTCGCTGGTGTTCGTGAGCGGGCCAGATTCCCAGTCCCCGAACTGGTCTTCGATAACGAAACCGGACTCGTGCAGGAACTCCGCGAGCTTGTCGGGGTGCAGGAACCGCAGCGCCCCGTGCTGCACCTGCGCCCGGTCCCACCACGATCCGGAGATTGCCTCGGTGAACCGGACCACGTCGCCGGTTACCTCATGCACCTCATAGCTGACCTGCACGACGTCACCCTCGGGGTTGCACGTCTCGAACGAGGTGTTCCAGCCCTCCCATGCGCGCGCTTGCGGATGACGGGTCTCGAACGCGAAGCTGCCGCCGTCGCTGAGCGCGGCGCGGATGGCCCGAAGCGAGCCGCGCAGATCGTGATCATCGACGAAGACCTGGAACGCATGGCTGGCCATGACGACGAGATCGAACTCGCCCTTCCAGGCCGCGGACGCGGCGTCGGCCAGGACCCATTCGATGTCGGTACGGGTGCGGGCCTGATCGAGCATGGCGGGATCGGGATCGAGCCCGCACAGCCGACCGGTATGCCCGGCGTCGCGGGCCCGGTGCAGCAGGCTGCCGGTGCCGCAGCCAATGTCGAGCACGCAGCCTGAGAACATTACCAGTTTGAGGTAGAAATCGTCGCTTGGCCCCCACGGGTTGAGTACGTCGTACCAGGCGGCGGGGTTGTCCCAGTCGGTCACCGCGCTAGCATGCTGACTCGCTCCGCGTGGCGGCAAGCGAATTGCGTCCCGCCGGGCGGTGTCACGCGGACCGGCGGCCCCTGGCGATTTCCAGGGCTGCGGATGTCCTGTCTCACTTGAGTTGCTTGGTCCAGAGCTTGAGCTGGCCGGGCCTTATTAAGTGGCAGACGGCATGTCAGCAGTCTGCCATTCAGGTTGGCCCGGTGGCGTTGCCGGGAGTGGTTTTTGCCATTGATTCCGGCCCCGCGGATGCTAGTGCCGTGTCGGGTGGCGTGTGGCGCTATGGCGATTCCTGCCATACCAGTTGGGCTACTCGCCGGTGGCACCATCGATTCGCTCGCGCAGCAGGTCGGCGTGACCAAGGTGACGCGCGTACTCCTTGATCAGGTAGTGATAGAACCAGCGCAACGTGTACGAGTTCGTCTTGCCGAACGTGTCGCCGAGCTCGTGGACGGTCATAACCTCACGGGTGCGAGCGCAGTGCTCGCGGAATGTCTCCAGGTCGGCCGAGGCCCCGGCTGCGGTCGCCGCCTCGAAATCGCCTTCCTCGTTCTCGTCGGTGCAGTACAGCCAGCCGATGCTCCAGTCGGCGAGCCGGTGCCCGTAGACCCGTTCCATCTCGGTCATGTGCCGGACCAGGCCGAGCAGCGACATCGGCGACGGCTCGCACGAGCGGGTGACAAGCTGCTCGCCGGACAAGCCTTCGCACTTGGCCAGCAGCGTCGCCCGGTAGTACTCAAGCCAGCCGTCCAGCAGCCCGCGCTCGTCACTAAGCCCCTCTGGCACGGTCCGCTCGGTCATCCTGACTTCCCCATCGCGTTCATGTTGACGATCTGCCGCGGCATGTGCCAGGCCAACGCCAGATTCCAGTTGGCCGTCGAGTCCGGAGATCCGGAGACGCAGGGTGGCCGTTCACCCGACCGCCCGGCCGTCACAGGAATCAGCCCAGGAACGGGCCAACTCTACTGACAAAACCAGCAAACAGGCCGTACCAACTGGCAACGGGCCGACTTACGTGTCACGGGACATGAAGCGAGCAGTACGTCAGTCGGCCCAGAAACTGTTACTTAACATAATGTACATTATCGGCTAACCAGAGAGAACTGAGAGAGCGGGGAAGGGGCTGCCTTCCCCGCTCCCCCCGTTCATGATCGTTTTCTGGAGGCGCGGGCTAGGCGGCCGGCAGGCGCCTCAGGATCTCGTACACAGCGCCCTTCACAGTGGCCATGTCGGTCTTGAGGCCGGCGACGTCGGTCCTCAGGGTCGCGACGTCGGTCTTCAGGGTGGCGACGTCGGCCTGGAGCACCGCGACGTCGGTTTTCATGGTGGCGACGTCGAGGTGGCATGGCCAAAAGACCAAAATCTCGCCGGCCCGGAAGCGGAAAACCGCCTGGTCATCGCTTCGGGTCATTTTGGCCCGTATGCTCTCAGATGCGGGGAAACTAGCCTGCTCTTCTACGACGGTGCCTATCCCAATCCCAAAGTCCCCTGCGTGTAAGGAATGGTGGTGGCAAGATGCGTAACCTGAAGGTGCCCGTGCTCATAGCGGCCATCATCATTACAGCGGTAGGCTCCGGTACGTGGCTAGTCCAGTCAAGTCTGCAGCGCGCCACGCCGGCCGCGCAAGCCTCAGTGGCGACGAAAATGTCCGCAGCCAATAGCAACGGCTGGCTGATACCGACGCAGGAGTACCAGCGCCGATTTCCTCCAGCAAAGCAAACCTCCCAGGCCGCGAACGCCTCCGGCGCATCCGCTATGCCTGCGATGGCACAAGACGGTCCCATGTCGAAGCGGTTGACGAGCGCACTTGCCCCTGTCCTGGCAAGTTATACCGGTCCGGAGCTTTCAACAAGCGATGAGCAGGTAGCACCGAACCCTATCGGTGCCGTGAAATGGCGGGCAAAGACAGGCGGTGGAGAAATACTTGCAACGATGCAGCAGCTAACTGAACCACTCCCGATCCGTATGATTGGTGGCAATGACAATGCTCCAGTCGGACAACTACCCTCCGGCAGTGAATATATCATCATCGACCATGCTCCGTTCTTCAGGCAGCTAGTCATCGTGAAGCCCGACGGCATGTTCTTCCAAATCACGGCCAGTGTCGTGCCGGGCCCGGAAGCTGCCTTGGGCATTAGCCAAGCCCAGTTCGTGCAGATAGCTACCGCAATCGACGCCGCCGGGCAGACGTGATTACCTCCTATAACTGCCCGGCTGCGCGAACCTTGTAGCGGACCCGCGGGGCGGCTCGGGTTGCGTCAAGCCGCCCCGCGGTTGTTCTCGGGACTGTAATTTCAACGGATCAGCAAGGCACGGCGCTGATATAACGGCGTAGACAACCTTGGCGCCCGCCGGGGGAAACACGAAACCCCATTCCTTCGTCAGCGCCTCAACTAGCATCAGGCCCCGCCCGCTTTCCGAGTCAGCGTCCGCCAACGCGCGAACCGGAGGATACGGATCGCTGTCCGAAACCTCTACTACCAGCCGGTCACGCAGCAACCGCAGCGTAAGCGGAATCTCATCGGCGGCGCACTCGCCGTCATAATCAGGCAGCGGCCGCTGACTGTCGCAGGCATTCCATGCGTTGGTCACCAAGTCCGACACCACAAGCTCGGTAATCTCGATAATGTCGGCCGGCAGTTCCCACTTCCGCAACGCCGCCGTAGCGTGATGACGCGCCAGCGACGGCGCGCTGAGCGTCGTGGCGAATATGGCGCGGGAAACCTCGCCTCTCTGCGGCAAAGTCACCATCGCCGCCCGCGGACCGATACCAGCGCGCCGGCGCGCGCCGAAGTCATCGCCGGCCCCATCATCGTTTACGCCCAACGCCGGCGTAGAAGATCAGCCGCGCCGGCGACGAATAGCCAGCGTCCGGCCGCCACGCAGAAACATTCATCCCTGAAGGAGCGGGGTTGTGTCAAGGGCGGCGCGAGCTGGGGTTTTGCGGGTTGAGCGGCCTGTGCTGGGCGTGCGTGACTGGCGTCTCCTGTTCCGACGGGAACGGGAGCCCGTGGTCGTTCGGG
>Ga0116218_1000391_pt1 | contig 31058 bp, 28 predicted proteins | sample Sb_taG_2_FD_88966 | JGI IMG/M metagenome (GOLD analysis project Ga0116218, IMG submission 88966) | Peat soil microbial communities from Weissenstadt, Germany - Sb_50d_5_LS metaG | ecosystem: Environmental > Terrestrial > Soil > Wetlands > Peat | place: Germany: Weissenstadt | collected 2010-09-21 | reverse complement strand
TGCGTGAGCAGGACGAACAATATCGGAGTGTTTTTGAGGCCACGAGCGATGGATTGATCATCAGAAACATGGAAGGAACTGTTGTCCAGGTCAATCCTGCGGCTTGCAAGATGCATGGTTACGGCTATGAGGAGTATCTAGCGCTCTCTCGCGACACTCTTATCCACCCTGACTACCATCCTCAATTGAGAGAGATTATCCAGACAGTCAAAGCAGGTAGAACGTTTCAAGGTCAGGCGGTTGACCTGCGAAAGGATGGCAGCACCTTCCCCGTCGAGTTCCGCAGCGATCCTTTCACGTTCCAGGGCCAACCTCATATGCTGACAGTGCTGCATGATATCACAGAAAGGGTACAGGCGCAACAACTGCTGGAACATCGGGTTGAGGAGCGTACCCGCGAGTTGTCTTCATTACTCGATATCTCTCATACGGTGGCATCAACTCTTCAACTCAATCCATTGTTAGGGTTGATTCTCGATCAACTCAAAACTGTGATCGACTACACGGGTTCCGCAATCTTAGTGGTGGAGGGTGAAGATCTCATTGTCCTTGACAACCGAAGCCCTATCCAGGAAGTGCAACTTATGCAATTGCGCTTTCCACTCAAAGATCTGGGGCCGATTTGGGATACCATGATTTCCCGCGAGACAATCATTATGCCGGACGTGCGTGATGATACATATCTGGCTCAGGCTTTTCGTACAGCATTGGGTCAACTTGGAGAGACAACCTTTAGTTACGTCCGTGCTTGTATGATTGTTCCATTGTCGCTGAAAGACCAGGTGATAGGCATGCTAGTGTTGACTTCAAGTAATGAGAAAGCCTTTACACCACATCACGCAGCACTCGCATTAGCAATTGCCAACCAGGCAGCAGTAGCGATTGAGAACGCGCGGTTGTACGAACAGGCACAGACACTAGCAGCCATTGAGGAGCGCCAGCGCCTGGCGCGCGAACTGCACGATTCGGTCTCGCAGGCGCTTTATGGAATCTCGCTGGGAGTGCATACCGCCCGAATGCAACTTGACCGTAATCCGAAAGATCTGGCGGAGTCGCTGGACTATGTACTCGAATTGGCAGAGGCGGCGCTGATCGAGATGCGCGCCTTGATCTTCGAACTACGCCCAGAGTCGTTGGAGACCGAGGGGTTTGTGACCGCGCTGACCAAACAGGCGGCAGCCCTACACGCGCGGCATGGTATCCTTGTCAAGTTGGATCTGGGTCAGGAGCCTGATATAGCTCTCAAGGTTAAACAAGACCTTTACCGTATCGCGCAAGAAGCTCTCCATAATATGGTCAAGCATGCCCGTGCCAGTCAGGTAGAGATAAAATTTAATCAGAAAAACGAGGTAGTTATACTGGAGATACGGGATAATGGGAAAGGATTTGATACTACGGCATCATTTCCTGGTCACCTGGGGCTTCACTCAATGCAGGAACGCGTCAAAAGTCTAGGAGGCGAGCTTCTGATCGAGAGTGCTCCAGGTCAGGGAACTCGCATTCGCGCTCAGATCCCTGTCCATACTGCTACACACAATACTGGTAGTTTAACAGCATAATTTCAGTGTATTCCGCCAATGGTGAAACGCACTGGAACTTCTTCGAAGCTTTGATCAGTTTTGCTATACATCATGTTCTCCTTCTCGAAAGACTAATCTCCACTTATATCTTTTATGGAAGATTACTGATAGAGCAAGTATAAGTTGCTGGTACTGTCACATATATCTGGCAAACGAATTATTCCCATTACATCTTGAGCAACCTTTGCCACTAAATCTAAAGTCCTAGTTTAAATAGATCACATGACAGATATCTTCAGGGAGCATCAAGAGTTATGCTTAATCCATCAAGAGCTTTTCTCTTTTAGAGAATACCGGATTTTAAGGGCAGTCTTGTGATATTGAGCCTATTTAGCCTTGAGATGACCATTATTGGAGAGTAGGAATTTCCTGTATAAGATACTAAAGGAGGTATTACTCATGTATTCACAACGTCTATCACGTCTGGCGGGTCCTGCGCTTGCACTGGGCGGGTTGATCTGGATCACGATCCACGTCATCGTCGTGATCGGGGGCTTGATGACAGGCAAGTTGGTCCCGGCCCTTCCCACTACACAACAGCCTCTGCTTGCTCACATCTACTACTTCTTATTGCCCTTATCTTACCTCGTCATATCTGTGGGCCTGCTTGGCGGGTTTGCCTGGCTAGATGGGCGTGCAAGAAGGTTGGGTATCATTGGCTTTGTGCTTGCTTCAAGTGCTACGGTCACAAGCATCATCCTTTTGATTTTTCTTGCCTTGAGTGCCACCTCTCTCAATGGCTCTCCAGGTGTACTCGTACCATTAGTCAATGCGTTAAATGGCTTATCCACACTGTCGGCCTCCGTGGTCTTGGGCTGTGCACTCTTAAGAGTGCATATGCTTCCACGCCCGTACGCCTGGATCCTCATTGTCATTGGCATAGTGACCCTCCCAATTCTGCTGCTGACTCCTTTACCGATTGGCCCAACATGGGCAACGGATACGATAGCATTTTTCTTGAGTGGGATTGGCTATACCGTGGTAGGTCTCAGGATACTGGTAGAGCGCAAACGCATGGATGAACATACAAAGGATGTATCTTTCAATGTAGTAGCTCAAGCGAAATAACTGGTCAATTACTCACAAGGACCAAACTCATATTCGGTCCTTGTGAGTAATTGAGAACGGAGGTTTCTGGCATGAGTAGCCATAGTGATATTTATGAACAACTGGTCATAGAGCTGTATGTGCGGGACTTCAAAGCATCATGTACATTCTACCAGGCATTTGGCTTTCGCATGGTTCGCGACGAGGGTGATTTCGCAGAATTGCAATGGGAAGACGCATTTCTTTTTCTTGAAGCGATTCCAAATGCCCCATCGCCGCCGCCCTTTCCCGTTGGCAATATGCGTATTCTGGTTCCAAATGTAGACGATTACTGGGCACTTTCCCAGCAGATGGGGGTACAGGTTATACGACCAGTAGAGAACCGTTCCTACGGATTGAGAGATTTCACGATTGCTGGTCCAGACGGTTTAGGCCTTCGCTTCGCGACTCGACTGTCGGCCGTGAAATCTTCTACAAGTGAAGGATGAAATCGTATTCACTCAGTTGGTTCATGAATAACATAGAAAAAGGAATAAACGATGAAAGTAGTGGTCATTGTAGTGGGCATCAACGGCCTCACCTTCGCGGCGGCCATGCAGCATTTCTCCCCCCAAACCCAGGTGGAGGTCTACGAACGAGATCAGAGCCAGGCGAGTCTTCCGCATGGCTCTTTCCTAATGTAATGAGTTCTTCAACTCCTCATTGATTTCTGGCAGCCGTTGTGTGTTCCGTCCGTTGGATGATTCTGTATTACGTAACCAGAGAGAGACATGTGACGGCTGCATCGTCTCCTGCACAACCGCGATTAAATCTTCACGTATCTGGTTTAAATCTACCTCACTCTGTAAGGTTGCAGTGAAAGCTGCCAGGGTGCGCGCTGCATCATATTTGCGCCGGTAGAAACGACGATCAATAATGCTCTGAATGCGCCTGCGCAGAGGTTGGAAAAGGGCAGCGATGACAAGGGTGGAGACAACGATCGCCACCGCCGAAGTCTGTTTTAACAGCCCCTGCAAGAGTGCTTCCGATACAACAATGCAAACCGCAAACACAGCTATCAATATGCCCGTCAGCAGCACATAGACCAGAGTCTTGTTAATGAGCACATCAACATCCCACAGTCGATTGCGTAAGATTGCGATGCCGAAGCAGAGCGAGAGGGGTAGGGTTAAACTCAATGTTTGAATGAGATTCGCAAAGATTACGTAGGGTGAGCCAGGTCGGCTGAATGGAAGAGAAAGGTATTGAGGAAGCAACAATCCGACAGTGATGAACGCGCTTACTGAGAAGCCAAAAATCACCCATTTGGTCTGTTGCTGCTCCAAAGTTGTAGATACTCGAAGATAGCGATAGATCTGCGCTGCCACCAGGCTGAGCACGCATGCTGTAAAAAAGAAACTACTAAGGGTGGAAAACACATTTGGAGTAGCTGGGATGAATGGGACAATTACTGTTATGAGAATCGCCAAAATAATCGAAGCGATCACTAACCAGCGAGTCCAACGAGGGACGAACCGACCGTTGGGAAAAAGGGAGAAGAGCAAAGGCAGAGAAATTGCGCCAATGAAATTAGAAAAGTTGGCAATGAACACGGCCAGTCCTGATCCGAGCAGGGGTTGAAGTACAGGAGCAGCAATTATGGAAGTGGTTATTCCTAGCATAATGAGCAAGAAGGCTACCATGATTGCTATCCAGCTATCGGACTTGTGCCAGAGAATGAGAGCGGCAACAGCCACACACAGAATGGCTGAGATGATCAGGAGAGTGACGAACAAAACAGCATATGTATGAAGGGATATCTCCAGGCTGTTCAGTCCCTGTGTGCTTCCTACAGGGAGTTGGCCATAAATGCAGGAAGCGGGCGCACAGAGCCGTAACAGGTAATCAAAGTATGTTGGGAGCGTTATGACAAAAAGTCCGAAAGCTAGCATGCCCACAATGACACATGCTACTCGTGCAAATGCGAGTGTATATCTCTGCATACTTCTTTGTCCCTCACCTGAGTTCTGAGGTTGCATGTCCTCTCCTGTCAATTTCTGATGCAAGCGAGTCGACGACCATACAAATGCGTACCTGCTTCAGTATGTTGACCAGGAGAAAGTGTTGTCTTTGTTGCCATAAGCGGACCTCACTCCCTGATACTGCTTTAAGATATCGCCACTCTCATACGCGCCCGTCTTTGCGCAATGAGTGTTGCAATGCCGAGAATGACGACGGTTGGAGTCGTGATGATGAGCACTGCTACAGCAAACCCGGTCAGCAGAGTCAGGTGATGCTCAATGACACGCAGCACCATCCCGTAATCGACTAACCACGATATACCCGACATCAAGGTAAGCAGTGTGACACCCGCTGTACCAAGGATGCCAATCCACCGCTGGCGTGTGGCGAGTACCAGCAAGATCACATAAAGGACCATGAACCATGCCGGAGCACCGAGCTGAGTACCACTGGTCAACCAGCTATCTCTGGCCGAGCCTCCAATATTTGGATCAGATAGATTGAGTTGAAGAACGACAGCTGTACCCAGCACGTAGTTTAACACAAAAACGAGGGCAGCAATCAGAAATGCTTTCCGCACTGGTAGAAACTGGTTCATAATCTTTTATCCTTTCTTTGCAAGGTAAGTTCGTCCGTTGCACTATCTGCCAGAACGTATCTCCTCAAGACTACTTACTTAATGCACTCCACAGCGATCTCAATTTTGATAATATCGCCCACCAGGAACCCACCTGTTTCCAACGCCACGTTCCAGTGCAATCCGAAATCTTTGCGGTTGATCGAGGTTTTAGCCTCGAAGGCAACAACCTCTTGGCCGCCCGGATTCTTTCCTCGTCCGGTGAGTTCCGTATCAAGCACTACCTCGCGGGTGACTCCATGGATCGCAAGGTCTCCGACAACAAATCCATGGTTGCTGCTCAACATTTCAACGCGCGTGCTCCTGAACGTGATCGTAGGGTACTTATCGACCTCCAAGAAGTGGGGAGATCTCAGGTCGTTGTCTCGCATTTCTGTCCCCGTATAAAGGCTTGCTGCATCAATTTCGACCTCTACCGATGAGCGGGACGGATCTTCCTCGTCATAGAGGAGAGTGCCGTGTACACTCTTGAAATTCCCTTTGACCGTCGTGATCATCATATGTTTCGTGGAGAACTCTACGAGCGTGTGGGGAGGATCAAACTGCCAGTTCTCCTGGGTTTCAGCTTCCGTTTCGTTGTGTGTTGTCATGTGAAAACCTCCATTTTGACTGCCTATGTTAGATCGTACTTTCAATTCGTTACGTTGAGTTGCAGTGGAAGGTGATGCAGAGACGGGATGGATACACTCTTTTCTTAACAGGATGTGACCTCATGTCTGGGAACTCCTTTCTCTGCGGTGGATAGTCATACGCAATCCATATTTAGGGCGCAGAGTCACCAGCAACTGAGGTTCAACAGGGTGACCAGGCACCATGCGTAGCTGGTAAGATTGGGCGATGGTGGCCAGGATCAACTGCGCCTCCATCATAGCAAAGCTGCTGCCAATACACATGCGTGGCCCACTTGAGAATGGAAAGTATGCATAGTGCGATCGACCGGCAGAGCGTTCGGGCGTAAAACGCTCAGGGTCGAAGCGCTCAGGATCCGGCCAGTAATCCGGATGATGCTGTGTCGCATACGGGCTTATGATGATCATACTGTCCGCTGGTATACGATATCCTCCCAATTCATCATTCGCTAAAGCCTTGCGGCCAAAGATTCCGGCAGGTGGGTAGAGCCGAAGCGCTTCTTCAAGCACCATATTCGTATATTTCAGGTCTGGCAGATGCTCAAGAGTGGGTATGCTTCCACCAAGCACCGCATCAATCTCTCTATAGAGATGCTGCTCAACCTCAGGATGCTGGGAGAGCAAGTACCAGGTCCATGCCAGGGTATTGGCTGTAGTCTCGTGGCCTGCAACAAGCATCGTCATCAACTCATCACGTATTTGTTGATCATTCATGCCCTCTCCTGTCTCCTCGTCTCGCGCTGATAAGAGCATGGAGAGAAGATCACCCGTATCCTTGTTCTGCTGACGACGCTCGGCAATAATACGATAGATCACCTGCTCAAGTGATCGGTTAGCTGCTAGCAGGCGGCGATTGCGCGGCGTGGGTATGTTGATTGGTGGAAAAGGAGTATAAACATAGTTACAGAGAAGATTGAGCATTGTCGTCACGGCCGGACCAATCGTACTTGTCTCATCGCTTAAGTCTAAACTGAAAAGCGTTTGGCCAACGATGCCAAGTGTCAAACGCATCATCTCTTGTGCAATATCAAGTGAAGAATCTTGCTGAACATACTTCTGCCAGCGTTCGAGGAGCTTTTCTGTGGCATCGGTCATTATATTACCATAGGTAGCGATGCGCTTGCGATGGAAGGCGGGTTGCATAAGTCGCCGCTGGTGCAGCCATGATTCTCCATCATTGGTTAGCAGTCCCCGGCCCAAAAATGGATAAAATATCTTATAGGTGAAGAGATCTTTGTTATAATTGCGGTTATTCTCCTGGAGGACATGCTTGATACTATCCGGATGATAGATCAAGTATGCATCTGAGAACACGAAACGCATACGGACAACATCACCGTACTGACGTGCCTCCCTCAAAAATTTTAGCGGGTCCTGTTGCATCTCACTTGCGCTGCCAAGCAAACTGTGGTTGCGCAGACGCGAAGGTGTTTTGAGTTGGGACGGTGATGCGGTAGCTTTTGTACTCGAATTATCTATTTGTGTTATGGGTTGAGACATTTTTTTGCTCCTTTTGTAAGTTTCTGCTTCAGAAGCGTTTCTACTGATTACAATGCTTACAAAAACTCAATGTGAGATGCGCTTACGTGTCCATCGTACTGGTGTTAACATTTTGTACAGAAATGTGCGGATGGCCGCATTCTGCCAGATATTCCAGAATTGCGACCACTGGACTTTGGGATCGATGCAAACAAACTCGGAATGAATGGGTTCTGTCACACTGTAGCATGCTGCCAGTTCTGTTAGTACATGTTGCCACAACCAATTCTCCGAACGCGAGGCTCCCAGACGGAAGCCAATTTCATAAGCGGGATCGTTAGCACGTACCTGCAGCCGAATCTGGGCGATGGTATGCCCTTCATCTGCTTCGTAGGCACTAAAGGTGATCCAGCCTGCGAACATGAGTCCTTGGGGACTCATAAAGGTAAATGACTCCTCGTCGGAGTATATAATCATTACACCTGTGGAGAGTGGTAGACCAACGGGTACATCTCCGGGGATGAGCATATTGATGAGCCCCACTTCCCCAGGTGCAATGCCTCTTAGTGGTAGATAGTAGTGGTCCCACTTAGGCCAGAATTTTGGGAAGTTTTCCTTCCACATTTGAATGACTTCAGCAGGTTTAACAGAGGTTCCTTTAAGATGGATGCGGAAAGTTTTCTGCCACAACTGTCCAAAACCCTGTAGTGGACCGAGTAACTGGCGTCCTTCGACGTTGAGATTCAGCGCTCCCGTTGGCACTTTGCTTACCTTCAATGTTGATGTCTGTGCCCAATATGCTTCATCGCGAGGTTGTTTATCATGAGATTGAGTAGTCATAGTCTAATTCCTCCTTAGAGAATACAGTCATCTATTTATGTCGTGTGAACAACCGCCTCAGCTTGGATTTTTGTATCAGTGATGTCGATGAACTCGTTTAAGCGTGTGATCTCAAAAATGTATCGATTATGTTCGCTTAGTCCAGAGAAGAGCAGGCGTTTCTGTTGGTGTCGGGTGTAGATAAGAAGCAGAATGAGTAGCCTGATTCCATGACTGTTAATCGGCTCAAGTTCACTACAATTCAAGACGATCGTGCTGGTTGTCTCAGCATTGTTTTGCGTTCGAATATCGAACAATAGCTGGCATGATAATGCTGAGAAGCTCCCGTGCTCGATACTATTCGAGGTGGTATGTACTTGTTGCAAATTGATGGTCGTGTTGACAACGTGCATCATTTTGCTCCTTCCTTGACTTTATTGTCGATCAGGATCTTCAGGCTTTACCCGTGAATTCAATTATTTGACGGATTGTTGCTAAAAGAACTTCTAAGGTACCAGACTTCTCTACGAACGCTGCTGCTCCGGCGGCCTGTGCTCGTGCTCGCGTATGAACATCGTCATGAATGCTCATCATTACAACAGCGCTCTGTGAAGTATTATCGCGTAAGGCTGCTGTTGCAGTGATACCATCCATTCCTGGCATTTCGACATCCATCAGTACAATATCTGGAGATAATAGATGTACTAACTCAAGCGCTTGTTCACCGCTGCTAGCCTCCCCAATCACTACGATATCAGGCTCCATCAGTAGTCGCATGCGTAGGCCTTGCCTGACAATCGATTGGTCATCTACGAGCAACAGTTTGATCATGTTTTCCTCATCTATGTTTTCCTGCATGGCTCCGAATCGCTGGGACAGGCAGGTATGGTACAATGCTTACAAGAGCAATTGAAGTCTCCCGTACGTTATCGAGCATGTAGTAGCATACATCGGGTGGACTCGCCACAGGATCTATTTCCTTGCTTACAAGAAGTATAAACTCTGAAGCCGTCAGACATAACTGGCATCCGAACTATTTTCCCTAGGACTTTAGGCGTAGAGATAGGCAGTACGTTCGCTCCCGGTGAACGTACACACTCAGGTCTTTCCAGGAACAGAAAGAAAGGGCAAGAGACATGACCCCCGCTATTGAGGACACGCTCTTACAGCTCTTCGGGCATGTACGACAAGATCCTAATACATTGCCCGCTGTGTCGGTTGAGGATTGGCAAGAGGGTTCAGTGGAATGGCAAATGCTAATGGGCTTTCAGAGTATGTTGGAACAGTTGCAGCAGTTGCGCGAGCAAGAAGAGCTCTATCGCAGTATCTTTGAAGCCACCTATGATGGAGTGTTCATCGCCGACCATGAGACCGTAGAATTATCGAGGTTAATCCTGCGGCCTGCGAGATGTATGGATATAGCCATGACGAGATGATCGGGTTGGAGGGAACCGACCTCAACCACCTTGATTCTCACCCTCAGGTGGAAGAGATCGTCTCAAAGCTCTCCTCAGATGGTTACGTCATCGGCGGTCAGCTTGTTGCCTTGCGCAAGGACGGCACCATGTTCCGTACTGAGGGGCGGGTGACCACGTTCACTTACAAAAGGAAGCTTCATCGGCTGGCAGCAGTACGTGACATCACCGAGCGGGTAGAAGCCGAGCAGCAGTTGCGCGAGAAGGAAGAGCAATATCGCGGCGTCTTTGAAGCCACGTACGACGGATTGATCATCCTGGATCTGGACGGGTTCTACGTTGAGGTGAATCCAGCCTATTGCAGCATGTTTGGCTATACCCGTGAAGAACTCATTGGCATGCATGCGAGTGCCCTCACCACGCCAGAAGCTCTCCCCATACTGGATGATGCCCTGAAGACACTCAAAACAGGGAGGGGTTTCCAGACAGTGGGACAAAGCCAACGTAAAGATGGGACTACTTTCTATTCAGAAGGAAGTGGGACGACCTTCACCTATCGGGGGAAGCCTCATGTTCTCGGTGTTTCCCGTGATGTCACCGAGCAGGTGCAGGCCCAACAACTGCTGGAACAGCGCGTGGAGAAACGTACTCGCGAACTTGCTTCGCTGCTCGAGATCTCCCACACAGTGGTTTCCACGATCAACTCAAGACGGTGGTGGACTATACCGGTTCTTCGATCTTAACCGTTGAGGAGGAGGAACTGGTGTTCCTTGACAGTAGAAGCCCTACTCCGGAAGAGCAGCTGATGCAACTTCGTTTTCCTCTCAAGAACCTGGGGCTGATTTGGGAAACCATCACTTCCGGCGAGTCGATCGTCATGAAGGATGTTCGTGAAGAAACTACACTGACCCGGGCGTTTCGTATGGCCATGGGTGAGCTTGGGGAGACGACCTTTCACTATGTTCGAGCCTGTATGTTGGTTCCACTGTCGCTGAGAGAGCAGGTAATTGGCATGCTAGTCCTGACCTCAAGTGAAGCGCAGGCCTTTACGCAGCACCATGCCACGCTCGCCCTGGCGATTGCCAACCAGGCAGCTGTGGCGATTGAGAACGCTCGACTCTATGCAAAGGCGCTGGAATTGGCCGCCGTGGAAGAACGCCAGCGGCTGGCACGAGAACTGCACGATTCTGTCTCCCAGGCACTCTATGGCATTTCGCTGGGGGCACATACAGCTCGTCTCCAACTTGATCAAGATCCGAAGGAGCTGGCTAACTCACTGGATTATGTGCTCGAGTTGTCCGAAGCGGCGCTGATAGAAATGCGTGCTCTGATATTCGAGCTACGGCCAGAGTCACTGGAGACCGAGGGGCTGGTGGTGGCGCTCACCAAACAGGCAGCGGCTCTGCATGCGCGACAAAATATAGTGGTAAATACTGACCTGTGCACAGAGCCTGATCTCGCGCTTAAGGTCAAGCAAGACCTCTACCGGGTCGCGCAAGAGGCCATGCACAACACGGTCAAGCACGCTCATGCGAATAAGATAGAACTGCGATTGCATCAGACAAGTGGAGTAGTCATTATGGAAGTATGGGATAATGGTAAGGGCTTTGATACATCGACATCATTCCCGGGCCACCTGGGACTTCATTCAATGTATGAGCGCGTCAGAAGCCATGGAGGAGAACTCCAGATCGAGAGTGTACCAGGTCAGGGAACCTGTATCCTTGCTAAGGTTCCTGGCCGTAATACGAAGTGAGCAGCTTTCCGGAGTAGGCATGGGAAGGCAGTTTGCCTGAGGGAGACCACCTGTATCTAGATTGGCTCTTGATCAAGTCATGATCATGTACGCGTATATAGAGCACGCTGCCCAGCGAGACAAGTCCCATCAGCACTGAGAAGCCCATCAATCCATAAAATCCACCCAGATCTGTGCACATCCCACCTAAAGAGGCGCCTATTAATTGTCCTACTCCCATGATGACCGAGTACAGGCCCATGACGGCGCCTCGTTTGCCTGGAAGAAGCTCCGAAATCGCTGCCATATGGGTTAGTGAAGCAGGAGTAAAGCCACTTAACAGGAGCACCCCTATTACTACCAATAGGATGAGTATTAGAAACAAAGGACTTGAACTACCGGGGACATGAGCCAGGTTCTCGGCCTGGGCGTTGATCAGCGTCAAGCCAAAAATGCTCACACTCAACCCACCAAGGCCGATAAACATTACCGTTGTGCGACGCAGACGTGGCAAGACCAGCATCCACATCCCCATTCCTGCCAGAAACAACAGGCCAAAACCACCTATCAACAACGTTGCAAAATCTTTGCTGAAACCACCATAGAGCATCTGACCCGGATGGCGTAGACTCGCTGCCGGCTCGGGATAGGTTAGCATAATGACGATCAGGGTCATCCAGGCACCTACCAGAGCATTGACGGAGAGCCAGGCCGGCAGAAAGGTAAAGATACGTTTGTGGCGCAGCAACGAGAGACTTTCGGTCAGCGAATGATGCGTGTTGACCCGCGTTGTCCGCTGTACGCTCTCTTTCAAGAAGAAAGCGATCAGCATGCCATTGAACACGTGCAGTCCGATCACAACGAAAAAGCCCCAGGTTCCCAACAGGCTGCTGACTTTCCCGCCAAAGGGGATCGCCAGTGCCAGGCCGCACACGGTAGCGACTTCAAAAGCGGTCATTACCCGCGCTTGCAGCTTGTCAGAACCATTGCTAACCTCAGTGATATAGCCCAGGCTTGACGGTACATTGAGCGCGGTTGCAACCCCCTCAAGCAAGCGCCCTACCAGGACTATCAGCAATAAAACCACCAGTCGGGCGTCAAACGTAGTGGCATGTGGGTGAGGAAAGAGCAGAGTGGCACCGGCGAGACAAAGAGCTGCAACACTGCCCACGAGTGGAGCAGAGAGCAGGAAAAGCTTGCGGCCCAGGCGGTCAGAGAGACTGCCCACGATGGGAGCCAGGATTAGTTCAGTGATATAGAATGCTTCGAGCACAAGGGCAACTATGGTCGCTGAGGTGAAGTGCTCGCCCAGATAGAAACCGAGCAAAACGAAACTAGTGCGGCTGGCAAAACGTAGCAGCAACGTAGAAAGAATAGAAGCGAGGATAGAGCTGCTACCTATGGACATATTTGCTTTAGATGGCAAAAGTAGCTTTTTACCTGCTTCATGCTGCTGGATAGATGTTGTATTGGCTATTTGTGTTACTTGAGTATCGAGTATAAGAGTTTGGCTCATCATTATTATCCAATTGAATGCTTCATACGGGTTGTATTGGCTTTTTTATCATATGAATATTATTGGTTACCTAACGAAGTGTTCTAAACACTTCGTTAGGTGCATATCTAATTCTAAGTGCGGGTAATGGATTGTTTTTTTGTTCCCATCCTGAATGTGCCCTCCACCTCGAAGCAGGGGAAGTCTCTCTTTTCTTTACGCGAGTATTAGAAACTATCTTGATAGTAGAGTAGCATGCAAACATTACAAATTCGTTACGAAAAGCGTTACAAACTTCCAATTTGGTTGATATTTGAGAGTATTCCTCCTTACTAAAGCCAAGTATAGATTCTGACATCGCTTTAGCGGAACTGGCATCCGAACTATTTTCCCTAGGACTTTAGCCGTAGCGATGGATTGCATCATAATGGTGTCAAGTAATGGTGATCCGCATAAAGGTTGCGATGATCAGTCGGGCCAATTTCAAATTGGCACTGTTAAGATGGGTCAATTCTCAATTAGTGAAGTCGTTTCACTTGGCTTGGAAAGTGGTTCCTCTCTGAGGTATACTGAGAGATAAGCAAAACTCTGCGGATCTCGAATGAATGACGTACCATGAGGAACACATGAAACAATTACACTATTGTCTCGTGGATGTGTTTACGAATCAGCCTTTCGGTGGGAACCAACTGGCCGTGTTTCCAGATGCACGCGGTCTGACCCCAGAAATGATGCAAGCACTGGCTAAAGAACTCAATCTCTCGGAGAGTGCTTTCGTACTCCCTGCTCAAGATGGGGCATCTGACTATCGAGTGCGCTTTTTTACTCCTGCAGTCGAATTGCCCATGGCGGGTCATCCGACGGTTGGAACTGCCTTTGTGCTGGCCTATCAAGGCATGATCCAGCTTGTTGAGCCAGAGACGACCATTACCTTTGAGGAAGGTGTGGGAGTGGTTCCAGTGACCCTCTCTACGCGTGAAGGGCAGCTTCACTTGATCCAGATGCGTCAGCCGCTGCCCACTTTTGGGCCGGTGTTCACCGAGCCCGAGGCGATTGCCCAGATGCTCTCCCTTGATCCCGCTCTCCTGGACACAGCTCTTCCGCTAGAAGTGGTTTCATGTGGAGTCCCTTTCCTCTTTGTGCCTATCAAGAGCTTAGAGGCCGTACGCGCCATCCGCTTTCGCCTGGATATCTGGGAGCGAGTGCTGCGTGATTTTGCTGCCCCACATGTCTTCGTCTTCACGCAGGAAGTGATTCACCCCGATTCGACGGTACATAGTCGCATGTTTGCTCCAGCGATGGGCATCGCAGAAGATCCAGCAACAGGAGCCGCCAGTGGTCCGTTGGGCTGTTATCTCGTGCGCCATGGACTGGTGCAACCTGCTAGAACGGGGAGTAGTCAGATGGTCAGTGAACAAGGCTTTGAGTTGGGACGTCCCAGTCTAGTGCAGGTGAAGATCGAGCTAGACGGACAGCACATCACGGACGTGTCAATTGGTGGGCAGTGCTGCTTCATGGGTAAAGGGTGGATCACGCTGTCTGAGTGAGAGCTTCTTTCGTCTGTGGACAAAAAAAGATTAGAAAGGGGAAAAAGCAATGAACCCTGCACTTCAAGATACCCTCTTACAGCTTTTCGGGCAGGTACACCACGATCCTGATTCACTACCCGTTATACCAATTGATGAGTGGCATGAAGGCTCAAGAGAACGGCAACTGTTGATCAGCTTTTCCATAATGATGGAGCAGGTCCAGCAACGTATCTACCAACTTAAGCAAGCCGAGCAGCAACTGCGTGAGCGAGAAGAGCAATATCGCAGCATCTTTGAAGCTACTACTGATGCAATGGCCATTGCCAGCCTGGAAGATGGGATCATTGTCGAGGTGAATCCTGCGGAATGTCGCATGTTTGGCTACTCCTATGAGGAAATGATCGGTATGCACCCTGCAGTGACTGTTCATCCTGATTTCCTTACTCTTGTGACAGAAGCAAACTTCAAGATACAGGCGGGTAATCAGTTCCAAACTCAAGCATTGGCTCTGCGTAAAGACGGCACACCTTTTCCCGTTGAGGCATATCTCACTCCATTCATCTACAAGGGCAAACCCCATACCCTCTCCGTGGCACGTGATATTACGGAGCGCGTCGAAGCCGAGCAGAAACTGCGCGAACGAGAAGAACAATATCGTAGCGTCTTTGAAGCCACTTATGATGGTTTGATCATTTCAAATTTAGATGGGTTCGTCGTTGAGGTCAATCCCGCCTTTTGCGGTATGTATGGCTTTACTCGTGAAGAACTCCTAGGCTTGCATGTGGGAGCTCTTGCCGCTCCAGAATCACTACCTGTTCTAGATGAAGTCCTGGAGAGACGCAAAACAGGCATGAACTATCAAACACTGGTGGCACAAGCTATGCATAAAGATGGAACGGTGTTCTCTGTGGAATCCCATGGCAACACCTTCACCTACAGAGGCCAACCCCATACTCTCGGAATCGTCCGTGACATAACCGAGCGGGTTGAGGCCGAAAAGCGGTTACGCGAGAAAGAAGAGCAGTATCATGCTATTTTTGAGGCTACGAGTGATGCTTTGGAGATTGGTGATCTAGAAGATGGCCATATTGTTGAGGCTAACCCAGCAGCCTGCAAAATGTTTGGCTACTCCTATGAGGAGTTGATCGGCCTACCAGCGAGTGCAACCACCCATCCTGATTCTCTTCATCTCGTGACAGAGGGGCTGCAAGCAGTCCGGGCAGGCCATCATCTCGACGTTCAGGGACTGGGCTTGCGCAAAGATGGGACTCCTTTCTATGTCGAGGCACGTGGGACTCCATTCATCTTTAAAGGCAAGCCACATTTGCTGACGGTATCGCGTGACATTACCGAGCGCGTGGAAGCCGAGCAGCAACTACGCGAACGAGAAGAACAATATCGCAGTGTGTTTGAAGCCACCGACGATGGATTGGTGATCCAGGATCTGGAAGGGTTCTTCATCGAAGTCAGCCCTGCCTTTTGCCGCATGTTGGGCTATACGCATGAGGAACTGATCGGCCTTCACTACAGCCAGGTGACGTATCCTGAATATTACCCGGTTGTGGAAGAGAACTCCCAAAAGGTCCAGGCAGAAGGTAGAGCCCAGGCACAGGGGTTTGCCAGACGCAAAGATGGTTCTTCTCTCCCGGTTGAAGCTCACAGCACCTCGTTCACCTACAAGGGCAAACCACACGTGTTGGGAGTGATGCGTGACATCACCGAACGGGTCGAAGCCGAACGACAGTTGCGCGAACGAGAAGAGCAGTATCGAGGTGTCTTTGAGACCACCTACGACGGTTTGGTTATCTCCGATCTGGAGAATGGATGCTATGTGGAGGTCAATCCTGCCTTTTGCCGTATGTATGGCTATACCCGTGAAGAACTCATCGGGATGCATTCCAGCGCCCTTGCTGCCCCAGTAGATCATCATCTTGTGGACGAAGTCTTAGAGACACTCAAAGCGGGACAGGGCTACCAGACGGTTGTGGGACAAGGCTTGCGCAAAGATGGGACGATGTTCTATGTGGAATCGCAGGGCACCACTTTCACTTATCGAGGCAAACCGCATTCGCTCGCAGTCATCCGTGACATCACCGAGCGCGTGCAGGCCGAGCAGCAATTGCGCGAGAAAGAAGAGCAGTACCGCAACATCTTCGAAGCGAGCACTGATGCGTTGCTAATCGGGGACTTGGATGAAGGCTATGTCGTCGAGGCCAATCCGGCAGCTTGTCAGATGTATGGCTACTCCTACGAAGAGTTTATTGGATTGGGTCCCAACGACATCACTCCCCTCAATTACCAGCACCTCCCCGTAGAAGCTCGCTCGACAATTAAAAGAGGTAGCCAGTTCCAAACTCAGGGGGCTGTTTCCTTGCGTAAAGATGGGACAACATTCTATGTGGATGCTCACACCACGCCGTTCACCTATATGGGGAAACTTCATCAATTAGCTGCGGTGCGTGATGTCACCGAGCGGGTCAAAGCCGAACAGCAGTTGCGAGAAAAAGAAGAGCAGTATCGCAGCATCTTTGAAGCCACCTATGATGCATTGTTTATTATGGACCTGGACGGTTTCCTTGTTGAGGTCAATCCCGCCTTCTGCCGCATGTTCGGCTATTCCTATGAAGAGGTCATTGGCTTACATGCTAGTGTTTTCGCTGCTCCAGTATCTCTCCCCAATCTGGCCGAATCTCTGAAGGAGCTTAAAACAGGGAGAGACATCCAGACGCAGGTGGGACAAGGTTTGCGCAAAGATGGGACAGTGTTCTATAACGAAGCTCATAGCACCACCTTTACCTATCGTGGAAAACCCCATGCACTCGGAGTTGTCCGTGACATCACCGAGCGGGTGGAAGCCGAGCAACAACTGCGCGAGAAGGAGGAGCAATACCGCAGCATCTTCGAGAGTACCTATGACGCCATAAATATCCTCAATCTCGAAGGTTTCTTTGTTGAGGTCAATCCCGCCTATTGCAGCATGTTCGGCTATAGCCGTGAAGAACTCATTGGCAAACACGCAAGTATCACCACTGCACCAGAAGCCCTACCCATATTGGACGATGCCTTGCAAACATTCAAAGCAGGGAAGAGCTACGAAACGGTGGGGCAAAGTCTGCGCAAAGATGGAACAACCTTCTATGTTGAGGCACACGGCTCCACTCTCACCTATCAGGGCAGGTCCCATACGCTCGGGATCATCCGTGACATCACCGAGCGTGTCGAAGCCGAGCGGCAACTGCGCGAGCGCGAAGAGCAGTACCGCAGTGTGTTTGAAGCCACTTATGACGCCCTGGTTGTTATGGACCTACATGGGTACTTCGTTGAAGTCAATCCCGCCTTCTGTCGCATGTTTGGCTACACCCGTGAAGAACTCATTGGCAAGCACGGAAGTCTCACGACCGCACCTGACACGCTGACTACTCTGGATGATTTTCTGAATACACTGAACGTAGGGAGGAATTACCAAGCACCAATGGGGGCACAAGGCGTGCGCAAAGATGGGACGCTGTTCTACGCGGAATCGCATGCCACTATTTTTACCTATCAGGGTAAGCCCCACGTGCTCGGAATCATCCGAGACATCACCGAGCAGATGCAGGCACAGCAACTCCTCGAGCAGCGCGTAGAGGAGCGCACGCGCGAACTGGCTTCGCTGCTGGAGATCTCTCACACGGTGGCCTCCACCCTGCACCTGAAGCCGCTGGTGGGCCTGATCCTCGATCAACTCAAGACGGTGGTGGACTACACCAGCGCTGCCATTTTCACGGTAGAGGGAGACGACATAGTCTTGCTGGACAGCCGCAGCCCGACCCCGGAAGAGCAACTGCGGCAGATCCGTTTTCTCCCGCAGCGCCTGGGGCCGATCTGGGAGATGATCACCTCCGGACAGTCGATACACCTTTCGGATATGCGCGACGAGTCGCCTCTGGCGCAGACCTTACGTGTGGGCATGGGTGAGTTGCTGGACACCACGTTTTCCTACGTGCGCGCCAGCCTGTTCGTTCCCCTGACCTTGAAAGAGCTGAGTATCGGGATGCTGGTCCTGACCTCGAGTGAAGTGGGAGCTTTCACACCGCATCACACGACACTGGCTCTGGCGATTGCCAACCAGGCGGCTATCGCGATTGAGAATGCACGTCTCTACGAACAAGCACAGGAACTGGCAGCAGTGGAAGAGCGCCAGCGCCTGGCGCGCGAACTACACGACTCGGTTTCACAGGCTCTCTATGGTATCTCGCTGGGTGTGCATACTGCCCGCTTGCAACTTGATCGCGACCCAAGAGACCTTGCTGAGTCACTAGATTATGTACTCGAGTTAGCCGAGGCGGCATTGATTGAGATGCGAGCCCTGATCTTCGAGCTACGCCCCGAGTCGCTAGAGACCGAAGGGCTGGTAATTGCGCTCAGCAAACAGGCGGCGGCTCTGCATGCACGACAAAATATGGTGGTGAATACTGATCTGTGCGCAGAGCCTGATCTCTCACTCAAGGTCAAACAGGAACTCTACAGGGTAGCTCAGGAGGCTTTGCATAATACTGTCAAGCATGCTCAGGCGAGTAGGATAGAACTACGACTGCATCTTACGAGCGAGGATGTCATTCTGGAGGTGTGTGATAATGGCAGGGGATTTGATGCAACGGCTTCGTTCCCTGGTCACCTTGGACTGCATTCCATGCACGAGCGTGTGGCAGGCCTTGGAGGCGAACTCCAGATCGAGAGTACACCAGGGCAGGGAACCTGTATCCGTGTTCAGATTCCCTGCCCCGGTGCGATGTGAGCTTCTGCTTACCCAACTCCAACCATGTCACGCTTCTGAAACAAGTAAGCGGCAATAGCAATAGGGATCACGAGGTAAACCACTACCAGGAGGCCTGGTATTATGCCCAGTGGCCCCGCCAGAATGCCGCTTATGTGTACCTGCGCAATCGATCCATTCGAAGACTGCACCACGTCCGTGAGTTGTGCCTGTATTACCCCGATAGAGCTGGTAAAACTTGCTGGTGCGAACACTCCGCCAAGCAGAGAATCTGCGAGAAACCAGACAATACCCGCAATCATGCCCGCGACACTCGATCGTCCGATGACGGATCCCATGATGGCAATAGAGCCAGCCATAAGGGGTGTGAGGGCCTGCAACAGGATTATCACTAGTACGCTACCTAATGACAACGGAGCAATGGGGCCTGTCAGGTGCAGTGCTGCATTGAGAGCCAGTCCCAAAGCCAGACCGAAAGGCACAAGCACAATTAACCCGATACCAATCGCGACCATGAGTACCAACCATTTACTGATGATGAAAGGCACACGGTCAGCTCGACGTGTCAACAGATTCTTCCAGGTGTCATAGCCGTACTCACTGCCTACAATCACTGCTCCAAGGATGATCAGTAACAGCGGGCCTAGAAATCCCACGGGGTCAAGTCCTTGCAACAGCACGCCAGGAAATGAATAGTTCACTTTAGTGGGAGTAGTAAATGCGGTTGCGAGCATTTGTAGTGGGACAAAGAGGGCGATGATAATCAACATCACCCAGCCCATCGCACGCTTGCGCGTTTTGAAGAGGTCAGCTCGCAATAGAGAGATCATGGTATTACTTCCTTTCTATAGCCGCAGCCACACTGATTGCTGGCTGTCTGTTTTCGTTATGATTATCATCGGTCAACTCCAGGAAGAATTCTTCTAACGAGGAGTGCTGCGGTGTGATCTGGTAGACTTGCGCACCGGCGCTTACCAGGGCGGTCATTAGCTCAGGTGTGCGCTCTGAGGGCAACGCTACTTTCACTGAACGTGGACCAACCACCTGTGTTGAGACATCGAAGTGTGCAGAAACTTCCTGTACAATCGAGAGAGGTTCCGCTTTGACCAGTAGGGATGCATCCTGTTTAAGCAGGCCGGTCACGCGACCTTGGGTGACCATTTTGCCATGGTTGATAATCGCTACCTCGGTGCATATTTGCTCGACTTCATGCAGCAAGTGGCTAGAGATGAAGATGGTGTGACCGCTAGCGCCCAATTGGCTAATCAGTTCACGGATCTCGACGGTACCAGCCGGGTCCAGTCCATTGGTGGGTTCATCAAGAAAGATGATTTGGGGATTGTTCAATAGCGCTGCGGCAATGGCGAGTCGTTGTTTCATGCCCAACGAGTACGTCCTGACCTTGTCTCTGGCTCTGTCATCGAGTCCTACATGGTCCAGTACCTCGGCAATGCGATGCATGTCTTCGTTGCCAACGGTACGACCCAAAGCTCGAAGGTTATCACGACCTGAAAGGTACAGGTAGAATGCGGGCGACTCGACAATCGCTCCGATGTGTGGCAAAATGGCGGCTCGCTCACTAATGATGTCATGGCCTAAGATACGTCCTCCACCACTCGTTGGGCGTATCAATCCTAACAACATACGAATGGTAGTGGTTTTCCCTGCTCCATTGGGTCCAAGAAAGCCAAAGACGGACCCTTGATGGATCGCCAGGTCGAGTGTATCGACGGCGCGGTGCTGTCCAAAGTGTTTGGAAAGCCCCATCGTTTCGATTGCGAGTGTCTGTGATGACATTGTTGTTTCTCCTACTCAAGGCGACTGCAAGAGCCGCCTTGAACTATATACTTTCAGATGCTGGTCAGAGGCGCCTCTTCTGGTTGAGGTACCTCTATAAGTTGCGCGTTACGTTCAGGGTTGTATCCAAGTCGGCCCTTGGTGAAAATGATGAGCAGCAGCGCAACAACGCCGACTACCACGACAGTAGCCCAGCCTCCGTAGACAAAGGAGTTTGCCCATCCAGCGACGATAAGATGCGCGGGAATGAGCAGGACAAGCAGACCAGTGGCTGCATTGTTACTCCCATGGAGGAGCGTCGCCATGAGCACACTGCCCCGCGTGTGATTGAAGAGCCAGGTAAAGAGAAACGAGAGGGCAATCGCGCCGAAAAGGAAACTCGCGTATTTGGGGAGACTGAACGGCCCAAGCAATCCGGTAAAGAACGCGGGCAAATGCCACAGACCATGTAGCGTGCCGAGGATGATGGTCCCCAGGACCGGGCCGTAGCGTTGTTGCAACCTCGGCAGCGCAAAGCCACGCCAGCCCAGTTCTTCTGCGAACGACGCCGTCAGAATGGCGAACACGGCCTGTGGGAAGAACACGGTGAAGAGCAGCGGCCACTTGATCAAGAGAGCAAGGGGCAGGTTCACCCCCAGAAAGACGCTGTAGCCCACCCCAAGGATGAGGAGAGGGCCGAAAATGGCGATCAGGTACCACCCGATGCCCACCCGCCATTGCACACACCTGCGCAGCAGCAGTCTCAAACCTGCTCTGCCAGACGTGATGGCGGTCACGCTGAGGGATGCCAGTGCCGGCCCGGCAAGGGTACCGAGCACGAAAGCGATAAGAAACGCGGCATCTGGGATCCTGAAGGGAAGGATGCCAAGGCCATTCACGTTCCTGGAAAGCGCGAAGGGTAGCAGGAAGGCCCAGGTGCCTGCGAATGCGATGGCGAAGTAAGCCACCAACGGGTGAGCACTAATCAGACGCTTAAGCGATGAGGCGGTTACAGGCTGCGACGTTGTCGTGATGGTAGACATGGTGTGTTTTCTTTCTTTCTCGTCAGATGAGATTCTTGTTAGATTCCATCTGTACTACTAATCTTCCAATCATTGCCCTCTAGCTTTAACTGAAGGTGTATCTGGTAGGTCCGATCACCACGACGGACAGTGATCGTCATATGCGATGGATCGTTGCCTTGCAATGAAGGATCGATACTGTACTCGCTCACTTTGCCATAATATGCATCAGCCGAAGTGGCCAGAGCGGTAAACGCTTGCTGGTCTACTTGCTGGCCATTGATAGTAGCTCGACTATCCAGGTGAGTGTATGCATTCGCGTAGTCCTGCCTTATAAAGGCCAGACCGTAGCTTGCAACTACAGGGACAGGTTGATCAGTTTGTTGAAAAAACGTATGCAACGCGGAGAAGGCACTTCCAGCAACGAGTGCTGAAAAAAGCAACACTCCAATAGCGCTTCCAAGGACGATCCAAAGCAAAGTGCGTGATTTCTTTGGTTGCTGGCTATAGATGTAATTTGGTGATTGCGTAATTGTTGATACTGACATGATAGGTTTCCTTTCTCATTAGCGATTTAATAATGTTTCATATTTGAAGAGAAGCAGGTTTTTCTCAGGCTTCCATTCTGCCGCTTGCAACAAGCAGCCTAAGAAATTCCCAATGACGTATGACCGAAGCGCGATCACTGCCACCACTCTGGTAGCGTTGTCGCAACTCAATCAGGGAGACTATTTGCTCTGCTGAAAAGTCGCAAGTAGTCAATGTATCAAAGTCAGAGACAACTGTCTCCTCAATTGTTGTAGTTTCAATGTCTTCTTTTAGTGTGCTATATGGGTTCATTTTTATTACCTTTCGTTATGTTCATTTATGATGTTTGGTTCTAAACAAGCACTTCATAGGATGATGACTCATACAATTTTTTTACTTTCCTCGGGGTTTTCTCCCTTGTTTCTGCAAGTATAGGTTCAAAAGCCACTTAAACAGAACTTGCATCCGAACTATTTCTACTAGGTCTTTGGGAGTAGACAAGTACTGCATCAAAAGGAGTCGATGATGCACATGGACACATTGATCCAGGCATTTGTATAGGCGCCAGCCCTGTCATGCTGAGCCGCAGCGAAGCATCGCTCTGTCCATCGCGTGAGATCCTTCGCTTCGCTCAGGATGACAAACGTGAAGGTAGCTGATGCTGATGCGTATTGGGTGACAAGGTTAGGGGTCCTCGTTTGATGTTCCTACTAACCGGAATATTTTGTTACATGTCATGATCGCGCCTATCGCTGATTCATGTGTACATAATCAACCAGCAGTAACGGTCATCTGCAGTTCAAGTTAGGAAGGATGCTAATAAAGCGTTTTTGCAAAATATTACCAATTAAATGACTTAAATTGCCAAAATACTTGACAATATTGCCAATCAATGCTAATATCTCTATTGAATTAGTAATAATTATCAGTCAGTTAACGATAAATTCTATGTGATTGTTGATTACAAACGTAGGAGGAACAGAGTATGCATCCTATTATTACCAGGGACCCGGTCAGTGGAAACGAGCTGATTGTTACACGGCTCGAGAGTCCCCAGAGTGGTATCGTCATTGAAGGCCAGTTTAGCCTTGGTTGGATTGGCCGTTTAACACGCGAGCAACTAGATTTTGTCGAGTTGTTGGTCAAAAATCGGGGAAACATTCAGAAACTGGCGCAGGATCTTGATATAGCCTATAACACCGCTCGCAGTCGCCTTGATGAAATTGTGACGGCTCTGGGTGGAGCACCTGAGGGTGATGGACGCGCAGACCGTCGTCTAGTGCTTGACCGCCTGGCGGCTAAAGAGATCAGCGTAGAGGAAGCAATGCGGATGCTGAAGGGTTAACACAATGGCAACTTCAACCGATGAACGCAACCGTATTCTGAACATGATCGAAACGGGCCAGATTAGCGCTGCCCAGGCAGCAGAATTATTAGATACCATGTCGCCAGAATATGAGCAGCCCGGAGGGCGGATTGAGAATCGAACTGTGCGTATCTGGATGACTGACATGTCCACCAATCGTAGGAAGATGAATATGACTGCGTCAATACCAGTATACCTTGTCAGCATGAGTCTGCACTTGCTAGCTCGCCTTGTAGAGCAGCTCAATGATAGCACACTGCAAAATGTGATACGTGCTATAGAAAGAGGTACTACTGGTCGCCTTTTGGATTTGCAAGATTTGGAAGAAGGAAAACGATTAGAGATTTTTGTTGAGAAATGATTGGTTGAGTTAAGAATTGGAGGGCGATTCAATGCTACAAACATTTCCTGTTGGCAGTGAGCCAAAGGTGATAATTACGAATGTACGTGGAGATCTAAACGTGAGCGTATGGGATCAACCGACTATTGGCATAGATGCAGATGGCCGTGTGGCTCAGCTTTACCAGGAGGGCAATGCTCTCATGATTAAGGAGGGCAAGGGAGATCTTGGGTTACATGTCCCGTTCGATGCTGAAATACACGTTACAAACCTGAAAGGCGATGTTTCGATACATGGTGTGAGACGGGTTGAACTGGTCGAAATTGGTGGTGATGTCACATTGCATGATATCGGCATTGGTGTGGATATCGAGAAAATCGGCGAGGCGGTCGCATTAAAAGACCTTCGAGGTGATGTGAGAGTCATCAATGTGACTGCGCTGCGTTCCCGTGGTTCCATTGGCAATGATGCTTTCCTTTCTCATGTCGCACTGGTTGAGATGGAGACTGTAGGGAACGATTTAACCTTAGAAAACGTTGAAACAGCCGTAGTTGGAAATGTTGGTGAAGATCTGCATGTAGATGAAATTGCTGACGCTTTGAGCTGTGGAAATATTGGTAATGACTGTACAGTAAGAAGCGGGACTCCCTACGAGATCGCGGTTGGCAATGTAGGTGGTGATATAAAGGTGAGCAATGCAGCGAGTGTGCATATCGGCAGCATAGGAGGTGACAGTGAGTTAAGTGACGTGCAGGGGATTGTCGAGTTGGGTAATGTGGGAGGAGACGCAAGTTTTAGAGGTGTAGGTGGAAACCTTCAAGTAGGGAGTATTGGTGGAGATGGGGACCTGTCGGGCCTGAATGCCGCCCTGGAGATTGGAAGCGTAGGTGGAGATCTTGAATTACAAGCCACGTTTCCTGCTGGTAGTCATACCCGTTTGAACGTGGGAGGCGATGCCAGTATAGAGTTGCCAGAAAATGCTAATTTGAGCATACGTGCTGCGGTTAGAGGAGATGTCACAGGTCAGTCTGTAACGTTCGAAGGCGGTAACATGATCAGCCTGGTGTATGGTGATGGATCTGCGGATCTCGAATTGAGTGTGGGCGGTGATCTGGAACTACGTGGTGCCGGTGATCCTCGCAGTAGTGCTAATAGTAGCTCATGGGGAGACTTTGGTAAAGAGATGGCCGAACTGGGGCGTGAGATGGGCAGGTTGGGTCAAGAGTTGGGTCACGAGATAGCTGCAGCATTCCAGGAAGCAGGTTGGTCTCAAGGTTCCGAATGGTCCAGGGAACTAAAACGCAAGATGGATGAACAGGCTCGACGCGCACAACATCAGGCTGAAGAAAGCGCGCGAAAAGCTCAAAAACAGGCTGAGGAGGCCGCTCGACGAACTGGAGAGCGTGCATCACGCGTACGAGTGCGGGTGAATGACCGCGAGTGGCGTATGGACCCTGAGCGTTTGGAACGGCTGAAGGATCAGGCACGCAGAGCAGCTACAGAAGGAATTGTGGGAGCGCTTGAAGCAGTAGAACAGGCCATCGGAAATTTGGGTTTTCCTAAGTCGCCTAAACCGCCTGTGCCACCAACCCCTCCATCGAGTCCGCCACCACCTGCTGCGGGGCAAACATTTCGAACTGATACTGAAGGGTTGACTCATAGCGAACCATCGGCTCAACAAACTGCGAAGAGTGAAGAAGCCAGCATCAATAATGCTACAGAGCCTGATCTCGAACAGGAACGCGAGGCAATCCTACGCATGATTGCCGAGGGACGCATCTCACCAGAGGAGGGTGATATGTTGTTGGAGGGGTTGGGAGGATAAAAACACTTCCAGGTACCGATGCAGAAAAGGATACCAGCAGGCCCTGTAGCCTGCTGGTATCCTTTTCTGCATCGGTACCTACTTATTCAAAATCCGCTTGTGTAATTAAAAGGCAGTACGTGTCACGGACGGTGTAGAGCGAGTAAAGATTGCGTGATCCGCAGGCGCAGTGTTTGTACCGCCAGCAATCGTCAGGCCGGTCGTCACAGTAAACAACGCCTCATTGAATTGAGTGCCTTTGGGAGCGGAGGCTGTGATGAATAACGGGAACGCCTTGCCATCTGAGAAAGAGGTTGAGATGTAGTCTCCAACCATATACCCATCAGTTGTGTTCGCTAACCATGTCAGATTCATGGCCGAAGAGGTAAGTGTAGTGCTTGCCGACCAACTATTGCCACCATCAACCGATGAAACGAAACCAACTTCTAACTGGCATGTCGCAGTTGTGCAATTCGCGTTTGGATAGTAATAGTAAGCAAGTGCGAGATGAGCGCTATTCCCCGATGTTGAAGAGTCAACGGCCAGCCCGGGAATGAAATGATCGACACCGCTACCGACTGCATCGGTGGGAATGCGCTGCACAGCAGACCAGCTATTGCCATCAGTTGACGTACTCATCACGATATCGTTCGCGCTACAACCACTTTCAAATCGACAGTCTTGCCAGGCAACGTAGACTTTACCCGCGCTATCTATCTCAGCTGATGGAAGCGGCTCAGTGCGTATGCTGACTACCTGGTGATCGCTTTGAGCAGCGATTGACACACTGCTGTTCCAGCTCGATCCACCATCGGTGGAAGTGAAAGCCGAAATACTCGATGTAGAACCCAAAGCTCCTGAGCTCAGGAAAGGGACAACCACGGTCCCATTTGGCTGTACAAGAGGTTGACCTCCCAGACCGGTAGCATTATCTGCTGTTGCCTGCCCTGCGCTCCATGTATTCCCTCCATCGCTCGATGTACTCATTTGTACCAGGTCACCATTGGATGCGATATCCCATTCATCATAACAATGTCCATAGAATTGGCTGGTGGCAGTGTTATCACACACAATCCAATCCTTATCGAAGAAGCCGCTGTTCGCGTTCGCAATCGTCACAGGGGCATTCCAGGTAAGACCTCCGTCAGCCGAGATGTTCACGATGACCGCTGCTCCAACCGGAGTACCAGTTGCATTCGAGATAGCAAGGGATGAAATCATCCAGAGTTTATGCGCGGCGTCATAGCTTACCGAGGGGTCGCTGACTCGATCGAATGAGCCAGCAGGCGTGGCATAGACTGTGGTATTTGGCAGGAAGCCGCCATGCCATGTTGCGCCATTATCGGTAGAAGTCGCCCATCCTATATTTGAGGCGCCACCATCATTGAAACGACCAACCTGGGTTACCGAGACAATGGTCGAACCATTTGAGTAACTATCTGGCTCAACTTCAGTCTGGTGCTGGCTTGTTGAGTTCGTGTAAGGATCGCTGCTTATCTGAAGCAGTGATTGCGCTGTCACAGATGCAAATGCTGTTGATGAAAATGTGAAGATAAAAACGAAGGCTAAGAGGAATGCTACAAAAGCGTGGTAGCGAAAGCGATAAAAAATAGCCATACAGACAACTCCTTGTAACAATTTTCCTTAAAAAGAACGTTTGTACCCTGTCTTCTTGCATGGCATCTTTAAGCCTTAAGAAAACTTGTTACATAAGAATACATGTAGACTATAATCAGGGTTTCAGGCTACTCTGATCTTTACATTTCTAGAATAGAACTGGAGGTCATCCTTTCATTCGGGAAAAGCTATCGTGGCATTGACCCGCTTAGCAGAACTATGAACACCTGCGAACGGCACACAAGAAGGATCAAAGCATGCTTGCCTCGACGCGGCTCCCGCAGATGCACAAACCCTTATTGTTCGTACTTCCTTAGAACTCCTGCTCATCTGTGATAGCCCTGTGAGCATGAGGTCCACTTTTGTGCTGTCCTCGTGATGATCATACCGTACACTTTACTCTGGAAAGGTCTGTCCCCTCTTCTGAATCGAGAGTGGCTATGGTCTCGATGACTCCACAGAAGAGCTGGAGCAGGCAGTAGCTCCAGGAACAACAAGGAAGAGCGAAAGTAGTTCACATGAAAAGGAGGGCAATTTATGTTAACCGAAGACAACAAGACCTTGAAAGAAGTGGTGCCAATAGCCCCCCAACCGAAGGAAATTGCCGCCGACGTGTACTGCATGGAGGTAGGAACAGGGATCATGCGCTCCAACGTGTACTTCGTGCGCTCCGGCTCTTCGTGGGCTTTGATCGATACCGGATCGGCTAAGTGCGACCGAGAGATCCAGAAGGCTGCGGAGTCTTTGTTCGGAGCAAATACGCCTCCAGCTGCGATTCTGCTGACACATAACCACCCTGATCACGCAGGCTCAACACCCGAGTTGGCCCGGAGGTGGGGCTGTTTGGTGTACATGCATCCGGACGAGCTGCCGCTGGTCACCATGGACTCCTCCACCTACCTCTCTACCGTCAAGAAGTATGCCAGCCCGCTCGACACCTGGGTCATACTGCCGGTGCTGCGTGTTATGCCAAGGCGGCGGCGTGAGTCGATGCTCCCAGAGTCGAGTTTCAAGGAAGTAGCACGCGCGTTTGATCCAGGCACTGGCGTCCCAAGCCTTCCGGACTGGGAATACATTCCCACACCAGGCCACACACCGGGTCACGTTTCATTCTTCCGGCGCAGTGACTGCGTCTTGATCACGGGTGATGCCGTCTTGACCGTTCACTTGAATTCCTTGTGGGGATTCCTGCTGTGGGGTTTTGGGCGAAACAAGCAGAGACTCTCTGGACCGCCGTGGTACACGACCTGGAGTTGGCGAGCAGCCAAGGAGTCTGTTGCCTCTCTCGCACGGCTCGAGCCGCGTGTGCTGGCATGCGGCCACGGACTCCCCATAAGCGGCAGCCAAACCGCACCTGAATTGCGTGCTTTTGCCGATCATTTTCGATAATGTCCCAAAGAGTGGGGAAAAGTCAGGTGCCGCCGGTCTCCACCCGATGTCTGGCCACCGACCCGTCAAGCATCGCACGAGCAAGCAAAGAGCCGGGGACGCCAGCTCGAGGGCAGCGCGCCTCCTCATTGAATCACAAGGAATGGCGCAGTAGTGAAGGGAAGATCCCCGGCGGCTCGTTTCATAGCCGTTCGACAGCATCTTGCACGAGAGGCGGATGGCATAGGGCAACGATTCGACCGTATCTTGCCAGAAGGAGCGTATTCGTATGCAAATCTGCATTTTGAGCGTGGGCACGCGTGGCGATGTCCAGCCGTACATTGCACTGGGCAAGGGCTTGCAGGCAGCAGGGCACCAGGTCCAGCTGGCCACGCTTGGCATGTTTGAGCCAGTGGTCAGAAGCTACGGACTTGATTTCGCCTTGATCAAAGAGAGTCCACTTTCGTTTATCGAGCGGGTGATCGCCTCTGGCAGCAACTTTGTGCAGCGCCTGCTCGAGACCAGGCGCATCATCACGGCCATGATGGGACGTCTCCTGGATGATGCCTGGCAGGCAGTACAGGATGCCGATCTGATCATTACTTCCAATCTGCTAATCTATCCCGGTTACTCGCTCTCGGAACAACTGGGTGTTCCTTCGATCGGGACGCTGCTCGTCCCCTATCTGCGCACGCGAGCCTTTCCCAATCCCGCCTTTTTTTCTGGACAGCGCTCGCTGGGTGGGCGCGGCAATCTGCTGACCTACGATCTGTTCAATCAAGCCACTTGGCAACTCTACCGTTCCAGTATGAATAAGCAACGACAGCGCTTCGGCTTGTCTCCCTTGCCGATGCTAGGGATAGCTGGGCAGATGCTGCGCGAGCATTACCCCTTTCTCTATGCCTACAGCCCGCTCGTCGTGCCCCGTCCAGCAGACTGGGAGGCGAACATTCACGTGACCGGCTACTGGTTTCTGAATGCACCAGCCAGTTGGCAACCGCCAGAGGCGCTGCTGGCCTTTCTGGAAGCGGGACCACCCCCGGTGTATATCGGCCTTGGTAGCATGAAGACACGTGATCCCGCTGCAACAACAGAGCTCATGCTACAAGCACTTGCGCGAAGTGGGCAACGCGGGATCTTGCTCACAAGCTCTTCGGGGGTCAACGAGACAGAGGTACCCGGCGAGGTCTACACCCTGACCGAAGCTCCTCACGATTGGCTCTTTCCACGGATGGCTGCGGTGGTGCATCATGGTGGAGCCGGGACAACGGCGGCAGGTCTTCGCGCAGGCGTGCCGACGATCATTACGCCCGTGTACAGCGATCAGTTTTTCTGGGGCCAACGCATTGCCACTCTGGGTGTTGGACCATCTCCCATCCCACAAAAACAACTGACCGCAGAACGACTTGCAACAGCTATTCGTCTTGCGACAAGCGATCAGGCCATGCAAGAGCGGGCCAGGGCTGTAGGACAAACACTCCGAAAGGAAGATGGCGTTGCACAGGCTGTGCGCATCATTGAAGCGATTCTTGCTGCACGGACAACCAGCTCGTTGATCGGAGGAAGCTAACCATGTTTTCAATGGACCTCTCGAAGAGCTCCTGTGGAGAGGAGCGTACCTCACGCTGTTTCCGGGCCAGCTCTGGTTGGCGCTCCTCTATCCCACCATCAGGTTTGCCCTCTGGCACTTTGCTCCGCAGTCAGTCTTTCCCTCTATGTGGCGAGGTGGCAGAGTCGCGTTAGTAGCACAGGCGGGGTTCCTCGGACTCCTGTATGGGTGGGTAGCGAACGACACGGGAGTGATCCTCTGGACGGCCATGTCACATATCCTGATTGACTTCTCAGCGTTGGGATGGGACGTCTTATTCACCTGACAGCAGCGATGGCTGCTTCGTCGTTCGGCTGTGACAGGCTCTACAAGCAGACTGGAGAAATCGAAGCAGACCTGGCCTCGACATGGCTTACGCACATATGCAAGCCGCTGTTGCTCATCCTCCCCTATATCCGCCTCGACACTACAGCCGCACTTAGAAACTGACCCATACCTCCTTTCGTCCAGGAAGAAAAAAGCTACATGAACCTGCCACTCAGATGTGAGACACTGTAGAGATGAAT
>Ga0116218_1000389_pt1 | contig 31082 bp, 27 predicted proteins | sample Sb_taG_2_FD_88966 | JGI IMG/M metagenome (GOLD analysis project Ga0116218, IMG submission 88966) | Peat soil microbial communities from Weissenstadt, Germany - Sb_50d_5_LS metaG | ecosystem: Environmental > Terrestrial > Soil > Wetlands > Peat | place: Germany: Weissenstadt | collected 2010-09-21 | reverse complement strand
TCCGCCACGCCGAGCGCGCCTGCGGACCGTCGCTGGCCAACGGCGTCGAGCTGGGGTGAGTCCTCACGGCCGGTCGGACCCGGCCGGCCAGACCGCTTGCGACCAGCCAGCCCAGACGACAGCCGCACCGGCGAGGAGCAGAGCCGAACTGCGGCGGCGGGCTCCGAAACCCATCAGGGCATCGCCTGCCAGTCGCACCGCTTGAGCGGCCGGAGGCATATGGTCGAGCACATACTGCCCCCGCCGGGTTCCGGCGAGCGCATCGAGGTCAGCCAGGCTGAGCACCGCAGCAGAGCCGGCCACCGACAGCAGGATGCGCGCCGCGATGGCGGCCCTCGGCCGTCCCTTCCAGAGCAAGACGTTCGAGACCATCGAGGCCGTGACATCCGCGCCGATCTTGGCCGGATGTACCTGGTGCACGAGGACCTTGTCAGCCAACCGCATGCCCGCCATTGCCGCTCTTCCCTTCGTCAGCACCGCTCGTCATCGCACCGCACAGCCAACCGCGCTGGTCCCGAGCCGCACGCTGACGCGGAAAGCCCCGACATTCGGCTGCTGGTCGGCCATTTGCCCATTGCATCGGGGGGCGGCCGTCGCTAGGGTCCGGGACAGATCCGCTGACAGACGGATCATCGTCGCGATTATGCACGAAGGAGGCGCTCAATGAAAGCTGCCCGATGGTGGGCCCTTGTGGGGTCTGCTGGGCTGGTCGTATCCGGCGTGGCGGCTGTCGCGGGTTCCACTGCCGCGGCTGCGAGCCCGGGTCCGCACCGTATCGCGTTGCGCGGGTCGTTGACACCTGCGGCGGAGCGTTCGCACCCAGCCGGGAGCGTCGCGGCAAAGACCTCGGTGAGCTTCGACCTGCTGCTACGGCTGCGCAATGCCTCGGGTGCGCTGGCCTTCGTCCGCGAGGTCTCGAGCCCGGGCTCGTCGTTGTTCCACCACTATCTGACCGATGCGCAGTGGCAAGCCCGGTTCGGGCCGACCAAGGCCGAGCTCGTGAATGCTGAGTCGTGGCTTCGGAAGACCGGCTTCACCGTGGTGTCCGTCCCGAAAGACCGGCTGTTCGTGTCCGCACGGGGATCGGCTCTCCAGGTCGAGCGCGCCTTCGGCGTGACCCTTGGCTACTACATCGTGAACGGTCACAAGGTCCGGCTGGCCAACGGCACGTTGACAATCCCGTCGTCGCTGGCAGGCACCGTCTCCGGCGTGGTCGGCGTCAACCAGTTCCTGGCCACGAACTACCTTGCCCAGCAGGGAGGTGCTCCGTCGGGCCAGAAGGTCAGACCTGACCAGGAGCCGGCCCCACCCGCTGGGTTCCGGAACCCCCAGCCGTGCTCGGCGTACTGGGGTCAGAAGACCGACACCTCAGATTCGGGCTCGCTCTATGCGCCGTACACCCCCAAGTTGCGCTATGACATCTGCGGCTATGTGCCGGCGCAGCTCAGAGGTGCTTACGGACTGGCCAAGTCGGTGGCCAAGGGCAATGACGGCACTGGCGTGGGGATAGCGATCGTCGACGCATATGACTCGCCGACAATACTCGCGGACGCGCAGAAGTACTTCACGCTGAACGACCCCTCGCACCCGCTGTCGTCGGGCCAGTTCTTCAACGCAGCTCCCGCGACAGTCGACGACCAGGCTCTGTGCGGCGGCAGTGGCTGGCTCGCCGAGCAGGCGCTCGATGTGGAGTCCTCGCACGCGATGGCGCCAGGAGCGGCCATCCTCTTCGTCGGAGCACAGGACTGCCTGGACACAAGCCTGCTTTCGGCGCTGCAGACGGCGATCACGAGCGGGGCCTCCGTGGTGAGCGATTCGTGGGGTGACACGCTCGGCGACCTCCTCACGGACGCTGCCACCAAGACCGCGTTCGACAACACCTTCATGCTGGCGGACTCCACTGGCGTCAGCGTGCTGTTCTCCAGCGGTGACTTCGGTGACAACTTCGGCATCTCCGGGCTAGCCGTTCCGGACTATCCGCCGACCAGTCCGTTCGTGACTGCTGTCGGAGGGACCACGCTCGAAGTGAACTCCGACAACGGCCGCAAGGCTGAGTACGGCTGGTCCACGGCCAAGCAGGTGCTCTGCGCGTCCGCGACCACGACGTGCGGCACCGCGACCAGTCCGGCAGGCACGCTCAAGTGGCAGTCCGGCGGTGGTGGCGGAACCAGCTACTTCTACACCCAGCCCTTCTACCAGGCCGGAGTCGTGCCGGCCGCCCTCGCGCTGCGCAACGAAGCGCTCTTCGGACCGGTGCCGTTGCGTGTCGTTCCTGATATGTCCATGGACGCTGACGCTCAGAGCGGGATGCTGATCGGCCTGACCCAGACATTCCCCGATGGCGTCTACTACGACCAGTTCAAGGAGGGTGGAACGAGCCTCGCCTCACCACTGCTGGCCGGCGTGATCGCGGACGCTGACCAGGCGGCAGGCATCTCGCTCGGCTTCCTCAATCCAGTGCTCTACAAGGTCGCGACCGCAACCCCGGCGGCGTTCCATGACGTCCTGCCGCCGGCCAACCCCCTCGAAACCGCCGTGATCCGGGTCGACTACGCGAACTCGGTGAGCGCAGCTGGCGGGTACATCGTCAGCATGAGGGCGATCAACTATGCGGGACCAGAAACCTACTGCGACGCTACGGGCAACTGCGCCACGCGCAACGTGACCCTGACGGCCGCTCCTGGTTTCGACGGTCTCACCGGAATCGGATCCGTCGGCGCGAGATTCATCGCCGCGCTCTCGAAGTTCTGATCCGCTGATTTGGCAGGGGCGCCTGGCTGCCAGGCGCCCCTGCCACGGCGGGCCTTCCCTGCGAGCTCTCACCTCAGGGGAGGTCGATGACCAGGCCAGCGGTCGCGACGCTGACCTCCCCCGAGTACTCGTCGGCGGCCACGGTCCGGGCGGACGAAGGATCGGTGCCCGGCCACAGATGGGTCAAGACCAGGCGCCCGACCCTAGCCTCGGCGGCCTGCCGACCCGCCTGGCGCGCGCTCGACAGGTAGCCACGCGAGTCCGCAGGAACCCGGTCCACATAGGTCGCCTCGGCCAGGAACACATCGCAGTCCTCCGCGAGGGCAACCACGTCAGCGCTCGGCCCGCTATCACCTGTGTACGCGAGCAGCAGGTCGTCGGCGGTGAGCCGCAAGCCAGCATTGGGCAGCCAATGCGGGAGCAGGCGAGTCTGCGCACCGAACGGACCGATGTCCAGCCGGTCAGCAGGACTGAGTTCGCGCAGCAGGTAGGCGTCCGCCAGCATCGCGGGGCGGTCCAGCGCGAGTACCGCGTCAAGGGCGCCGGGCAGCGCATAGACCGGCAGCGGAGCCGGCGGGTCAGCGCTCAGCGCCCGGGCCCGCAATAGCGGGTTCAGGTCGGCGCAATGGTCCGGATGTCCGTGCGTGATGAACACCGCATCGACCTGGTCAGCGGCCGCCAGCTCAAGCAGCCGGGGCACTGTCGCGTAGCCAACGTCGACAAGCAGCCGGAAACCACGGTGCTCGACCAGATAGCCGCTGCACGCCTGGCCCGCCGCAGGCCATGCGCCGCACCCGCCAAGCACCGTCAGCCGCATCACGGCGAGTCTACGGCGCGCCCGTCGATCACCCCTGGCGCGGCAGGCGCGAACCCCAAAGCTACGGCGTCCCCGGCTGTTAAGCTCAGCTGTGGTCCTGGCTGTCAGATGGTCAAGTCGCGTCGCCCGCCCAGTTCGGGTTCGCTGCCGTGGCTGACCTGACCGGCCTGCTCGAGCAGTGGCGCTACGACCTAGCCGCCTGGGCGATCCCTGAGCACATCACATCGGCGGTTGCCGAGTCGCCCTGGGTAATGCCCAGGCAGGTCTTCGCGCGGCGCGCCGACCGGCTGGCGGCCGATCCCGCCGGGCCCTCGTTTGAGGCCGCCTGGGAGGCGCTCGATCCGGCTGGCACGGTGCTCGATGTCGGCTCAGGACCGGGCACCGCATGCCTGCCGCTGATTCCCCGCAGCACCGCGGTGACCGCGGTTGACGTCGACGAGCAGATGCTTGACCTGCTGGCTGAACGAATGGCCGCCCGCGGCATCAAGGCCAGGTGCGTGCCGGGTAGCTGGCCGCAGGTCAGCCCGCAGGTCACCGCCGCCGACGTGGTGACCTGCCATCACGTGCTCTACAACGTCCCTGACATCGGGCCGTTCATCACTGCCCTGACCGAGCACGCACGGCGGCGGGTGGTCGTCGAGATCGCGACGCGGCATCCGCTTACCTCGCTCAGCCCGCTGTGGCTGAAGTTCCACGGCCTGACCCGGCCGGATCGGCCGACCGCGGCTGACGTGCTGGCGATCCTCGCAGCCATGGGGATCAAGGTCGCGCCGCGCAGCTGGGAGCGGCCCGCCGGCGCGGACTATGCCAGCTTCGACGAACTCACCGACGTCACCCGGCGGCGGCTGTGCCTGCCGCCAGAGCGAGCGGCGGACGTGGCAGCGGCCCTGATCGAGCTCGGCGTGGATCCCGCTGATCCGGTGGATCTCGGATCCTCGGGCCGGAAGGTGCTGACCATCTGGTGGGACGGCGCCGCCCAGGTTTAGACGGCAGCACCCGTGCCTGAACAGGGCACTCAGGCCCAGAGGCGGGCACCCAGGTCTAGCTGTGCGGTCGCAAAACACCCGGGCCGGCGTGGCCGATTTGGCGGCTGGCACGTCTTGGTTATAGAGACGTAGTGACATCCTGCGCGACAGTGAGGCAGTACCCATGACCGATTGGCCGGACGACTGGTTCCGCGACAGCCCGCGGCCGGCGGCCGCGGGCCAGCCTGGCAGCGCGACGCCGGGAAACGCGGCCGGGGCAGCCGGGCCGGGCGGCGCGGACGCCACCGTGGACTTTCCCGGCCGAGCGGGGGCAGCGGGCCCGGCCGCGCCGTTGTCTCAGGACCAGCCGGCCTGGTCTGGCCAGCCAGAGGACCTGACCCAGCCAGGACAGCTACGCCAGCCGGGCGGACCCTGGCAGGCGGGTGGGCAGGCCGGCGGCTGGCCGGCTCAGCCTGCGACCCGAGTCAGCACCAGACCGCCGCGACCGGCCAGGGGAGCTGGCATCGGCCTTCCAGGCATGCCAGGTCCCGGCGGCTGGCGGCGCTGGCTGCGGCCGCGGCGGGTCGCCGCCGTGCTCGCCGTCTTGCTGTCGCTGGCCCTGATCGGCACCGTCGCCACCTACTTCTACCTCGACTCGAAGCTGACCAGGCAGAACGTGCTGCTGGACTATGCCAGCCGGCCGGCTCAGGGCGCCGGGCAGAACTGGCTGATCACCGGATCGGACAGCCGCCAGGGTCTGAGCCGGGCGGAACTGCGCCGGCTGGCCGCCGGCTACGGCATCGGCGGCTCACGATCCGACACGATCATGGTGCTGCACCTGCCGAGCAACGGCGGCCCGCCGGTACTGATCAGCATCCCACGCGACTCATACGTGGCGATTCCCGGCTACGGCGATAACAAGATCAACGCTGCCTTCACGCTCGGTGGCCCACCGCTGCTGGCCAAGACCGTCCAGAACCTCACCGGCCTGCGGATCGATCACTACATGGGAATCGGATTCGGCGGCTTCGTCCGGGTGATCGACGCGGTCGGCGGAGTCCGGATCTGCCTGAAGACGCCACTGGTCGACCCGGCCGCTGGCCTGCACCTGCACGCGGGCTGCCAGGTGCTCAACGGCGCGCAGGCGCTCGGCTACGTCCGCTCCCGGCACCTGTACGCATCGCAGGATCTGCAGCGGATTCAGAATCAGCGGGTCTTCCTGCGGGCGCTGCTGCAGAAGCTGACCAGCGCCGGGGTGCTGCTCGATCCCTTCGCCTCGATCCCGGCGGCGACCGGCGTGGCCGGCTCGCTGATCGTGGACAGCGGCACCGGCCTGTATCAGCTGGTGGAGGTGGCGTTCGCGCTGCGCAACCCGATCACCACGACCATGCCGATTGCCAACCCCAACTACCCCACCCAGAACGCCGGGGACGCGCTGCTGCTTGACACCACCGCGATGAAACAACTCGTCTTCGACCTGAACAACGACCGGCGGATACCCAAGTCTCTGATCACCGGATCTAACCCCGCCGGCTAGATAGCTCAGGTCCATTTCAGCGTCGCTTCAGCTAACGTTCAGGCTGCGGGCGGACAATAGCCAGATGACCACTTGGGCTGGCGAACGGCAGCAACCCTCGGCCAGGCTGCTTGTCGTCGAGGATGAACCGAACATCCTGGAACTGCTGGCGGCGAGCCTGCGTTACGCGGGATTCGAGGTCGTTACCGCGGCCGCGGGCACCGAAGCCGTCCAGGCCGCGCAGCGGCACCGGCCTGATCTGATCGTGCTTGACGTCATGCTGCCGGACATGGACGGCTTCGAGGTGCTGCACCGGCTGCGCGGCGGCGGCACGCGCACCCCGGTGGTGTTCCTCACCGCCCGCGATTCCACCGAGGACAAGATCCGCGGCCTGACCCTGGGCGGGGACGACTACGTAACCAAGCCGTTCAGCCTTGAGGAGGTCATCGCCAGGATCCAGGCGGTGCTCCGGCGGACCCGCGGCGGCGCGGCCGAAGCTTCGCCGAGGCTGACCTTCGCCGACCTCGAGCTCGACGAGGACAGCCACGAGGTGTGGCGCGACGGGACCCAGGTCCAGCTCTCCCCCACCGAGTTCAAGCTGCTGCGGTACTTCATGCGCAACTCGGGCCGGGTGCCCTCCAAGATGCAGATCCTCGACCACGTCTGGGATTACGACTTCCGCGGCGATACCGGCATCGTCGAGTCCTACGTGTCCGTGCTGCGCCGCAAGATCGACACCACGGAGCCGCACTTGCTGCACACCCTGCGCGGTGTCGGCTACGTGCTGCGGCTCCCCTCGTCGTAGCGGCAGGGTCAGGTTGGCCGGATCGGTGCGATCGGGACCTGGCGATCTGCTGGCTCGGGTTCGCGGCCTGGCGCAGCGGATCCCGCTGCGCCTCCAGCTGATCGCGGCATTGCTCGCGCTGGTCGCGGTGGCGCTCGCGATCATCAGCGTGGCCGGCGTGATCGTGTTCCGCGACTACCTGACAACTCGGGCGGATAACCAGGTCAGGAACCTCTACCACGAATACGAGCTGGTCCTGGAGGGATCGTCGGGCGTACCTGGCTCGGGGCAGTACATGCACCCTGGGGTCGCCTATATCACCGGGCCTTTCGTCGCCGTGCTGCGACCCGATGGCCAGCAGCTCAACCCGGCGGCTGGCAGCCACTCGGATTCCACCGCACCTATCCCGCTGCCTGACGTTCCGACCAGCCGGTCCTGGCTCACCGCCAACGCCGGCAAGCTGGTGACCGTCGGTGGTTTGCGCAGCCAAGACAAATGGCGCGTCATCGCCGTTCCAGTCTCCTACCAGGACTTCAGCGGCATTCAGTCAGGCACCCTGATCGTCGGGGTCGACCTTGGCGACATCAGCAATTCGATCGGGACGCTGACCACCATCGACCTGATCGTGGGTGGCCTGGTCCTGCTCGGTCTCGCCGTCGTCGGGGTCGCGGTGGTCCGGGCCAGTCTGCGCCCGCTGACCGAGATCGAGCGGACGGCCGAGGGAATCGCGGCTGGCGACCTCACCGCGAGGGTGCCCGACCGGGATCCGCGCACCGAGATCGGCAGGCTCGGCCGGTCGCTCAACGCCATGCTGACCCAGATCGAGACTGCCTTCGACGCACGCGCGTCGTCGGAGTACGCCGCGCGCAGGTCGGAGGAGCGGATGCGACAGTTCGTGGCCGATGCGAGCCACGAATTGCGGACGCCGCTGACCGCGATCCGAGGCTTTGCCGAGTATTACCGCCAGCGCGGCGGTGTGGCCAGCGTGGCCGGCGCCACCGCGGCGGCCGGCCCGCAACCGAGCGCGCCTGGCGAGATAGCGGCTTCCGGCGCCACCGATCAGCTCAGTCAGGCCGATCTGGACCGGCTGATCCAGCGCGTCGAGCGGGAGGCCGCGCGGATGGGCGTGCTGGTCGACGACATGCTGCTGCTCGCCAGGCTCGACCAGCAGCGGCCGCTTGAGTTCCGCACGGTCGACTTGCTCGCCATCGCCGCCGACGCCCTGCACGACGCCCGGGTGATCGCGCCGCAACGCAGCATCAACCTGACTGTCGGCACGCCAGAGGCACCGCTTGTCCTCGGCGATGAGGTCCGGCTGCGCCAGGTGGTCGGCAATCTGATGAGCAACGCCATGACGCACACGCCGGACGACACGCCAATCGAGATCACGATCAGGTCGGGCACGCTGGAGAACGGGCAAGCGGCGGCCACGGCGCCAGACCTCGCTGGCGGCGCCGAGCCGGCGGCAGCGCAGCCGCCAGGCCCGGTGCCGGAACCGGCGGTGATCCTCGAGGTCGCCGACTCCGGTCCCGGCCTCAGCGACGAGCAGGCAGAGCACGTCTTCGAGCGGTTCTACCGGACCGACCGGGCCAGAAGCCGGACCGCTGGCGGCACCGGACTCGGGCTGGCGATCGTCGCCGCGCTGGTCAGTGCCCACCACGGCCGGGTCTGGGTCGACTCGAAGCCGGGCAGTGGGGCGACCTTCGGCTTCGCGCTCCCGCTCGCACCTGAGGCCAGGCCAGGACCGGCGTGACGGCGGGCCGGAACCCTGGCGCGGCAGGCGCGCGGACCGCATCATTCCGTTGACCGGCATCGGCACGGCCTGCGGCCGGCGGCGCCAGGAGGGACGAGCATGACCCTGCCCGACCCCAGCGAGATCGTGATCATCGGCGGCGGCGTGCTCGGCTGCAGCATCGCCTACCAGCTGGCCAGGCGCGGCCGGACCGACGTGACCCTCCTGGAACGGCGCCGGCTGACCGTGGGCAGCACCTGGCACGCGGCCGGCCTGGTCGGACAGCTCCGCAGCTCAAGCAGCCTGACCGAGCTGATGCGATCCAGCGTGGCGACGTATCAGGCCCTGGAACAGCAGACCGGCTACGCGACCGGCTGGCATCGGGTGGGCAGCATCCGGGTGGCGGCCAGTGACGAGCGCTGGTACGAGCTGCGCCGTCTGGTGACGGCGGCCAAGAGCTTCGGCTTCGAGGCGCACCTGATCTCGCCGGCCGAGACGGCCGGGCTGTTCCCGCTGGTCAGCCTCGACGGCATCCGCGGCGCGATCTGGGTGCCATCGGACGGCTACGCCGATCCCAGCCAGCTGACCCATGCCTTCGCCACCGGCGCCCGTGCCCTCGGCGTGCGGATCATAGAGAATTGCCTGGTCACAACCATTGAGCGAAACGGAAGGCGGGTGGTGGCTGTAGTCACTACGGCCGGTCGGATCGAGTGCGAAACCGTCGTGAACGCGACCGGCATGTGGGGCGCGGAAACGGCCCGCCTAGCCGGTGCCGACATCGCGGTCGGCGCGGTCGAGCATCAGTACGTGGTGACCGACCGGATCGACGGGCTGCCGGAGCGCCTGCCAACCTTCCGTGACCCCGATGCCAGGTTCTATCTGAAACCAGAGACCGGCGGACTGGTCATCGGCGGCTGGGAGGACGGCAGCCGGGCACCCTGGCGGACGATCCCCCGTGATCTAGGTCCCGAGCTTTTTCCGCCTGACCATGATCGGTTCGCACCGCTCGCGCAGGCTTGCGCGGACCGGATTCCGGTCACCGCCGATACCGGTATCCGGACCTGGATTAACGGGCCGATTCCGTTCTCGCCAGATGCCGAGCCACTGATGGGCGTGACCGAGGATCTGGACAACATGTTCCACTGCTGCGGTTTCTCGGCCGGTATCGCCGCCGCGGGCGGTGCTGGCCAGGCCATGGCGAACTGGATCATCGATTCCGATCCTGGTCTCGATCTGTGGCCGTTCGACGTGCGGCGGTTCGGCCGCCCGCACAGCGTGCCCGGCTACCTGCGGAAGCGCTGCGTTGATGCCTACGCGCATTACTACCAGGTGGCCTATCCCAACGCCGAACTCGCCGGGCCGCGTGGTCAGCGGCGCAGCCCGCTGCACGATGTGCTGCGGTCGCGCGGTGCCGTATTCGGCGCGAAATTCGGCTGGGAGCGCGCCAATTGGTTCGCGCCGGACGAGCCCGGGCTTACTGAGCAGCGCACGTTCGGCCGCAGTAACGCCTGGCCGCGGATCGAGGCTGAGCACCACGCCGTGCGGGAGCGGGCCGGCCTGATCGACCTGAGCTCGTTCGCCAAGTACGAGATCACCGGGACCGGTGCACTGCCGCTGCTGCAGAAGCTGGCCGGAGCTGACCTGGACGTAAGGATCGGCAAGATCGTCTACACCCAGCTGCTCAACGAGCGCGGCGGGATCGAGGCCGACGTCACCGTCACCCGGCTCGGCGAGGCGGAGTTCTACCTGGTCACCGGCGCCGGTTTCGGCCGGCACGATAGCGCGTTCGTCCTTCGGCACGCACCAGAGGACGGCTCGGTGGCCGTGCGGGACGTCACATCGGCGTACGGCGTGCTGGCGCTCTGCGGCCCGCTGGCCCGGCAGATCGCGCAGCAGATCAGCGACAGCGACCTGAGCAACGCGTCCTTCGGCTACATGTCCGCCCGCCGGATCGACCTCGGGCACGCGCCGGTACTCGCGCTGCGGGCTGGCTATGTCGGCGAGCTCGGCTGGGAGTTCCACGTCCCGACCGAGTACCTGCCGGACCTGTACGAACGGCTGATGCGGGCGGGCGCCCTCGTGCCCGTGCCATCCGGCATCCGCGACGTCGGCTACCGTGCGGTCAACTCGCTCCGCCTGGAGAAGCAGTACCTGGCCTGGGCTGCCGACATCAGGAGCAGCGACAACCCCTACGCGGCCGGCCTGGGCCACGCGATCAAGGCCGACAAGCCGGAACTGCTCGCTGGTCCCGCGCTGCGCAAGATCCGCGACGAGGGTCCGTCGCAGCGGCTGTGCTGGTTCACCGCCGACGCAGACGTGGTCATGCACGGCGGGGAACTGCTGACCCGTCCGACCCAGGACCTCGCGGTCAGCCTGCGCAGCGCGGGATATGGCTACACGGTCCGCAGGACCATCTTCTCGGCCTACCTGCCGGCCGCCCTGGCCGACGACACCGAGTTCATCGTGGAGGTGGCCGGCGACAGCTACCCGGCCATTCGTCTCGGCGCACCGCTGTATGACCCATCCGGCTCCAGAATCCGTGCCTGAGCCCGTCGGGCCAGGCTGAGGTTGCCGCTGCCTGGTGGTGAGCAGCGGCAGGCTGCTGAGCGCGATCCCCAGCAGGATCGCGGCGGTCCCGGCGACCTGCTGCGGGCCGAGGGGGTCGCCGAAGATCACCACGCCTGCCGCGGCGCCGACGAGCGGCTCGAGGTTGACGAAGGCCCCGGCGACCTCGGCGGACACCAGGACCTGACCGTAGGCGAAGAGCGTGAAGGGCAGCAGCGTTCCGCCGAGCGCTAGCCCGGCGGTGGCCAGGACGATGCCCAGGCCGCTCGGGGACGGAGGCCTGCCTTCGGTGACCGCGGCGACTGGCAGGACGGCGAGCGCGGCGGCCAGGAACTGCACCGCGGTCACCGCGACCGGGTCCCGGCCGCGCAGCAGCCGGGTCTGCGCCACCGTGAATGTGGCCGACGTCAGCAGCGACGCCAGCACCAGGCCGTCACCGCCGACGGCCGCGCCTGCGGCCTGGCCGCCGGCCACTAGCCCGACACCGGCCAGGGACGCCGCGAAGCCGACCCAGGCCACCGGGCGCGCCACGCTCCGCTGCCAGATCGCAGCGATGATCGCGACCAGCACCGGGGTGGCACCGACCAGCAGTGCCGCGTGGCTGACGCTGGTCCGCCCGATCCCGGCGTTCTGCAGCAGTACCGAGCCGCCGTACCCGGCCGCGCCCCAGACCGCCACGGCCGGAGTGAACGCCGCGCGCAGCCTGGCGCGGCCCGCGACCAGCAGCACGGCGGCGGCCAGGGCGAACCGCGCGAAGGTGAGCCAGGCGGCCGGCAGCCACTCCAGCGCCACCTTCGACAGCGGCACTGTCGTTCCCCACAGCAGCCCGGCTGCGACGAGAGCAGCGACGGCGAGACGACGGTTTGCATTCATGCTGCTATGGTCGCCGCCAGTCTCGCAGAATTTGCCAGTTAGGCGTCAGGACGAGATAATGTTTCGTAACATGGCCGTCAGACTTGATGAAGTTGACGTGCAGCTGCTCACCGAGCTGCAGGCCGACGCGGATCGCACCAACGTCGAACTCGCCCGCCTGGTCGGACTGTCCCCGGCGGCAACGCTGAACCGGGTTCGCCGGCTCAAGGACTCCGGCGTCATCCGCATCATCAGCGCCCGCCTCGACCCGGCCGCCGCCGGTTTTCCGCTGCAGATGTATGTGACGGCCACCCTGCGGCGTCATGACCCGCGCTCAACCCGCGTCTTCGAGGACCAGGTCCGGGCACTGCCGCAGATCATCGCGGCCGACAACGTGGCCGGCGAGGTAGACTACCTGCTCACCGTCGTGGCCAGGGACGTCACCGAGCTTCAGCAAGTGCTGGCCGCCCTGGCCACCCGCGGCGGGCAGCGGCTCGTCACCTACCTGCGGCTGGAGGAGGTCAAGCCCCCATCCCGGCTGCCGCTGGCTCCGACCGTCCAGGCACGCGAGCACCCAGTCGGCCGCCAGAGTCGGACGACCCCAGGCTGAACAGCGCCCCGTTGACCACCAGCCCGCAACCAGAGCCGGACGACCCCGCGCCGAACAGCGCCCCGCTGACCACCAGCCCGCAACCAGAGCCGGACGACCCCGCGCCGAACAGCGCCAATCAACCTCGCGGACCAGGGCCCCACTGCTCGCCAGCTACAGCCGGGCGGTACAGATTCCGGCCGTTGCCGGCGCGCCAGCCATGCTCAGGATCCGTTCTGGCCGGTTCCGCTGTAGACATCGGTCCTGCTCGGCACGACATCTGGCATCACAACCCGTCCACGCCCCGTCCACCTGCCAGGCCATCCGGCAACGTTAGGCGTACCCGCGCGGTCCTCGCTGACGATAATCCTATATTCCCGATCGGCATAATATAGTATCGGAGTCGTCAGGCGGACAGCGCAGCCCGTGCGGCGGCGAGCGCTGCGGCCCGGTAACCAGCGCCGAACAGGCAGGCATGCACAAGCAGCGGGTGCAGCTGATGCAACGGCACCCGGGCCCGCCAGCCAGCGGCCAGCGGTGCGACATCGGCGTAGGCGCCCAGGATCCGGTCAAGGTACGGCGCCCCGAACAGCTCGAGCATGGCCAGGTCGGTTTCCCGGTGGCCGCCGTGCGCGGCCGGATCGATCAGGGCGCCGCGGCCTCCCGACCAGAGCACATTGCCCGACCAGCAGTCCCCGTGGATCCGGCTGGGCGGCTCGGCCGGGCCGGCCAGCTCGCCGATCCGGCCGGTCACCGTCTCGATCAGCGCCACGTCGGCCGGCCCGAACGTGCCTGTGTCGCGCGCCAGCCGGGCATATGGCGCCAGCCGGTGCTCCGCGTACCACTGCGGCCAGGAGTCGGCCTGGTCGTTGCTCAGCGGCAGGCTGGCGATGAACCCGGTCCACGGTGCGCCGAATCGCGACGACCCGGCAGCGTGCAGCCTGGCCAGATCACGCCCGAAACGTTCTGCGGCACCCCGGTCGGCAGCGCCTTGCGTAAGCCAGATGAGGGCCAGCAACCCGTTATCGCGGAAAATCAACTCAGGCACCGGGACGGCCCCGGCTTCACCGAGCCAGCGCAGGCCCATCGCCTCGGCTGCCAGGGCCTGGCCGACTGCCGAGAGCCGGCCAGCCGGATCCGCCCCGGTCGGCCCCGCCGTCGCTGACCTGCTCGCGATGTCGGCGGCGGCCTTGACGAAGAGTTCCCTGCCGTCGGCGAGGCGGGCGCGGTAGTGCCGCACGCCGTGGCCGCCGCCGATCGCGCGGATTTCGCTGACCGGCTGGCCAGCGAGCCGTTCCAGCCGGGCTGCCACCAGGCTGGCCGGCCCTGCCCGACCGGGATGCTCAGCCACCAGCGCGTTCGGCCAGTAGCTCGGCCAGCGCGGCGGCCAGGCCGCGCGCCGCGGCCCGCAGCAACTCGAATACCGCGGCGAACTCGCGCTGGCCGCTGCCGTACGGGTCAGGCACCTTCGCCCCGGCCGGCGCGGCGGGATCGAACGATCGGAACAGCCTGATCCGGTCGCTGGCCCCGTCCCGGCCCGCCGCCATCCGCTGCAGGGCCCGCAGGTTGCTCAGGTCCATGGCGAGCAGCAGGTCGAAACGGTCCAGCCAGTCCGGCGTGATCTGCCTGGCCCGGTGGCTGCTTCCGTCGTAGCCGCGGCTGGCCAGCTCGGCTCTAGCCCTGCGGTCCATCGGACCGCCGACGTGCCAGTCGCCGGTGCCCGCGCTCTCCACCTGGACCTGATCCGCCAGGCCGGCGTTCGCGAGCTCGGCCCTGACCAGGACTTCGGCCATCGGCGACCGGCAGATGTTGCCGAGGCATACCATGCAGATCCGGTAGGGTCGCGACGAATCCCTCGGCGCCGGCAGCGGCACCGCTGCGCGATGATCAGCGGGCATAAGACAAGGATGGCCGGCCGCATGGCCACCGCGACCACGTGGGACCGTAGTGCCATGAATGCCAGCAGCCAGCAGGAGGATTACCGTCGGCTGTCGTTCTGGCTGGACACTGTGCCCGGGCCGCTGGCACCCGCAGCCAGCCTGCAGTCCGATACCGAGGCCGACGTCGCCATCGCCGGTGCCGGGCTGACCGGCCTGTGGACGGCCTACTACCTGAACCAGGCCAATCCTGGACTGCGGATCGTGCTCTGCGAGAGCGAGATCGCCGGCTTCGGCGCCTCGGGGCGGAACGGCGGCTGGTGCTCGGCGTTGTTCCCCGCATCGCTGACCAAGCTGGAGCGGATGGCCGGCCGGGAATCGGCGATCGCGATGTACCGGGCGATGCAGCAGACCGTGGACGAGGTCGGCAAGGTTGCCGCCGCCGAAGGCATCGACTGCCACTGGTGCAAGGGCGGCACGATCCAGTTCGCCCGCTCCCCCAGCCAGTTGCACCGGGCCAAGGAGGAGGTCGGCGAGGCCAGGCTCTACGGCTTCGACGATGCCGACATCCGGCTGCTCTCGGCCGCTGAGGCGCGCGAGGTCGGCGAGGTGACCGGGCTGCTCGGCGGCGTCTTCACCCCGCACTGCGCCGCGATCCACCCCGCACGGCTGGCCCGCGGCCTGGCCGACGTGCTGCGCCGCCGCGGCGCGGTGATCTACGAGCGGACCGAGGTGCGGCGGATCGAGCCAGGCCGACTGATCACCTCCGGCTGCACCGTCCGCGCGCGGCACGTCATCCGCGCCACCGAGGGTTACACGCCCCGGCTGCCCGGATATCAGCGCGCGGTGGTGCCTGTCTACTCGCTCGTGATCGCGACCGCGCCGCTGCCCGAGTCGGTCTGGGCGCAGATCGGCCTGGCCACCCGACCCACCTTCGCCGACCTGCGGCACCTGATCATCTACGGCCAGCGGACCGCGGACGGCCGGCTGGTGTTCGGCGGGCGCGGCGCGCCTTACCACTTCGGCTCGGCGGTCCAGCCGTCCTTCGACCGGGTGCCTTCGGTGTTCGCCGCGCTGCGGCGCACGCTAATCGAGCTGTTCCCCGTGCTCAGTGATGTCGCCGTCACGCACACCTGGGGCGGGCCGATCGGAATCGCGAGGGACTGGTGCGCCTCGGTCGGGCTCGACTCATCGAGCGGGATCGGCTGGGCGGGCGGTTACGTCGGAGACGGGCTGTCGACGACGAACCTGGCCGGCCGGACCCTGGCCGACCTGATCACCGGTGCCGACACCGAGATCACCAGACTGCCCTGGGTCGGCCACAAGTCGCCGGAGTGGGAGCCAGAGCCGCTGCGCTGGCTCGGCGTCAACGCCGGGCTGCACATGATGACCTGGGCAGATCATGCCGAGGCCAGGACCGGTCGGCCGTCGAGAGCCGCCACCGCGTTCAGCCACTTCATCGGATCCTGACCAGGTTCACCGCGCGGCGGACAAAACTCTCGATATCGGGCGTACACCTGTCCGCGGTCGGGTTGGCACCGGTCGGTCAGTTGCTGGTACCATCGCTCAGGTTCTAGCGCCGCTAGCTCAATTGGCAGAGCAGCGGACTCTTAATCCGCGGGTTCGGGGTTCAAGTCCCTGGCGGCGCACCCGTCCTGACCTGGCCTTTCTCAGCCAGGAAGTGGTTCCGGCGGCCCACGGCGTGGAACGAGTCGTGTCCGCTGGTTCGTTGCGCTGATCGCGCTGAACGTGCACAACGCTCACAGTCCCGTGCACAGACAGTGACCGCCCGCCCCGTCGCGGCAGCCGTGCAGGTGTCGGTGACGCCGCCGCCGCGGCTCCAGGCCCTCGGGATCAGCCCGCGGCAGGCCGCAGCACCGCCCTGTTCACCCTGGCCGCCGAGGTCCCGGCCGCGATCCTGGCCAAGACCCTCGGCATCCACATCAAGGCGGCCATCCAGTGGCAGGTAATGTCGGAATGTCGATCATGTCATAAAGTGCCTTCGTCATTGCACGGACGTGCGGAGGTGGGTTCCCCCTCCCGGCCAGGAGAACGATTCCGAAGTCGGCGGGCTTGAAGTTCCGGCCAGCCTGCATCGTTGAGAACATCTGCTTGAGTTCCCGGCCGGTCAGCTGCAGGTAGCTGTAAACACGATCACCAAGCAGATTCGCGCCTTGGAGGAGAATGACGATCTCTGTGTCATAATACTCTTCGCCCAGTCGGGGGTGAGGTGCCTGAGCAAGCCGAACATCGGCCTGATCATGATCCGATCAATAGCCGTTCATCACCCAGGGTACTTCAGCGGCCAATTAGCCGGGCAATGCCTGCCGACGAGCAGCACGAAACGAACATGGGTCTGCATGTGATACTGCTGCCCGCCTTCCCGGTAGAACACGTCGATCGCCTGCGCCTCTGCCACTGGCCCGGTCGGCTTCAACACCGTGAGCAGATCAGCGCGATGCGTGCCATGAGCGGGCGGAATCCTCGCGCCTGCCGCGCGCATCCGCTGCGACCACTCAACCCCCGGCTGCGGCCCTGGCGGAAACCCATCCCAGACACCGACCTCGAAGTTGCCCCTGGTCGGGACGACATAGGAGGCGACAAGCTGAAGGTGGCGGGGCTGGACGAGGTCAACTTTCTGGACCACGACGGCTGACTGGCCGGTGTTTTCAAGGAGAGTGGCCCCGTAAGACAGCACCACGCCGGGGGCAAGGAACGAGCAGAGGCCGCCTGGGTCGCCGCCGTTGCCGAGAGGGCCGGTATCGATGGCCGGGCCTGATGAGCACGCGGTTGCCAGCAGTGCCGCCGCAAGCGGGGCGGCGATCCTGCTGGCAACCAGTCCGCCGATTCTAGGAGAGGCCGACAACTAGCCATCCAGGGTTGTCACCGGGCGGCCCCGACGCGCCGCAGATGTCATGGCTTTTGGGGCCCATGGTGTATGTGATGGAACCGTCCTGAGACCAGCCGGTCTGCGCGGTCAGAGTGATGGGAATCGCGGGAACAGGGATCCCGGCACTGAACGTGGCCGCCGTCTGGGTGTCGAAAATGGGCGACGTACCAGCGGCATAGCGTACGCACTGCTGTGCCTCAACTGGGGTCACATTGAGGATCTGCGCGCCACCGTAGTAGTCGTAGGGCTGTGTGAACTCAGGGCACTTCGCCTCTCCGTACAGAGCTTAGCGGAACTTTGTCTGGTACAGTTTAGTGGCGTTATCACCGAACACCCCGTATGGGATGGTATCCGTTGTGCTAATATTATACGTGCCACTTTCAGACCAGCCATTGACAGCGACACCAACCCCTAGATTCGAACGCTGTGACCTTATATAGGTAAATTCCTGCGTTTCACCGCCCGTGATAATAATACTCGTCTGTCCGACTTTCGCCCATTGCGGGCCGTAGACTTGGAGAAGAACCGGAGGCCCGCAGACACTGGGCGCCTGCCGACTGCTGGGGAAGCTTTGGGAAGAGGCCCGGAGGGTCATGTCGCCCGTGCTGACCGGGGTGCGTTGCGTAATGCTGACAGAGAACCCGTAAAGCGTAATCGCGTGGTGCGGGGATCGCGCTGGGACCGGCAGGACCAGACGGTTCCCGCAGCCATCCGCCCAACCGTCCGCAACCGCCAACCCCCATAGGTCGCTGACCTACTGAAACACTGATCTGCAATGCAGAACCGACCAGATACCGCTCGTCCCGTCAGGTGCTCCCAAACGACTGGGCTAGCTGACCACGCTCAGGCGCAGGTCTGCTACCTGGCCGGGCCGAGCGTATTTACTACAGGTTTTCTCGGCAATGCCCCGGTACCTCATCCGTCCTCTCGTTTCCGGAGACGCGGGCGCGGAAACGGGAATTGTGCGCCCGGCTATCTGGACAACCGGTGTCGCGAGAACCGCGGTTGCATCATCATGCAACCGTCCTGCAACCGCCGGGTGCCCCAGAATCCCGGCGGCCCGGGAGAATCCAGTGTCATGGCCGTCACTGTCCGCTCTGCGACCGAACCCGCGGAGCTGGTGTCTAATCGCTGGATCGCGTCCATCTCAGTGGCCAATCTGGGCTTGTTCATGGCCTATTTCGGTTCCCTTGCGGTATTGCTGCCGAACCAGGTTCAGGACATCGTGGGGCCAGTGCACAAGGTGGTCGCGTTCGGATGGGTCACCGGGCTCGGCGCCCTGGTCGCGGCGGTCGTCAATCCGCTGGCTGGAGCATTCTCCGATCGCACCGCGGGCAGGTTCGGCCGTCCCTGGGTGCTGTGCGGTGCGCTGGCGAGCGCGGCCTCTCTTGCGCTGCTTACCAGCCTGCACACGGTCGGCTGGGCCATCGTCGGCTGGTGCCTGGCTCAGGCTGGGCTGAACACGATGCAGGCAGGAATTGCCGCCTCGGTGCCGGACCGGGTCCCGGTCCCGCAGCGGGGGGTGGTCTCCGCCTGGCTGGGGGCTCCGCAGTGCGTGTACGCCCAGGGCGGATGCATCCGGTCACGAGCGCTGCCACCATCACCAGGCCGGAGACCGCGCTCGGCAGGTCCAGCCACCACCTCGGCCTTATCGACTTCGCGTTGCGCCCGCTGGACCACACGCTCCTCACCAGGGCGGCCAAGACCAGCAACACCAGGACGAACCACCTCAGCCGGCGCACCCCTGGCCTCCCGTGCAGTTGTAGATCCCGCGGAGCATCTGCTTCGCCTGCGCATACGGGGAAATGCCGGTGACGCAACTCCTCATCGCCGCTCACCGGTGTCGGCTCAGCTCTGCCCATCGCTTGCTGACGCTGGTGCACCACCCGCCGTCAGCGCCACCTCACCGCTCCTTGCACGGCGCCCCGCGTAGCCGTGAGCGGTTCCTCGCGCCGGCGGCCGGGGCGTGATGACGTTCCATGGCTCTGATCAGGTCGCAGTGGCGGCCGGGAACCGCGAACCTGAGATCAGCCTGGGTACTGCTGGATCTGCTGGATCTGCGCGTGATGCCCCGGCGCGCCGGCAAGCCTGGCGTCATCGGTCAGCAGCGGCAGCGCGAGGCGCTCAGCCAGCGCCACACACATGGCGTCGTACGCCGTGAAGTTGTCCCTCAGCTCGAACACGCGGGCCCGCAACGGCCGCATCGGGTGGCGGACGATCCGCAGCCCGGCATAATCAGAGAGCATCACCTCCGCCCGGCCGGCCGTAATGCGGACGTTCGGCTTCGCGGTGATCGCCAGGCCCCGGATGACGCTGGACACCTCCGCGTCAATCAGAGCCGGGGCGTGGACGGTCCGCGCCAGCCGCTGGCGGAGCAGTTCATCGCCACTGACGTTGGACAGCAGCCGGACGATGATCGAGCAGTCAACGACCATGGTCACCGGCGGCCATCCCGCGCAAAGGACCGCAGATCATCAATCGTGTAGCTCACCGGCTCGCGCGACGCGATACCGGCCATCACATCCTGCACTGGCGGCATCGCGGCCTCCTGCGTCAGCAGATCATGCAGGTACGCAGCGAGAGACTGGCCGCGCGACTCCGCCCGGGCCTTGAGCGCGGCGACAACCTCTTCAGGAAGATCGCGCACCTGAATCACAGTGGAACTCATAACCCAAGGATAGCCCACTTGCATGCACCATGCATGCGGTCTGGCGTGCGACGGGATCGGACGTCTCCTCCGCGCCCAGCCGCCCGCACCGCCGACCGAAGGACTATGACGAAGGACCGTGACCGAGCCGACGGCGACGGCTTCGCTGCAGCGACGTAGCCAGCCCGCTCCTCGGCTACGTTCGGTGACGGACTGTCGGAACCTGACCCGAACAGCGTGGAACGATTCGTGGAACGAGCGTGCGGGATCGCGGTGCACTGTGTGCGTTCGGGGCGTTCCCGCCGCGGCGTTTGTGCAGGCAGTGCGCTCGGGGCGGCCGGACGGTCTTCTCTTAATCCGCGGGTTCGGGGTTCAAGTCCCTGGCGGCGCACCCGCCTGACCTGCTGTAATACTGTCTCTATACAGCAAAGTCGTGGAACGACGACTCGTTCCACGACGGCCTTCCGGCGCGGCGGTTCGCTGCACACGTCGCACTCAACGCTCACAACACACGCACGCCGTGCACGGACTGTGACCGCAGCGCCCGCCCGAAATGACACCGGTGACAAGGTACATGACTTCCTGAGCACCGCGCCAGGACCGCCATCGTGCGCTGCCCTGACGCATCGGAATGTCAGACCCGGGCCGCGGCGCACCAAGGGCCCGTGAGCGCTACGTACATGACGTACAGTAGGAGCATGAGCGAGAGCGCGGTGCCGTTGCCGTACGAGGTCCAGGAGATGACCACGACGGAGGCGCGCAAGCACCTCCCGGAGCTGGTCAACATGGCCGCCTACGGTCATGTCACCACTGTGCTCACCCGCGACGGCCGGCGGCTCGCCCGCATCGTTCCCGAGGAGGACGCCTGGGTCTACAGCCCACCATGGCAGGAGAAACTCCGCGATGCCGAGGCGGACCTGGCCGCCGGGCGCATCCAACGGTTCGCCGACGACGACGAGTTCCTCGGGCACCTGGAAGCCTTGGACGATGAGGCAGGCGGGTGAGGTACCAGACCACCGCGGGATTCGACACCGCATTAGCCAAGCTCCCCCGAGAGCACCGCAGGATGTTCGTCGGCGCGGTCCGCGCTCACCTGATCCCAGGGCTGGCAGCCGGGGCACACCGCGGCGAGGCACCGTGGCCGAAACGTCTGCGCGTACACAAGATCGGCGAGGTCTATTCGCTGACCTGGAGCTTCTCAAGCCCAGATGGCAGGGCGCTGTTCACCATCGGCCCGGACACCGACGGTGAGCCGCTCCTGACCTGGCTCGCCATCGGCTACCACGACATCTACCAATAGCGAGCAACCTCATACCGCTGGGCCCGGCCAGTTGGTAGCGGTGACCGGACCGTCAGGCTCAGGGAAGTCCACGCTGCTGCACCTGGCCGGCGCGGTGGACGAGGCCGACGCCGGCACCGTCACGGTCGGGGAGTCAGACCTCGGTGCGCTGAGCAGCAGCCAGCGGCCGACTTCCGGCGCCATATCGGATTCGTCTTCCAGCGTTCCACCTGCTGCCCGCGCTCACCGCCTGCGGCAACGTCGTCGCACCCCTTGCTGCCGTTCCGCACCGGCTTCGACAAGCGGGCGCGGGCGCGCGACCTGCTCGCAGCAGCGAGTCGCGATCGCCCGGGCCCTGATCGGTGATCCGGGACGCTGCTGGCCGACGAGCCGACCGGCAACCTCGACTCGGCCACTGGTCGTGAGGTGCTTGACTTGCTGTTCGCGTTGCAGCGACCGGGGGCTTCACGCTGGTCCTCGCAACCCAAGACCCGGTCGCCGCCCGCTGTGATCGGGTCATCGAACTGCGCGACGGCCAGCTCACCGCCGACAGCAAGCCGCCAGCCCCGGCCCCTGGCATGCCGTGAGCCGCCCTCCGTCGCAACGGCGGTGACGGCAGTGTCCGCTGCGGTCGCCTGCACCTCGGTGCGCTTGCGCGTCGTACTCCCCCGGCTGGTGCCCTTCGGGCAGCGGTGCTCGGCGAGCCGGGCGGTCTGGGTGCGCGGTAGCTCGTCGATGAGCTGCCGGAACCTCGGCACCTTAAACCAGCGCAGCCCGGCCGCCTCGTCCCGCCGCAGGACCCGCAGCGCGATCAGGTGGAAGGCGGCATACGGCCGGTGACCGGCGATGGCGTGCAGGAACTGCGCGGTCTGAGCGGCGGTCCACACTGCCACAGCCGGGCGTTCCCCGGTGCGCTGCCAGTGCTCAACGCGGCCCGGCGTCCACACCACGGCCCGGGGTCGGCGGGCGCGCGGCAGCTCGGCCTGGCTGGCCGGGTTGCCGCCGATCAGCCCGCGGCGGGCCGCGGCGTTCAGCGCCGCCCGGGGCGTGGCCCGGATCCGGCTCAGCGTGACGGCCGGGCCATGCGGCTAAACCGGCATTTTGACCGGCAGAACTGCCCGGTTCTGATGTGGTCCCGCACGACCTTCCCCGGGTGCGGTCAGGGCCCACGAGCGCGCACCGTTGCCAGGTCGTGGCGCGGCCGGTGCCACCGAGAAAGCTGCGGGCCAGATCAACCATCTGATCGCCGCATGCAGCGGCCGATTCTGGCGCAAGGTCTTTAAACGCAGATCGCGTCGGCCTGTTGGCGTATAGGGGCCAGTTCGGTAGTGGCCGAGCGTCCCAGAGCCCTGCGCCGTCCGGGCATCGGCCGCCGGGGTAGCGGCGACGGCGCCGGGTGGCGTTCCGCGGTGCGACCAGCGTGTCAGTGCCGTGACTGTTTTCCGTGGGCTCAGCCCTGGATGTGGTTCCGCCAGGAGTGCTCGGGCTCAAAGCCGAGGACCTGCCGGGCGCGGTCGATGGCGAGCAGCGCGCCGAACGTCCCGACCTCACGCGTGAGCGGCACGTCCGGGAAGACCTCGGCGAGCAGGTCAGCCGAGGGCCGGTTCATCACCGTGTCTGCCGCCGCGATGACGAATGAGACTGCCGTGCGACGCCTTGCCGCACTGGCGACGCCAGCGCGGCTTTCAGTGGCGATCGGTGATGTTCTGCTGGTTTGCGCTCGCTCCCCAGTCCGTGCCAAGTGGCGCTGCTAGCGACATCCAGTGCTGGCAGGCGCCGCACTGCTGTCCGTACCACTCGTCCCGGTGCCTCAACGAGCCCTTGACGCGCTGCCCATGATTGTCGTTGTTATTGCAAGCATCACGGCTGCCGCGTCGCCAATCCCAGGTTCTGGCCCCGCCATCGCGCCTAACATGTCCACAGCCCCGCAAGGCGCGGGACAGGCACGTCAGGTGACGATCCCGGTCGGCGCACACGCTGCGGTCTATGGCAAGACCTCGACAGGTCAGCGGTTCGGCTACTCGTACGTCCAAGGCGCAACGGGACCACAGGTCGCAATACCGGCAACTGCCGTGGCAGCGTGCACGGTATATGTCTCTGATCTCGTCCTGGATGCCAAGTTTTATTGGTCAGGCGAGCAAGTTTGTTCCGGTGCCTTCGGACTCCAGAACGTACGGAGCCAGGAGTTGCGCAGTAGCTGGAGTGGCTGGCGAGGATACTCGCTTTGGAGTAGCTGGAGCACGCCGACTACCAATCAGGTCGTGACGGAGTATTACTCCACAATATGCAATTACGGGAAAGGCAATTACGATTACGAGGCCGTGGTCGAAGGGCAAGCCACCAATATCGGCAGTAGCCCTCCTGTTGCATCGGGCAACATACTGACAAGCAAGCCCTGTGGACCGCAGAACTAGCGGAACAGATCAGTAGGGGACTGGCATGTTCCGAAGCCGTGGTCGCCCGCGGAGTATCCTGAGATGCTAGCCCTCCTGTTGCATCGGGCAACATACTTGCAAGAACGTACTGGCAAGCAAACCTCTGGACCGCAGAACTAGCGGACCAGATCAGTAAGGGGACTGGGATGTTCCGAAGCAGGGGTCGCCCGCGGAGTAGGCCAGAGATGTCCGAACAGCCCTTGAGGACACCGGAACCAGGGGTTGCTTGGAACTCAAGGACATACTCTGCGTCAGCCAATTGGCTCGTACATTGGTGGCGAACGCGAAGGGTGAGAATTCGGAGGTCGTAGTACTCCTCACCTCAATATCGGCCGGGTGGTAGCAGCGGGCAGCACGGCCGGGAACTCCGCCCCGGTCTTCGTCAAGCCCGGTTCTTCTATTGGCGTAGGCTGATAACAGTCGGGCCTGGCGGAGGCGGATTCTTGTGAGCGAGCTGCTGGTCGAGGACGCTCCCGGCGTCGCGGGTGCGGCGCACGAGGAAGCCGGGGCAAGGTCGTCTACATCACTGAGGGCGGGCAGCGGCTGGCCGCGATCGTGTCGGCGGACTACGCTGCTGACCTTCTGGAGGATCTCGCCGACGCGCAGGCTGCCCGGCGAGTCGCTGGCCGAGGCCGGCGACAACATCCGGTGGGGCCAGATCCGGGCCGAGGCCGCGCTGTAGCTGCCCGTGACGTACCGGATCGAGTGGCGCCTGCGCGCCGCAAGGCATTCCCGACGCTGGACAAGCCGGTCCGCCAGCGCATCGCGGTCGTCGTTGATCAGCTCGCCGAGGATCCCCGGCCGCCGGGGGTCAAGCCCCTGTCCGGGAGCAAGGAGTGTTCCGGGTCCAGGTCGCGGACGCCTACCGGATCTTGTACATGCTCGATGACGGCGACCTGGTGGTCCCAGTCGTCAACGCAGGACATCGGCGTGAGATCTACCGCTGACCCTCATGCGGCGGGCGACCTGTCGCGTTGCTGACCCCAGGGCCCCGGTTCGGCTGGAAAGAGGGATCGTGGGTCAGGAGTCATGACTCTCGTTGGTCAGCTCGGCGGGTAGCTGGTGATCGGCGTCCAGGTGTTGCTGGTTCCCTACTGCTGCTGACGCTGGAGGTGGCAAGCTGGCGAGTGGCCGGGTCGTAGCTGTAGGGGATCTTGGACCAGGGGACGTGGGTGGGTGCGGTGGCCACGTCGATCTCGACGGGCTGCCGTCCAGGTCGTAGAAGGCGCCCACCGCGTAGTACGACGCGTACGACGACAATGCGCCGCTGGTCGAGGCTGGGTAGCCGAAGTTGTCGTGGCCGTAGCTGACGGTCTCGGCCTGCAGGCCCCGGCGGAGGGGTAGGACTGGCCGGTCATCTGGCCAGCGGAGTCATAGGCGTAGGCGAACTGGTAGGACTGGCCGCTGCTGCCGCCCAGGGCGCCGGTGACAGAGTTGGCCGGGATCTGGTAGGTGACGCGGTCTCGGGCTGGTACAGCGAGCTGTACTTGCCGGTGCTGACCGTGTACGCCTCGCCGCTGGAGCCGCCGGCGTATGAGGCGGCGGCGGCGAGCTGGCCGATGGCCTTGGCGCTGGAGCCGACGACGGGGTTGTCCAGGGCCGCGGTGTCGTAGGTCCAGGCGGCGAGCTGGTTGCTGCCCGACGGGGCCGCCCCGCCGGTGGTGTTGTACTCGGCGGTCCTGCGCCCGGCGGCGGCGTAGGCCCAGGTGATCGTCTTGCCGGCCGCGTCCGTTGCGGAGGTGAGCTGGCCCAGGTCGTCCCAGGTGCTGGCGGTGCTGCCGGTGTCCGGGTCGGTCGCGGACACGACCCGGCCGAGCAGGTCGGAGGTCCACGTCCAGGTGTTGCCGCCGGCGTCGGTGACGGTCCTGGTGGACCCTCCGGAGATGTAGGCGTAGGCGTAGGCGGTGGCGTCGTAGGCGCCGGACGCGGACGTAGCGGAGTGGTACTGGTCGATCTCGGTGGTCCGGCCGCGGGCGTCGGTGTAGGTGGTGGTGATCGTCCCGCCGGCCGGGGGTCACGGTGACCGCGTCCGCTCCGGGGTATGCCCAGGTGGTCTTCCACTGCTGGTTGCCGTAGGAGTCAAAGTCGGCCTCGGTTGTCCGGCCGGCGCCGTCGTAGGTATAGGCGGTCTCGTTGGGGATCTGCGGCTCGGTGGTGACGTACAGGCAGCCGGACGGTCCCGGGCCGCACGGCGCGGACGGAGCCGTCGGCCGAGGCGGTGCTGCCGGTCTGGCCGGGCAGCCAGATGGAGGTGACCTTCCTGCGCCCGAGAATCGTCGGCACCGCGCTCTCGCTGCCCGCTCACCGGAAGATTGCCGGCGACGTGACGAAGGTCGCCCTGAAAGACGCCTTCCGCGAGATTTTGCCGGACTATGTCACCGTCCGCCGGAAACAGCGTTTCCCGTGCCCGATGAGCCAATGGCTGCGCTCCGAACTTTGCCGGACGCTGCGAGCGTCCGCGACTTGGTCCGTCGCGGACTTGTGGAGTGTGACAAGGGAGCAGGAGCTGTGGCGCGAGCACCTTGAATACCGGCGTGACTGGGGCCAGCAACTGTGGCGTCTGGCAACGGCCCGAGCGTGGTGGCGATCCGTGTCCACGTATCGGCGCTGACGCCACCAGGGCACTACCACCGCAGGGCCGATCAGCGCACCCGCGAGGTAGCAGGCAGGGGAAGGGTTGACTAATATCGGTGAACGAGGTTCTTTTGCCGGGGCGGCAGTGCGGGAGCAGTTCGTCGGCGGTCTTGGTCCAGGTGCAGGACTGGCAGCGGGCGTTCCAGCCCCATACAGGTCTCGATCGCGGTGATGAGGTCCTTGACGGATCGGAACGTGCAGCCGCAGATGGCCGCTGCCGAAGAACGGGTGATGCTGCCGAAGAAGACGCACGGCGATGTCAGAGACACCACGCGGTCGAGCCGTGATCCTGAAGGAGCTTTGCACGCGACAGGTTGTTGATATGAAAGCCGCAGTCGATCACATTCAGTCACGGACCTCGGATGCATGACGTCGTTGCCGTGGAACGATTCGTGGAACGAGCGTCGCGGGACCATGGTGCATTGTGTGCGTTCCGGACGTTCGCGCCGCGGTGTTTGTGCAGGCAGTGCGTCCAGTGCGGCCGGCCTCTTAATCCGCGGGTTCGGGGTTCAAGTCCCTGGCGGCGCACCCGTCCTGACCTGGAGTTATACCCGAGACGCCTCCCGATGCTGATCGTGCGTGGGGCCAGACTGGGGCCGTCGTGGGGCCCGTCGCGGGGCCCGCTGCCACCAGCTCTGGCGGGCGCATTCCGGGTCCGCCTTCCTGATCGGCCAAGCGCGCAGCATTCAGCCCGGCCCGGCGTACCACGCCGACCGGTCGTGCGATAGATGTTTTCGGTTAGCTCCCCTGGCATCGGCGGTCAACGGCTGCGGGCCCTGCGGGGCCTGGTTATGCGGATGCGCCTGCCGGTGTTTATCGAGGGCGGGCGCGGCTGCGGCGGCGCGGGCGGCCGATCTGCCGGGCCGGGTGCGCCCGCGACCGCCGCCCCGATACAGGCTCCCCGCGTCGCCGGCGTTGCGTACGCCTGGCCTGGTGCCGGCGGCGGCGCCGGGTGCCGGGAACCAGGCATCCGGCCCTGACGATCAGCGCAGCGACCTTCTCCGCGGCCGCGGACGCGACCTCGGGCAGGACCGATAATGGCGACGTCAGATATTCGAACTGTCGGAATGCCTGGCTGGATGGGGCGTCCGGCGGCTGACGTCGGCGGCGTAGTTGGTCCAGTCGCCTCCGGACAGGCGTTGCCAGGTGACGGCGACGTCGGTGTGGATGCCCAGGGTGCGGGCGAGGATGGCGGCGGGGATCTCGGCGGCGAGCTGGAAGAGCGCGGTGCTGCGTGCCTGGCCGGGACGGATGCCAAGGTCGCCTAGCCGCTGGGTTAGCCGCGCGGTGCTGACAGGCCGTCCGGGCTGGCCGCCGGGGAAGAGCCAGTGCGATGGTTCCGCCGCTCCGATCGTGGCGTGGCCTTTGCGGTTTGCCAGGACGGCGCGGGCGAGGCCGGTGACCGGCTCGGGCAGCTGGATGGGGGCGCGGCCGAGGCGGAGCCGGACGTCGTGTTCGCTGACCCGGATCTGGCTGATGGTCATGCGGCTGATCGCTGTCGTTCCCTGTGCGTAGAGGAGGACGAAAAGCCCGGCGAGCCGGTCTTCAGGCTTGAGGTTGTCGTCGTGCAGGAGCCGCCTCGCGATGTCCCAGCGGTCCTGGTGATCGAGTAGCTGGGCCGGCCCGTTCCATCGCGGGGCCGCAGCGAGGTAGCCGGCGGTGAGCTTGCTGCCGCGGGCCCAGCGGATGAACCGGCCGGCTTCCTCGCGGTAGACGGCTCGCTCATCGGCGGGCCACCGGTCGAGGTCGGCCTGCTGGCAGCTGCTCAGGGTGAGGTCGTGCGCGTCGAGCCAGTCAAGGAACGCGATGGCGCCGCGGGCCAGCCGCCGGATCATGAGGGACTGCTGGCGGGTAGCGGGACTTCCGTTGTTCCGGCTGCGCAGGCGCCTGATCAGGTGCCAGATCAGGTAGCGGTGCAGCAGCCGTCGCCGCTCGGTGTCCTGCTGGGAGTCCAGGAGGGCGGCGAGAAAGGCTTCGAGCCGGATCATTTCCTCGTCGCGCTCGGGCAGCGCGCCGACGGCGACGAGCGTCTGGCGCAGGTGAGCGAGAGCCTGGGTGCCGGGCAGTTCGTCGAAAGCCTGGTGGGTGAGCGGCATGCGGCCCGCGGCGAGGTCGGACAGCACGGGAGCGATGACCGGCTTGGTCAGCCAGCGCATGGCCGTGCCCGGGTGCTCGGCAGCGGCGATCTGGTGGCGGAGTGCCCGCAGCCCGGGCGGAAGTGCCCTGCTGGCAGGACCCATGAGCTCGTCGAGGCGCCTGCTGACGAGGCAGCGAGCGCACCGGCCGGGACGGGGATGGCCAGGGTCGCTGCAGGAGGGGCAATCGGTCCAGGGTGCGGGCGCGGTGCAGCTGGCGCACAGCGGGCCGGCCAGGGTGCCCGAGGCGACCGGGGCGTGACATCCGCAGGCCGAGCAGGCAGCCTGCCGGTGCTGGCAGGCCGGGCACCACGGCAGCCCTGTCATGCGGGAGATACCGCACGGCGTGGTTTCGCCGCAGGTCGAGCAGGTCAGGACCGGGAGCGCGGGGCACCGGGAACACAGCGGCCCGTCGGCGGTCCGCCGCTCGACCCGGCGGCGCCGCCCGCAGCCGATGCAGGTCTCCTGGTTCGCCGGGTCGGTGATAAAGCAGTTCGCGCACAACGGCCTGCCCTGGTCATCGCGAGTGACCGGCTCACGGCAGGCTCCGCAGCGCCCGCATTGCTCGATGCGCGAGCGCGCGATGCAGGTGCGGCAGACCCTTGCGCCTCCCAGCGGCTTGTCGATCCGCACGACCCGGTGACACCCGGGACACTCAGGGCGGACGATCCCGGCGACGCCGGCGGCATGCAGCAGCTCGATCAGCCGCGGGATCGCGCGCAGCGGCGCCAGATAGCCCTCCCCGGTCAGCAGCGCAGGGCGTTCTTCCAGCGCCCGGGCCAGTTGCCGCTGGTATGCGGGCCGGGGAGCCGCCCGGCGGACAGCCGCGGCTACGGTGTCCTGGCTGACGTCCGGGTCCAGGCCGGTGATGATGCCGTGGATCACGGTGACCGGGTCCCGGCCGTCGGTGTCCGGGCACCTGGCGCATCGCGGCTGCCCGGCCCGGTCCCGGGATGAGACCGGCCGGGTGCTCCCGCACGCGGCGCATTTCGCGGCGCGCTGCTGCCCGCAGGCTGAGCAGAACCAGTCCTGCCCGCGGCGCTGGAAGGACCGCAGCGGCTTGCCGCACTGCGCGCAGCACGGCGGCGAGACCGCCTGAGCGCCGGCCTTCCGCAGCGCGACGAGCAGGTCGCCGACCGCCCGGGGCGCCGGGGACCTGCCGTCCGCCAGCACTGCGGGACGCTCCGCCAGGGCAGACGCGAGACGGCGCGACTTGGCGCGACCGCCCGCGACAGCGGTCACCACCATCCGGACCTGCTCAGCCGCCAGCCGCGGTTCGGCTGCTGCCACCAGGTCGGTCACCAGCCCGACCGGATCGGATACCGCCCGGCCGCCGAGCCCGCCGCCGGTCACGTTCGTCCCGGATTGTGAATGCGGGCCGGCCTGGGACGCAGATCACCGACGCCGGCCTCCGCGCCGGCGGCTTTCCTCTTCCGGGCGCCCGCCGCGCCGGCTAGCGCGACCGGCTCGATGAGATCGTTCATCGAGCAGTCCAGGATGTCCAGCAGCGCCATGAGGATCTTCAGGCTCAGCCGCTCGGGCCGCTCGGCGGCCAGCCGGTAGACCTGGCTGGCCGACAGCCGGATCCCGCGCTGCGCCAGCGGCTCGATCAGGTCCGTGGTGGCGAACATGCCGCGGCCGGCCATCACCTGCCGCAGCTTCCACCGGTAATCAAGCAGGCGTGCCATCGTCACTGCTCCTTCCGGTGCCCGGCGGCTCATCGAACGCAGGAGCAAGCGCCTTGCGCAGCGCGGTGTTCATGAAGTCGTCACTGACATGGGTGTAGATAGCGGTGGAACTGTCGCACTCATGGCCGACCTGAACCTGAATGAACCTGCGGTCCGCCCCGTCCTCGGTCAGATGCGTGACATACGAGTGCCGCAGGCTATGAGGCGTCAGGATCGCCGGCAGGCCAAGGGCGTCCCGGTACGTTGATCTCCGCCGGCTTGACCCTCCCGCCGCGCTCGGTCACCCACAGCGCCGGGTGATCGGCACAGCCGAACTTCGGGCGGACGTTCCCGACGTAATCAGCCACCGCGTCCACCGCCCACGGCATCACCGAGGCGACGCTCCGGCGCCGCGGCGGCTGGCCGCGCTTCGCCTTCCCGTAGCGGACATGCAGCATCCCGTGCCGGCCGAACTCCGGTGCGGCCGGGTTGCGGCCCCAGTCCGCGATGTCGAGCTTCGAAGTCTCCGTCCTGCGGAGCCCCCAGCCGTAGATCACCTTGAACATCGTCGCGTCCCGGTAGGCGGCCAGCGCCCCCTTCCGCTTCACCCGCACGGCCCGGTCGACCTGGTCATCGGCGTAGTCCAGGAACCGCTGCAGCTCCTCGCGGGTAAACGGCCGCGCCTCAGGATCACCCTCGTAGCCGTTGAGGTGGGCGACCGTATTCCACTCGTGGCATACCGGCACCGGGTGCGCACCCGGACCGAACTCCTTCTCGCAGGCCGCGGCCCACCCATAGCGGCCATCACACAGAAACTCCCGGACCAGCCGCAGGTCCATCTGATAACCCCGGATCGTCGACGGCGCCAGGTGCCGCTCAGCCACCAGCGACTGCGTCCACTCGTCCACGTGCGACGGGCCCCAGTTCCACGGGTACTCGTTGGTGAC
>Ga0116218_1000386_pt1 | contig 31102 bp, 27 predicted proteins | sample Sb_taG_2_FD_88966 | JGI IMG/M metagenome (GOLD analysis project Ga0116218, IMG submission 88966) | Peat soil microbial communities from Weissenstadt, Germany - Sb_50d_5_LS metaG | ecosystem: Environmental > Terrestrial > Soil > Wetlands > Peat | place: Germany: Weissenstadt | collected 2010-09-21 | reverse complement strand
CCGTCTCGAGGGCAGATTGTCCGCGTGTTACTGAGCAGTGCGCCGAGGGCTTACCCCTCTCGACTCGCATGGCTTAAGCGAACTCCAATAGCGGTGCCCGCCGGCAGGATCAACCGGATTTGTGTGCACACTGACTTGCCTGTGTGCGGGGCTTACATGTCGTGACCGATCTACTGACTGGCAGGATTATGCTCTTCTCGCTGAATTGAGCTATTCGCGTACATATTCGATCTCGTCCGTCGGCTCCGAGAGGTCACTCCCCGTCTCCAGGGAGGGGTTCTCGGGGCTCCACGCCCCATCGGGCCATCTGTGGCGTCGCCTTGGAAGAGGCCGGATCATGAGTCACCGGCTCGCCGTGGCGGCGTCCCACAGTCGTCCCCCCGGAGGGGGCCGACCGCAGTGCGCGGGCCGAGGAGAGCCTCCTACTTAAGGCCCACGCCCGGGGAAATCTTCGCCCGGCGGGCTACCAGATCGCGACACGGGCTTTCTTCGGCCGCCACATGGGACGCCCCGGCTTGACCCCGAACGCCTCGAAAAAGGCGTCCAGGTTGTCGACGGCGCCGCGAACGCGGAACATCCCGGGCGCATGCGGGTCGATGATGGCGAGACGACGGGTCTCCGCCTCGCGCAGGTTCTGACGCCAGACCTGCGCCCACGAAAGGAAGAACCGCTGTTCGGGCGTGAACCCGTCGATCGGGCGACGGCGCTCGGGGTTCTGCTGGAGCCGGCGCTGGAGGGCCTCGTACGCGATGCTGAGCCCACCCAGGTCGGCGAGGTTCTCGCCCAGCGTCAGTTCGCCCTTGACCGCGAGCCCGGGCAGGGGCTCAAATTGGTTGTACTCGTCCACGACCTGTTGGGCCCGGCGGCCGAACTCGCGCGCATCGGCGGGGGTCCACCAGTCCGTGAGGTTCCCCTCCACGTCGAACTTCCGCCCCTGGTCGTCGTACCCGTGGGTGATCTCGTGCCCGATGACCGCCCCGATCCCCCCGTAGTTGACGCCGTCGTCCATCGTTACGTCGAAGAACGGCGGCTGCAGGATCCCGGCCGGAAAGACGATCTCGTTCTTCACCGGACTGAAGTAGGCATTCACGGTCGGCGGGGACATGTCCCACTCGGTGCGGTCGACCGGGTCGCCGACCCGGACCGCTTGCCGGTGGACTTCGAAGGCCCGGGCCCGTCGGACGTTGCCGAAGTACTCCTCCCGTCGGATGCGGACCGCGGAGTAGTCCCGGAACTTCTCCGGGTGGCCGATCTTCGTGGCGAACCGGGCGAACTTCTCGAGCGCCCGACGCCGCGTCGCCGCGGTCATCCACGGTCGGTGGGCGAGCCGATCCCGGAACACCGCCTTCAGATCCTCGACCAGCTCGACCATCCGCGTTCGGGCCTCGGGCGGAAAGTGCTCCCGAACGTAGAGCGCGCCCAGCGCCTCGCCCATCGTGCGGTCGATGACGAGCGCCGCGCGCTTCCACGTGGGCTCCGGCTCGTCCTGTCCCAGGAGCGTGCGGTGGAAGAAGTCGAAATCGTTTCCCTCGGCGGCTTCGTGCAGGAAGGGCGCTGCGCTGTGGAGCACCTGCCACCGGAGGTACTCTTTCCATTCCGCGAGGGAGTGCGTGGAGAGGGCGCGCTCGACCGCCTCGAAGAACTCGGGCTGTCCGACGACGACGTAGGGTGTGGTGCCGACCTCGCGCTCGGCGAGGTAGATGGGCCAGGGGGTCTTGGGGTTCGCCGCCCCGAGCTCCGCCACCGTGCGCCGGTGGTAGTTCTTCTCCTCGTCCCGAAGGTCGGTCCGGCTCCGGCTCGCCCGGGCGAGCTCGGACTCGAGGTCAACCACCGTCTCGGCGGACGCGGTCGCCCGGTTCACGCTGAGTCCCAGGGAACGGAAGCTCCGGTCCAGATGGGCCCGGTACGACCCGAGCACCCCGCCGAACTTGGGGTCGAGATAATACTCCCGGTCCGGCAGGGAGAGACCTCCCTGCTCCAGGTAGAACGCGTAGACCGCGCTGTTCCGCTTGTCGGGGTAGACGTAGCTCTGGAACAACCCGTCGGCCCCGATCCGGTGGAGCCCCGCGAGCGCCCGGTAGAGGTCGTCGACCGAGGCGACGCGATCGACGGCGGCGAGGTCGTCGGCGATCGGCTGGAACTTAAGGTCCTCCCGTCGCCGTGTATCCAGGGCGGAGGCAAAGAAGTCACCGACCTTCTTGGACGGCGAGTTCGCGGGGGCGCCCGGGCCCGTCGCAGCGCGCTCGAGGATCGCGCGGAGGTGCAAGAAGTTCTGGTTGAGCAGTTCGTCGAACGCCCCCCAGCGGGACTTGTCGGACGGCACCGGATTCTCCCGCCGCCAGGTACCGTTCGCGAACTCGTAGAAGTCGTCGGAGGGGGCGACGGCGCGGTTGAGCCGGGCGAGGGAGAAGCGCGGGTCCGGGGCCGGAGGCTCGGGGGAGGGCGCGGCCTCTCCGCTCGGGGTTCCCGGTCGTGCGGTCACAAAGACCTCCCTCTCCCGAGGGCGGGGAGGTCAAGAACGTTTCCGTCGGGCGCTTCGTTCAGGGGGGTACCGACCTCACATCTCGCCGCGTTCGATCTGGCGCACGCACAACGGGACCTCGAGAAGGGAGGTGATCTCGGGCGGGTCGCTCCCCATACCGGTTCCGTCCCGGTTGAGCCAGACCGAGTGGAGCCCGGCGGCGAGCGCGGCGCGGGTATCGGTCCACGGGAGGTTGCCGACGTAGAGGGTCTCCGTCGGTTCGACCTGGAGCCGCTCGGTCGCACGACGGAAGATCGCCGCGTCCGGCTTCGCCACCCCCTCGGTCCCGGAGGAGACGATCCGCTCGAAGTACGAGAGGACGCCGACCCGGTCGAGCAGCCGGCGGAGGCTCGCCTCGCTGGAGGAGTTCGACACGATGCCGAGATGGCGTCGCTCGTGGGCCAGCGTGTCGAGACAGCGCCGCACGTCCGAGTACAGCCGGATCGGGCGCTCGTCGGGGGAGCGCAGGCGCAGGAACTTGAGTCCCACCTCCGGCTCGAGCTCCCGCTCCGCCGCGCGGGAGAGCACGTCGTGCCAGAACCGGGCGAGGCGGGACTCCTGCGAGCCCGAGGGCGGGTGCGCGTCGTACTTCCCCTCGGTCTCGGTGTAGGCGTGGGCGAGGTTGTCGATGTCGAGGTCGAGGAAGAGCCGGCGGGCGAGGTCCGCCCAGCCGGAAAAGTCCCGCTCGTCGACCAGCGTCCCCCCCACGTCGAAGAGGACCGCCCGGATCTTCGCTCCGCGCACGGCCACGTTCGACCAAGAGCCCCGCGCTTCTCATTACCCTTGAGCGTGCGGCCCGGTGGGGACCCCGTGGGTCTCGGGTCAAGCCACGCTGACGCTGACGATGTCCGAGTGGCGGAGGAGGATCGCCCGGGCGACCTTCAGGTTCTTGCCGGCCTTCCCGATCGCCCGCGCCTTCCAGGCGGGATCGACCGTCACCGTCACGTGGCGACCCTTCCCCTTCGGGGCGAGGTCGACCCGCTTCGGCGAGTACCAGTAGAAGATGTTGCGGGCGAGCGTCTCGGGGTCGTCGGCGAACTCGACGACCTGGATCTCCTTCTTCAGCAATCCCTTCAGCCGGTCGACCAGCACGCCACCGGGGCCGACGGCCTTGTGGACCTCGCCCGGATAGACGAGGAAGACAAGCTTGTCCTCCGCCTCGAGGCAGTCGCGGACGCGGGCGCCCGTCCGCTCCTCGAACAGGCGGATGTAGCCGATCGTCTCGTTGTCGAACGCGATCTCGGTCATCGGTCGAAAAGGTTCCCGTCCGACGGCTCGCTCAGGTCTCGAGAGAGAGGATCGCGCTCGAGCCCGCGTCCAGGATCGCCATCGCGCTGATGGGGAACGGACGGCCGCACGCCTGGCCGAGCTCCACGGCGGTCCCTTCGAAATGGTAGATTGGGATCTTCCCGAGGACACGGTCGGTCCGAAGCTTCTCGTCGGGGCACGTCTTCGAGACGATGAGGAGCTTCGCCTTCTTCCCCTCGGCCGCGGCGCGCGCTTCCGCGACGCCGAGCTTGACCTTGCCCGTCTCGAGGGCGACCTTCAACGCGTGGGCGAGGTCCATGGTCTACGACCCCTCTGCGGCGACCGCGGCGACCGGTTCCGGCGGGGGCGCGGGCTTGGCCACCCGGGCGAGCGGGCGGTAGACCAAGTTCACGGCGCCGGTCCCGAGGGTGATGGGCTGCCCGACGATGATGTTCTCGGCGACGCCCTTCAACTCGTCCACCTCGCCGATGATCGCCGCGCGCAACAGGTGCGCGGCGGTGATCTCGAAGGCGGCGCGCGCGAGCACGCTCGACTTCTTCCCGGAGATCCCGTGCCGGCCGATGGCGCGGATGTCCCCTTCGTTCGTCATCAGGTCCGAGACCAGCATCAGATGGCGGATGTCGACGCCGAGCCCCTGCTCGGCGAGGGTCCGGTTCGCCTCGAAGATCAACGCCGCGCGCGCCGCCTCGACCCCGTACACCCGGTAGATCTCGAAGACCGAGTTCGTGGTGGTCCGGACGCCGTCGACGCCGGCGATCTCGAGGACCCCGTCCAGGTTGGACCCCTCGGTGTAGATGACATACTCGTCCTTTTCCCGCCGGATCAGGGCCCGGCGGATCCCGAGGACGCCCTTGATCTGGACCCCCTTCGCCTCCTCGCTGGCGAGCAAGAGCTTCTTGAACGGCATCTCCTCGACGAGCTCCTCCTTACGGGACTTCGTCGGGGTCGTCCGGGCCTCCTTGAGCTGGATCTCGAACGTCCGGGTCTCCCCGCTTCCCGAGCCCGGCTTGAGCTCGAACAGGCGTCCGTCCAGGTTCTCCAAGAGCGCCGCCTCGATCTCCGCGCGTTTCACGCCCCGCGCGGTCATCAGGGCCGCCTGCGGGCTGACGAGGACCTTCAGGTCCTCGACCACGGTCCCGATCGCGGCGACGTCGGGGACCGTCGTGACCTCGATCCGGAGCGCGATCGCCTCGACCGCGTCCCGGTCGTTCTTGAACTTCCGGTCCACGTGGACCGTCATCATCGGCGTCGAGGGGACCCGGCGCGCGTCCACGAGCTCGATCAAGCGCGGGAGGCCGAGCGTGACGTTCATCTCGGCGACCCCCGCGTAGTGGAACGTCCGCAAGGTCATCTGCGTCCCCGGCTCGCCGATCGACTGGGCGGCGATGATCCCGACGGACTCGTGCGCGTCGACCTCGGCGCGACCGAACCGGCGGGCGACCTCGTGGAGGATCTTCGACGTGTCCGACGGCGAGAGTCGGAGGCCCTGGATCTTGGCCTTCAGGCCGTCGACGAGGGAGGGCGGAAGGCGGACGCCTTCGGCCTTGGCGACCTCCTGGATCCGCTGCGCCAAATCCTTGCCCGGTTTCTTCTCGTCCACCATCGTCATTCGCCTCCGAACTCGGGGCCCTCACCGGGCTCGCCGACTTCCTCGCCTTCCTCTTCTTCGCCCTCTTCCTCGGCCTGTGCCTCGGCCTGGAGGTCCATCTCTTCCTCCGTGACCGGGGGCGATCCGTCGACGTCGTCGGGGCCGCGGATGTCGCCCGCGCGCACCCGGCGCCCGAGGACCTGCGAGACGACCTCGTCGAGCGGCACGGCCTCGCCCTGGAACGAGCGGGTCGGGTCGATCCCGTCCTCGCCGTACCGGAACTCGATGATCGTGCCGGCGGTGTTGCGTACCATGCCGTCCTCGGAGACGTTCAAATCCTCGAGGGCGTTGATCAGGCGCCGCTGCATGTAGCCGGACCGGCTCGTCCGGACGGCCGTGTCAACGAGCGACTCGCGGCCGCCCATCGAGTGGAAGAAGTACTCCGTCGGGGAGAGGCCGCTCTTGTAGTTCGAGCTGACGAAGCCCCGCGCGTCCGCGCCCAAGTCCCCCCGTCCGAAGTGCGGGAGGGTCCGGTGGACGTACCCGCGCAGGAGACGCTCCCCGCGGACGGACTGCTGTCCGACGTCGCCCGCCATTTGCGTCAAGTTGAGCATCGAGCCGCGGGCTCCCGACTTCGCGAGAATGACCGCGGGGTTCTCGAGGCCGAGGAAGCGGCCCGCGATGTCGCCCGCCTTGTCCCGCGCCTGGCCGAGCTCGCGCCGCACCTGCACCTCGAGGGTCTCCTCGAGGGATCGGCCCGGCATCTGTTCGAGCTTGCCCACGCGGTACTGCTCGACCAATTCGGTGACCTGGATCCGCGCGTCCTGGAGCGCGGTCCGGATCTCCTTCTGGGCGCCCTCGGGGACGTCCTCGTCGTCGATCCCCGTAGAGAGGCCCTTCAACCCGATCGCGGTGATGCAGAGGCGGCTCATCTCGTCCAGGAATTGGCGCGCCCTCGGCATCCCGTTGTTCCGGGCGATCGCGTCCAGGACGGCGCCCTTCTCGAAGGCGATCGCCTTCTTGTCGATCGTCCCGGCCTTCAGCACGCCGTTCTCGATCACGACGTAGGCGTCGTGCTTGCACGAGAGGGGCGCGCAGTCGCACCGCGCCCAGATGTTCGACCGGAACTCGAGCGTGAGGTCGGACGGGAGGGTGAGCGAGAAGAGCTGCTTGCCCGTCCAGTACGGCTCGCCGTCCTTGTCCTTGCCGGCCGGCGGCGGCATGGGGTAGTTGAGCTTCGAGAGGAGGTAGGTGACCTCCGCCCGCGTGTACGTCGGGTTCTGGTACGTCAGCAGGAATCCGGCGGTGATGTGGTCGTGGAGCATCCCGATGATGGGGCCGCCGTAGCGCGGCGAGAGGATGTGCTCCTCCACCTTCATCAGGACCTTGGCCTCGGCGCGCGCCTCCTGGCTTTGGAGGACGTGGAGGTTCATCTCGTCGCCGTCGAAATCCGCGTTGTACGGCGGGCAGTCGCAGAGGTTGAACCGGAACGTCTTGTGCGGGAGGATCCGGACGAAGTGGGCCATCATGCTCATCCGGTGGAGGCTCGGCTGCCGGTTGAACAGGACGATGTCGCCGTCGACGAGCTGGCGCTCGACGACCGAGCCGGGGAGCACGAGCTCCGCGCACGCCTCGGCGTTCTTCTCCATGACCTTGATCCGCTGGCCGTCCTCCCGGATCAGGTAGTTCACGCCGCACCGGTAGTGGCCGTCCGCGTCGGGGGGCGGCGCGGGTCCGCGCCGGACGAGCTCCTTCGCCGTCTCTTGGCTGTGGGCGGTGACTTGGAGCGGCACCGTGAGCCCGCGGGCGACCTCGGCCGGGATCCCGACCTCGTTGATCGAGAGGAACGGGTCGGGGCTGATGACGGTCCGCGCCGAGAAGTTGACCCGCTTGCCCGAGAGGTTGGAGCGGAACCGGCCGTCCTTTCCCTTCAGGCGCTGGGCGAGGGTCTTCAGTGGGCGGCCCGAGCGGTGCCGGGCCGGAGGGATGCCGCTCGTCTGGTTGTCGAAGTAGGTCGTGACGTGGTACTGGAGGAGCTCCCAGAGATCCTCGACGACGAGCTGGGGGGCGCCCATGTCGCGGTTCTCGCGCAGGCGCTGGTTGATCCGCAGGACGTCGACCAGCTTGTGGGTGAGGTCGTCCTCGCTCCGCTCCCCGCTCTCCAAGGTGATCGAGGGCCGGACCTGGACGGGGGGAACCGGGAGCACGGTGAGGACCATCCACTCGGGTCGGCCGAACCGGGGGTTCAGGCCGAGGGCGGTGACGTCCTCGTTCGGGATCCGCTCGAGCCGCGCGCGGACCTCCTTCGGGGTGATCTTGTGCGAGTTCTCGCGGAAGGTCGTCGGCTTGTCCAGCACGATCCGTTGCTGGACCTCGTGACAGTGGGGGCAGACCCGCTCGTCCTTCGGCTCGCGGGAGCGGGGCGCGGGGGTGGCGTCGTCCGAATCGGAGATCGCCTCCGCCCGGGGGTTGGGCGCGTCCGGGAGGATCCGCCCGCACGCCCGGCACGTCGACTGGAGGAGGCGCTTGATCTCCTTCGCGTATCCGACGTGGATCACGGGCATCGCGAGCTCGATGATCCCGAAGTGGCCGGGGCACTCGTTGACGCGGCCGCCGCACGTGCGGCACCGGAGGTTCGGCTCGATGACCCCCAAGTGGAGGTCCATGAGACCCATCTCGATCGGGTAGCCGTCGTCGTCGTACGTGTCGGCCGTGATGATCTTCACGCCGCTCATGCGGCGGATCTCGTCCGGCGAGAGGAAGGCGAACTGGAGGCTCTTGATCCGCTTCGATAGACTTTGCGACATGAGTTCCTCCTACCGCATCTCCTCGAGCTGCAGTCGCATCACGACCCCGAGGCTGATCAGCTCCTCCAGGAGGAGCTTGAACGAGTAGCTCATCTCGACCGGGTAGATCGACGAGGTGTTCCCGCAGCTCGGGCAGCGGAGCGAGCTCGCCCGCGAGTCCGGGATCGCGATGTGCCCGCACTCCGGGTTCCCGCAGACGTACTGGACGGTGCCGTCCGATTCGTCGAGCAGGCGGTCCTTGATGACCATCGCCACCCCATGGCCGATCAGGCAGTCCCGCTCCATCTCACCGAACCGGAGACCGCCCTGGCGCGAGCGCCCTTCGGTCGGCTGCCGCGTCAGGATCTGCACCGGGCCGCGCGAGCGCATGTGCATCTTGCCCGCGACCATGTGATGGAGCTTCTGGTAGTAGATCACGCCCACGAAGATCTCCGCCTCGAACCGACGGCCGGTAAGACCGTCGTAGAGGGTCTCGCGTCCGGACGGGTGGAACCCGAGCGCCTTCAAGTCCTCGCGGAGCGCGTCCTCGCGCTTCCCCGAGAACGCCGTCCCGTCAATCGTCTTGCCCTCGAGCGCGCCGACCTTGCCGCCGAGCATCTCGAGGACGTGGGCGACCGTCATGCGCGAAGGAATGGCGTGGGGATTGATCAGAAGGTCCGGGGTCACGCCGTCCCGCGTGTACGGCAGGTTCTCGGGAGGGACCAGGAGGCCGATGACGCCCTTCTGCCCGTGCCGGCTCGCGAACTTGTCGCCGAGCTCCGGGACCCGCTGGTTGCGGACCTTGACCTTGACGAGCTTCGAGATGTTCTCGCCTTCCGTCAGGATCACGTTGTCGACCCAGCCGGACTCGCCGAAGCGGACCGTGACGCTCGTCTCGCGGCGTTTCTGGGGCGTGAGGAGGTCGGTCTTCTCTTCGAGGAACCGCGGGGGGCTGGTCTTCCCGACGAGCACGTCGCCCTCGGTGACCTCGAGCTCCGGATAGATCAGGCCGTCCTCGCCCAGATTGCGGTACGACGTGTCGACGCGGGCTCCCGCGACGTCCGGCCGCGGGATCTCGAACCGGTCCTCCTGGCCGCCCGGGTACTTCCGCTCCTCACCGCGGTACGTCCGGAAGAAGGACGAACGGCCCAGCCCCCGGTCGATCGCGCCCTTGGAGAAGACGAGGGCGTCCTGCATGTTGTAGCCCTCGTACGAGAGGACGGCGACCACGAAGTTCTGGCCCGCGGGCCGCTCGGTGAAGTGGACATAGCGCATCGTCTGCGTCTGAAGGATCGGCGCCTGCGGGTAGTGCAGTAGGTGGCCGCGCGTGTCGGGCCTCCGCCGGTAGTTCACCGACTCGACCCCGAGCGCCTGCTTTGCCATTCCCGAGCCCATCGTGTTTCGGGGGGCGGAGTTGTGCTCGGGATACGGGATGAGCCCCGTGCAGACGCCGAGCATCAGGTTGGGGTCGATCTCGAGGTGCGTGTGCCGGTCCGTGAGCAGGTTGTGGCTTGCGAACTCCGAGTGGCAGAGTCCGCATTCCACGGTCGCGGGTTCGCGCTTCTCGCCCATCGACACCCAGCGGATGTCCGAGCGGCTGAGCGCCTTGCCGCACTTCGGGCACCGCTCGGGCGGGGCGAACGGGTCGAGCGCGATCAGCGCGTCCTCCTCCTCCTCGGCGTCGCTCCATTCAATCTTGCCCTGGCGGATGAGGTCGCTGAACGAGAGGGTCCCTCGGCCGAGATCGTCGAGGTCCGAGCGCGAGACCCGGGGCACGCCGTTCTTCGCGACGACCAGCGGACGGCGGAGTCGGCCGGAGTCGGCGTGAACGATGACCTCGTTCATCTCGCTGTCGTAGCGTACGTTGAGCTCGTAGGTCTTGTCGCCGAGGGTGGGCGAGAGCGTGCCCGTCCGGCGCCGCTCGCGGATCTCCTTGACCAGGTCGAGTGGCTGGGAGTGGAGGCCGACGAGGTTGCCGTTGACGTAGACGCGCGCCGCACGCTTCCCCTTCGGTGCCTCCTGGAAAACCTCGGGCCCGATCTCGCGGGTGTTGAGGTCGCGCAGGATGAGGGTGACCTCTTCCTCGTCCGCTCCCTCGGAGACGTCGACGCAGAGTGCGTAGTTCTTGACGAGGCCGCAGTTCTGGCCCTCGGGGGTCTCGTTCGGGCAGAGACGGCCCCACTGTGTGGGGTGAAGGTCGCGCGCCTCGAAGTGCGGCTGGCTCCGGGTGAGCGGGCTCGTGACCCGCCGCAGGTGGCTGATGGTGGACATGTGGCTGGTCCGGTCGAGCACCTGGCTGACGCCGGCGCGGCCGCCGACCCAGTTGCCGGTGGCCAGCGCGTGGACGAGCCGCTGCGTGAGCAGGTCCGGGCGGATCGCGCTCGCGATCCGCAGGTCCTTCTTCCGCGCGAACGACCGTTCGAGCTGGTACTTGAGGTCCTTGAGCAGCAGGGAGAACGCGACCCGGAACAGGTCCTCCATCAGGTCGCCGGCGAGCTTCAACCGCTTGTTCGCGTAGTGGTCCTTGTCGTCCTCGCCCCGGACCTTGAGGTGGAGCTCGAGTACGGTTCGGGCCATGCGCGCGAGGTAGAGCGCCTTCTTCAGCCGGTCCGCCCGCGTGTCGCCGAGGTGGGGGAGGAGCGAGCGGTCGAGGATGCCGTCGACCTTGCGCTGACGGTACTCCTTGGCCTGCCCCGTGGCGAACTTCTTCTCGAGGAAGATCAGGGCGTCCTCGGTCGTGAGGATCCCCTCGGGCGGGTAGAGCTTCTTCGAAACGCATTCCTCGAGGTTAACGTTCAGGAGATGCTTCATCGTCTGGACGAACGGCTCGTCCAGGGGAAGGAGCTCGCCCAGCGCGGCCTGGAAGATCTCCTCGTCGTTCTTCATCCCGAGCGCTTTCATCAGGATGACGAGCGGGATCTGGCCGCTGGCGGTCGGGACCGAGACCTGAAGGATCCCGTCCTTCTTCTTCTCGACGACGGTGAGGGAGCGGTAGCCGCCCCGCTGGCTGAACACCTTCGCGCTCTCGACCGGCGTGCCGTACCGTTCGTTGTACTCCGCGAAGATCCGGTTGGGGGCCAGGTCCTCGAGACTGATGATCACGCGCTCCGTGCCGCCGATGATGAAGTAACCGCCCGGGTCGAGCGGGTCCTCGCCGTACTCGACGAGCTTCGCGCGGTACTCCTCGTCCGAGAGCCAGATCTGGTCGTCCTCGGTGATCTTGTAGCGGTTGAGGTTGCACGGCCGGCTCTTGACCATGATCGGCAGGTCGCCGATGTGAACGTCCTCGGGGGCGCGCTCGACGCCGTTCTCGACGACCGTGACCTTCAGGAAGATCGGCGCCTGGTACGTGAGGTTGCGGAGGCGGGCCTCCATCGGAGTGAGCGTGGGCTTCGACCCGACGGGCTCCTTGACGAACGGCGCCCCGATGAAGATCGTGGGCTCGGCGGAAGGGTTGACGCCCCCGCGGCTGTCGCGCCGGCGGCCGACACGCACGGAGATCGAACTCTTGGTCTTCTGGACGTCGAGGCGGATGACGCCGCGCTCGGTCGAGTCCTCGCTGACGCGCGCATCGTCGACGATCCGCTGCATCCGCGAGTTCGGGTTGTCACGGGTCGGCAGGAAGTCGTTGAAGCTGGCCAGGTGATGGTTGACAATCGACCGCTCCCGGAAGAACGAATCCACGATCTCGCGCACGGTTTCCTCCTCAGTCTCCCTCGGGAGAGGCGATCACGACACGGTACGCGATCGCCTCGCCGGCGGTCGCGCTCGGTCGGCGAATGCGGACGAGCCGGCCCGCGATGTTCTCGTGGGCCTCCTTTATCGCCGCGAACTTCGGGTCGGTCAGGAGACCGGGGTCGGACGCCAGGATCTTCGGAAGTCGCTCCGTGGGGGTCCCGAGCGTTTCGACGACCCGGCGGGATTCCTCGTCGCTCAGGATCTCGTGGGGCGGGGACAGGTGGTGGGCGACGAACGGCCGTTTTGGGGGAACCGGCTTGGCGATGGCCGCGCGTCGCTTGGGCCGGGCGGCCACACGGGGGCTCATTCGCACCTCTCGGGAGCAGAGCGGGCCCGGGGGGACATTCGGAGAGGTACCGCAGGGTGCGCGGAGCCGCTCGTTCGAACCCCCGACCAACTGGTTAAAAGCCAGATGCTCTGTGTCGGGCCGCCGGGGAGTCCGGTCGGTCTACCGAGCTGAGCTACGGGCCCAATATCGCTCCGAGGTGCGGAGACCCGGCCGCCGTATTTCAGCCTATGCCCGGTGCCGTTCACTGGAGGCTCTCCAAGCTCGAGATGATCGACCAGATCGCGGTCCGGCCGTGGGTCGGGAGGTTCGGGTCGTTCGCGAGATCGTCTAGGACATAGACGGCTCCGGCAACCCTCACGTCGAACGCTGCACGGGGCTTCGAGAGCTCGTCGATCGCCGCCTGGGCTCCGCGTCGGACGTTCCGGGGGACGGAGGCGTCGTCCGCGAGTTCCGCGATGGACGCGACAATCCGCTGGAGGGCCGGCGTGTCTCGCGCCGGGCCCGTGGAGAGGTGCCCCGGGCTCGCGGAGTCGGCCACGGTAGTGGACGTCATGGGTTGTGCGTCTCACCGCCTTCCTTGTAGGAAGTGACCACGAGGAGCGTCTTCGTCTCGCGGATCCCCTTGACGCCCGGGAGACGGTGGAGCACGAAGTCCTTCAACTCGCCGTAGTGAGGGAAACGGATCTTGAGGAAGATGTCCGTATCGCCGGTAACGAGGAAGACATCCTCGACCTCGGTGAACTTCGCGACCTCACCCGCGACCGTGTCGGCCTCGGCGGGCTCGACCTTCAGCGCGATGAGAGCCACCACGTTCTCGTCGCCCCAGACCTTCGTGAAGGCGGTCTCCACGGCTTGGCTGACCGGTACCTTACTCGTGGACGGCTTCTCCATGGTTACCCCCTCGAACGCGGTTTCCCCTTCTGCGACAGCGAATGCCCGACACCAGACTCTAGTCTACGAAGCCGGGGCGGACTCGAACTCCTCTTGAAGGTCGTTGATCACCTGGTCGATCACCGAGCCGGCCGTCGAGCCGCGGTACTCCCGGACCCCGCCCGCCTCGCTCGAAACGCGGGCCAACAGGTCGGCTGACCCTCGTAGGAACTCCACACTGCAAATGAACTCCTCCATGAAGGCCGGCCCCCCACCGAGCCGGATTTCCGAAAAAGTCCCCCTATATATGGTTTCGCGCGTCGCCCCGGGAACGGCGCCCGGCCTTCGACCCGGGGCGCGGTCGTTACCCCCGCGGCGGGGCACCGTTATTTGGTTGGTCCCGTAAGACGTGCGTGGCCGCACGATCGGTTCCCGCTCCGGGGCCGGTGCGCTGGGAAGTCCGCGTCGAACTGAAGCCGGGCGTCCTCGACGCGGAGGCCGAGAGCATCGCCAAATCGCTCGCCCTGCTGGGAATCCCCCAGGTCCGGCGCGTGTCGACCGCCCGCATCTACGACCTCGAGTTCGAGAACGTGGACCCTAAGGAAGCGGAGCGGCTTACTCACGACGCGGTGGACAGGCTTCTCGCGAACCCGGTGATCCACCACGTCACCGTTCGACCGCGACCGGATTAGCCCGATGGTAGACTGGGCCGACGGGGTCGAATCGGTTCCCCTTCGAACCCTTTCCAGCGTCGCGCTCGACGCGCTCTCCGCCCGGCGCGGGCTGGGGTTCGACCGCCGAGAGCTCCTGTCGATCCGGGAGTATTTTCGCCGCGAGCGGCGCGACCCGAGCGACGTCGAGCTCGCCGGCCTCGCGCAGAGCTGGAGCGAACACTGCAGCTACAAGAGCTCCCGACCGTACCTCCGCAAGGCCTTCGCTTCGCTCCAGCCCCGGTCGCGCGTGCTCGGGACCGGGGACGCGGGCGTGCTCCGTTTCGGGAACGGAACCGCCTATGCGCTCCGCATCGAATCGCACAACCATCCGTCGGCCGTGGAACCGTATGGGGGCGCCGCCACCGGGATCGGAGGGATCCTCCGCGACGTTCTCGCCGTCGGGGCGCGACCCATCGCGCTCACCGACCCGCTTTTCTTCGGACCGCTCGACCTCGATGCGGCCGCAACGCCGCGCGGCGTGAAGAGCCCGCGCTACATCGCAGAAGGGGTCGTCGCAGGGATCCGAGATTACGGGAACCGAGTGGGCGTGCCGACCGTCTCGGGTGGGATCTACTTCGACCCGTCCTACGTAGTGAGCCCGCTCGTCAACGTCGGATGCGTCGGCTGGCTTCCGCGGGGAAAGCCGCTCCCGAATCGGGCCCGCGCTGCCGGTGACCGGCTCATCCTCGCCGGAGGAAGGACCGGGCGCGACGGGATCGGGGGCGTCGCGTTCGCGTCCCAGGAGCTCACGGGGTCGAGCGAGACCGAGTCCCGAGGCGCGGTCCAGCTCGGAAACCCGATCATGAAGGAGCCGCTGATCCGCGCGTCGCTCGAGGCGTTCGAGCGCGGGCTCGTTCAGGGCCTCAAGGACCTGGGCGGAGGGGGTATCGCGAGCGCCTCGGGAGAGCTCGTCCACGCCGGTGGCCTGGGTTCTCGCCTCGACCTCGCGCGCATCCCGCTGCGCGAGGCCGGCCTGCGGCCGTGGGAGGTATGGGTCTCCGAGTCTCAGGAGAGGATGCTGTTCGATGTGCGGCCGGCGGACGTGCCGGAGCTCCTCGACCTATTCCGGCTCCACGACGTGCCTGCGACCGACATCGGAGAGGTCACGGCCGGACCGTTCGAGACCCTCGAATGGAACGGTCGCCTCGCCGCGCGCCTGCGCGTCGGATTCCGCGTCGCCCCGCCGTCGGTCCCCAGACCGATCCGGGACCGGGGTCGTCAGCACCGCACGGCCCCCCCTGTGCCCGACGAGGACCCTGCACGGCTCGCGGAGGAGCTCCTCCTCGCCTCCGACAACGTGTCGCGCGAACCGGTGATCCGGCTCTACGACCACGAGGTCGGTGGCCGAACCGTGGTGAAGCCCCTGCACGGTAGGGTCGAGTCGCCCTCGCACGGGGACGCGGCGGTCCTCCGACCGGATCCCCATCGCCGGGCCGGCCTGGCGATCACGACCGCTGCCCAGCCGTGGTCGTGCCGAGAGGATCCGTTCCAGGGCGCGGTCGGGGTGGTCGAGGAGGCCGCGCGGAACCTCTACGCCGTCGGCGCGCGCCCGGACGCATTCACGAACTGCCTCAACTTCGGGAACCCGACAGACGCGAGGGTTCTCGCCGATTTCGCGCGCGTGACGGAGGGACTTGGGTTCGGGGCGCGGGCGCTCGGGTTCGCCGTTCCGGGCGGGAACGTGAGCCTGTACAACGGGGGCCTCGGCTCGGAGATCCCGCCCACCCCGGTCCTCTTGGCCACCGGGATCGTTCCCGACGTCGGCCGCGCGACCTCGAGCGACCTCAAGCGAGAGGGAAACCGGCTCTACCTCCTGGGCCCGTCGGCTCCCGAGCTCGGAGGCTCGCTCTGGGCCCGGAGGGGCGGGCTGCGGGAGCTCGACGTACCGCCGGCGGCTCCCCGTGCCCTGCGTCGGCTCGGCGAACGCCTCCTCGACGCGATCCACCGGCGACAGGTGGTCGCGGCCCACGACGTCTCCGACGGCGGTGTGGGTGTGACCCTCGCCGAGATGGCGTTCGGCGGCGGGCTCGGGTTCGATGTCGAGCTGGGGGCGACGCGGCTCGCGGGCCCGGGATTGGCCGTTGCCGCCGAGGGCGGCTCACGATTCGTGGTCGAGGTCCCGACCCGCTCCGTCCGCGCGTTCGAGCGGTCGATGCGCGGTGTCCCTTGCGCACCGTTCGGGTCCGTCACGGACGTGGGGGGCCGCTTCCGTTGGCACGCCAAGCTCGTGGGTTCGATCGACCTTGCCGGGCTCTATCCGCGCTGGCGATCCGGGCTCTCCCTCCCCTAGGCCGGGCGATGACGGTCACCGCGCTCGTCTCGGGCGGCAAGGACTCCGTCTACGCCGCCTATCTCGCGGACACGCAGGGCTGGCCGGTCGACGAGCTTCTCACGGTGCGACCCGCGGACCCCGACTCGATGATGTTCCACACCCCCAACCTCGACCTCGTGGCCCTCCAGGCGGAGGCGTGGGGCAAACGGCACCGCGAGGTCCGCGTTCCCGCCGGTAGCGATTCCGACGAGCTCGACGCCCTGGAGGCGGCCCTTCGGGGGGATCGGGGCCCGATCGTCGCGGGAGCGATCGCGTCCTCCTACCAGTGGTCCCGATTGCTGCGGATAGGGGATCGCGTCCGCCGAAGGGTCTTCGTGCCGCTCTGGAGAAAGGAACCGGCGCGCGTCGTCCGAGAGGAGATCGGCGCCGGGCTCGACATCCGATTCGTCCACCTCGCCGCCGAGCCGCTGACCCCTGAGCTCCTCGGGGCTCGCCTCGACGACCGGGTTCTGTCGGAGCTAGAGCGGCGTAGCCGGTCGGTCCGACCGCTTCACGTCGCCGGCGAGGGCGGGGAGTACGAGACGCTCGTGGTGGACGCGCCGTTCTTCTCTTCCCGCATCGAGTTCGACAGGACCGAGCGCATCCTGACCGGCTCGACGTCCCGGCTCGACATCTCGAGCGCACATCTCATGAGAAAGACGCCCCTCGGCACCTCCGGGTCTCTGACATGAAACGGCGTTCGACATCCCTGGGGATCTCCTCGCCCTCGGCGGAGGCCGGCGCGGCCGTCACTCGTGCCCGCCGGGCGCTCGGTGACCGGCGGGCGACCCCCAACGTCGCGTGGCTGACCGCGCTCACGGGCGCCAACCGGCGGGAGATCGGGAACGTGCTCGCGGAACTCGAGGACCTGCTCCCCCTCGAAGAAGAGATTCGGCACCGGCACCTCGCCGCGGGCCGGCCGAGCTACGCCCAGATCCGGGCTCCGTTCGACCTCTACGCGCTCACGCGGCTCCTTCGGCCCCGGCATATCGTCGAGGCCGGGGTGAGCAGCGGCGTCTCCTCCGCCCACTTCCTCGCCGCCCTCGTACGGAACCGCTCCGGTCGGCTGCACTCGATCGACCTTCCGACGCCCCAACGCGGGCCCACCCTCGAACGAGGGGAGTCGATGGTCGCGATCCCTCCGGGCCTTGCGACCGGCTGGGCGGTGCCCGAGAGACTGCGGGGCTCCTGGGACCTCAGGATCGGGCCGAGCCAACGCCTGCTTCCGAAGATCCTCGCCGAGCTCCCCTCGATCGACCTGTTCCTCCACGACGACCTCCACACCCCCGCGCACCTCACATTCGAGCTCGAAGCGGCTCGGCCGAAACTTCGGGAAGGCGCGGTCGTCCTCGCCGACAACACTGCATGGACCGGAGAGGCGTTCCCCCGGTTCGCCCGCTCGGTGGGAGCCCCGCTCGCCCGGCGCGGTCGGGGCGATCTCGTCGGGCTGCGCGTACCTCCGCGCCCCCCATAGTTATAGACGAGCGCGACCTCCTCGACCACGATGTCGGCGGCCCGTGCGGCGGCGCCGTCGGGCCCTCCGCCCAACCCCTCGGAACGGGACGGAGACCCCGTACGCGACGCCCAGCGACGGTGGGAGGAGGAGCTCCTTCGTCCCGCGCTCGAGAAGAACCCCGAGCGACGGCCCCAGTTCGAGACGCTGGGCGGGATCCCCGTCGATCGGGTCTACGGGCCGCGTTCGGTCCGTTCGTCGTTCGACCGGATCGGATACCCGGGCCAGCCCCCGTTCACCCGGGGGATCCACCCTACGATGTACCGCGGCCGCGTCTGGTCGATGCGGATGTTCTCCGGCTTCGGCACGCCCGAGGACACGAACCGCAGGTTCCGCTACCTCCTCGCCCACGGCGAATCGGGTCTTTCGATCGCCTTCGACGACCCGACCCTTTACGGACTGGATGCCGACGACCCCGAATCGCTCGGGGAGGTCGGCAAGTGCGGCGTGAACGTGAGCTCGCTCAACGACATGCAGCGGCTCCTGGCCGACATCCCGCTCGCGGACGTCACCACGAGCATGACGATCAACGCCCCGGCGAACATCGTCTGGGGGATGTACCTCCTCACCGGGCTCTCCCACCGGGTTCCGCTCGGCCGGCTCGGAGGGACGACCCAGAACGACATTCTCAAGGAGTACATCGCCCAGAAGGAGTTCCTCTACCCGCCGCGACCGGCGTTGCGGCTGGTCGTGGACACGATCGAGTACGCCACCCAGAAGGTGTCGCGCTGGAACCCGGTGTCGATCTCGGGGTATCACATCCGCGAGGCGGGCTCCACGGCCGTGCAGGAGCTCGCCTTCACGCTCGCCGACGGCCGGACCTACGTGGGGGAAGCGATCCGTCGCGGCCTCGACGTGGACGAGTTCGCGCCCCGGCTCTCGTTCTTCTTCAACTCGCACAACGATTTCTTCGAGGAGATCGCGAAGTTCCGCGCGGCGCGCCGCCTCTGGGCCCGGGTGATGCGGGACGAGTTCGGGGCCAAGAAAGAGCGTTCGCTCTGGCTCCGCTTCCATACCCAGACCGCCGGCTGTTCCTGCACGGCCCAGCAGCCCGAGGTGAACATCGTTCGGACCACGGTCCAGGCCCTCGCGGCCGTGCTCGGAGGGACGCAATCGTTGCACACGAACTCCTACGACGAGGCGATCCAGCTTCCGAGCGAGGACGCGGTCCGGATCGCCCTGCGAACCCAGCAGATCCTCGCCTCCGAGACCGGCGTTGGAGAGGCTGTCGACCCGTTCGGGGGGAGCTACTACGTCGAGTGGCTGACCGACCGGATGGAAGAGGAGGCGCAGCGCTACTTCGACCGCATCGACGAGATGGGAGGCGTCGTGGCCGGGATCGAGCGAGGGTTCTTCCAGCGCGAGATCCAGGATGCTTCGTTCCGCTACCAGCGCGGGGTGGAGACCGGCGACACGAAGGTCGTGGGCGTCAACGCCTACACGGTCGACACGCCGATTCGGGTTCCCCGACTGAAGATCGGCGAGACCGCGCGTCGGCTCCAGAGCCGCCGACTGCGGGCCGAACGGGTCGCCCGAGACCCCCGCCGGCACACGGCCGCGCTCGACCGGCTGAAGAAGGTCGCGGAGACCCCGAGCGGGAACACGATGCCCGCGGTGCTCGATGCCCTCCGCGCCAAGGCGACCCTCGGCGAGATCGTTCGTGCTTTCCAGGAAGTCTACGGCCCGTTCCGGGAGCGATCGACGTACTAGGGGCGTGGCCGTTTTCCCGACGGTGAAAAGCCCGCGACCCGGCGCCAAGGCGCCCCCGCCGCCCGGTTCCCAGAACTACCGCGCGGCCCTCGAGCGCCTATTCCACCGCCGCCGGTTCGGGATGCAACCGGGCCTCGACGTGATCCGGGGACTCCTGGAGGGTCTCGGAAACCCGGAACGCCGCTACCCTGCGATCCACGTCACGGGCAGCAAGGGGAAGGGTTCGGTCTCGGTGATGGCAGCGGCAATCCTCACCGCCCATGGTCTCCGCACCGGCCTGTTCACCTCGCCCCATCTCGTCAGCTACCGCGAGCGGATCCGTCTCGACGGGCGAGAGATCGACTTGGAGAGCGTCGTCGACGGGATCGACCGGGTCGAATCGGTGGCCGACCGGCTCGAGCGTGAGGGTCGGATCGACCGTGCCCCGACGTTCTTCGAAGTGACCACTGCGCTCGCGCTCGACTGGTTCGCGCGGCAGGGCGCTCAGGCGGCCGTCGTCGAGGTCGGGATCGGCGGCCGGCTCGATTCCACGAACGTTCTCGACACGCGCGTCGGCGTGATCACGACCATGGAGCTCGAGCACACGGAGGTGCTTGGCCCGACCCTCGCGTCCATCGCACGGGAGAAGGCAGGGATCCTTCGGACCGGGACGGTCGGAGTGATCGGAGAGCTGCCGACGGAGGCAGCCGACGTAGTCCGGCGTGAGACCGACGTTCGCGGTGTGCCCCTATGGTGGCTGGGCCGGGAGGTACGGTTCGAGGACCGCACGCTTTCCACGCGCGGCCAGACCCTCACCGTCCGGGTCCCCGGGTTCGCCTTCGTCGACGTTCGCATCCCACTGCTCGGCAACTTCCAGGCGGCGAACACCGCCCTGGCGGTGGCCGCTAGCGTCCGATTCCTCGGCTCGGTCGGTCGCGAGCCCGACCCGGCACGGGTCCGACGCGCCCTCGCGAAGGTTCGCTGGCCGGGCCGCCTCGAGCGGGTGGCGTCGAGCCCCGAACTGTTCTACGATGTTGCGCACACGCCGGGGAGCGCGCGCGCGCTGGCTCAAAGCGTCGCCGAGATCTCGCCTCTCGCGGACCCCGAGGAGAGCGCCATCGTGTTCGGTTGCCTGAAGGGGAAGGACGTCGGGGGAATCCTCGACGCCCTCGTACCCCTCGCGAAGACCGTCGTTCTCGTGCCGGTCCGCTCCGACCGCTCGGTTCCCCCGCCGGAGCTGCGAGTCTCCGCCTTCGGACGGTTCCCGCGGATCGTCCTCGCCCCGAGCGCCGAGGCGGGGGTGCGGATCGCCCGCGCGGCGACCGGACCCGACGGCCTCACGATCGTCGCCGGCAGCGACTACCTCATCGGCGAGCTCCTCCGCTCCGAGGCGCCCGTGGACGAACCGGACCTCTCGGACCCGGGGCTGGGACCGCCTCCCCATTCCGCCGCCACCCCGACGACGGAGCGCCACCGGAAGGGAGACAGGGCGTGACCACCCGGGCCTTCGCGCCGTTCGACTGGGAGGCGATCCTCGACCGCCTTTCCGCGTTCTACCGCACGGGCAACTGGCGAACTCCCTATCTCCGTGACCACGCGTCCGACCCGTTCCAGGTCCTCATCGGAACGATCCTCTCCCAGCGGACCCGGGACGAAAAGACCGACATCGCGTCCGCGGCGCTGTTCGCCCGGTTCCCGGATGTGCGGTCGCTCGCGGCAGCCCGGCCCTCGGAGATCGAGCCACTCATCCGGCCGGTCGGATTCTACCGCACGAAATCGCGCGCGATCCGGGAGTGCTCCCGCGAACTGCTCGAGCGGTTCGGCGGGGAGGTCCCACGCACGATCCCCGAACTCGAAACCCTCCCGAGCGTCGGCCCGAAGACCGCCAACTGCGTTCTCGTGTTCGGCTACGGGATACCCGGCATACCGGTCGACACCCACGTCCACCGCATCGCGAACCGGCTCGGCGTCGTCCGGACCCGGACCCCCGAGGAAACGGAGGCCGGATTGCGCGAGGCGGTCGACGCGCGCTACTGGATCCCGCTCAATCCTCTTCTCGTGCAGCACGGGCAGAACCTCTGCCGCCCTCGCAACCCACGCTGCGACGCCTGCCCTATCGACCGGCTCTGCCTCACGGGGAGAGCCCGGCGCGCGGGCCGCTCTCCGCCGAGGCCCGAGGACCGGCCGAGACCGTCCGCGGGAGCGCGAACAGGGCGACGAGCGTCAACGCCTGTACCGCCGCGACGGCCTCCCACGCGACCGAGTAGGATCGCACGGAGACCAGCCAGCCGAACCCGAACGATACGAGCGCGCCGCCCCCAAGCTGGATCGCGTTGAACAACCCGATCGCGAGCGGGATCTCCTCGGCCGGAACGCTCGGCCAGAAGTGCGGAATGACGTACATCACGGCGTAGACGAACCCGTACGCGAACGAGAAGATCGACCCTACGAGGATCGCCGCGGCCAGCCCGGCGAACGGAACGAGGGCGAGGGAGGCGGCCCCCCCGAGGGTCACGAGGGCGAGCTGGGTACGGTGGTTCGTGTAGCGCTCGGCGATCGATCCCCCGACCGGCCCGCCCACGACGCTCGGGAGGACGAACATCATCCCCACCGTCCCCGCGATCACCCCCGACCAGCCGCGGATCGCCTCGCCGAACGGGACGATGAACTGGCTCGCCGCGAAGGTAGCCCCCTCGAAGCCGACGAACGCGAGCCCGATCGCCCACACTCCGCGGAACCGCAGCGCCTCGGGGAGCATCGGCCGGCGAGCGGCCGGACGAGGGCCGGGAGCCCCGGCTGCGCGCGGGATCGCGAAAATCGCCAGGACCGTGAGCGCCCCGAGGCCGATCCCGCCCAGCGCGAGAGCGGCCCGCCAGTCGACGATTGGGACCAGCACCGCCGTTCCGATCAGCGCCAACGCGGCCCCCGCGCTGAACGCCGAGGAGAACGCCCCGACCGGCACCCCACGCTGGCCGCGCGGGAACAGGGTCCCCACGAGCCCGATGGCGGGGGAGAAGAACAGCGCGGCGCCGATGCCGGCGACCAGCCGAGACGCGAGCAACCACGCGAAGCTCGGCGCGAACGCTCCGCTGGCCCCCGCCGCGGCCAGGAGGCCGAGCCCCCACAGCGAGAGGGCGCGCGCGCCGTAGCGACGCGCGAGAAAGCCGGCAGGCACCTGGAACGCTCCCGCGCCGACCAGGAACATGGCGACGAGGAGGCCCCACTCCGCCGGGCCGACCCCGAAGGTGGCTCCGATGCGCGGGAGGGCGGGACCGATGTCGAACCAGTTGTACGCGTAGCCCGCCCGCGCGCCGATCAGTACCCACGTCGCGCGCGCCCTCGCCCGCGGGTCGACGATGGGCAACGGTTCTCCCGTCGACCGGGCCCCCAGAACGAACGCCTCCTTCCCTGCGACCGACGCCGCCGCAGGGTCGGTCGCCCCGGGAGGAGCTAAACCGTTTAAACGGCGAGGGAGGTCTGCGGCCGCCGATGGACCCGTCAGAGTACGACATTCCGTTCTTCCACAAGGGCGGGTTCCACCGCCGTACCTGCGCGGGCTGCGGTGCTGCGTTCTGGTCGCTCGGGGACTTCGACCGCTGCCAGGAGGCTCCGTGCCGGGAGTACGGGTTCCTGGGCCAACCCGTCTTCGCCAAGCCCTACGAGCTGCGCGAGATGCGGGAGACGTTCCTCGGGTTCTTCGAGAAGCGGGGCCACACGAGACTGCGCCGGTACCCCACCGTCGCCCGGTGGTGGAACGACGTTTTCTTCACGCAGGCGTCCATCTACGACTTCCAGCCGTGGGTCACGAGCGGGGCGATCCCGCCCCCCGCCAACCCGCTCACGATCTCGCAACCGGTGCTACGGTTCATCGACCTCGAGGAGGTCGGCCGCAGCGGCCGCCATTTCACGCTCTTCGAGATGATGGCCCACCACGCCTTCAACCCGCCGGACCACGAGATCTACTTCAAGGAACGCTGCGTGGAGCTCTGCCACGAGTTCTTGGTCGAAGAGCTCCGCGCCGACCCGAAGGCGATCACCTACAAGGAGGAGGTCTGGGAGGGCGGGGGCAACCTCGGGCCGTCCCTCAGCGTCGGCCTCTCGGGGCTCGAGCTCGCCACGCTCGTGTTCATGGAATACATCCGGGACGGGACCGCCACCAAGCCGATGCCCCTGACCGTCGTCGACACCGGTTATGGGCTCGAGCGGCTCACGTGGGCCAGCCAGGGATCGCGGACCGCGTACGAAGCGGTCTTCGGCCGAGAGTACGAGGAACTGAGACGGACGTTCCCCGCCCGGGAGACCGCGATCCTCATCGACCATGCCCGGGCCTTGAACTTCCTCCTCACCGACGGGGTGGTCCCGTCGAACAGCAAGGAAGGATACTTCGCCCGCCTGTTGATCCGCCGATCGCTCCGGGTCCTCTCGAAGGTGCCCGACGCGCCCGAGCTCGTCGCGGTGCTCGACCGGGCGGGCCGCGAGATCGCCCGCGATTTCCCGGAAGTGGGGGAGCACCGCGACGACATGCACCGTGTCGTCGAGGCGGAGATCGAGCGCTACGCGGAGGCGATCGCGCGGGCCCGCCAGACGGTCCGACGCTACGAGCAGCGTGTCCGGTCCGAGGGCGGGAAGGTCGAAGGCGAGGACCTCCTCGGGTGGTACGACTCGCTCGGGGTCCCGCCGGACGTCGCGGTAGAGGAACTCGAGCGCCCGCCGGCGATCCCGGAGAACTTCTATGCGCTGGTTGCGGCCCGCCACGAATCAGAGCAGCCGACCACCGACTACGTAGACCGTTCGGAAGGCCTGCCGGAGGTCCCCTCCGACGTGCCCCCGACCGAGGTGCTGTACTACCTCGACCCGCACACCCTCTCGTTCGAGGCCCACGTCGTTCGCGCGGACGGCCCCTGGGTCATCCTCGACCGGACGTACTTCTACCCGACCGGCGGGGGCCAGGTCGCCGACCGGGGCCATCTGGGGGACCTCGAGGTAGTGGACGTGGTCCACAAAGGTCCCTGGGTACTCCACCGGCTCGAGCGCGACGCCCCGTTCCGGGCGGCCGAGCGGGTCCGGGGCCGGATCGACCCAAAGCGCCGCACCCAGCTGATGCAGCACCATACGGCGACGCACCTTCTGAACGGGGCCCTTCGGGAGGTCCTCGGCCCGCACGTCTGGCAGGCAGGAGCGTACAAGGCGCCCGAGGTCGCGCGGATCGACGTGACCCACTACAAGGCCCTAACGAAGGAGGAGCTTCACCGGATCGACCGGAGGGTGAACGAGATCGTGCGGGAGGACCGGCCCGTCAAGAGCTACTTCGAGAGCCGCGGCGAGGCCGAGCGACGGTTCGGGTTCACCCTGTATCAGGGTGGTGCGGTCCCGGGCAAGGAGCTTCGGATCGTGGAGATCGAAGGGTTCGACGTCGAGGCGTGCGGAGGGACGCACTGCACGCACACGAGCGAGGTCGGGGCGATCGCCATCCTGGGCGTCGACCGGATCCAGGACGGGGTCGTACGGCTCACCTACGCGAGCGGCGAGAGGGCGCTCGACCTCCGGGAAGAGCACGAGGCGATCCTTGGCGAGGCCGCCCGCCGGCTCGGGGTGCCGGTCGACCATCTCCCGACCGGGATCGATCGCTTGCTCGCGGAAGTGGAGGAGACGCGCCACTCGGCCCGGGCCCGACAGAAGGGAGACCTGACCGTCACGGCGGAGGAGCTTCTCGCCGACCCCACGAAGACCGAGTCGGTGGGGTCGACGACCCTCGTGGCTGCGCGCCTCGACCTCGACCGTGCGGGCCTGATGGAGCTGTCCCGGCTGCTCGGCCGCGTTCCCGGCCGCGTCGCGATCCTCGCCGGCGAGAAGGACGGGCGGGGGATCCTGTTCGTGGGTTCGACCGCGCCCGGAGTCTCCGCCTCGGCGGTCGTCGAGGCCGCGAAGAGCCTGTTCGCGGGCAAGGGAGGCGGGAATCCGGCGGCCGCAACGGCGGTGGGGGAACCCGGCGCTCCTCTCGAGGCCGCCTGGTCCGAAGCCCGCCAAACGGCCCGCCGGGCCGCAGGACCATAGGATATGGTGTCGATGCGGCACGTGCGAAAGCTTTACTTTCTAACCGTGTCCATTTCGACTAAGGACACGGAATGGTTCGCTGGGCTCCGGGACCCTCGCTCCGCCCGTGGAACACGAGGGTAGCATGAGTGCGGACAACGGGATCGCGACCGTGGGGGTTCCCCCTGAAGTAGTGTCGTTCTTGAGCGGGAAGGGCGGCCGCTCCCTGATCGTCAAGGGCGGCGCCGGTACCGGCAAGACGACCTTCGGGCTCGAACTCCTTGAGCGGATCGGCCAGCCGAACCGGTCGTTCTACCTCTCCACCCGAGTGGGCGACGAGGCGCTTTACCGGCAGTTCCCGTGGCTCAAGACCGCCGAGATGCGCTCCCGCGTGCTCGACGCGGCGAAGCTGTTCCTGGACGCGATCCAGACCGGTGGCAAGGGACGCCAGTCCGAGCTCCCCGAGAGCGAGCAGCGGAAGATCCGCGCCGGCAAGGAGATCCTGGGCAGCTTCGGGCAGGAACGCGGGCCCCCGACCCGCGTCGACCGGACCCACCTCGCAGCGCTGCTGAAGCGGAGCCCGATGCCCGAGGTCGAGAACGTCTACAACCGGATCGAGAAGGGTCTCCCCGAGAAATCGCTCCTCGTGATCGATTCCCTCGAGGGTGTGACCCACAAGTACGGTCTCGAGATGGAAGAGTTCGTGATGGCCCTGCAGAAGGACCTGGTCGAAGCGTCCAGCACGGCCGTCGTGATGATCCTCGAGAAGCCCGAGGCGGGCGGTATCGAATACCTGGTCGACGGCCTCATCTCGATCCAGCGCGAGGAGCTCGACGAACGGCGCGTCCGCCACCTCCGCCTCGAGAAGCTCCGCGCGACGAACATCGGACAGGCGCGCTACGCGGTCACGCTCGCCGGTGGGAGGTTCGAGGCGCTCGGCTTCTCCTCCGCACCCACCGGGAAGGCGAGCGAAGAGCCCTGGACCCCGGTGGCCGACCCCGACCGGTTCTACTCCACGGGTATCCCCACGTTCGACGACCTCCTCGGCGGAGGGTTCCGGCGCGGCAGCTTCAACGCGTTCGAGGTCGACGTGAACGTCGGCATCGACGACTACTACATGCTGTTCGTACCGACGTTCCTCAACTTCCTCGCTCAGGGCCGCGGCATCATCGCGGTCTTGGCCGCGGGCGAGTCACCCGACAAGCTCCGCGAGACCCTTGTCCGGCACGTACCGCCCAATCAGTTCGACACGAGGGTGCGGATCCCCGACTACACCGCGAACGAGACCGAGGACCCGTTCATCCTGCCGATGGCCCGATTCGGCCGGGACGAGGCTGCGCGCGCGATGGTCATGGCCGAGAAGACGGTCGCCGGCCCCGACCGGAAGCCGTTCATGGAGTACATGGCGTTCGACACGTTCGAGAGCCTGATGGGCGATCAGGTGGCGATCCGGATGTACTTCCAGGGCGTCTCCCGCACGAAGCACGTCGGGAACCTCGGCATCGGTCTGCTCAAGCCGGGACTCCTCGTCTCGAGCGAGATCCTGAACATGATGGACACGTACTTCCGGATCATCAACATCGACAACGCCCCGTGCATCTACGGGATCCGGCCCCGCACCACCATCTACGCGATCAGCGTCGACTCCTCAAAGGGAGCCCCGCACGCGGTCCTTACTCCGATAGTCTGAGCGGGGGCCGCTACCGCGGCAGGCCGAGGGCGATCACACCGACCCCGTAGAGGAACAGGGCGGGCACGACCGTCATCAGAAGGTCGTCGTCGACCCAGGCGAGCTTCGGGCGTTCGACCGCGACCGCGAGGGCCGCTGCTCGCGCTCGCGGCGGCGGCCCTCGCGGTCGCGAGCGCGAGCAGCGCGTCGAGCCCCCAGGGCCACCTCCCGACGATCGCGAGGCTCGCGAACGCGAGCACGGCGTACAGCGCGACGGGCACCGCCGGATAGAGCGACCGGCGCCGCGCGTGCGTACGCAGCTCTCCCGCGACCGGGTCGACGAACGCCGTGCCGAGGACGACCGCGACGGCGATCGGTTCGGGGAACAGAAGGACGGCGATCGTGAGCGCCACGGCGAAGTAGACGTAGCCTCCGACCCGGTGGGACTCGTAGGCACGGACGGTCGGAAGCTCCAGACCGACCGTGAGCCGGAGGAGCTCCGCGAGCAGGACCAGCCCGAGGAGGGCGAGCAGGATCGCCTCCTTGGGGGCGATGACGAAGAGCCTGTTCGGGACGAGAAAGTACACAAGAACGGTCGCTCCGAGACCGTGCAGGACCCGCCGCCAGATCCGGTCTCCGAGGGCGAAGTCCCCTCCGAGCCGCTCCCCGAGCCGGCGCCGGAACTGTCCGCCCTGGTGGAGCCGGAAATCCATCGGGCGGGCCCACGCACGTCGGAGTATGAAGGGTAGAGCCGAGCGGGCGCGCCAAAGGTTTTCCCCCTCCACGCCTCGACGGCGCCGTGAAGGTGACCGTCCTCGTGGGGAGCCGGTCGGACCTCGAGCTCGCCGAGAAGGTCCGCGCCCGCCTCGAGGAGTTTGAGGTCCCCTGCGACGTACAGGTCGCTTCCGCGCACCGCACGCCGGAGAAGGTCGACCGCCTAGCGCGCGACCCCGCGACCGATGTGTTCGTCGCGATGGCCGGACTCTCCGCGGCGCTCCCGGGAACGGTCGCGGCCCGTACGCTGAAGCCCGTCATCGGCGTCCCTATTCACCGGGGCCTGGGCCTCGACAGCCTCCTGTCGGTCGTCCAGATGCCGCCCGGCATCCCGGTCGCGGCCGTGGGACTCGACGCCACGGAGAACGCGGCCCTCCTCGCAGTAGAGATCCTCGCGACGAAGTACCCCGAGCTCCTGCCCCGGCTGGAGAAGTACCGGGCGCGCTGGCGCGAGGAGACGCCGGCGTCCGTGGGAGAGAAGAAGTGAACGACCCGGCCGCGTTCACCCGGGAAGCGATCGCCCGACTCAGGACCGAGGTCCCCGGAAAGGCGATCGTCGCCGCCTCGGGCGGCATCGATTCCACCGCGGCCGCGTTGCTGACCGAGCGGGCGCTGGGCGACCGGGCGCGCGCGGTCTTCGTCGACACGGGGCTGCTCCGCGAAGGCGAGGTTGCGCGCGTCGGGGCGCTGTTCCGGGAGAGCGGGGTCCGGTACGAGGTCGTCTCTGCCGCCGACCGGTTCCTGGACGCGCTCGCGGGGGTCACGGACCCCGAGGAGAAGCGCCGCCGGATCGGCGCTCAGTTCATCGGGCTCTTCGAGGAGGAGGCCCGGCGATTCGGCGCGGACCGGCTGGTCCAGGGCACGATCGCCCCGGACTGGATCGAGAGCGGCGGGGAGCTTCGAAGCACGATCAAGACCCACCACAACGTAGGAGGTGTCCCCAAGGGGACCCAACTCGTCCTGGTAGAGCCGCTGCGCGACCTGTACAAGGACGAGGTCCGAACCCTCGCCCGCCACCTTGGGATCCCCCAGCCGGAGCGGCAGCCGTTCCCCGGCCCCGGGCTTGCGGTCCGGGTCGACGGCCCGGTCACGGCCGACCGCGTGCGACGGGCCCGGGTCGCCAACGCGATCGTCGAGGAGGAAGTGGAGCGCGCGGTTGCCGAGAAGAAGATGCCCTGCCCCTGGCAGTACTTCGCGGTCCTCCTCGGGACCCGCACGGTCGGGGTGACCGGCGACAACCGGGTCCACGGAGAGGCGGTGAGCGTCCGCATCGTCGATTCGGTCGATGCGATGACCGCGACCGCCGCGTCCCCGCCCCGCTCGGTCCTTGCCACGATCGCGGAGAGGATCACCCGGGAGCTCTCCGGAGAAGTGGTCCGGGTGCTCTACGACATCACCGACAAGCCCCCGGCGACCATCGAGTGGGAGTGACCGGACCCGGGGCTCGAAGAGTCTATCTACCGCCGCGCCTCGAACGGAGGCCGGCCATGGTCCCAACCCCCACGTCCCCCGAAGGCTCCCGCACGATCCGCCTTCCCGCGGAGACGGTACGGGCGATCGAGGCCCGCCTCGAGGGCTCGGCATTCGACTCCGTGGACGCCTTTGTCGCGTTCGTCCTCGCGCGCCTTCTCGAATCCCCCGGCGGACCCGGGCTGACCGAAGAGGACGAGAGGACGCTCAAGGAGCGGCTGCGGTCCCTCGGCTACATCGACTGAGCCGGCCGCCAACGATTTGCCTCCGCAGGTCGCTGAACGATCGTGCTCGCCTGTCCGTTCTGCGGCGCTCCCGAGACGGACCGGTTCGACCTCGAAGGGCAGAGGTTCCTGGTCTTCCGCTGCCTGTTCACGCCCGCCGTCGACCCGAAGCTGACGGAGGAGGAGGTCACCCAGCACCTCGCCCGCGACTACGGCCCCGAAGGTTCCGGCTACTTCCGGAAGATGTGCGACCGGCTCCACCTCTACGTCACGAAGGGCGCCGGCGCGCAGGCTCTCGGCGCCTCCGAACCGGTCGAGCCGGCCGGCCCGCGCTGAGCGACCCGCGTCGCGGCACGGACGTGTAGGGTCCGACGTCCGCGTCCGCCTCGATCTCCACCCGCATCGCGGGGTCCACGAAACCGTTCACCGCGACCATCGTCGCGGCCGGCCGGATCCCGTCGAACCGCTCGGACAGGACCCGTGCGATCGCGTCGAAGTCCTGGAAATCCCGGACGAACACCCTCACGCGGGTCACGTCGACGATCCGGCCCCCCAGGGCCTCGAGAGCGCGCTGCACGTTGTCAAGGGCGCGGACGGTCTGGGCGTACGGGTCGCCCGGCCCGACGATCGCGCCGCGGGGGTCGGTGGCGGTCGTGCCCGAAACGTAAATCCGGGGGCCGACCCGGACGGAGCGGCTGTAGCCGACGATCGCCTCCCACGGTGCGCCGCTCGCGTACCGGCGCACGCCGGAGCGCGACGTCGGCTCACGCGCGTGCGGCCGTTCCGATCTTCGCGAGCGCGGCATCCGTAGGGACCAGGTGGCGCGACAGGCCCAGCTCTTCGGGGGTCGCCCCCAGCGCGAGCCCCACGACCTGGGGGAGATGGAACACCGGCATCGACAGGGACCGACCGACGGCGTGCTCGGCCTTGTTCTGGTACGCGTCGAGCGAGATGTGGCAGAGCGGGCAGGGCGTAGCCATCGCGTCCGCCCCGTGATCCTTGGCCTCGGCGATCTGCTTGCCCGTGATGCGCGCGGCGGTCTCGGGCTTCACGAACTGGATCGGGAACCCGCAGCACATCACGCGTCCCCGGTAGTAGACGGGCTCGGCGCCCAGGGCATCGAGGAGCTGCTCGAACGACCGGGGTTCCTCACCGGGCTCGCCGCCCGTTTCGTCCGAGGGGCGGAGGAGGTGGCACCCATAGAACGCGCCCACCTTGAGGCCCGCGAGAGGGCGGCGCACCTTCGAGCGGAGGGCGGGCAGGCCGACATCCTCCACGAGCACGCGGAGGAGATGCTTCACCCGGACAGTACCCTTGTACTCGATCCCGAGGGGGCGAAGGGCGCCGTCGACCTTCGCGCGAACTGCCGCGTCCGACATCCTGACGTTGGCGAGCGTCAGCATTCCCTGGCAGGTCGAGCAGATGGTGAGCAGGTCGAGCCCGGCGCGCTCCGCGATGGCGAGGTTGCGCGCGTTGATGGCCACGTTGAGCACTTCGTTGGCCTCGTCCACGAAGCCGGACCCGCAGCAGGAAAAGTTCGGGAACTCTACCAGCTCGATCCCGAGCGTCTTGCAGACCCAGCGGGTCGCGAGGTCGAGCTCCTTGCCGGTCTCCTGCGCGACGCAGCCCGGATAGTACGCGAGCT
>Ga0116218_1000377_pt1 | contig 31525 bp, 25 predicted proteins | sample Sb_taG_2_FD_88966 | JGI IMG/M metagenome (GOLD analysis project Ga0116218, IMG submission 88966) | Peat soil microbial communities from Weissenstadt, Germany - Sb_50d_5_LS metaG | ecosystem: Environmental > Terrestrial > Soil > Wetlands > Peat | place: Germany: Weissenstadt | collected 2010-09-21 | reverse complement strand
TTGCTTACATACCAAGTTTTGCTCGTGACCTGCCCGAAACAGTCGCGTCGCATACATCTGCTCACACAGACCTTAGTCGCTTCAAAGATCAGAGCATCATTGTTATAGGCAAAGGACAAAGCGCACTGGAGTATGCTGCGTTGTTGCATGAAGGGGGCGCTGATGTTGAATTAATTACGCGTGGATTGGTCAGATGGCATTCCAAAATACTCTATGAGCGTACAGGCCCCGCTAGGCATATTTTCTATCCACCTGGCGATGTCGGCCCTCCGGGAATCAACTGGTTGGTTGCTTTCCCTTCCTTCTACAATCGACTCCCGGAAGGAATAAAAGATCCTGTACATAAACGTGCGGTTCTTCCTGGAGGTGCGAAGTGGTTGCGATCCAGGATAGAGGGACAAATACGTATTACTGAAAACACCCAAGTAGTGAAAGCCACTGAGCAGGGGGAACGTGTATGCCTGGAACTGAGTGATGGAACGAAACGAGAGGTAGACTATTTGTTCCTCGGAACTGGCTTTCAACCAGATGTTCGTAAACTTACCTTCATTGACCCAGCTCTTTGCCAGCAACTGCAAGTGAAAAATGGATATCCCATACTGAATGTGGGGTTCGAATCATCAGTTTCGCACCTGTACTTCGCTGGTTTGCTGGCCGGGAATACCTTTGGACCAACATGCCGCTTCGTTTCGGGGACAAAGGGTGTTGCACGTAACATTGCACACCACCTTGCACGAGCTTGAGAGAGGAAAGTGACAAATGTCATGACCCACAAAATTGACCTACGAGAGAAAGGGGATGTCAGTGCTTTTAGGTAAGGGAGTGATTGACCTTAACAGACGGCACGTCACTTCAGTACAGCCCACCTTGAATGGAACGCAACAAGTAGGAGCTTTGGTCGTGGGGGGATGTTTCCAGGGCTTGGGTATAGTGCGTAGCTTGGGACGGCGTGGCATACCAGTCTGCGTTATTGACGATGAGTTCTCGGTTGCACGTTACTCACGCTATACCACCCGCTATCTACGAGTGGCCGATTTGCGTGATGAGCGAAAAACCGTGGAGACTGTGCTGGATGTTGGACGAGAACTGGATCTTGAGGGCTGGGTACTTTATCCTACTATGGAGCAGACTGTTGCTGCTTTCTCGCGCTATCGATCGCGTCTGGAAGAGTTTTTCCGTGTTCCAACTCCCGAATGGAACACGGTACAGTGGGCATGGGACAAGCGAAATACGTATCGCCTAGCACAAGATCTTGATATCCCCGCTCCAAAGACGTGGTATCCGAAGAACCTGGGCGAGTTGGACCAAATAGAGGAAGCACATTTTCCACTGGCGATCAAACCGGCCATTAAAGAGCATTTCATTTATGCGACTAAAGCCAAGGCGTGGCGAGCCAATACACGAAAAGAGTTGGTAGAACGTTTTAAGCAGGCTGCTGCTCTGGTTGAACCCGGCGAAACTATGGTTCAACAGCTCATTCCAGGTGATGGTGAGCAACAATTTGCCTACTGTGCCTTCTTCAAGGATGGGCAAGCTATAGGCAGCATGGTGGTCCGACGGCGTCGTCAACATCCACCTGAGTTCGGGAGGGCAAGCACGTTTGTTGAAACCATTGATCTACCCCTACTAGAGAACCTTTCCGAACGCTTTTTGAAAGCCATTAACTACTATGGTCTGGTCGAGTTGGAATATAAGCTAGATCCGCGTGATGGTCAGTACAAACTTCTAGATGTCAACGCCCGCACCTGGGGTTATCATTCCCTCGGTCAGAGTGCAGGGGTTGATTTCCCTTATCTGTTGTACACAGACCAATTGGGAGAGGCTGTAGAGTCTTGTCGAGCTAAAGTTGGAATCAAGTGGGTTCGCCTTATTACTGATATACCTACAAGCACTGTGGAGATAGTTCATGGTCACCTTGGTTGGCGAGCGTATTTGCGATCTCTCAGGGGTGTCCATGTTGAGTCTGTATTCAGCCGTGAAGATCCATTGCCAAGCTTGATGGAATTTACGCTTATTCCTTACCTGATTGTAAAACGTGGTTTTTGATTTCTTGTTAGAGACTGTGGGAACTGGAAACGACTCGTTAAAATCAGATGGGTAATAAATAAAGCAGTACGATCACTATCGTGGCACATAAAACCACTGAGCCGAGCACATTCAGGTCACGTAGTAATACCTCTTCAGGATTTCCACCTTGCATACACATGTGAACTAGATGCAACTAACGGACGTGCTGACCGGTGTCTTGCTGTGGATTAGCCAGGATCGTTTTCGCTTGATGCACAAACCGATAGGAGTGCTTTGCTCTTCCAGTGCGCGCTCAACCGGTCGCACGCCTCGCATCTGCTTCTTCAATTGTGCTTTGGCATGCCGATCGGCTGCGTAGAAAGGCTTGATGGCATCTTTCAAAGAATGGAACTGACAGCGTTGATGGGGGACCTCAGGAAAGACAAACGTGACGGCACTGCCAATGGTCTCTTGCCCATCCGAGATCACTCCCTTGAGTAATAAAGGACGCGCTAACAGGATCTCCTCGGAGAGGCAGTCGCGCACCGCGACATCCGCACCTTGTGCCCCACATCGGGCTGTAAGCCATCGATGGCCAGGATCACGCGTTCTTGCTGCTGAAATCGTGTCTTGATGTGCTCCCGATCTGTGACGCGCAAGGTCACCAACTCTTCATTGCGCTGCATCGTCTTTTTTCCTATGGCAGGCTACTTGTAGGCTGACCCGCTAGACCATCCTCTGCCGCGCATTTGTTGCGATTGTACGCACTCGTCGCCTATGTAGGCGAATGCATCCGTACCGTTGATCGATGCGGTGTCGGGCTTCGTGGCATTGATTCCAACTAATTGCTGCAAGCAGCAGCAGACTGATCAGGTTTTCATGGAGAAACCTGAACAACAGAGTCAGCCGTATGCCCGAGTGGCCTGTGTGGTGCTGCGACGAGGCAGAGCGTCACAGGCCCTGAGGAGCCAGAGGCGCACAGAGCAGGCGGTGGCGACGTACCCAATGAGATGGCAGAGGCCCCCTTTCTCGTTATTGAGCGATATATTCATAGAGGTCTGAGGCCAGCCAGTTGGGTGGCCCAGTTTTCGGCTTGTGCCGCGAGTTGGAACTCTTGCGACCGGGCCTACCCGCATCGGCGGGATAGCACGGGGTGCGTTCGAGCACCAGGTCCGCAGGCCGGGGCACGATGTCAGCGGCCGCGATGACGGGCACGTGAGGCTGCAAGCGGCGAGACGGACGAATGAAGCCCAGTTGTCTGCCGCGCTGCACACAGAGCGTGATGGGATCCTGCCCGCGGGCCAGCAGCATGGGCATCGAACGCACGACTAAAGGCATGGAGACCTCAAAGGGGTCGACGTGCGCTTGACAGGCGATCTCCATGCGCATGGCCTGCAACAGTTGTGCGATGATGAGACAGGCCCAGAGCTGCTGCAGGATGCCTGTCAGCTTGCTATGCCACCACAGATGTAAGCGCAGATGCTCTTTGAGCAGCAAGAAGGCCAGTTCGATATCCCACCGCCGCGCGTACAGCCGCACGAGATCGCCCACTGACAGCACGTGTGGGTCCAGGACATTGGTCAGATACTCGTGCCAGGTGCAGCCGACGCGCACCCGTACCAGTCGCACTACCGAGCGTGCCTTGGCCTGATGGGTGCCGAGCCATACCAGCCCATCGAAGACCTCGGTGCTCTCGTAGAGCGTGTGGATCACTGTATAACTCGTCTTCTCACGCAGCCGACACACATACCACAGACTGTGCGTTGTCAACTCGTCGAGCCACTCGAAGCCAAAGTAGCCCAGATCGAAGAGCAGCAAGGTGCCTGTGCGCAGTCCCTCCAGCATGGCACGGGCGTGTACTTTGCAGTTCTGCTGCACATCGGGCAGATAGTCGATGCGTCGCCATATCTGCCGTCGCACATCAAAGAGCGCCGCCAGTTTGCCCGGCAACAACTCCACCGCCCCGTTCTTGAAGTGACGCAAGCTGGGTAACGTGCGTGCCACCGCATCCAACACCGTTTCATCCAGCGCCAACACCTCACGGGCAAACGGCGCAAGCGCCAATACATCTCACTTAAGGCACAAGGAGGAAAAAGCAGACAAGAAAGCTCCCATCTGGCATACTACCAAAAAGCAAAACAACAAGGAGCTTTCGATGTATAGATTACGCGAGATGACGATGGATGACAAGGTATGTGAGCAGGTGAGTATGACGATGCTGGGTGAGGTGTATCCCAGAGAGGTGATCGAGCGGGTGGTGCAGCACAGTGAGCCGTGGCGCAGCAAAGTGCGGCGCGTGCGGCTGAGTACCGCCTTGACGTTGGTACTCTTTGTGATCGCGATGGCCCTGTGGAGCCGCCGCAACCAATGCCAGGTCTGGAACAGCCTGGTGGGCACGCTCAGCGATCTGCATCCGGCACAGCCCGACAGCGCGATGAGTGATTCAGGACTGGGTGGGCGGCGCAAAGCCTTGGGGAGCCAGTGTATGCAGGTGTTACTACAGGAACGCTGTCAGGTGATAGCGACGCCAGAGAGCATGCCTGATGCCTTCTTTGGTCGCTATCGGCTCATGGCCATTGATGGCACGCTGTTCCACACTCCTGATACGAAAGCCAACGCAGCAGCTTTTGGGCGCAGCAGCAACCAATATGGGCCAGGAGCCTATCCGCAGGTCAAATGTGTGCTGTTGGCAGAGTGTAGCAGCCATGCGGTCGTTGGGCTAGAGATGGACCGGTATGACGTCTCAGAAGTGCATGGGGCCTACCGCTTGCTCTCGCAGGTCGGGCCCGACACGTTGGTGCTGGTAGATGCCGGCCTGATCTCGGGCGCCTTCATTGAGCAAGTGCGGATGCGTAGAGCGCATGTCTTGGGGGCTTTAGAAGCGGGTGCATGGGAGCACCCGAACACGGCTCGTCGCCTGGCCGATGGCTCGGTGTTGGCGTGGGTGGCACCTGCCCATTCGGGCCATGCCCGCTATCGAAAGCCTCGCGGGATGTGGGTGCGTATCATCTCCTACCGGGTGACTGATGCGCGCTTGGGAGAACCAGGCAAGGTGTATCGCTTGGTGACGACGCTCCTCAATCCGCGCATGGCGCCAGCGCTCACGCTGATCAACCTGTATCATGAGCGTTGGGAAATCGAACTGGTGATCGATGAGATCAAAACGCATGAGCGCGCACAGCGCAAGGTCTTACGCTCCAAGACGCCTGAGGGAGTGCGCCTGGAGCTCTACGGGATCTACCTGGCGCATTATGCCGTGCGGGTGCTGCTAGCCGAAGCCGCCGTAGAGGCAGAGTTGGACCCTGATCGCCTCAGCTTTACCGAAGGCCTCTTTGAACTGACCGAGATGATCTCGCTGGCACTCACCTTGGGGTCGGAGAAGGCAGCAGTGCGGCTGCTTCCGCGCTTGCGGCACAAGATGGCAAGGCATGTCTTGCCACCGCGTCGGCTGCGTGTCAACCGTCGGGAGATCAAGCAGATCTACAACAAGTACAAACCCAAGAAGCGCCAGGTGCCTCCACCTGACCCATTCAATCCTGAGGATCAGTTCCTCGATTTTGTCGATCTGCTCGATCCCCTTGCACCTGCACTTCCTGTAGGAGGTCCTTAAGTGAGATGTATTGGGCGCCAGGGGTTCCCATGCTTGTGCGTCCAGCAGTGGTTGTATCCAGGCTGACAGCATCGTCGAGAGCTGCTCAAAGAATGCTTGCAACGGCTCCGTCCCCGCGCATACACGGCCTGATCACAGATATCGTAGCCCTGGCACACCAACGCGCGCCACAGGTCGCGCACTCCTTGCGCTCGATCCAACACACACAGCAGCAGGCTGCTCCACAAGGCCGCATCAGGCAGTTCACGGGGGCGACCCGGCCCTTTGGCATCGCTGCCTGCTCCCTGGCTCTCGCCTTGGCTTTGCATGCGCTTCATCCATCGCTCGGCATATCCACGAAACTGGTCAACGAACGCATCGTTTGCCGGGGAGGAAGACACTATGGTAGAATACATCTCAAGAGCTTCCTTTCTGGTTGCATATCAATTTCTACACCTGAAAGGAGTATCCTCTCTGAACACGCTTTTGGCAACCCTTCCGCTCTCCTGGCCTCTTCTCCTATTTGTTGGAATCAATGGGCTTCGTGGTCGCCCTATAGTAATATACCATTCCCATCTCCCGTGGATTCTATAGCTAACCCGATGTGCAAGTTTTCTTGCCAAAGGAAAGGCTCATGGAGTCTACTGTACTCAGAAGAATTGTACGTTTCTGAGGAGGAAAACCATGAACCTGGACGACTTTATTATCACATGTTTCGTATTGATTGACGAGATGATGCCAACCGTGACGAAAGGCAAACGCTTGCGCGAACGAGGACCGATGCCCAAATTGGCCGATAGCGAGGGCATCACGATGGAAATTGTGGGAACGTATCTGGGACTGTCCCAAGATCAGGAAGTCTTTGACTACTTCCGCCGCCACTATGTGCAGTTCTTTCCGGAAATGGCGCGAGTGGATCGCACCACCTTTGTGCGCCAAGCCGCCAACTTGTGGGCAGTGAAAGAGCGCCTGTGGTGTGTGATCCGCGACAGTTTCTTGCTCTATGATCCCACGGTGGCCATCGTGGATAGTATGCCGATTCCGGTGTGCCAATTTGCACGAGCGTACCGTTGTCTCCGCTTCGATGACACGGCCAGCTTTGGCAAAGACCATACCTGCCGCCAGACGTTTTACGGCTTTCGCTTGCACCTGCGCCTGTGTTGGCCAGGAGTGATTACCCAGATGTACCTGGCTCCGGCCAATGTGCATGAAGGGGAGATCGTCTGGGACTTGACGGCAGGCACCTCTGGGCTGCTGTTGGGCGATCGCAATTATTGGCTTCCCACTTTGCAAGCGGCCTTGCGCAAAGCCGGTGTCGTTCTGCAAGCTCCGTTTCGCAAAGCCAGTTCGCAGCCTGCCAAGAGTTGGAGTCCCGTGTTGGGACGGGTACGCTATCGCATCGATACCGTCTTTGGACAACTGACCGATCGCTGTGGTGCCAAGCGCGTCTAGGCCCGTGATCTCTGGCATTTGCGCAATCGCTTGCTGCGTATGGCGCTCATGCATACCATGTGTGTGTTGTTCAATTTGCAAGATCAGGCTCCTCCCCTTCAATTGGATCGGTTGGTTGCTTAAAAAACTTGCACATCGGGTTAGCTAGGAATTTACACCAACCTGAGATGAATGAAACAGTTTCTCAATGCTCGTGACAACCACCTCGCCAAGGTTAGGCAATTACCATTATGCTGGTAGCTCTTGAATTATATTGCAATGGAGTCCAATGATGAATCTTGTCTCGTTTTCGATCAGGACAAAGGGGTCGCACAATTTTGTCCGGCGCTTGGGCACTGTATTTACCCGTTTCGGATTCTCTGAGACGCCAACGCGTCGTGCTCTGAACACGATAGTCGATTCCGTTCAACAGTACACTGGCGCGCCCACCTTCTTCATCCCGGCCGTTGTGCTGCAACGGCACCCAACGTTGATTGCTGAGATTGCGCGCAAGGGGGCTGAAATCGGTGTGCATGGATATGTGCACAACGATTACCGGACATTGAGTAGGGATCAGCAATTCGAGCAAACGGAAAAAGCTATTTCGGTATTTCAGAAAGCCAAACTCCCCTACTATGGGTTTCGCAACCCTTACCTTGGTTGGACCAGGGAATCGCTCGAGGTGTATGCAACACTGGGTTTCCATTATGAAAGTAATGTGGCCGTCCTGCACGATGTCGTCGACATCAGCGCATTTTCACCTCTGCTCAGAAGTGGTTTCGCCAAATCGCTAGAACTCTTCCAAGCCGTCCCCTGTAATGTGTACGCTCTGCGACCCGATTTTTATGGTGCATTGCTACGCATCCCGACCAGCATTCCAGATGATGAAATGCTCTTCGATCGTCTGCGCATCACCGATCCGGAGGAAGTGGGGCGAATCTGGAGCAGGGTGATGCAGCGTGTCTACGAAATGGGTGGATTATATACACTGAATCTGCACCCGGAGCGTGGCGTGTTGTGCAAAAGGGCACTCGACTCTTTACTGTCCTATGCTCGTAGTCGCGAACTTCCCGTGTGGGTTGTCAGCATCGGAGACGTCGCTCAATGGTGGAGAGAACGCAGCAAGTTTCGTATACATATGACTCCGCTCGGTGACAACCGTTGGCAGGTGGAGGCCAACTGTACCCAACATGCCACAGTGCTAGCGCGTCATCTTGAAATAGAGGATCAATTGACCTCTCCCTGGTACGGAAGCGATGTGCGCGTCCACTCACAGCAGTTTATCGTGTGCGCGAATACAACACCTTGTATCGGGGTCTCGAAGCAAACTCCCGATGAGGTAATGACCTTTCTCAACGAGCAAAGCTATCCCGCCGTACGTTGTACTCGAGGGGAATCGTTGAGCTATGCGATGTACATCGAAAAACCCGCGGGATTTGGAGGCACACTCGAAGCACAGGCGGAAGCTAAACGTGCGCTCGTTGAGCAAATCGAGGAGTTGGAGATGCCTTTGCTCCACTTTGGTTGTTGGCCTGACGGCAATCGTGCCACTCTCGCTATCTCTGGCGACATTGACTCGGTGACCGTGCAGGATTTCTTCCTGCGCATCGTCGAAGTGTTTCGACATACCTAGCGCGAGAGGTTTCATCTCCAATTCGATACCTGGATGGACCAACCGCCAGTTCGGATAGTATACCTGAAAGGGGTATTCGTAATGGGAATACATCACAAGAGCAGAAATAAAGCTCTATGCTTTGTGTGTGAGGAGAAGCATTTGCTGTTGGGAGATACACTTGATGCTTGAAGAGAAATATATCTCAGGCGAGTACCTGGAGAAAAACCCGAACTGGCATATCGAAGAATCCTCTTGGAAAGTAAAACACATCATGCCAATTCTGAAGCGACACCATCTCGTGCCGAACACTATCTGCGAGGTAGGATGTGGGTCAGGTGAGGTACTCCGGCCCTTGCAAAACCGCATGGACGATGTATGCACATTTTGGGGATATGAAGTGCATTCCGCAACGCTTCAGGAGGATTTGGCTGTTCGCATTTTGGGCGGGTTTAGATTGTTGGTATTGGCGAAATGATGCTGATCGCAGAGGGATGGCGTTATGTCGCCTCCTTAGCTGTTGGTATTGGTCGCGGCGACACGTTCGCAAGCATTGAAAGGGGAACTGATGGATACCAGGAGAATTGCAGACCTTACACCGGTCGAACTAAACAAACATGCTCAACAACTGGGTAATACGCCAATGGAGGCTATTTACCTCGTGATAGAGGGAGTGACCCGCAAAATTCACCTTAAGCTAGAAAGTGAGAATCCGACCGGTTCAGTGAAAGATCGAACCGGTTACAGTCTGATACAGGCATTGGAGGCGCAAGGTCTTCTGAACCATAGGTCGGTGGTAGTAGAATCGACATCGGGCAATTTGGGCGTAGCCCTTAGCTTCCTCTGCAGGTTAAAGGGGTATACGTTTATCGCGGTGATCGATCCAAAAACGACGCAGGAAAATATTGCTAAGATGCAAGCCCTCGGCGCCCATATTGAGATGGTTCACCGGCCTGACGAGAATGGCGGATACCTCCTCTCCCGGCTAGAACGGGTGCGAGAACTATGCCGAAGTTCTCATGCGTACGTCTGGACCGATCAGTACTCTAATCCCGCAAACCCGCAAATTCACTACCTGAGCACAGGCCCTGAAATTTACCGCCAGATGCATGGTCGAGTGAATGCGCTTTTCATCGCGGTATCGACGGGCGGAACCCTGGCTGGTGTCGCGAGGTTTTTTCGGGAGGTTAGCCGATCCACAACCATCATTGGTGTTGATGCTCATGGATCAGTGATCTTCGGCACCCCTCCCGCCCCGCGTAAATTGACTGGTATCGGTTCATCCAGGCCTTCTAGTTTTATCGCGAGGGATCTGTATGACTTACATATGCTTGTGAGGGATGAAGAAGCGTTCGCATTTTGCCGCGCTCTCTGGGAGACTAGAAGCATCAAAGTCGGTGGGTCGAGCGGCGCGGTCCTCGCGGCCTGCGCAAGGTACCTACAGGCTCACCCCGAGGTTACGGATGTCGTTTGCCTATGCGCCGATAGCGGTGACAATTACAAAAACTCTATTTTCAACGACGACTGGGTATTGAAGCAGGGGCTTGACCTGTCGAAAGAGCGTTTGGGACCGGTCCAGGATATCGCCTGCAGGTCGGCCAATTCACGGTGAACAGGAAATTTAACGATAGTAATTTGGAGGCGATAATGACCACCAGAGGGGACAGTATCCTTTATCTGTGCCGGAAAGACGTAGAACTGGCATGCAGAGACATTGACGGCGTAGATGCAATACGTGACCTCTTCAAGCTTCACGGATCTGGCCAGACGATTCTACCCGACGAAGCCTATCTTACATGGACCAACGATCAGGGAGAGCAGGTGAGAAGCTTGAATATGCCAGCCTATATTGGAGGCTCCCTCGACAGCTCGGGAACCAAGATCATCAATGGTAATATCTCTAACCCGTCACGTGGATTGCCACGCGCCAGTGGCCTCACTATGATTTATGACAGGACAACGGTGCGGATCAACTGCATCATGGAGGGAGCTTACCTCTCTAGCTTGCGTACAGCGTGCGTTACCGCACTTTCCGCAGATATTTTTAAGGGGCGAGAAATTGAAAGCGCAGCTGTTATTGGGGCTGGCGCACTGGCCCAGGCCCACATCGAATTGCTCGCCAGACGGCTTCCCTTCCTGCGCTCTATATGGGTGTTTGATATTGACAGGGAGAGAATAGCGCGTCTTAAAGCAAATGTGGCGGCGGTGCTTCAGGCATATGAAGTGGAACTCCGAGAATCTCCAACCGCTGAGGAGGCGATCAGGACGGCGCAATTGATTGTACCCGCAACTACGACGACAACCGGTTATATCAAGTATGACTGGCTACAGGCTGGCGCGATCCTGGTCAACATTTCGCTTGACGACCCCTTACCCGAGGTTGTTTTCCGGGCAGATAAAGTCGTCGTGGATGACTGGAATCTGGTCAGAAACGATACGAGGCGCTTGATTGGACGGATGTACAGGGCAGGGCAGATAATTGGTCCTGACGAGCCCGTCGACGTCGTCGGGGACGGACAGCAAAGACGACGCATCGATGCGCAGCTCGGAGATGTAGTGAATGGGAGCAGGGCTGGACGGGACCATCCAGACGATATTATCCTTGTGAATCCCTTTGGTTTGGCCATCGAAGATGTTACTCTTGCGGTCCATGTTTACCGGGCGGCCCTCGAACTCAACATTGGAGTGTGGCTGGAACGTTGAGACTTCGGTAGTTGCATATAGCAGAGAAAAGGAGGGCCTTATGACGCAAATGCGTAAGGTGCTCATGCTGGTAGAAAATTGCCCCGCGCCCTTGGATCACCGTATCTGGCCTGAGGCTATCGTATTACGTGATAGTGGCTACCAGGTGAGTATAATCAGCCCCAAAGGGGCGACGGATCAACGAGAGTCCTACACCTGCATCGACAACATTCACATCTATCGCTACCACCTGCCTGTCATCGAGCAGAAGTATGTTGGCTATGTTGTGGAATATGGAGTTGCCTTGTTCCTGACCTTCTGCTTGAGCGTGAAGGTGCTCTTCCAGCGTGGTTTCGATGTGATTCATACCGCCAATCCCCCCGATATTTTCTTTATCATGGGGCTGTTCTATCGGCTGCTTGGGAAAAAGTTTGTTTTCGACCAGCACGACTTATCGCCTGAGATGTTCCAGGTCATTTTCAAGAAGCGCGCGAAATTGATGTACGGGGTGATGCGTTTCTTAGAGAGGTGTAGTTACAGGACAGCGACCGTGGTTATCACCACGAACGAGTCACAAAAAAGATTTGCCATCGAACGTGGCCATTGTCGGCCAGATCGGGTGTTCGTGGTACGCAATGGACCCAGAACAATTACAAAGGGATCGGACACTGTGATGCCTGATTCCTCGTTGAAAGCTGGACGCCCTTTCCTACTCGGTTACGTTGGCATCATGGGCGTGCAAGATGGCGTTGAGTATGCGCTTTATGCGCTGGATGAGCTTGTGCACAAGCGAGGCAGGCAAGATGTGTCCCTGGTCCTGGTGGGCGGCGGCAGTAATTTTCTGGTTCTGCGCACTCTTGCAAGCGAGTTGCGGCTGGATGAGTACGTCAATTTCACTGGATTTGTTTCCCGTGATGAAGTTCTGCGTTACCTGTCCGTAGCTGACATCGGTCTCGTTCCCGATCCGCAAAACGGGTTGAACGAGTATAGCACTATGTTGAAGACAATGGAATATATGGCTCTGGGTAAACCGGTAGTCGCTTTCGATCTGGCGGAGACGCGTTTTACAGCGCAGGATGCGGCGCTCTATGCCAGGTCAAATCTCGTAGGGGACTACGCAGACAAAATCGAGGCGCTCCTGGACGATGAGGGACTGCGGATCAAAATGGGCCGGATTGGACGAAGGCGCGTTGAAGAAGAGTTGAGCTGGGAGAACACCAGTAAGGAACTTGCTTGTGCCTATAGAATTTTTTTCCCAGTTGGTGGTAGTAAATAGTCTGTGGACTTGTAACACGGTTATAAAGGTGGTGGAAAATGGCGAAATACATCACGACAGCAGTTTCTAATGCTCAGTTCCTTAAATACGGAAACAAAAGAGGCGGCGAAAGCGGCGATAATCCTGAGATGTGCGTCCCCAGATCCAGGCCCAGAGCGTGTTTCTTGGTACTGTTCCGCTTGGGAATGTACACGCGCCGCACAGGTTTCCAGTGATAACGTTTCTGGCGGAGCACATTGATGATGGCATCAATTTTCGTCAGGGACATGGTATCAACAGTTTCCTCTGTTGTTCCCTGGGTCGTCGCTCCGGCATTGCGGTAGATTTTGCCATACGCGCTCAGGTACAACTCACGATTATAGAGTTGTCGATAGACACGAGTGATCGGTAAATCCTTTTAACCGCGTTCTTGTACGAGTCCCAAGTAAACCCTGGCATCTTGCATTTCGCATACCTCGTTTCAGTGGGTACTCAGCTTCACCTGTCTTCCTTCCCTCTGTGGTTGGTTCTCCCAACCTCCCTGGTGGGGCGTGACTCTCACAAGTACTGTGAAGACTCCGTAGCCATATGCCTCTCGGCACGTAGGCCATCCTATGTTCCGTTCGTGCGATACGTGTAGTCGGGTTAGGTGCCCTGTTCGATACCTTGATTGAGTTCACTACTCAACACTTTAGGATGGGAGATTACTCATGCCAACCATCACATCACGAGTACATCCTGGAACCGTATCAAGCGTTCTTCGGTTGGTCGCCGATTGGACCGCTGGTATCTGGGATTGAAGCAGTCTAGCTTTCACCATACCGACAGGTCTTGCGGGGCGTCGGACTACAACGCTTTCGTCCTTACCCGCTTTCAGGACATGCTATGGTTCCCCTTGCCTTTCGGCTTAAGGTCAGTCCCGTGACCTCCAACATAGTTCTCCAATGTTAGCCCGTTGCGGGAACATCGCGCTACGTGACATAGCGCACGATCGGTTGCACTCAGGAACTACGCCGGGGAAGTGCGAGCTTTCTCAATCGGTCGAGCCGGGCGGAGGACCTAGACTTTCCTCGGTGTGTTCAACAGTTCACAGAAGCAAGTGTACGACTTGCCCCAGCCCTGTGTCGAGAGGGCTTGCTTTTAGTGTAATGTATAAGGAGAAGCAAGCAGTCGTTCTCTGCTAAGATGAGAAAAACAAGCATCATCTATCACCAACAGGAACAAGAACAAACGGTATTTCAGCGCTTACGCATGTGGTATCTGGATGCGTGGCAGAAGAGTGTGAAAAAGCGGCGTGACCTGGAGGTGTCGACGTGTTTTGCGCCTCTCCCGTCCTACGGGATTGGGAGAGTCACTGTACCTGCTCTAGGATATGCAGTAATCGATCCCCACATCGTTCCCAGCTATACTCTGATTTTACCAGCGCCCTACCGGCAGTTCCTAATGCCCGTCTCTTCTCCGGGTTATTTAAGAGCTCTATCACGGCCTGCGCGAACACTTCTGGCTGATCGGCAACGATCAGATGTTTTCCAGGCACGGCGGATAATCCTTCGCACCCCAAGCTCGTGGAAACCACCGCTTTTCGCATTGCCATCGCTTCGAGGATCTTCAGACGGGTGCCGCCACCAACCAACAGGGGAGCTATAGCCACTCCCGCCTCGACGAAAGAGGGCCGTACGTCGGCAACCGAACCAGTTACCGTGATGCCGGGAAGCTCCGCCAATTTCTGCAAGTCCGGTCGTGGGTTTTTTCCAACTATCTGCCAGGTCGCGCTGGGTATATGCGTCCGGATGAGCGGCCAACACTTCTGTACAAAGAAGAGAGCAGCCTCGGCGTTTGGATAGTAATCCATCGCCCCCGTGAAGACGATCCGCCCATCGACTTCCTGCTCTGCATCACTCCCATGAAAATATTCAATATCCACCCCATTTGGGACGACTTCAATCACGCTGCGTGGTAACAGGCTTTTAAGCAAGTGATGTTCCCGCTCACTTGTCACGGCTATGGCATCGGCATTTCGACATTGCTGGATCTCGACGGGTTTCACGAGGCGGGTCTCCCGCCAGTTGTACCATCTACGCAACTGTCTCGTTTCAGTGAGAGAAAGGCGCTCTAATAGCTCAAATTCGATATTATGCTTATCGATGATGACTTTTACGCGCTCTGGCAAGCGGTAATTGCTATTGAGCGTGGCTTCGTATAAAACGGCATCGTAATGGTCATGCACAAACATGCGATTGAGCGCGTTTTGCATCGCTTTCGTTCCGGGTTCATTGAGGATATCCGACTTGCCGCTTATTACATTCACCAACTGTTTCAATCGCTTGAAGTGCGGCGGGGAATGGTGATAGGGTATCACTTCCATCCTGTGTGTAAGACTTTCGAGCGAGGTAATACCGTGGGGCATTTGTATCGCAGCGCTCTCTTCCAACGTAATCAGTGAAACTGTGTGTTGACGAGCGAGCATTTTCAAGAGGTAATAGTTGCGCGTTCTATTCCCCGATGTAGGAGACGGAAAGATTGCAGACACTATAAGCACCTTCATAGGGCGAAAGCTCCTTTGAGTAGAGTGGAATTTAGAGAGGGACCGAGCAAGCACAAAATCATCACCATCTTTCGGTCATGCTGAATCTTTCTTTCCATCCCGTTCGGTTGAAGTCCCTTGTGCTTTGCGCACACAGATATCCAATTGTTCGGCCAGGACAGGAAGATATTCCGTTCTGCTCGTCATATGATCGCCCGATATGACGTGAACTTCGATCTTACCACCTGCCTCCACTTTAAGCCACCCCTTGACCTCAGTTTTCGCTTCATATATTGCCTCCGTCCAGAAAAATGTGACCTTTCCATCATAAAGGGCAGGTGGTCTGTATCCCGTCATAATCCAGTCGAATAACCTGGGATAACTCTGGTTGAGATCACTGAAAGCCAGATGTTCGAGGTCTTCCTTCCTTAAGAGCCTATAACGCAGAATTCTTCCAAGATGCTTTAGACGTAGATACAAATCTAATCGCTTTTCCTCGCTTAAGCGGAGCATTTTGCCCAATCGATCGAATGCAACGCGGTCACACCTCCAATTGAAAGGCATTTCAAGGGGACTGGGATCGAGTAATACCAGCAGATCGAGCACCTGTCCCTGCGCTTGAAGCTGGCGAGCCATTTCATAAGCGACCAGACCTCCGTTGCACCAACCGCCCAGAAGATAAGGACCCTCCGGTTGAACAGCACGTATCGCTTCGATGTGAGCAGCGGCAATATCCTCCATGGAAGGTAGGCCCTGCCGACCGTCCAGTGGATACGGCTTCAGCGCGTAAAATGGTTGATCTGTGCCCAACGCCCGGGCTAAAGGATAGCAGTGGAAGGACAATTCCTCCTCCCACTGACCATGCAAGTAGAAAAACGGTCGTCTGGACCTACCGGCTTGCACGGTTAGGAGAGGAGGCCAGGCATCGGTCTCTGCTTCCCCTATCAATGCCGCAGCCAGGTGTTCTATGGTTGCACCACCGTACAGGGTGGAGAGCGGAAGCTTTTTGCCGAAGACCTGTGCAATGCGGTCGAACAGGCGCACGGTGAGTAAAGAGTGTCCACCCAGGTCGAAGAAGTCGTCCTTAATGCCTATGGGATGCACACCTAGCAGATCTTCCCAGATTTGCACCAGCTGATAGTGCTGTGACAGCGTCGGCGCCGCATAGTTGTCGTTTGTCTCGCTCCTGCTCGGCTCGGGCGCGGGCAGCGCTCGTCGGTCTACCTTCCCATTAGAGTTCAGTGGGAACGCTTTCAGTGGCACAAACGCGGAGGGAATCATATACGCGGGAAGCTTTTCCCTGAGCCACGTGCGCAACTCTTCACTAGTTGGAGCCTGATCCGGTACCGGGACAACATACGCCACGAGGTGCTTATTGCCGCCTACTCCCTCTCTGGCAATAACAACGGCCTCCCGTATAGCGGGATGACTTTCTAAAACGGCTTCTATTTCACCCGGTTCAATGCGCACGCCCTGCACCTTGACAAGGTTGTCACTACGACCGAGAAATTCTAGAAGGCCGTCTGATAAGTACCGCGCCCTATCTCGCGTTTTATACAACCGCGCATCTGGATCCCGTGAAAATGGATCGGGCAAGAAGACCTCGGCGGTTTTTTCTGCATCGTGTAAATATCCACGGCCAACTCCTATGCCCCCGACGTACAGATCACCTACCACCCCGATTGGGACCGGCATCAGTCGCTTATCCAGGACGTACGTCCGCATGTTCTGAATTGGTCGCCCAATCGACATAATTGGCAGAGGATAGTCCAATGGCGGTGGTAGGTAGATGGCATAATGACATTGATCATCCGAGCATTCGGTCGAGCCGTAGGTGTTGAGCAGAGGAATAGCGGGATAGAGCTGTAACCATTGCCGACACAGTTCCGGTGGCAATGCGTCGCCCGTAGGTACAACCCAGTGCAGATTTGTCAGTCGAGGGCGCTCCTCGCCTAGCACCTCAGCCTGCTGTACCACTGCCCTCAGTATAGATGGTACTGCCTGCAGGACCGTGATTTTCTTCTCCTCGATTTGTTCGAGTAGTTGCATGGGGTCGAGTGCGATCTCATCCTGAAAGATTAGTACGCAGCCTCCTACCAATAAGGCAGCCAGGCACTGCCAGACAACGATGTCGAAGCATGGTGGGCCGTTCTGGGCAACCCTATCTTCCTTGCTTAGAGCAAGGTCCCTCATTTTTGCATAGATGTGGTTGACCATTCCGACTTGCTCGACCATCGCTCCCTTTGGTACCCCAGTTGATCCAGAGGTGAACATCACATAAGCCAGATTTCCTGGAGCGCTTCGAAGCGGTAGATTTTCTTCGGAGCCTCTCTGTTGTAAGAGCCTCTCCAGGTGTATGATATGTGCTCTCTGGTCGACATCAATTTCTCCTAACGCCTCTATGAGCGCTGTCCCAAACTTGTCGGTAGTGAGCACCATGCGACATTGGCTCTGTTCAAGAATCTGGGAATGTCGCTTGGCGGGATGATGTGGATCCAGAGGCAGGAAAGCACCACCAGCCTTGAAAATCGCCAGAATCGCGGCCACAAAATCAATGCTTCGTTCGATAAGTAGCGCCACTAGCGTATCGGGAGTCACTCCTAAATTCACCAGGTGGTGCGCTAATTGATTGGCGCGCTGGTTCAGTTCTCGATAGGTGAGCTGTTCCAGCTCGAACGCTATGGCAACTGCCTCGGGCGTTCGCTCAACCTGTTCTTCAAATAGCTCATGCAAGCACTGGTTTTGCGGGTAAGCTGTCTGAGTCGCATTCCATTCTACCACCTGTTCTTGCCATTCGGCATCTGTCAGCAAGGTGATGGCATCGATAGGTTGATTTGAATCTGCAACTATGCCCTCCAGTAATTTCTGCCAGTGGCCAGCCAAGCGTTCAATCGTTTCGGGTTTGAATAGCTTACTGTCGTATTCGATCTCCCCCCTGATCTCACGGACCGAGTCCCGCACGAAGAGTGCGAGATCAACCCTCGCTACGCCATAGTTCGCTGCATCCTTCATGAAATGCGGGTCTTGGGCTTCCACTACCCCCTCTAAAGCTGCCTCAAGGACAAACAAGACCTGGTAAAGTGACTGATGGCTTAAATCTCGTTCTAGCTGCAATGCATCTAGAACCTGCCCGAAAGGTATATCCTGGTGTGCTTGCCCTTCCAGCACGACCTTCTGAACGTGCCGAAGTACCTCTTGAAAAGGGGAATGACCGACTATGCTAGTGCGTAGCGCAAGGGTGTTAGCGGAAGAGTTACGTGAATACGCATCCCCTGCCCTGGCATTTCCTAAGTCAACGGCTCCGACCAGCAGGTCCTCCTGGCCAGTGTATCGATAGAGCATCACCTCGAATGCCGCGAGCGTCGTAATAAAGAGAGTCACGCCCTCTTGCTGGCTCAGAGCCTTCACAGCTTCCGTTAGTGCCTCTGTAAGCTGGAATGTGTAGTGTGCCGTTTGAAAGCTCTGCACTGCCTGACGGGGCCGATCGGTAGGTAACTGTAGCAATGGAGAAGTACCACCGATCTGCTGTCTCCAGTAAGCTAGCTGTCTTTCCGTTTCCTCTTTCCGCTGACTCTCCTGGAGCTGTGTGATCTCCTCTGCGTGATCAAGAAATTGGGATGAAACGTGATCATGCTTATCGTGTGTATAATCCGTGCTACGCCTGGTGAGATTCTTCATTCGTTTCTCTCCACATGAAGTTCGCACATCCTCGATCATAGACTGTGCAATAACATTTTAGATAAACTGAGATAGACCCTGTGATAGAAAGGGTTCAATAGATGAAAAGTAACATATACGAATGCAGATGCGATGTTCTTGCTGGTGGAGAATTGGTTAAACTGCATGGAAGAGGTATATAAACATACTGAAACTCAAGTGCGGGCGTATCCGCTCTCACAATTCAGCACTAACTTCCCACGGTTTGGTTCTGGCCATTCATTCCTCTCGTCTTTTTCCCTTTATCTTACCATGCGTCTATCGGTTTTCGGATAAGTTGAAAGTACAATCAAGCAACTTTTGCGGTATGGAAGCTTTTTGCCAAGAGCACTTAATGGCGCGAAGTTTAGGTGATTGTACTAAGGATTATTTCAACAGGTTACTCCTTGGACAACTTATCCGTTTTACTCAGAAGAATTAAGAGCGGTGAATTATAGAGATGAACCGATTGAACTCGCTTTGATCAGATTGATTTAGGAAGGTTGGACTTAGATGCAGCACAGCATAAAGGTAAAAACCCCGTTCACTCGGAAGGTGCATCGGCTGCCTTCGAGAAGGAATACTCTGTCTTATCTTTCCTTAACGTTCGCTCTAGTTGCCGTTTTCTTCTTGTGTATAGGGTGCAGTGCTACCGTCACCCCTCCTGTTCCCGCTGCGAGATCAACAGCCGGTAAAACTACCACCTATTATGTCTCTAAAAGTGGAAATAATGCTGATGGAAAATCCTGGGCGACTGCGTGGAATGAATTAGCCAATATCAAGTGGTCTGTGGTGCAGCCTGGAGATACGATACTACTGGATGGCGGCAGTCAAAGCATGGTCTATACAACCACGTTAACTGTCGGAAAAAGCGGTACGCGAACTGCACCGATTATTATAGAGAGGTCAACTGATGTAGGGCATAATGGTCATGTCGTTTTATTTGGCGGTGGATCACCGCTTCCCTATTGCGGTCAGACACAATATGTTTACCAAAAACCACAACGACAGCATGGAATAGACTTTAGCTCAAACTCCTGGATAGTGCTGGATGGCATGAGTTGGGATGGGATAAGCGTGTATGGGTACATCAGTGACGGAGTCGAAATGACAGGGGGTCCACGTAATGATACGCTGCGCCATATGGAGATTTATGAAAATGGGGCAGCAGTCCAAAGTGGAGGGACATGGAGTCCAGATAGCGGTGTTCATGGTGTTTATCTCACCGGCAGCAATCTGACGTTCGAATACATGAATATTTATGATAACGCTGACGATGAATTCGATACAGGGGAATCACCTGGTATAAATAACGTGACAATCAACTATAGTTGGATGCACGTTACCCGCGATAGTCCGCTTGCGCAGGGATTGCCGTTTAATGACTGCACACACCAGGATGGCTATCAGATCTATAACGGTGGAGTACAAAACCATCTCCTTATCGAAAATTCTGTTGTTGGTCCAGGCTTGGGAGAAAATTTTATCCTTGGACAAAGTCCAAATTCGGCAAACGATAATGCCATTGTAAATAGTGTTACAATCAGGAATGTTTTGACGATTGGTAAGGAAAGAAATATCCTGGGTTACCCGCAAGTTCAAGAAACTGGCTGGGTGGTTGACCATGTTACGGCCATCACTCCAGGCGAAGGGATACCTGCTAATAATTCCGAAGGCGTTTATCAAGCGTTTTTTCTCCAAGGAAAGGGAAATACAGTTACAAATTCAATTTTCTATGATGGTATGATTTATGAACCTGACGGATTGGTTGACCCAGTGAATAACTGTCAATGGAACACAACGGGTGATACATCGGTTCTGGGGGGAAAAACTGTGGACCCTGAATTCGTGACTGACATTTCCTCATACAATTTCAGTACCCCCACTGCCACTATTGCAAATGCAAACTATGCATTGCAATCAACATCTCCATGCAAAGGGCTTGGCTCGTCCATAACATCGGTAAATAGCTTTCTTCAACTTGTAAGAAGCACCACATAAGAGAGGCGCCAAGCCCACCCCACCTTTTATGTCAAAATCCACTCCGGTATCGACTCAGTAATCGGCCGTAATTGCTACTCCGGTAAAAGCCACTTCATAATACTTGCAGGATGTTCATCCTGTGCATTGATGAGACGGGTGGCTCTAAAAAAGGCAAAACCATGGATTACGCCGCCCATCAATACATTTGCCACGTGGGCAAGCTCGAGAATGGTGTCGTGTCCAATAACGCCTATGGCATCTTGCCTCGGGGATGCGCGCTTGAGCGTGGTGCAGGCAGACAGCTTGTATGGGGAGAGCAGTGATTTTGGGGGTATGCTCGAGCAACTTCATCTCACGGCTGATCCCTATCCGCTGCCACCGGCTAGGATCCTGTAATAGAGTAAAATAAAAGAGGAAAAATGCGACGCAGTACAGCGAGCGTTCTCGCGTAGCCAATGCCGTCCTCCATATACTCTTCCAGGATGGCCTCACTCTCATTTCAAGAGCGAGATCAGTTTGTGTAATTTTGGTTGTCTGGCTGATGAGTACTCTTCGCGCAATAGCTCAGATTTTCTTGCGAATCCTGGCCGATCACTCAACAGTAGCTCTACTTTGCTGGCGATGTCTTCCGATGTATTCTCGACCAGGATGAAACCATGTGAAAACCATCGCCTTTGCTCAGGTAAGTCAGACACGATGGTCGGTTTTGCTACAGACAGCGCTTCAAATGCACCACAACACAGCGTGTTAGTCATAGTAGAGAGAATCATAATCCCGTCGACATTGTGTAGCAATCCGTTGTAAAGGCTCCCGCTCAGGAATCCTGTCGTGATAATGTTTTCAGGCTTGAGGGCGAGCAGCTCTTTCGACGCGCGTTTCGGATTACCTGTGAGATAGAATGTCACCTGTGGCGATAATCGGGCTGCCTCAAATAATTCGGCTATCGGCTCGTCGTATGCGAAGGTGCTGATAACTGCGATGCGCACGTCCCCCTCAGAACCCACCGCGCCGGAAGTAGAGCGTAAATCGGGTAGCCCGTCAGGCAGGAAAATATAGTTTGCATTCCACTTCATCAAGGTCTTCTGGGTATCTTCGTTGCACAGCACCGTAGCGATTGCGCCGCGAGCTAATTGGCGTAACAGCGGTAATGCCCAGCGCCAGTGGCGGTCATAAAAGGTGCCGGGATGAGCATCGATGAGATAGGAGGTGCGCTTCTTGCCGCGCAACTTGCACCAGAGGGCTACGGTAAGGGGCGCGAGTACTGGCGGAGATTGCACGATAACATAGGCGGGACGCTCTCGTTCGAGCAATCTCCAGGTTTTCCAGCCCTGGATAACGTAACGCAGTGACTTGAGCCAGAAGCCTTTCAACTGCGCTTCGTAGATAAATACAAGCTGTGCGTTTAGCTCTCTCGAAAGCGTTTCGGCGCGGCGCGCGTGTGAATACCAGACGATGTAGAAGCTTTTATCGTTACTCATGACTCGGCCTCACCCTTATCGAGTTCTGGAAGTCTCATCAGAATTCCAGCCAGCAACCCTATACAAATCACATTGCGAAAGAAAAAGAGTTGATAATCGGCATATGCGACGACGATCTCCATAATCGTCATGCAGACGACATAGATCGCGATCATTTGCAAGTAGCGGTCGCGTAGTTGGCGAGCAATGAGGCTACCACGCACAATAATTGAGCCGATCAAGTACCAGAATGCCAGGAAGCCGACGGCTCCCAGCCGCATCCATACCCAGTAAATGTTGTTGTGCGGTACGTACGCGTAGTAGAGATCCGCGGCGGCGATATCTGGAAAGACGGTGGTCAGAGGTATGGGTTGAAGGTACGGCTTGCCAAAGCCCAGGCCGAACAGGAGATTATTGTGCTCCACAGTGTATTTCAGGTCAAAATTCTCGGTAGTGCGGTACTGATTAGAATCGGCGTTACGCTGATCTGTGGCGGCGGGATTGAATACAGAGATGAGCGCGTGCGCTGGCAAACCGATGCCGGACGTGGAATTGGCAAACAGCGCGACATAGCCTCCTCCAAGCGCGAGGCAGACGAACAAGACAACTGACAGCAATTTGCGTGCCTGTCGCATGGTAACGAACATCAGCGTCCAGGCTGCTCCCAAGCCTAGCAAGAATGCAACGTAGTCGGCGCGGCGATCGTTCAGGATCAGTGTGACGACCACAAATGGGAGAACCGTCAGTGCTGCTATCAACTGCGGGCGATAGTGAGTGTGCAAACTGAGCAGAATTACCAGCAGGAGGAGCCCGATGAAGAAGAAGGATTCCTCATGTGACATGAGGGTAGAATCCCCCAGTTGCCCATGCAGTTTGAGATAAATATAAATGCCTTGCAGGGCTTTCACGCCGGCCCCGACGATCACGAACCAGAAGAATATGCGCACATGGCTTTTACGCGCGACAAGGTTATAGGCGATCAGGTAAGATTCGAAGAGATACACGAAAGGGCGCAGTTCGACGACGATGACTTTCAAGCTGCCCCCGGTCAAGTATCCATAGGCGGCACCGCCGACGAGGCATAGGAAGAAGAGCAGAAATGGAACGATCAAAGCTCCACCTCTAAGAATCGTCTTGCGTGTGACGATGCGGCGGCAGATCATGACGAACAGGATAAATAAGAACAGGAAGCCGATCGGGCGTTCGATCAAGCCTTCGAGGGAGGTAGGCCAGGAGTAGACGTAGAGGGTGTCGGTGAAAACTGGCGTGATCAAGGGCGCTTGATCAATAAATACGACGCAGCCGGCAATCACGAAAAGCCCGGCCAGCGGCCAACGCGCGATAACAGCCGTCAGGCCGATGACCGCAACGACGGACACAAGGAGACTCAACCCCAGGTTCATCCCCACCAGAACTACAAGTGGCGTGAGGAAGACCACAATGCCGCATAGCACTAAGAACAGGAATCTGTCCCTGCGCTTCTGTTCAACCTGTAGCTCAACAATGATATCGCTGTTATCGGGAAGTGCAACTGCTTTTAAACTATCCATATGCCGCTCAGGTCAGGTAAAATAGAACCAGCGCGCCGATGATGACGAGCACCATCGACAGGCGGGTCCAGGTATTATAGGAGCGGGTGAGGATACCTGCTCCGAGGAAGAAGCAAAGGAGAAGTGCGGCTGCTATCATATTTTTCTTCTCGCTGTGGAGTAAAACTTGGGGCGATACCGCACCTGATTGAGAATGAGACCCTGCATCGGCAAGTTATCGAGAGCGTCGCATGCATCTGCTACGAGGTTATCGGGAGTGACACCGACCCGTACAACGAGGGCCAACGCATCGACCATGCTCGCTGCGAAGGTGCTGTAAGAACAGGTAATCACTGGTGGCAGATCGATGAGCAGGTTCTCATCGTTAAGCGCGAGCGTTTTTCGGAGACCGCGTTTCGTGATCTGCTGTAGCAATCTCACGGCATCCCGCTGGCCATCACCGGCGCGGATGATGGTCAAATTGTCATTGATTTTATGCCGTATATCCTCCCCGGTGCATTCTCCTCGGAGCCACTCCGCCAGGCCCGGAGTGACGGGGAAGCCAAAGTAGTCATCCAGACCCGCATTCTTCCAATCGCATTCGAGGAGTACGACCGGGGACGCACTGTCATTTGCCAGGATATGCGCCATCATGATCGCGACGAACGATTTTCCTTCGTCTGTGATGCTGCTGGTAATACCCAGGCTGCGTACGGGGTCTCGCTCTCGAAAAAAGAGCGAGAGACAAAAACCGCGGCATTGTTCCTCTATAAGGCGTACCTTTGTGTCGTCGTGTTTGGGGATGAGGTGTGAGTAGGCTGGAGCGGCTCGCTTGTTTCGGATCTCGATGGTCTCCACCGAAGGTACCGATCTTTTGGGGATGGCCAACTCCATCTCGGCTTTACGTTTCACCGGTACAAGTTTTTGCGTCATCGAATTATCAGTTTCTTCTTCCATGATTTGTCTTCTTTGTGATAAAGCCAGTATCCTGGCTCAATTACCAGACCTGCCATTACTCGAGAGAGAGCCAGGGCGTCTCCTCATCATGACTATTACTGACACCGTTTTCGGGGACAGTTGCGGCAACTCCATCACGACCGGATAGGAAGTCACTTTGCGCAGGTCGTCGCTCGAGTACACTTTTCTGTCGCGGCGCGCTATCAATGCTATGAAAAGGGCCCCGGCTAACACACCGACAGCAAGCCCCACCCCCGTTCCAAGCAAAAGGCTTTTCAGCCGCGATATGGGCTGGTTGGGGACCACTGGTTCATCGAGCACGTTGTACAGGCTGGATGCGACGATCGCATGGGTTGTGATGTCCTGCTCCAGTGTGGTGATTCCGGCCTGGATATTTTGCAGATCCTGTTGTGCCTGCTGGGCTTGTGCTTGCAGATGCTGATATTGTGGATCTTGTTGAAGCTCAACGTCGGTCAGTAGTGGATGGGCCAGGGTGTAATCCGACTCTGCTGCCGCCGTGAGTTGCGTTCTTTTTTGAGCCTGCGCCAATTGCGTTTGATACGTTCCAAGCAACTTCTGCCCCTCAGTCGCGACAGTGGCCTTGATTACCTGCTGATAGTGATCGAGAACCGCCGCAACCACCCGTTGGGCGATCTGTGGGTTCGTGCCCGTATAGGTAATGGTAAAAAGATCTGAACCCTGAGCCTGCACTATTACGTGCTGGGCAATATCCGTCACCATCGCATCGTCGCGACTGGTAGGGTCAGCGTTTACCTCGGCTGTAAGAGTGCTGGCAAGATTTGCTTCCTGGGCGACATCCAGCGCGAACGATCGGGACTGGAGCAGTTCGTTGAGCGCACTAACCTGCGTTCCGGCCTGGGTGTCCAGGCTACTGCTATCGACACTCGTCGCAGTGAGAGAGCCGTACTGGTGGAGCGCCAGAAGCGTTGCCGTCGCCGAGTACTGGCGCGGCAAGCGGTAGGCTATCGCGCCTCCTATCGCGATCGGCAGTAGTATCAAGATGAGTAGTTGGATCGGATGATGGATGATGGCTCGGAGCACTCGATCCATTTTTGTTTATCCCCTCTATTTGCATGATCCTCTTGCAGAACCGATATTTTATTTCAAAATATCACAAACACATCGGATTACTGAACGGTTATTCTTCTTATCTAATCCCGGCATAAGCAGCTAAACCCACGCTGTCGCTGTATTGGCCTTAGAAGCCGGATCAAATTTCATTGTGTTCACTTCTCCATACCGGGCTCGGTAAGAAGAAAGGTCTGTAAGTCTAGGTCTAGCTAATTACAAACATTCTTTTTCAGATTTGAGTATACTCGCTGGTGTTTATCAAATCAGTGACCATAGATGTGTAGAAAGCGTGAAGATAGACGTTCTACGGTTTACGAAATGAAACGCTAACCAGGTTGATGGTAGGCTTTATGAGATAACGGGATGGGGTTCATCTGGTCATTATCCATTTTGCATAATTGGCAATACTAACGACTACCCGTTCTCAACCTTCGTGAACATCTCGACAACATGTTTTCATGCTATGGTAAACCTAGAGTAGTTGCGTTAAGCAGTTCAACGAGGCCAAGAAATGAGAATATTCCGACTGAGATGAATAAAGTACGAAGAGTGGTCAATAACACCCTCATTTCACTTTTTGGACAAGTGGTAACGTGGTCATCAACACTCCTGCTAACGATCGCATACGGCCGGTATCTCGGTGATGTCAAATTTGGAGAACTGTTTCTTGCCATAACGTTCGTATCGCTGGTCGGTATTCCTGTCGAACAGGGCTTCAACCAGCAACTCACGCGTGATGTTGCAGAGAATCCTGAAAAGGCGCATGAGTACTTGTGGAATACCTTGCTCATTAAGGCGATGCTGTGGGTGCCGTTGTACGGCGCCATTCTTTTCTTTTCGTGGGTGCTCGGTTACGACCAGGAACAGCGTGCCGTTGTGGCCATCTGTGGTATCACGTTGATGAGTGGATCGACTGTGAATACTTTTGCTGCGTTGCACTACGCTTTTGAGCGTACGCTGTTTCCCGCTGTCGGCATGATACTCGAGAAAGGGCTGACTGCTCTTGTCGGCATTATCCTGCTCATAAACGGAGCGACAGTACAGGTGATGGCTTTTGTGCTACTGGGGGGATCGCTTATTGATGCCATCTGGGTGGGCGTATGTTTTTTCCGTCTGGAAGGCTGGCGCGTAAGCATTAATAAAGTAGTCGCCCTCAAGCTCCTGCATGGCTGTATTCCATTCATACTCTACGGAGTCCTGGGGATCATTTATTACCGCATCGATACCATTTTACTCTCTTTGATGACTACCGCGGCCGTGGTTGGTTGGTATGGCGCCGGATATCGCCTTTTCGATACACTTTTCTTCATCCCTAGCATTATTGTTAATGCTGTGATGTACCCGGTCTTTTCGAAACTTTCTGTCAGTTCCCAATCAAACCTGAAAGTGGCCGTAGAAAAATGCTTGAATCTCTTACTTATGTGTGCTCTACCCATAGCTACGTTATTTGCTATTGCAGCGCCTAACATCGTCGAATTTCTCTACAATAAAGAGCAATTTGCCAACACGATTCCTGTGATTCAAGCTCTGGCCCCCGGCTTGGTTATTATCTACGCTAATGCTCTCTTTTTTAGTATCATAGTTGCTACAAAAGGGGAGAAAAAGATCCCCATTATGGCTGGTGCAGCCCTGGTGTTTAATCTTGGTCTGAATCTATTCTTTATTCCTCGCTACCAGCAAGTCGGAGCTGCCCTCGTTACCTCCCTTACTGAGCTGCTCCTGCTTTGTATCTCCCTGGTGCTTGTACCCAGAAACCTGCTTCCAGCAGGAAGTATTAAGGTAGGTGTGAAAGTTGTGGTGGCTGCTATCCTGATGGGTCTGGCCGCATTCTTATTGAGGAGTCAGTCGATTTTCATTATCGGGTCTGTTGCGCTGGTGGTTTATATTGCTGTGGCAACCCTTTTGGGCACGATACCGCGAGAAGATGTGCAAACACTCTTTATTGCGTTCAGGTCCAAGGGCAGGAAAAGCTCAAGTGAAATGCTGGTAAATGTCGTGGATGAAAATATGTACACCCAGATCACGCAACAATTGCCCGTGGTGAGAGCAACCAGACCGCGACCTGAGGCGAGAGTCGAACCCGAGGGAATGCAGGAAGACGAAGACGCCACGCAACTATTACCTGTGGTGAGAGCAACCAGACCGCGACCTGAGGCGAGAGTCGAACCCGATGTGCAAGGTTTTGAAGCACCTACCCGATCTAATTGGAGCGGAGGAGCCTGATCTTGCAAATTGACAAGCGCAGATGCAGGCGAAAGCCGTCAAAGGTCTGTCGGTTGGTATGGTCACAGCGCTGTGCTGGCAGTGTCGTCAAAGCGATGGCGGCGGTAGGCGCGCGTAAACTGGCACACCGGCATCGTCATACTATCCACAGTGGAATGCGGAGCAGTGGGAGAAAAATCTCGATTGGCAAAGGAGAACTCCTGGATATTCGAGTAGCCATTTCTGGTCGAAGTACACTGGATTAAGGTCGGTACTTAGCGATGAAAGCCTTGATAGCGTAGAACTGTGCTTTTGGGGCGTCATTGTCAACTTGAAACATATCTAAATGGCCGGTCCCTGCGAAACTGGCAGCATCGAACTGGCAAGCAAATGCGACACCTGACTGCATCATGGACTGTAGGGCGATATTGCTGAATGAGGTGATAAATTTAACATCATCGCCGTAGGTTGGTGGCGGATTGCCTGGATCAAAGTTCCATTCGGTAATACCTACCGGTAAATCCTGCATCAGGATATTCTTGACCATGCTTCGTACAGCAGTTACTTCTTGATCGGCTGTATTGGCCATGTTCAAACAATCCATTTCAGAGTTGTTGTAGCAGGGGTACCAGTGGAAACTTATAGCATCGGGGAGAACCTGTGATGCCTTTACGCCAGTCAGAAAGCCGTGTAAATAATCCAGATTGGCTGTGCTAAGGACCGGACCGATAAATTTCGCTTCAGGGTTTATCTTGCGTAGTGCAGGGATCAGTGTGTTCCACTGCCTGAGATAGGTGTCGACAGAGATACCATTGTAGTCTGGCTCATTGCCGAATTCATACATCAGGCACCGACTGCCCAGGTATTTCACGAGATGCTCGTCATAGGTAACATTGAAAATGTTGAAAATGACACCAAGACAATGCGCATCACTGTTCTCGATTGCCTTGATGCGTTGCTCGATATCTGCATCGCTTGCATTATCTTGAAAAAAGCTGCGAATGATAGTAAATCCGGCGCTGCGTAAGGATTCCTGGATGACAGGTTGCGTTTCGAAATTTTGGGTCGACCACTCGTGGGTATCATTGGTTCCGAAGAGAAAAGAAGATACTCCCTGTTTCCAGGTTTGCTCACCTGGCAGCATTTGTGATGAAGGGCCTTGCGATGGGGGATTCAACGATGAACATGCTGTGCAGGCAACAATGATGATCGCATAGATACTATATTGCAACCACCGCTTTTTTTTCTGTGAAATTCCTAGGAACATGGCTCCTTCTTTCTCCTAACGTTCTCCATGTAAGATCATAACATATTAAGGTGCTACAATGGTTTACACAACCGTTGTAAAGTGGTGTCCAATGATCGGCCCAGTCTTGATGAACAGAATTCTTTGAAAGACGAGAAACCTTTGTAGGGTACGCTTCTCTACACTTTTTCACTTCAACGTCATGAAATCTTTACCCGCTTTATCATCATTTCGCAACAAAGCGATGCTATCTTATAATGTGGAGTGGTATGTCACGTAGACCTGATGAAATGGCATCACTCTTCCTGTTCGTCGTCGTAAAGGAGATTGTTGAAGTGAAGCAAGATACTACTGCCATCATTGGTGCTGGCCCTTATGGACTCTCTGAGGCAGCTCATTTCAAGGCGCGGAAAATTCCTGCGCTCATATTTGGCAAACCAATAGAGTTCTGGCAGAATATGCCCCCAATAAGGGACAGGGATTTTGTATTTGAACCGTAGATTAGGATTAGACGATTACCTGTGTAATCTTTTCCTGTTGGTGCTCCAGCGCTTCTTGAGCGGCTGCCAGGACTTTCACTACTGCTAATCCCACTTCTCCACTAGCTCGCGGTTGTATTCCTGTGCGTATTGAGTTAGCGAAATCCTCACATTCCAGATTTAAAGGCTCTATCCAATCAATGTACGGGATCGTGATTTCTCCGTAGCGGTATGATACTACCGGGTCTGCATGTACGTCTGCCCCTTTGTTGTACACTTTGATCATTTCAGCCGGGTCGGTATCATCGTAAACAACCATCCTCGCATCCCCAATCACTGTAACGCGACGGATTTTACACGGGTGAAGCCAACTTACGTGAATATGAGCAACCATACCATCAGCGAATTCCAGATCAAGATGGGCAACATCTTCGATTCGTGGCTGTACATGTGCATGTGCTTGTACTTTGATTCTCTCGGGCTTTTTATTGAGAAGATACAAAAGTATTGAGATATCGTGTGGCGCAAGATCCCAAATGACATTGATGTCATTGCGGAAGAGCCCTAAATTTACCCGCTCTGCTTCAATGCAATAAATCTTCCCAAGTTCGCCGTTCTGCACTAGCTTACGTAGCTCGTTTACGGCTGGATTATACTCAAAAGTATGCCCTACCATCAGTACTCGCTGTTGCTCCCGGGCAATGGCAACCAATTCCTCTGCCTCACGAACGCTAGCAGTGAGTGGTTTCTCAACAAGTACATGTTTGCCATGCAATAATGCCTCGCGTGCCAATTGGAAGTGTGTTCTAACAGGAGTGGCGATGACTATGGCATCGATATCTGAGCGAAACATATCCTCAATATGTGTTGTTGTTTGTATCCAGGGCTTATTCACGGCCAGATTTGCAATTCGATGGGCGTCAGTATCTGCTACCATGCATACGGATGCATTTGCTAAAGAATCCAGATTACGTGCGATTTTTGGTCCCCAGTACCCCCAACCGATCACTCCGAAACGTAACTCTTTTGTTATCATTGATCTCCCCCAGTTTCAAGTTTTATGTTTGTTTTGTTCCTGTTACAAGCCAGCTATACCCGATAAAATACTAGTCTTGACAGCATTCACAACCTGTTGCGTTTGTGCTCTGGTAAGTTCCGGATATATAGGCAAGGAGATGATGCGAGCCGTTACAGCTTCTGTTACCGGTAGCATGCCTTGAATGTAGCCATAATGTATACAGGCTGGTTGCAGGTGGATTGGCGTTGGATAGTGGATACCAGTCGCAATCCCTTCTCGCTCTAAATCCTCGCGGAATTTATCGCGTTCTTGAACTTGTACAACATAGACGTAGAAGCTATGAGTAGCCCAGGATCGAATGAGTGGGACTTGCTCAACTATTCCTTGCAAGTGCTCAGTATAGAATTTGGCATGGCCTTGACGAGCGGCATTCCATCGGTCTAAATATGGTAGTTTAATCCTTAGCACGGCAGCCTGTATTTCATCCAGGCGAGCGTTTACACCAAGGATCTCATGCTCGTAGCGAACCAGTGAACCATGATCACGCAACTTTCGTATAGCTTCTGCGAGTGTTCCATTTTTCGTCACACAAATACCTGCTTCACCATAGGCTCCCAGGTTTTTGCTAAAGTAGAAGCTGAAACAGCCTACGTCCCCTATGCTGCCAACTTTCTCTCCCCTATAGGTTGCTCCGTGGGCTTGAGAGGCATCCTCAATCACGAGTAAACCATGCAAACGGGCAAAATCGAGAATTGGTTGCATGTCT